>Ga0299907_10000293_pt1 | contig 23145 bp, 21 predicted proteins | sample RVTome_16_FD_198680 | JGI IMG/M metagenome (GOLD analysis project Ga0299907, IMG submission 198680) | Soil microbial communities from uranium-contaminated site in the Upper Colorado River Basin, Wyoming, United States - RVT152D67 (version 2) ...
GACGAGGCCGACCTCGTGCTGTTCGTCGTCGACGCGCGCGCCGGCGTCACTCCCGGCGACGAGGAGCTCGCCGAGATCCTCCGCCGGTCGCGGCGCGACGTGATCGTGGTCGCGAACAAGCTCGACGATCCGCGCCGCGACGCCGAAGCTCTCGAGTTCCATCGACTCGGCCTCGGCGACCCCGTCCCGCTCTCGGCGCTCCACGGGCACGGGACGGGCGACCTCCTGGACGAGATCGTGAGACGCCTGCCCGGCAAGGGCGAGCGGCAGGTGGGCGAGGAGGCGATCCGCGTCGCGATCCTCGGCCGCCCGAACGTCGGCAAGTCCTCCCTCCTGAACGCGCTGCTCGGCCAGGAGAGGGTGATCGTCTCCGAGGTGCCCGGGACGACGCGCGACACCATCGACACCGTGCTCCAGCGCGGCGACACGACGTTCATGCTCGTCGACACCGCGGGGCTCCGGCGCAAACGACACCAGCGCCAGGGGATCGAGTACTACTCGGAGCTGCGGGCGCTCGAGGCGGCGGAGCGGGCCGACGTCGCGATCGTGCTCGTCGACGCGAGCGAGGGCGTGGTCGACCAAGACCTGGCCGTCGCGGACGTCGCCCGGAAGGCCGGGTGCGCGACTGTCGTCGGCCTCTCCAAGTGGGACGTCGGCGAGATCCGCATCGAGGAGGTCAGACCGCAGCTCGAGCGGCGCCTCCGGCAGCGGCCGCCGATCCTCGCGATCTCGGCCGCGACCGGCCGCGGGCTCGAACGCCTGCTCGACACGGTGGAGGACGTCTACTCCCGCTACGTCGGCCGCATCCCGACCGCGGAGCTGAACCGCGCGCTCGCGGAGCTCCGCGAGGCCCGGCAGCCCCCACAGCGGCGCGGGCGCCGTCTCAACCTCCTCTACGGGACGCAGGTGAGCTCGCGGCCGCCGCGCTTCCGGCTCTTCGTGAACGATCGCTCGCTCGTGAAGCGCGACTACGGCTACTGGGTGGAGAACGAGCTGCGCCGACGCTTTAGGCTCGAGGGCGTGCCCGTCTCGATCGACTTCGTCACCTCGGAATGAAGGACGCACACACGGCCGGGGGCGCAGGCGGATGGTGCGCTGAAAGCGTTTGCAACAGTCTGTTGCAAAGCCAAGCTCCTGCGGATGATCGGCCGGCTGTCCAGAGCGAGGCGATGCTTGCAACAGTCTGTTGCAAGCGTCCGTGCGCGCGCCTGGGAGGCGGGAGCTCGGTGTGCGTGTCGTCGTAGTCGGGGCCGGATCCTGGGGCACGGCCTTCGCGACGCTGCTCCGCGACAGGGGCCACGAGGTGACGCTCGCCGCACGCGACCTGGAGCAGGTCGCCGCGATTCGCGACACAGGAAGGAACCCGCGCTACGCCGCGACGGCCGACCTCGCGGGGATCGAGGCCGCCCTCCTCGAGGAGGCGCCCGTCGCCGACGCGGACCTCGTCGCCGTCGCGGTGCCGAGCCAGGTCTTCGGCGAGGTCGCCTCTGCGCTTCCCGGTACGTCGCCGGTCCTCAGCCTCACGAAGGGGCTCGACCCGAGGACCGGAGAACGGCTGTCGACGCTCGTCCACGGCCGTCCGGTCGCAGTCCTTTCCGGGCCGAACATCGCCGACGAGATCCTGCGCGGGCTCCCGGCCGCGGCGGTCGTGGCCAGCAGGGACCTGGAGCTCGCGGTGCGGCTTCAGCTCACCGTGAACTCGGCCATCTTCCGCGTGTACGTGAACGAGGACATCGTCGGCGTCGAGCTCTGCGCGGCGGCGAAGAACGTCATCGCGCTCGCTGCCGGGGGCGCGGACGGGCTCGGGCTCGGGGACAACGCCAAGGCGGCGCTGGTCTCGCGCGGGCTCGCCGAGATGCGCAGGCTCGCGGAGGCGGCCGGCGCGAGGCCCGACACCTTCGCCGGCCTGGCCGGCATGGGCGACCTCATCGTCACCTGCTGGTCGCCGTCGGGGCGCAATCGGCGGGCCGGCGAGCTGATCGCGCGCGGGGCGAGCGCGGAGCAGGCACGGGACGAGATCGGGATGGTCGTGGAGGGCCTGACCACGGCGCCCGTCCTGCGCGACCTCTCCCACCGGCTCGACATCGAGCTTCCGATCACGGAGGGCGTTTGCGCCGTCCTCGAAGGCGCAGCGCTAACCGACCTCGTGCAGCAGCTGATGCGCCGCGAGCCGACGACCGAGTAGGTGTCCTTGCGCGACGGTTGTGCGGGCCTCCGCCGCGTGTAGGTTTAGGCGGTGGCGCGCACCTTCTCGTTCTCCTCGGAATCGGTCACCGAAGGGCACCCCGACAAGGTCGCCGACCAGATCTCCGACTCCGTTCTCGACGCGATCCTGAAGGACGACCCGAACGGCAGGGTGGCGTGCGAGACGCTGATCACGACGGGCCTGGTCGTCGTCGCAGGCGAGATCACGACCGACACGTACGTCGACATCCGCGCGGTCGTCCGCGACCGGATCGCGGAGATCGGCTACACGAGGGCGAAGTACGGCTTCGACTTCGAGACCTGCGGCGTCGTGGTCGCGATCGACGAGCAGTCGGCCGACATCGCCCGCGGCGTCGACGAGTCGTACGAGGCCCAGCACGGCGACACCGACCCGCTCGACCTCGTCGGCGCGGGCGACCAGGGGATGATGTTCGGCTACGCGACGCGGGAGACCGAGGAGCTGATGCCGCTCCCGATCACGCTCGCCCACAAGCTGACTCGTCGGCTCGCCGAGGTCCGCAAGGCGAACGTCCTGCCGTACCTCCGCCCGGACGGGAAGTCGCAGGTGACTGTGCGCTACGAGGTCGACGAGCGCGGCATCCAGCGGCCCGTCGAGATCGAGCGCGTGCTCATCTCGACCCAGCACCGCGACGGCCTCGACATCGAGACGCTGCTCAAGCCCGACCTGCTCGAGCATGTCGTCGAGCCGATCCTGCACGCCGAGTTCCGCTCGTTGTACGACCCGGACAAGCTCTCCTCGAAGGACTTCCTGTACGTGAACCCGACGGGCAAGTTCGTCATAGGCGGCCCGATGGGGGACACCGGCCTCACCGGGCGCAAGATCGTCGTGGACACGTACGGCGGTGCGGCGCCGCACGGCGGCGGGGCGTTCTCCGGGAAGGACCCGACGAAGGTCGACCGCTCTGCCGCGTACGCGGCCCGCTACGTCGCGAAGAACGTCGTCGCCGCGGGACTCGCCGACCGCTGCCAGCTCCAGGTCGCATACGCGATCGGCGTCGCGCACCCGATGAGCGTCAACATCGAGTGCTTCGGCACGGAGACGGTGTCCATCGAGACGATCGACCGGCTGGTCGCGGAGCACTTCGACCTCCGGCCGGGCGCGATCATCCGCGACCTCGACCTCACGCGCCCGATCTACGCGAAGACGGCGTGCTACGGGCACTTCGGCCGCGACGACCGCGACTTCACCTGGGAGCGCACGGACAAGGCGGACGCGCTCCGCGAGGCGGCCGGGCTGCTCGCCGAGACGCGCGGCTAGCCCGTCGGCCCGGCGTACCGAGCCCGGACACTCCGAAGGCCCGTGCCCGGGCCTTCGGATGGAGGGTGCTTCTCGAGCAAGGAGAGAGTTGCCCGCCCATCGAAGCGCGCGCACCTGAACGGCGCCTGAGATCTTCCTAAGAAAAGGCTAAGACGGCACGTGCTGTCGGCGTCTTGCCGGCGAACGCGACGGGCCCGCTCGTGCGGGCCCGTCCACTCCGGCCTTGTGACGGGTCAGGATTACCCGGCCGGGACAGCGTGTGATCGTTCGCCTTCCATGATTCCATCCGTCTGTGAGAAGAGGCTGAGTGGAACTTGAGAATTGCGTTAACGGCGGGAGGGGCGTGCCCGTGCGGCCGACTCGCTACGCCGCGAGCGCCCGGACGTAGATCCCGTCCGCGGCCTTCTCGCTCAGCGCCCGCTCCGCGCCGTCGACGGCGACCGTCAGCTGCCCCGCCGCGGGCTGTGCCCCTCGCACGGTGACCTTCGTCCCTGGGACGAGGCCCTCCCCGTAGAACCAGTCGAGGAGCTCGCCGTCGTGCTCGGCGAGGCGCACGATCTCGGCGGCCCGGCCGGCGTCGAGCTCGCCGAGCGCGACGAGCTCCGCGTTCTCGGCCTGCTCGGCCTCGGGCTCGACCGGCCACCCGTGCGGGCAGCGGTCAGGGCGACCGAGGCGCTCGTTGATCCGCTCGATCATCTCGTCCGTGAAGGTGTCGCCGAGCTCGTCTGCCTGCACGTGCGACTCGGCGGCGGTGTAGCCCATGAAGTCGGTGAGGAAGCGCTCGATGATCCGGTGCTTGCGGACGACCCGCTTCGCGCGCTCGATCCCCGCCTCGGTGAGGATGGCCTCCTTCTGGTCGCCGCGCTCGACGAGGCCCTCCGCCTCGAGGCGCTTCAGCATCTCGCCGGCGGACGCTCGCGAGACGCCGAGCATCTCCGCGACGCGGGCGGCGATGGCGGTCGAGCCGGTCGACGGCCGGTACTCGCCGATCGGGAAGGCGAGGAAGTAGATCGTCTCCAGGTACTCGTCGACCGAGTGGCCGTGGCTCTGCGCCATGGCGCCATCCTAGGTCACCGACCGTGAACCAGTGCGTCTAGCGCTAGCGTTTACGGCCAGATCGGTATCAAAGCCGGAGATACCGGTCCTGCTGAGGAAGAGAGGGGTCTGCTTTCGCGCGATCGGGATCCGCGCCAGCGGATTCCGATCTTGGGCAAGGCTACTCGGGCGAGCCCAGCTCCCAGGCGTTGCGCCAGGAGAGGAGGTAGACGAGCGGCGCCGCGATCGCGACGAGCAGGAGGGCGGACGGCGCGACCGCCGAGTAGGCGCCGAGCGACGTCCCCTGCCAGATCTCGGTCGCGAGCGTCTCGAATCCGATCGGCCGGAGCAGCAGCGTCGCGGGCAGCTCCTTGATCGTGCTCAGGAAGACGAGCGCCGCGCCCGCGAGCATGCCCGAGCGGGTGAGCGGGAGGACGACCGAGACTGTCGCCGACAGCGGCCTCCTGCCGAGCGAGCGTGCGGCCTCCTCGAGCCGGGGGCTGACGGCGTCGAGCGATGCGCGCGTCGAGGCAAGCGCGTAGGGGAGGAAGCGGACGAGGTAGGCGAACAGGAGGAGCGCCAGGCTCTGGTAGACGAAGCCGCCGACCCGCGCGCCGAGGAAGACGAGGGCGAGCGCGACCGCGATTCCGGGCAGGGCGCTCGGGGAGAGCGCGAGCCGTTCGAGGGTGCGAGAGAGCAGCGTCGGGTATCGCCAGGCCAGCAGTGCGACCGGGAGCACCACGACCACCGCGACGACGGCCGTCATCGCGGCGGCGAGCGCGGAGTTGAGCGCCGCCTCCCAGGCGATGCCCGCTCGGCCCGCGATCGGATCGGCCCGGACCGACCACCACACGAGGACTCCGAGGGGCAGGACGAGGAAGAGGCCGACCACGCTCGAGCAAAAGGCGAGCGCCGGCCATCTCCAGCGGCCGAGCCGCACGATCTCGGCCGGGCGCCCGGCTCCCGGGGTGCTGCGGTAGATCGCCCCGCGCAGCCGGAAGCGCGAGGCCAGGAGGACGACGACCGCCGCGAGCGCCACGAGGACGAGCGCGAGAATCGCCGCCGCCTCGAGCGCGAGCAGCGACTCGTAGCGCACGTAGATGCCCGTGGTCAGCGTCGGATATCCCATCAATGAGACCGCGCCGAAGTCGGAGAGCACGTACAGCGCGACGAGGAGCGAGCCGGCCGCGAGCGACGGCCGCAGGGAGGGCAGCGTCACGCGCCAGAGCACTTCGACGCGCCCCGCGCCGAGCGACCGCGCCGCCTCCTCGGCGGTCGGGTCGGCACCGCGCAACCCGGCGGTCGCGAGCAGGAAGACGTACGGGTAGGTCGAGAGAGTCAGCGCGAGCAGCGCTCCCCAGTAGCCCTGGATCTCCGGCAGGCGATCGACGCCGAGGGGCTCGAGAGCCTGCTGGAGGAGGCCTCGCGGGGCGAGCGCGCCGAGCAGCGCGAGCGCGGCGATGAAGCTCGGGATGACGAGCGGGAGGGAGGCGGCGAGCCCGAAGATCCGGCGACCGGGCAGGTCGGTGCGGACGACGAGCCACGCCAGCGGGACGCCGACCGCGAGCGCCGCGGCGACGACGCCGAGCGCGAGCACCGCGGTTCCCGTGACGAGATCGAAGGTCGCGTCGAGCGAGACGAGCGCCCGGTCGCTCGCGTCCGCCGAGAGGGCGCGGACGACGAGGTACGCGATCGGGAGGCTGGCCGCGAGGCTGACGACGGTGGCGGCGAGGACGAGCGGGAGCGGCGCGCGGCGTCCCGGCGAAGGGACGGCGCGCGCCGCGTCCGAGGTCACCGGATGTAGCCGAGCTCGAGCAGCAGCCTCACCGCGGGAGTCAGATCCGCCGAAAGCCGGCCGAGGTTGTACTTCGGGCCCTTGATGGTCGAGAGCGCGCGCAGTCCCGGCCGCCGGGGCACGCCCTTGACGAGCGGGTACTCGGCGGCGCCCGGCCCGCGGGCGATGAAGCGCTGCGCCCACTTCGAGTGTAGGAACCTTACGAACCGCTGCGCAGCAGCGTCCTTCTTCGTCGCGGAGACGATCCCGACTCCGGCGGCGAGGACGAGGTTACCCGGGTCGCCGGCGCGGAACCAGTGGTTCCGGACGGGCAGGTCGGGCGTGTCCGCGAGCACGTTGTAGAGGTAGTAGTGGTTCACGAGGCCGACCTCGACGTCGCCGCGGCCGACCGCCTGCACGACGGTCGTGTTGTTCGGGAAGAGCTTCACGTCGTTCGCCTGGAGGCCGCGGAGCCAGTCGCGCACGCGGGCCTCGCCGTGAAGGTGGATGGTCGCCCCGAGGAACGCCTGGAAGGAGGCATTGGTGGGCGCGATCCCGATCTTGCCCTTCCAGCGCCCGGCGGTGAGGCCCCAGACCGACCGCGGGAGCCCCTGCGGTGTCAGCGTCCTCGTGTCGTAGACCAGCACGCGCGAACGCCCGCTGGTCCCCACCCAGCGCCGACTCGGCGTCGAGAAGCGCGACGGCACCTTGCCGACCGTCCGCTGCGGCAGGCGCTTCAGGAGGCCGCGGGCGCCGACGAGGCCGAGCGTGCCCGGCTCCTGAGACCAGTACACGTCGGCCGGGCTGTTCGAGCCCTCCTCGACGAGCGCCGTCGCGAGCGTCGTCGAGCTGGCGTAGCGCACGTTGAGCTGGATCCCGGTGTCCCGCGTGAAGCGATCCATGATCGGCTTGACGAGGCGTTCGTCGCGGCCCGAGTAGATCGTGAGCGAGGTCGCCTGCGCGGGCGCCGTCGCCGCGCCGGAGGTCACGGCCAGCGCCGCGATGGTCGCGGCGAGCAGGGTTCCCAGGACCTTCGTCAAATGCATGTCAGCCTCACCTTCGTCTCAATGTAAGGGCGACCTTACACGACGGCGCGACACGGGTCAGTCGAGAACCGGCACCTGGCCGTCGTGGAGGCGGATCGAGACGCGCGAGCCAAGCGGGACGACCTCGGTGGAGGGCCGGTGCGAGACGAGCTCGACGCCGTCGAGGAGCAAGCGGTAGAACACGTCGTGGCCGCGGAACTCGCGAGCCACGACCTCGGCCGCTCCGGCCGGGTCCGGCTCGAGCTCGAGCAGCTCGGGGCGCACGAGAACCTGCGCGGCGCCAAGGCCCGACGCGCCGTTCGCCGGGAACGCCCCGACCGAGGTCTCGACGTGCCCGTCGACGACGTGCCCGGTGAGGACGTTCGCGGCTCCCACGAACTCGGCCGCCCAGCGCGAGACCGGCGCGAAGTAGATCTCCTCGGACGTGCCCTCCTGCACGACCGCGCCGTCGCGCATGAGCGCGATGCGGTCGGCGAGCGAGAAGGCCTCCTCGCGGTCGTGAGTCACGAGGAGCACTGTGACGCCGAGCGGGCGGATGATCTCGGAGACCTCGGCGCGGAGGCTCTCGCGCAGGAACGGGTCGACGTTCGACCAGGGCTCGTCGAGGAGGACGAGCTCGGGCGAGGGAGCGAGCGCGCGTGCGAGGGCCACGCGCTGCTGCTGTCCTCCGGAGAGCTCGTGCGGGTACCTCCGCCCGAGGTCGCCGAGGCCGACGATGGCAAGGAGCTCGGCGACGCGGGCAGCGCGGGCGCGGCGCGGCAGCCCGAAGCCCACGTTCTCCGCGACCGTGAGGTGCGGGAAGAGCGCGTAGTCCTGGAAGACCATGCCGACGCGCCTCTGCTCGGGTGCGATCCACGTGCCGGCGCCCGCGACCTCTCGCTCGGCGACGGCCACGGTCCCTGCGTCGGGCCGCTCGAAGCCGGCGATCAGCCGGAGCAGCGTCGTCTTCCCGCAGCCGGAGGGGCCGAGGAGGGCGACCACGGCGCCCCGCTCGACGCAGAGCGACGCTCCGTCGACGGCGGTCGTCTCGCCGAAGCGCTTCGTCACGCGCTCGAGCCGGATCATCGAGCAACTCATGTAAGGCGAACCTTACACCGCCGTCGTCCCGGTGCTCGCCGGATCCGCGGTTACGCTCGCGGCCCATGCCGCTCGCCGAGATCTATCCGCTCGTGACGGCCCGCGCGCTCTCGCGGCCGTTCACGTACGAGGTCTCGCCCGACGTCGAGCGCGGGGCCGTCGTCTCGGTCGGCCTGGGCGGCCGCCGGGTGCGAGGCGTGGTCGTCGACGTCGGCGTCGATGCGCCCGACGGTGTCGAGGTCGCGGCGGCCGGAGAGGTCGTCGACCGTGTCCCCGCCGCGCTCGTCGAGCTGGCGCTCTGGATCGCCGAGTACTACGGCACGACTCCGGCCCGCGCGCTCGCGCTCGTCGCGCCGCACGCCCGCGCACGGCGCGGAGAGCGGCGCGCACCGGCGCGCAGAGACGCCCTCGCCGGCGAGGCGGAGCCGGACGCGCTGACCGAGGCGCAGCGGGCCGCCGTGGAGCGGATCGTCGCCGCATTCGACGCGGGCGCAGGCCACGTCCTCCTGCACGGCCCGACGGGCAGCGGCAAGACCGAGGTGTACCTCCAGGCGTGCGCGGCCGCCCTGGCGCGGGGCAAGGGGGCGATCGTGCTCGTTCCCGAGATCGCGCTCACCCCGCAGACGCTCGGGCGCTTCGCGGCGCGCTTCGGCGACCGCGTGGCCGTCCTCCACTCCGCGCTGACCGAGGCCGAGCGGCGCGACGAGCGGGAGCGGATCGCAGGCGGCGAGGCACGCGTCGTCGTCGGCGCTCGCTCGGCCGTCTTTGCGCCCGTCCCCGATCTCGGTCTCGTCGTCGTCGACGAGGAGCACGACTCCGCGTTCAAGCAGGAGTCCGATCCGCGCTACGACGCGCGCACCGTGGCGGCGAAGCGCGCCGCGCTCGAGGGCGCGGTCGCCGTCTACGGGAGCGCGACCCCCCGCGCAGAGAGCTGGGCGCGCCTCGACCGGCTCGAGCTTCCCGCGCGGATCGGCGCCCCGATGCCGTCGGTCCGGATCGTCGACCTTCGCCGTGAGGCCGGCTACCCGCTGTCCGCGCCGCTCCTGGCCGAGCTCGCCGCGGTGGAGGAGAGGGGCGGGCGCGCGATCCTGCTCCTCAACCGCCGGGGCGTCTCGGGTGCGATCCACTGCCGGGCGTGCGGGGTCTCAAGGCGCTGCCGGAGCTGCGACGTCGCGCTCACGCTGCACGCGGACGGCCGTCTGCACTGCCACCACTGCGGGTTCTCCGCGGACCTTCCGGTGAGCTGCCCCGAGTGCGGCTCGGTCGAGCTCGCCCGCATCGGCGCCGGTACCCAGCGCCTCGAGGCCGAGCTGGCCCGCCGGGTCCCAGGGCTCGAGCGGATCCGGCTCGACGCCGACAGCGCGGCCGCGCCCGGCGCGCTCCGCGAGACCCTCGAGCGTTTCAGCTCGGCGCGGGCGGCGGCGCTGATCGGGACGCAGATGGTCGCGAAGGGACACCACTTCCCCGGCGTCGCCGTGGCGGCCGTCGTCGACGCGGACACGGGTCTCGCGTTCCCGGACTTCCGCGCCGAGGAGCGCACGTTCCAGCTCGTCACGCAGCTCGCCGGACGAAGTGGGCGCGATGCTCCGGGCAAGGTGCTCGTGCAGACGTTCCAGCCGGACGCGACGCCGCTCGCATTCGCCGCCAGACACGACGTCGCCGGGTTCCTCGCCCAGGAACTCTTGCGGCGGGAGGAGCTCGCGTACCCGCCCTTCAGCCACCTCGTGTCGATCGCGGTGTCCGGTCCCGACGCGGATGCCCCGCTCCGGGCGCTGCGCGAGTTGCGGGAAGCGCTCGAGGTACCCGGCGTCCGCCTGATCGGCCCCGCGCCGCTCCTCCGCCTCCGCGGGCGCTTCCGGGCGCAGCTCGTCGCCAAGACCGAGTCGCCGCGCGCGTTCGCGACCCGCGCCGCGTCGCTGCTGTCGGCGGCAGCACCGGCGATGCGCCGCGACGGCCTCTCCGCGGTCGTCGACGTCGATCCGCAGTCGCTCTGAGAGCGCCAAGTAACAGTCTGTTACTTGGCTAGACTCGCCGACGCGATGCACGACCACGACCACGACCACGACCACCCACACGAGGACGAGCACGGCCACGAGGACGCCGAGGCGCACGCCGAGCACGAGCAGGAGCTCGAGCTCGAGGCGCGGCGGCTGATGGCGCTCGCGCGGATCCGGCAGTACGGCGACCCGGCGCTGAAGATGCGCGCGCGTGAGGTCGAGTCGGTCGACGACGACATCCGCCGCCTGGCCGCGCGTATGACCGACCTCATGCACGAGGCGCAGGGCGTCGGCCTCGCGGCGACGCAGGTCGGCGTGCTCAGGCGCGTCTTCGTCTTCGTCGACGAGGGCGAGGATCGCGTGCTCGTCAACCCGGTGGTCACGGAGCATTCCGGAACGGCCGAGATCGAGGACGAAGGCTGTCTCTCGCTGCGCGACGTGCTCGTCCCGGTCGAGCGCGCATGCTCGGTGACGATCGAAGGGCTCGACGCGGGCGGCGAGCCGGTGAAGCTCGAGCTCGACCTGCCGTCGTCTCGGATCGTGCAGCACGAGCTCGACCACCTCGACGGCGTCCTCATCATCGACCGGACGGACGCCGAGTCGCGCCGCGAGGCGCTCGCGAAGCTGCGCCCGCAGCCTGTGCTCGGCGCGCGTTGAGGATCGCGGTCGCCGCCACGGCGCCGTTCGGCGCCGACGTCCTCGAACGGCTCGCGGCTTCGCACGAGATCAGTACCGTCCTTACGCGCCCGGACGCGCGGGCAGGCCGGGGGAGGAAGCTGAGCGCACCGCCCGCGAAGCGCGCCGCCGACCGCCTCGGGATCCGCGTCGTGCAGCCGGAGACGCTCGAGGCCGAGCTCGATCTCGGAGCGCCCACGGTCGTCGTCGTCGCGTACGGCCGCCTGATCCCGGAGGAGCTGCTCGCGAAGCGACTGTGGCTGAACGTCCACGTCTCGCTGCTTCCACGCTGGCGGGGCGCGGCGCCGGTCGAGCGCGCCCTGATGGCCGGCGACGTCGAGACCGGCGTCACGATCCACCGCACAGTGAAGGAGCTCGACGCCGGTCCGATCGCCGCGCAAGCCTCGTTTCTGATCGAGGACGACGACGACGCGGGCGACGTCTATGCCAGAGCGGCGGACCTCGCCGCCGACCTGCTCGGCGACGTCCTCGCCGAGCCCGAGCCGCGGTTTCGGCCGCAGGACGAAGCAGGGGCGACGTACGCGCCCAGGATCGAGCCCGACGACCGCATCCTCGACCTCGACCGACCCGCGCGCGAGCTCGTCGACATCGTCCGCGCGCTCTCGCCGCACATCGGCGCACGCGCCGAGCTGGAAGGACGAGGCGTCACCGTCTGGCGCGCCCGCGTCGGCGAGGACGGACGGTTCGAGCCGCTCGAGGTGCAGCCGGACGGCGGTCGCAGGATGGAGTACGACGCGTGGCTCCGCGGGCTCAGGTAGCGCCGGCCCGGAGGGCGGCCTTCGACGTCCTGAGACGCTTCGAGGACGGCGCGTACGCGGACCGCGTGCTTCGCTCGGCCGCGTCCGGCCTCGACGAGCGCGACCGCGCGCTGGCCCAGCGCCTCGCGTTCGGCGCCGTGCAGCGCGTCCGGACGCTCGACCACGCAATCGAGCAGCTCGGCCGGCGTCGTGTCCACCGCCTCGATCCGCCGGTCCGCGCGGCGCTCCGGCTCGGCGCCTACCAGCTCGGTTTCGTCGACGGCGTTCCGCGCTATGCCGCAGTGAACGAGTCGGTCGAGCTCGTCCGTGGCGCCGGCCTCGAGCGAGCGGTCGCGTTCACGAATGCGGTACTGCGCCGGCTCGCCGACGGGCTCGGGCCGCTGCTCGATGACCTGCCGGAGGAGACCGCAGCCGAGGCGGCCCTCAAGCATTCGTACCCGGACTGGGTCGCGGAGACGTGGTGGCGCGATCTCGGCCCGGAGGGGGCGCGCGAGCTCATGCGCGCGCTCAACGAGCCTGCGGAGCTCACCGTCCGGCTCGTTCGCGGCGAGATCGACGGAACGCCGACGGACGTGCCCGGCGCCTGGGAGGTCGAGCGGATCGACGAGGTTGCGCTGGCCGAGGGGCGGATCTGGCCGCAGAGCCGCTCGTCTCAGCTCGCCGGCCTCGCCGTCGGCGCCCGCGACGGGGAGCGGACGCTCGACCTCTGCGCCGCCCCGGGCGGGAAGGCGACGATGCTCGCCGGCGAGGTCGTCGCGGTCGACGTCAACGAGGCGCGGGCGCGCGAACTGGAGGAGACGGTGCGGAGGCTCGGCGCGACGAACCTCGAGGTCGTCGTCGCCGACGGCCGTGCGCTGCCGACCGAGCTCGACGGGTTCGACCACGCACTGGTGGACGCCCCCTGCTCGGGACTCGGCGTTCTCAACCGCAGGCCCGATCTGCGCTGGCGCGCCGAGCCGCTACCGGATCTCCAGCTCGAGCTGCTCCGGGCTGCGGCTGAGCGTGTGAGGCCCGGCGGGACGATCGTCTACTCGGTGTGCACGATCAACGCCGACGAGGGCGAGGCGGTCGCCGACGCATCCGGGCTCGAGGTCGAGCCGACCCTCGGCGACGAGTGGCCCGCGTACCGCCACCCGACCCGGCCCGAGTTCCTCCTCGCGCTCCCGCACGTCCACGGCACGGCGGGCTTCTTCGTCGCCCGGCTCCGCGCGCCCGGGCCGTAACTCCGCTCTACGATCGGCGCGTGGACGACTCGGACGTCTCGTTCCTCGGGCGCGCGCTCGAGCTCGCCGGCGACTCGCTCGGCGTCGCGCATCCCAAGCCGACGGTTGGCGCGGTCGTCGCGCGCGATGGTGAGATCGTCGGCGAGGGCGTCACCGAAGCCCGCGGTCGGCACGGGGAGGTCGTGGCGCTCGGCGCCGCGGGTGAGCGCGCGCGCGGCGCGACGTTGTACGTCACGCTCGAGCCCTGCAACCACCACGGCTCGACGCCGCCCTGCACGGAGGCCCTGCTCGGCGCCGGGGTCGGGCGCGTCGTGGCCGGACAGCTCGACCCGAACCCGACGGTGCCCGGCGGCGGGCTCGAGCATCTGCGCAAAGCCGGCGTCGACGTCGAGCTCGCGGAGGGCGAGCTCGCGTTCCGAGCACGCCAGCAGCTGGAGGAATGGCGGACGTGGGTGACGCTCGGCAGGCCGTTCGTCACCTACAAGGTCGCGGTGACCCTCGACGGCCGCGTCACGGTGCCGGGCGAGCGGTGGGTGACCGGGGAGCAGTCGCGCCGGCTCGTGCACGTGCTGCGGGCGGCCTCGGACGCCGTCGCCGTCGGCATGGGCACGGTCCGCTGGGACGACCCCCGCCTCGACGCCCGCGACGTCCCGACCCCGCGCGGCCAGCCCCGCCGCGTCGCGTTCGGCCGAGGGCCGCTGCCCGAGGGCTCCCAGCTCGAGCTCCGCTCCGGCCAGCTGCGCGAGGAGCTCGAGGCGCTGGCCGCGGACGGCGTCCAGTCGCTCCTCCTCGAGGGCGGGCCCACACTCGCCGCCGCCTTCCTCGAGCAGGATCTCGTGGACAAGGTCCTCGTCTTCGTGGCCCCGAAGCTGTCGGGCGAAGGCCCGGGGATCGTCTCCGGGCTACCGGGGAAGATCGAGCTCTCGCGGCTCGAGGCTCGCTCGATCGGCGACGACGTCCTGCTCCAGGGCTATCTCCACGAGCCCTGAGCTACCTTCCGCTTCGTGTTCACGGGCATCGTCCGCGAGCGAGGGACGCTCGTCTCGGCCGACGGCGGCGACGAGGGTCTGAGGCTTGGCGTCGAGGCACCGGAGACCGCCTCTCGGCTCGCCGTCGGCGACTCGGTCTCGCTGAACGGCGTGTGCCTGACGGCGGAGGCGGTCGAGGATGGGCGTGTGACGCTCCACGCCGTGCCCGAGACGCTCGCCCGCAGCACCCTCGGGGGCATCGAGCCCGGCGATTTCGTGAACGTCGAGCCGGCTCTGCGAGCCGGGGATCCGCTCGGCGGCCACTACGTCCAGGGCCACGTCGACGCCGTCGGACGCGTCCGCGCGGTCGAGCCGGAAGGAGACGGCGTCCGCGTCGTCGTGGAGGCCCCGCCGGACCTTCTGCGCTACTGCGTGGAGAAGGGCTCGATCGCGGTCGACGGCGTGTCGCTCACGATTGCCGGCCTCGGCCCGGGGGCCTTCTCGGTCGTCCTCGTCCCGCACACGCTCGGAGCGACGACGCTCGCCGACCTCGGGCCGGGGCAAGAGGTCAACCTCGAGGCCGACGTCCTCGCCAAGTACGTCGAGCGACTCCTCGCGCGATGAGGCTGGAGCCGCTCCACCGGGTCACGTTCGATTACCCCGAGGGCTGGTCGGTCGCGCTCGCCGGCGTCGAGCAGCACTTCTATGTCGCCGAGGGCCGGTGCGAGGGAGCCATCACCGGCCGGCTTCGGGGCGCCAACCATCCGAGCCGCCGAGCGGACGGCACCTTCTGTCCGGACTTCCAGGGCGTCGTCGAGACCGACGACGGCGCAACGGTCTTCTTCGACCTCCGCGGCTACGGGCGCACGTACCCTCCCGGCCGGCGGCAGATCGTGGCGTTCGCGTTCCACCTGAGCGACGACGAGCGCTACCGACGGCTGAACGACGTCGTGTGCGCCTGCGAAGGAGAGGTGCGGGTCGGCGATCGCACGGTTCTCGTGCTGGACGTGGCCGAGCTCGTCTGGGAGCCGTTGCCCGGGCGAGGGCTACGATCTTCCGGGTGAGCGTGGACGTGAAGCCATCCGAAACCGCCTCGCCGTTCGACGCGATCGAGGCCGCGATCGAGGACTTCCGCTCGGGCAAGTTCGTCGTCGTCGTCGACGACGCGGATCGCGAGAACGAAGGAGATCTCACGATTGCGGCGCAGTTCGTCACGCCGGAGTCGGTCAACTTCATGGCGATGCACGCCCGAGGCCTGATCTGCCTCTGCCTCACCCCTGAGCGCTGCGACGAGCTCGGGCTGCGGCCGATGACGGAGCACAACGAGGCGCCGCTCGAGACGGCGTTCACCGTCTCGATCGAGGCGCGCGAAGGCGTGTCGACCGGCATCTCGGCGGCGGACCGCGCACGCACGATCCAGGTCGCGATCGACCCGGAGACCGTGCCCCACGACCTCGTCCAGCCGGGTCACGTCTTCCCGCTTCGCGCGAAGCCGGGCGGGGTCCTCCAGCGCACGGGCCAGACGGAGGCGGCCGTCGACCTCGCGCGCCTCGCCGGCTTGAACCCGGCCGGCGTCGTCTGCGAGATCATGAACGAGGACGGGACGATGGCCCGCGTGCCCGAGCTCACCTCGTTCTGCGAGCGGCATGGCCTGAAGATGGTCACGGTCGCCGACCTCATCGAGTACCGGCGTCGCACCGAGAAGCTCGTCGAGCGCGTCGTCAGCGTCCGCCTGCCCACCGAGCACGGCGAGTTCCAGGCGGTCGCCTACCGCGAGGTCCTCGGCGACAAGCGCCACCTGGCGCTCGTGAAGGGAGACGTCCACGGGGCCGAGGACGTCCTCGTCCGCGTGCACTCCGAGTGCCTCACGGGAGATGTCTTCCATTCGCTCTTGTGCGACTGCGGCGAGCAGCTGGAGCTCTCGCTACGCAGGATCCACGACGAGGGTCGGGGCGTCGTCCTGTACATGGCACAGGAGGGGCGCGGGATCGGGCTCCTGAACAAGCTCAAGGCCTACGAGCTCCAGGCGAACGGGCTCGACACGGTCGAGGCGAACCTCGAGCTCGGCTTCCCGCCGGATGCGCGCGAGTGGGGGATCGGGAACCAGATCCTCGCCGACCTCGGCCTGACGACGATCCGCATCCTCACGAACAACCCCGCGAAGCTCAGCGGCCTCGACGGGTTCGGCCTCACGGTTGTCGAGCAGGTCCCGATCGAGGTCGATCCGCAGCCGGAGAACGAGCGCTATCTAGCCGCCAAGCGTGAGAAGCTGGGGCACACCATCACGAAGCTGCACCACCAGGGTGTGCGCTTCGAGGCCGCGACGGACCCGGAGGACGAATGAGCCGCGACATCCGCGACATCGACGACTCGAGCGAGAACGTGCTCTCCGAGTGGCCGGCGCAGCGCGAGGACGAGGACGCGGCGCGCGACCACGAAGGCGAGAACGGCGCCCAGGCGTCGTCCAACGCCGCGGTCGACGAGGTCTCCGTCGAGGCGGTCGCGGCGCCTCAGCCGACGGTCGAGGAGGAGCTCGAAGGGGAGCCGGCCGAGGTCGAGCCGCCGCCGGACGACGGGGGCTCGGGAATCTCCGTCGAGCCCTCGCTCGAGCACGCCGCCGGCGACCTCGACATCCCGGAGGGCTACGCGGTCCTCGAGGGCGTCGCCGACGGGGGCCGGCGGGCGGTCGGGGTGGTCGTCTCGCGCTTCAACGGGCAGGTCACCTCGCGCCTCCTCGAGCGCGCGCTCGACGAGCTGGAGACGGCCGGCGTCCGCCGCGAGGCGATCACGATCATGGTCGTCCCGGGCGCGTTCGAGCTGCCGATCGCGGCGACCGCGCTCGCAAAGACACGGCGCTTCGCGTGCATCGTCGCCCTCGGCTGCGTGATCCGCGGGGACACCCCGCACTTCGAGTACGTGGCGAGCGAGGCCGCGAGCGGGCTCCAGCTGGCCGCGCTCGAGACCGGCGTCCCGGTGGCGTTCGGCGTCCTCACGCTCGAACGGGTGGAGCAGGCCGATCCGCGGATCGAGAAGGGCGCCGAGGCCGTCCGCAGCGCGCTCGAGATGGCGGACGTCTTCTCGCACCTGCGCGCCGCCGCGGCGCGATAGCAGGCATTCCTTCCGGTACCATCCCGGGCCGCATGTCCAAGGTCTGTGCCATCTGCGGGAAGAAGCCCGGCTTCGGCAACACCCGGAGCCACTCCATGGTCGCCACCAGGCGCCGCTTCAACCCGAACCTCCAGCGCGTGCGCGTGATGATCGACAAGCGCCCGACGCGCGCGTACGTCTGCACGCGCTGCCTCAAGGCCGGCAAGGTCGAGAAAGCCCTCTAAACCGCGCCCGTACTAAGCTCGCGCCGTGGATCGTGAGCAGTACGACCTCGCGCCGTCCCCGCTCGGCCGCATTGCGATGTCGAACGCCGCGATCGTGCAGATCGTCGGGCACGCCGCCGCGGAGAGCTACGGCGTCGTCGCGCTCGCCGGGCGCAGCCGCTGGTCGCGGCTCCTCCCATGGGGGATCAAGAAGGGCGTCGACGTCGAGCGACGCGAGGGCGGGCTCGCGATCGAGCTCCGGATCGTCGTCGAGCACGGGCTCAAGCTGGCCGAGGTCGCGACGGCGGTCCGCTCGCGCGTCCAGTACGAGGTCGACCGCATGGTCGGGATCCCGATCGCGGCGCTCGAGGTGCACATCGAAGGCGTGCGGGGCGGCTGATGGAGCTCGAGCTCACGCGTGAGCTGTCCCGCGCCGCGCTCAAGAACCTCGAGGCGCACCGGCGTCGGATCGACGACCTGAACGTCTATCCCGTCCCGGACGGGGACACGGGAACGAATCTCGTGCTGACCCTCCGCTCGATCGTGGAGGCGCTCGAGACCTCCAGCGCCGAGGGGAGCGAGGCCGTTGCGAAGGAGCTGTCGCGGGCGGCGCTGATGGGCGCACGCGGCAACTCGGGCGTCATCTTCTCGCAGATCGTTCGTGGCTTCATGGACGTCCTCGGCGGCTCGGCCGACGTCAGCACGCCGCGCCTGCGCCGGGCCTTTCGCGGCGCGAGCGACGCGGCCTACCGCGCGGTCAAGCGGCCCGTCGAGGGGACGATGCTGACCGTGATCCGCGAGATGGCCGAGGAGACCGAGCGGAAGGAGAACCGCCGCGTGTCGCCCTCCGAGCTGCTGGCGGCGGCGCTCGCGCGCGGCGAGAACGCGCTCTCGCGCACGCCGGAGATGCTCGACGTCCTGCGCGACGCGGGCGTCGTCGACGCAGGCGGCGCGGGCCTCGTCGAGATCACGCGCGGGCTCGCGCTGGCGATGGCCGGCGAGCCGTTGCCCGAGGGGCCGGTGGAGGCCGGGGCGCTCGGGCTCGACGCCATCCACCAGGAGCTCTCGAAGTACCGCTACTGCACGGTCTTCGTGGTCGAGGGCGAGGGGCTCGACGCCGCCGCACTCGAGGCCCAGCTCGAGCAGATCGGCGACTCGCTGCTCGTCGTGGGCGACCCGACCGCGCTCAAGATCCACGTCCACACCGACGAGCCGGGAGCCGCGCTCTCGCTCGCGACCGCCGTCGGCGTCGTCGAGGGCGTCGAGGTGGCGAACATGCACGTCCAGGCGGCCCAGCGCGAGGAGCGCCTGCTCGGAGGCACGCCGGCGTCGCTCCCGGCGCTCGCGACGCTCGAGACCGGCCTCGTCGCGGTCTGCCCCGGACAGGGAAACCGGCGACTGTTCGAGAGCCTGGGCGCGACGCGGGTGATCGAGGGCGGGCAGACGATGAATCCGTCCACCTCCGAGATCCTCGAGGCGATCGAGGCGACTCCCGCCGACGACGTGCTCGTGCTCCCGAACAACGCGAACGTGATCCTCACGGCCGAGCAGGCGGCCGAGCTCAGCCAGAAAGCGGTGCAGGTCATCCCGTCGCGCTCGGTGCAGGCCGGCCTCGCCGCGATGCTGCGCTACATCCCCACCAACCCGGCAGACACGAACGAGGCGGAGATGCTGGACGCGCTCGCAACGGTCTCCACCGGAGAGGTCACGGTCGCGTCGCGAGACGCGCAGCTCGACGGCGTCACGATCGCGAGGGGCGAGTACCTCGGCCTCGTGGACGACGCCGCGGTCGCGGCGGGAGGAGACCTCGCAGATGTGACGCGCGCCGTCGTCGAGCGGGTGCTCGAGGGCGAGCGCGGCTGGCTCAGCATCCTCACCGGCGACGGAGCGCCGCCGGTGGAGGAACTCCTTGCCGACGTCGGCCGCACGCACCCCGACGTCGACGTCGAGGTGCACGAGGGCGGCCAGCCGCACTACCCGCTCCTCCTGGTGGCCGAGTGACGGCGACGCCGATCCGCGTGCTGCTCGTAGAGGACAACGACGTCTACCGCGAGTCGCTCGTCTTCCTGCTCGGGCGGCAGGAAGGGCTCGAGGTCGTCGGGGCGGTCGGAGACGGGCGCTCGGCCCCTCATGCCTGCGCAGATCTCGCGGCCGAGGTCGTCGTCGTCGACTACCGGCTGCCCGACGTCGACGGCGCGGAGGCGGCCGACGACGTCCTGGCGCGCTGCCCCGAGGCGGCGATCGTCTTCCTGAGCGCGTCCGCCGGGCAGGAGGAGGTCGATTCGGCCCGCAGGTTCGGAGGAGCGTTCGTCCGCAAGGACGAGGGAGTCGAGACCCTGGTCGGCGCCGTACGCGCTGCCGCAGCCCAAAGGAGAGTCGCGTGAACCTGACGACGGAGAACACGGCGATCGTGCTCGACTCGACCTCGGACTACCCGGACGCCTCCTCGCGCTTCCCGAACATGCGCGTCGTGCCGCTGTACGTCCGCTTCGGCGACGAGACGTACCGAGACTACGTCGAGCTCGGGCCTGCCGAGTTCTTCGAGAAGCTCCGCTCTTCGCCGGTGCTCCCGGCGACCGCGCAGCCGACCCCGCAGGACTTCCTGAGCGCGTACGAGAGCCTCGCCGGCTACGAGCGGATCTACTCGCTCCACGTCTCGGCGAAGGTCTCGGGCACCTTCCAGAGCGCGGAGCTCGCGGCGGCGGAGCTGGGTGCCGACCGCGTTCGCGTGGTCGACTCGAAGACGGCGTCGCTGGCCATCGCGATGCTTGCGCATGCGATCCAGCGTCGGCTTGCGCGCGGGACGACGGACGTCGAGCTCGCGGCGCTGATCGAGCGCTTCCACCGCGATTCCGGCGTCGTCTTCACCGTCGAGACGCTCGAGTACCTCCAGCGCGGGGGCCGCATCGGCCGTGCCGCCGCGCTCGCCGGCTCCCTCCTCAACGTCCGCCCGATCCTGGGCGTCCAGGACGGCGAGGTCGTCGCGATCGCGCGCGTCCGCGGCCGCCAGAAGGCGGTCGCGGAGTTCGAGCGGCGGTTCGCCGAGGCGACCGAGGACAAGACGGGGCTGCGCGCGGCGATCGCCCATGCCGACGCGCCCGAATGGGTCGGCACGCTGAGCGAGCTCGTCTGGCGTCTCCGGCCCAAGGCCGAGATCGAGTTCACGTCCACGCTCGGCGCCGTCGTGAGCACGCACACGGGCCCGGGCGCGGTCGGCTTCTTCTGGCTGCACGACGACTGACCGTCCGCGTCGGGATGAGGCTTTAGCCTGATCCCGGCGTGAGACTTGCGCCTGCACCGGTGCCGTTCGGAGGCGGGGAGGCGCCCGCGGCGTGGCCTCGTCCGCGTTCCCTCCCGCGGCCGGAGCGGCTCGAGGCGCCGCTCGTGACGCTCGACGGCGTCGGCCCGTCGATCGCCCGCCGCCTCGCGAAGCTCGGGCTCGAGCGCGTCGGCGACCTCCTCCGGCAGCGTCCGCGGCGGTACGAGGAGCCCGTGCCTGCCAAGCGGATCTCCGAGCTCTTCGGCGAGGACGAGGCCGTTCTCGACGTCACCGTGCGGTCGGTCTCCAGCCGCCGCCGCGGGCGCCTCAAGCTCCTAACGGCGCGCGTCGCCGACGAGAGCGGCGAGATCAAGGCGACGTGGTTCAACCAGCCGTGGTTGGAAGGCCGGCTCGCGCCGGGGATGCCGATTCGGCTGCGCGGGCGCGCGAACCGATTCGGCTTCGCGGTCTCCTCGTACGACCTCGAGGGCGAGGCGGAGACGGCGGACTTCGCGCCCGTCTACCCGGCGAGCGAGGACGTCTCCCAGAAGAAGCTCCGCGAGCTTCGGGCGCAGGTCCTCGGCCTCGTCCGCGACGCCGGCGAGCCGTTGCCCGCCGAGCTTCGAGTCCGAGAAGGGCTGGCCCTGCGGGCGGATGCGCTCGCCGCGCTGCACCGGCCGCGCTCGCTCGCCGAGGCGGAGCTCGCTCGTGCCAGGCTCGCCTTCGACGAGCTCCTCGTCCTCCGGCTCGCACTCGCGCGAACGGCCGCGGTGCGCGAGCAGGCGTCCGCAGAGCCGTTCGGCGCCTCCGGGCAGCTCATCGACTCGTACCGTGCAGCGCTTCCCTTCGAGCTCACCCGCGACCAGGAGCGCGCGATCGAGGAGATCGACGCCGATCTCGCGCAGACGACGCCCATGCACCGCCTCCTGCAGGGCGACGTCGGCGCCGGGAAGACCGTCGTCGCGCTCTACGCCCTGCTTCGCGCGGTCGAGACCGGCCGCCAGGCCGCGCTCATGGCGCCGACCGAGACCCTCGCGGAGCAGCACTTCCTCACGATCGACGAGCTCTGCGCAGGCCTCGGCGTGCGGGTCGAGCTCCTCACGAGCTCGCTTCGCGCTCGCGAGCACGCGAACGTGCGCTCGCTCATCGCCTCCGGCGACGCGCTCCTGGTCGTCGGCACGCACGCGCTCATCCAGAAGGAAGTCGAGTTCCGCGACCTCGCCGTGGTCGTCGTCGACGAGCAGCACCGCTTCGGCGTCGGACAGCGGAGTGCCCTCGCGGAGGGCCGCAGCCCGCACGTCCTGCACATGACCGCGACCCCGATTCCCCGCACGCTCGCGCTGACGGTCTACGGCGACCTCGACGTCAGCGAGCTCGTCGTGCTCCCGGCCAACCGGAAGCCGGTCGTCACGCGGCGGATTCCCGAGGAGCGTGCGTCCGAGGCCTACACCCGGTTGACCCGCCTCCTTCGCGAAGGCCGGCAGGCGTACGTCGTCTGCCCGCTCGTCGAGCAGTCCGAGACGAGCCGCGCGCGAGCGGCCGAGGCGGAGGCCGAGCGCCTCCGCGCGTACGAGCTGCGCGACTTCCGGGTCGGCTGCCTGCACGGACGGCTCAAGACCGCCGACCGACGCGAGCTGATGGCCCGCTTCAAGGTCCGCGAGCTCGATGTGCTCGTCGCGACGACGGTGATCGAGGTCGGCGTGGACGTGCCGAACGCGACCGTCATGATCGTGCAGGAGGCCGATCGCTTCGGGCTCGCGCAGCTCCACCAGCTGCGCGGTCGCGTCGGCCGCGGGGCCGAGCAGTCGTACTGCCTCCTCGTCTCCCGGCCGAGCGAGGAGCTGACCGAGGAGGCGGCGAAGCGCCTGGACGCGATGGTCGAGACGACGGACGGCTTCGTGCTCGCCGAGCGCGACCTCGAGATCCGTGGCGAGGGCCAGCTCCTCGGCGCGCGTCAGTCCGGCTGGTCGGACCTGCGCTTCGTGCGCTTCCGGCACGACCACGACCTGCTCGAGCGCGCGCGAGAGGCGGCGTCGACCGTGCCCGACGACGGCCTGCTCGCGGACGAGGTCGACGCGCTGCTCGGCGACGCGGAGCACGTCGGCGAGTCCTAGGTGCGCCTTGTGACGATGCGCCTTGTGACACAGTGTCACCAGGACGTGCGATGGCATTTGCCGACGACCTCGCCGGTCATCGAGCGCTTTGTGACACTGTGTCACAAGGCGGGTTGTTCGGTTAGCCGCACCCCCGAAAGGCCGGAGCGCCGCACTGCGTAGGAGCCGGTGCGGTGCCAGCCTGCGTGGCATGGAGCACTCCCCCCGTGCACCGGGTTGTCACCGGGGCCTGATCAGCGTCGAACGCCTTCACGGTGGAGATCGCGCCGCGTTCCTCGAGGTCTTCGAGGGACTCTCGGAGCGGTCGCGCCGACTGCGCTTCCATGGCCCGAAGCCTCGTCTTCGGGGGGCCGAGGTGGATAGCTTCGCCGACGTCGGCGGTCGCGGCCGGGAGGCCGTCGCG
>Ga0299907_10000294_pt1 | contig 23118 bp, 26 predicted proteins | sample RVTome_16_FD_198680 | JGI IMG/M metagenome (GOLD analysis project Ga0299907, IMG submission 198680) | Soil microbial communities from uranium-contaminated site in the Upper Colorado River Basin, Wyoming, United States - RVT152D67 (version 2) ...
GTAGGCAACCTTGAAGCCTTCGCGAAGCTCGCTCCAGCCACCAGCAACCGACTTGCCTTTCTCGAGGGGTCGCACCTCGACTGGCCAGAGAAGTATGGCGGCGATGAGAGACGTTGCCGCGTCGAGTGCGAAGATGGCATTGACACCAATCGAACCGGCCAGGATCGCACCCATCGCAGGTCCGACCACGAACGCCGACCAGGACGCACCTTCGATCCACGAGTTGACTTTGGTCAGCCGTTCCTCGTCGTCGGTCAGGAAAGGGCCGAAAGAAGAAATCGCCGTGAATACCGGGGTACCCACCAGACCCAGCACGAAGGTGGCGACGACGAGGCTGGGGATTGTGTTGGCGAATATGAGAGCGAGGGCGGCGGGGATGAATGCCAGCTCCCCCCATATGACGACACGTCGTGGATCGAACCTGTCGACGAGGACACCGGCGACCGAGGCGCCGACCAGCGACGCCACACCCAGTGCAGCCATGACGGCTGCGAGCTGACCGGGGGTGGCATCGAGGTCGTAAGCCGCCTTGCCCCAGATACCGACGAAGAAGGCTGCTTCACCTCCAACTCTGGAGATGAAGCGCGCGACCACGACGGCGCGCACGTTTCGGTCTGACCACATCGGCTGGACGGTACCGACGAAAAGACCGTCCGGATCGCCAATTCTTGCCCCGCGAAAAGTCCTCGAAAAACGCGAAAACTAAGGGGCGGATCGTGTTGACGGTCGTTGGCCTCTTGCCTACGTTCCCTCGCTACCGAGTGAGGGCAACCTCAATCGGGGAAGGAGAGACCTCGGTTTCTCCCGACAGCCACCCATCCGGGGGCCCGCTTTCCCGGTGAGTGGCATGAGAGCCCCAAGAGGGCTGCGGCTTCGGCCAAGGCTTTCTTGGGGTTTCTCGCGTTTCAAGTAGTGGGTACTAAGTACTAGGTACCAGGTATCTCGATCCGACTTCGACCCAGAGCCCACCAGGTGACTGCCACCGCGGCTCCGATGTGCCACAACCCATGGGGCTGCCAGAAGCTATCCGGATGGCACAGAAGTCCTCCGGTCGTGCCGAGTCGACCGATGATCGCAACGACCACCAGGAGCGCAATTGGTCCGAGGGTGGCGAATGAGCGGTCACTCAAGACGAGGGTCACGGTTGCCACCGCGGCCAAGACCGCTCCGACAGGGTCGGCAGTCCCGGGGATCGCGACAATTGCTGCGATGATCACCAGCCCGGGGAGCTGAGCCCACCTCTCCCAAGGTCGGCCGTGGGCAACGACGACCAGAAGCAACCAGACAAGTGTTGCGTCGTGAACCCACTCCGAGTACGCCGGCATGGGGCCGTGAAAGAGAAACGAGCCCAGTCCGGTGACGATGGACGCCACCCCAACCCACAGGAGGCCGGACCGTTGAATGATGACCACCCCAGCTATGACAAAGGCGAGGGTCGTCGTCGAGTTCACAGGTTGGCCGAGGACCGCGTTCACCACCGCCTCACAATCTCTCAACGCACCCATGGGGCAAAACTATCGAGAGGTGAACGAACCGCGAAAACTGATTTACACGTCGCGAAAAAGAATGAGGCTTTCAACTTGTCAGCCCCGCGGGGTTGGTCTACTTTTCCCGCCACGTCGAAGGGGAAACTCAACGACGGCGGCCAACACGGCGGGTAACCACCGGACCGGTCGGACCAGAGAGCCGGCTTGCCGGCAGGAAGGTCAGCCGGAAGTCTGCGGGAAACCGTAGGCGGATGGTCCGGTCGAACACCGGACGGGGATCCCTTCGGGGATCGTCGAGCGAGTAACGACCACGGCAAATCGAGAGGTTTGCCACGGCGGACCGAGAGGTCGGTCGCCGGCAGATCGAGAGATCAGCAGGTGACCAGGTCGTGAGACCGACGCCAGTGATTCGAAAGAATCACACCGCAGTGGAACTTGTTTCTACTGCAACCGGACGGAGTTGGGTCCCCGGCCCGACACCGAACGGATTGAGAGCCCCGAGAGGGTTGAAGCTTCGGCGGAAACTCCCTCGGGGTTTCTCGCGTCTTGATTGTGAGTGGGACGACCCCCCTCGGACCCCCCGACGGCTCATGGTCTCCGGGGGTCATGCTTGGAGGGGGACCTCTCTGATCGCCGCCTGTGCCCCGGTCTCCGGGCTCGAGTTGGGAGTGCAGTGTGCACGATGCCGTTCCTCAGGTAGTGGGACCCGTATACGGGTCCCACCGTCTCGAGAAAGGATGGGTCTATCCGTCTCGAGATTTTCTCGAGGCGGGGAGACCCATATCCGGGTCGTACTACCTGAGGAAAGCGATGTCGGCTGGGCGACACACCGCGGGAGGTTCCGACAGTTAGGCTCCGCCCAACGAGTCAAGGAGTCACAGAGGGATGGGATACCCCACTCGATTGCTCAGCGATGACGAAGTCATCGAGAGCCAGTTCAGACCGCATTGGTCCGGCATTCTGCGGGAGGGACTGATCGTCCTGGTGGCCATCGCCCTTGCCATCGTTCTCTTTATCTTCTTCGAACTTCAGTACTGGGTATACCTAGCTCTTGCCGGAGTCGCCCTCCTGCTCGTCACCCGCGGGCTGATCCGGTGGGCGACCACGCTTCATGTCATCACCAACGAGCGTCTCATCTATCGGGCCGGCTTCATCGCCAAACAGGGGACCGAGATCCCTCTTGAGGTGATCCAGAACGTGGCGTTCAACCAGACGATCATGGAACGGATCTTCGGGACCGGTGATCTGATGATCGAGTCGGCAGGAACCCATGGCCAGACCAGATACCGCGACATTCCCAGCCCCGAGGGTGTGCAATCACTCATCTACCGGATGCGCGAGGTCAGGATCTCGGAGGTGGAGTCCGGGAATGCGGCGAGCACGCGCCACGGTGTGGGCGAGTCGAACGAGTCAACGGCATCGCAGCTGGAGAAGCTGGCGAAACTCCACGATGAGGGCAAGCTCAGCGACGCCGAATTCGAAGCGGAGAAGGCGAAGTTGTTGGGAGACAACTGATGCACATGCAGGACGATTTCCCGCTCCTGCTGAGCACGCTCTATGACCACGCCGTGTGGGTGCATCCGGATCAGGAGGTGGTGTCGGTCGAGGCCGACCGCAGTCAGACCCGGTGGAAGTACGGTCAACTCGATCGTCGTATTCGTCTGTTGGCCTCGGCTTTCGACACTCTCGGCATCGGCACCGGCGAGGCGGTGGGAACCTTCGCCTGGAACAACCACCGTCATCACGAGCTCTACTGGGCGACGGCGAATACCGGTCGGGTCTGTCACACGCTCAACATCAGGCTGTTCGCCGACCAGATCGTCTACATAGTCAACCACGCCCGGGACAAGGCGATATTCGTCGATCCCGATCTCGTCCCGGTACTGGCACCACTCCTCGACCGGTTCGAGACGGTCGAAACCATCGTCGTGATGGGGGAGAAGGCGAGCGACGCCATTCCGGGGTCCATCGCCTACGAGGACCTGCTCTCCGACCAGGTCCAGCATGGTGATTGGCCGATGCTGGACGAACGCTCCCCGATGATGTTCTGCTACACCTCGGGAACGACGGGGAATCCGAAGGGTGTCGCCTACACACAGCGGTCGACGTACCTCCACACGATCTCGAATCTGGCCAACTTCGCCATCGAGCCCGACGACAACGTTCTGCCCGTCGTCCCCATGTTCCACGCAGCCGCCTGGGGGTATCCGTTCATGGCCACCGCCAAGGGGGCCAAGATCACCTACCCCGGACCCGACATGTCGCCCGAGGGCCTCGTCAACCTGTTCACCCAGGAGCAGGTGACCTTCAGTGCCGGCGTTCCCACCGTCTGGCTCGGCATCAAGCAATATCTCGACGCGCATCCCGACATCGATGTGTCGTCGATTCGCGCGTTCCTCTGCGGAGGGTCGGCCGTCCCTCGGGCGATGATCAAGGCGTATTGGGAAGATCGCGGAATCAGAGTGGTACAGGGTTGGGGGATGACCGAGACCAACCCCATTGCGTCGATGGCGTATCTCAAACCGCACATGGAGGAATGGGAACTCGAGGACCAGCTCGATCGGTTGGAGACGGCGGGGATCCCGACTCCGGGTCTGCAGGTGAAGATCGTCGACGAGGTGGGAGACCAGCTGCCCCACGATGGTGAAGCTTTTGGCGAGTTGCTCATCCGCGGGCCGTGGATCGCCGCCGAATACTTCAAAGACGACCGCACCCCGCAGTCATTCGAGGACGGGTGGCTGCGAACCGGCGACGTTTGCAAGATCACCCCGGAGGGTTACGTGCGCATCACCGACCGGGCCAAGGATGTCATCAAGTCGGGAGGGGAGTGGATCAGCTCCCTCGACGTCGAGAATGCACTCATGGCCCATCCTGCGGTCGCCGAGGCGACTGTCGTCGGTCTCAAACATGCCAAGTGGCAGGAGCGTCCCGCCGCCTTTGTCGTGGCCGCCACCGGAGCCAAGGTCACCGAGGAGGAGCTGCTGGAGCATCTGAGCGAACGAGTCGCCAAGTGGTGGCTGCCCGACGAGATCGTCTTCATCGACGAGATCCCCAAGACGGGCACCGGCAAGTTCGACAAGAAGGTGGTTCGGGACCGCTACGGCGATCTCTTGATGAAGGGTTGAACCTTGACCACGCTGAGTGGCTAATGCTCAGACGAGGCTCAGATGGTCACCTCGACCAACTCGCCAGAGCTCAGGTCGAGAACGAATTCCTTGTCGCTCTTGGAGTCGGCGATGAAGTTTGCGAGACGGGCGCCCTTCTTGCGGACTATCCACCATGCGTAATCGTCAGACTCGGTGGTCATGAATTCCGCTCGGGAGGTTCGTGCCGACTCGATGGCATCGAGCTCGACAGTGTATTCGCCAAGCAGTTTCTCGTCAGGCTCCGGCAGGCCGCGACGCTCGATGAATTGCACAGCTTCGAACATGTTCAACCTCCTGCCAGCACGATAGCGAACATTCACGCAGAGTGAGCACGTTTAGGCTCCCAACGACGTGAGGTCCTTCCATGCCGTCTGGTCTGCGATCGCCATCTGGATCAGCGGGCTCGTCGGTCTCTGGGGAGTCGCCATGTTGAGACGGGAGACGATCCCGAGGACATTTTCCTGGGCGGTGGGCCTAGCCATCACCGTGATGCTGGTGCAGGTGGTGTCCGGTGTGGTGCTCATCTCGACTTCGGAGATCGACCCGGGTAACCAACACGTCTTCTACGGTGTCCTAATCGCAGCTACTTTCTCCTTTGCCTACATATACCGAGCCCAGTTCAGGAAACGGCCCGCCCTGTACCTTGGGTTGCTCCTCTTGTTCGTCATGGGTCTTGGGATACGAGGGATGATGACGTTTGGTGTGAGCTTCTGATGCTGCTTGAAGACAAGAAACTTCTCGTCACCGGTGTGCTCACAGACGACTCGATCGCCTGGCACACCGCCCGCATCGCTCAAGAAGAAGGTGCGGAGATCGTCTGCACCGGGTTCGGGCGTGGCCTTCGGCTCACCGAGCGGTCTGTGCAGAGACTCCCCAAGACGTGCGATGTCCTCGAGCTCGACATCAACGATCGAGACCATGTCGAAGCCGTGGTCGGCGAACTGGACGATCGTTGGGGCAAGGTCGACGGTGCCCTGCACGCCATCGCTTTCGCCCCCGAGGATGCCCTGGGCGGCAACTTCCTGAGCACACCCGTCGAGTCGGCACAAACCGCCTTCACCGTGTCGGCGTTCTCCTACAAGACCCTCGCCGTCGGTCTTCTGCCGCTCATGCAGAAAGCGGGCGGTGGCGCCCTCGTCGCGATGGACTTCGACAACACCCAGGCGTGGCCGGCATACGACTGGATGGGAGTTGCCAAGTCGGCTTTGCAAAGTGTCACCCGCTACCTGGCCCGCGACCTCGGCCCGTACAACGTGCGGGTGAACGCGGTGTCCGCCGGCCCTCTGAGCACGGTCGCCGCCAAGTCGATTCCGGGGTTTGCCCGGTTCGACGATGTGTGGAGGGAGCGGTCTCCACTGAGTTGGGACACCTCCGACCCCGAGCCGGTAGCCCGCATGGTGTGCGTCCTACTCAGCGATTGGGCCACGATGACTTCGGGTGAGGTCGTCCACGTCGACGGTGGCTTCCACGCGATAGCGGCGGGAGCCGGACCGGGGGACGGGCCAGACGTCTAGACCGTCGGGATCTCTTCGGGGGTGGCGGCCGGCAGGTCGACGAGGAACGTAGCGCCGCCGCCCTCGGTTGATTCGACGCGCACCGATCCCTGCATCACCTCGGTGAGGCTCTTCACGATGGAGAGACCAAGTCCGGTCCCACCTCTCGATCTGGTATCGGACTGGTCGAGCTGGGTGAAGCGCTCGAAGATGCTTTCCCGGGCGCTCTCCGGGACACCCGGGCCGTGGTCGACCACCGCCATGATCGCCCGGGAGCCCTTCTGCCATGCGTAGAGCTCCACAGGTGAGTCCGGTGCATACTTGGCGGCGTTTTCCACGAGATTGATGAGGATCCTCTGGAAATGATCCCGATCGGCGTACACGGCCAGATTCGCCGGCTCGACGGTCGAGGCCGGTTCGATGGACACCACCCGGTTGACCTCGTCGAAGATCTCTTTGACCTCGATCACTTCCGGATGGATCGGTATGGCGCCTCGATCGATCCTGGAAACAACCAACAGGTCCTCAATGAGGCGCTGGAGACGACCGGCTTGGCGACGTGCGCTGACCAGGAGCTGTTGGGACATCGGCTCCTGGGGGGCCAACTCGGGTCGGTTGACGGTGTCGAGAGATCCGATGATCGAGGTGAGCGGGCTGCGCAACTCGTGGCTGACCGTGGAGACAAAGTCCGTTTTCATCTGTGCCACCTCTTCGAGACGACGGGTCATCTCGGCCTGGGCCTCATATCGCCCGATCTGGCTGAGCACGAGACCGGCAGGAGCGGACAATGAGCCGAGCTGTTCCAGCTGATCCTCGGTGAAGTCGCCCTCGTAGGGATCGCCCACGACGATGACACCCACTCTCATCGACTCCACTTTCAGAGGGGACACGAGCGCTTGTTTGAGCCCGAGATCTTTCAAGAGGATGTGTGACTCGGTTTCTCCGTCTACCCGTTTCACATAGATCGGCTTGGCGGCTCGATAAGTCTGCGCCACCACACTGGGCGCGTTGATCTCGACGGTGATCGGATCGGTCTCCAGGGGATACCCGTTGACCCAGATGGGGCTCATTACCTCGAGCCGTTGCATCTGCTGGTCGTTGAGCAATACCACTCCCACCTGGGCGTCCAGGTACTTGCAGATCGTCCCGACGAGATGGGGGACGATCTCAGCGAGCGACTCAGCGCGGGCCAGGGTGGCGCTCACCGCATAGAGACGTTCGAAGTCGAGACGCTGCTGCTCGAGCTTTGCCTCGTTGGAGAAGGAGGTGACCGCTTCTCTCTCGAATTCGAACCCGACCAATGCAGTCGCCGCCGCTACCACCAGGACAACCACGATGGTGGCGACCACGTCCGCGATGTCGCTGGCATCGCCGAGACCAAAGTTGATGAAGGCGATCGCGAGGCTGATCACCACAGTGACGAGGGCGTGAGCCCACCACGCCAGGAGAAGACCGGAGACTGCAGCCATCCCGAAAAGGACCGGCTCGGTGGTGGCGTTGAGATCGGAGATCACCGCCAGTGCGGTGATCCCCGCGATCATCCCGAGAAGCCAGCCCGTTGCGGCCCACGGGGCGGCAGCAGAACGCATGATCCGGTCCCAGCGGAGGGCAGACGAGAGGATGAGCAGGATCGCCAGCCCCGACATCGGTATGTAGAACTCCGGTTGGGTGAAGAGCTGGGTGTTGTCAGGCAGCGGGCTGCGCACCGCCTGGTATCCGATGATGATGAGGACCACCCAGGCAACCGCTGAGGCGCGACGAAGCAGCGACGACCTGAATCTGGCCATCGACTCATGAACGTTCGAGCTCAGCATGGCGTTGGTCATAGGATTTGGGGCTTCTCTAAGTATTCTCGGCGTTTCTTCCGGTCTGATCGAGGATTGTTATTGGCTCTGCGCTCTTTTCTTGACGGCGCGCTTTTCGCTGAGGTATACGGCGAGGGGCGACCGAACGTCCTGGCATTGCACGGTTGGGGGCGACGGGGGAGAGATTTTGCGATGATGATGGAGGGGTTTTCCGGCATTGCTCCCGACCTCCCGGGATTCGGGTCGACCCCCGTTCCGGACGAGGTCATCGGCGCAGACGCCTATGCGGACATTGTGGCCGGAGTTCTCGGCCAATTCGACCGGCCTCCCGTTGTCGTCGGTCATTCGTTTGGTGGACGGGTGGCTGTTTGTCTTGCCGCAAGACACCCCGGCCGAGTCGGTCCTCTCGTTTTGACGGGCGTTCCGCTGATCCGCATCCAAAAGACCATCACGCCTGCGATTGGGTATCGAGTGGTTCGTTGGCTCAATCGAATGGGTGTCGTCTCTGACGAGCGACTGGAGCAGGAGAAACGAAACCGGGGCTCAGCGGACTATCGAGCAGCCACCGGGGTTATGAGGGACATATTGGTCAAAGTGGTCAACGAGTCGTATGAGGAGCAGCTTCGCCGGGTCAGCACCCCTGTCAGGTTGGTTTGGGGTGCCGACGACACAGAAGTTCCGGTTTCGGTTGCAGAGGCGGCTCAATCCTTGATCGCGGACGGCTCACTCGAAGTGCTGCCTGGAGTTGGCCACTTCGTCCCTCTGCAGGCTCCGGGCTCACTTCGAGCTGCGGTCGAAGAGGTCTGTGGGTGAACTGGCTCCTTGCGATCGCCTGCGCCACTGCTTCGATCCCGGCGGGTCTCCGTTGGCTGCGTGTCGCCCAGCGGGAGCATTACCTGCCGGGCTCAGTCAACCGCTTCCAGTGGAGATGGTGGCGGAGTTCTCCGATGAACAACGCAATCGATCTGGTGGCAACGGTCGGTGTGATCGGTTCGGTCTTCGATCCTCGCTGGGGATTTCTAGTGGCCATCGCCCAGATCGGGCCGGTGGGGCTGCCAGTGCGCGGAGTCACATCACCGCTGGCTTGGACCAATCGGCTAGGCCGTGTCGCCTCAGTCACCGGGGTGATCTTGCTCGTGGGCTTCGTCGGTGGGGTCCTCACCGATCTCCCCATCGTGATCGTCGGCCCGCTGTACTCGCTCCCCCTGATGGTTGATATCGCCCTACGGGCTCTTAGGCCATACGAGAAACGTCAGGGAGACAGGTGGGTGGACAGGGCGGCGGCAAAACTCCGCTCTACTGGAGCCGACGTGGTCGCCATCACCGGCTCCTACGGGAAGACCACGACCAAGAACTACGTGACTCATCTACTTGGCGGTTCGACAAGGGTCATGGCGAGCCCGGCATCGTTCAACAACCGAATGGGGCTTGCCCGTGCCATCAACGAGAACCTCACCGCCGACACCGAGGTCTTCGTCGCCGAGATGGGGACTTTCGGTCCCGGTGAGATAGCCGAGCTCTGCAGGTGGATTCCACCAAAGGTGGCGGCCATCGTCTCCATCGGGCCGGTCCATTTGGAGCGTTTCCGGACGCTGGAGAACATCGTCCGATCCAAATCCGAGATACTCGATCGCGCCTCGACGGGTGTGATCTGTACCGACCAACCCCTCCTCGCCGAGCTTGCCGAACAGAGGCGGGGGACGATGCAGTTGATCGTGGTCTCCGGGAGAGATGGGATCGTGATCGGGGATGATCGGATCATGACCGTTCCCGAAGGTGTGTTTGGGGCAAATCTCGCCGTTGCGCTCGGGATTTGCCGCGCACTCGGCATCGATCTGGATGAGGTGATCTCCCGGGTTTCCACTCTGCCGACATCCGAGCACCGCCAGTCGATCAGCACCGGGGCGGCCGGATTCACGATCATCGACGACACCTTCAACTCGAACCCGGCAGGCGCCAGCTCTGCACTGGACCTATTGACCGAGGTCGGCGCGGGTGGACGCACCGCAGTTGTCACGCCGGGCATGGTCGAGCTCGGGCCGGTGCAGAACGAGCAAAATCGAGCCTTCGCCCAGGACGCGGCAGCGATGGTCGACCATCTCGTCGTCGTCGGGAAGACCAACCGCAGGGCATTGACTGAAGGTTCCGCCAACCGGAAGGCTTCGGTTACCGTCGTCGACTCACGGGACGAGGCCGTCGCGTGGGCTCGAGCCAATCTCGGTCCGGGCGACGCGGTCCTGTACGAGAACGATCTTCCCGACCACTATCCCTGAGCAAGAACCGATATGAGCAGATCAGCAGTTGTCTTTGGCGGCCCTTCCGACGAGCACGACATTTCGATTCTCACCGGCCTCCAGGTGGCTCGGGCCGTTGAGGATATCGAGGCGATCTACTGGACGAAGTCAGGCGAGTGGTATTCGGTCGACCCCGAGTCCGAAGCCGCCGACTTCGTCGACGGAGCGCCCCGCAAATCCCGCGAGCTCACGTTCGTCGCCACCCCTGGCCAGGGATTCGTAGACAAGAGGAAGACCCTTGCCCTGGACGCCGTGTTGATCGCATGCCATGGGGGACCGGGGGAGGACGGCACCCTGCAGGGTTTGTTCGACCTGGTCGGACTGCGCTACACGGGCCCGGGTCAGGCCGCATCGGCCCTGGGCATGGACAAGCTCGCCTTCGGGGCGGCGATGGCGGCCGCCGGTCTGCCGACTTTGTCTCGGACACTGGTGACCACCGGCGACGAAACGGCGCCGGATTTCAACGGTCCGTACATCGTGAAGCCACGTTTCGGCGGTTCCTCGATCGGGATCGAGATAGCGGAGGATTGGGCGACGGTCACCGACTTGAAGTCCTCGTCGCGGTTTTTCGATCAGGGAGCCGTGATCGAGCCATTCCTGATCGGAAGCGGGGACCTGCAGGTCGCAGTTCGGACCTTCCCGCAATGGGAGATGTCAGCGGTCGAGGCACCGCTCCGTGCCGAAGGCGGCATATACGGCTACGACCAGAAGTACCTGGCATGGGGTGGTGAGGTCAGTGGAGGCAGGGAACTGCCCGCCGATCTCGATGGTTCGACGTCTCGGGCCATCACCGACCTCGCTCATCGGGTCACCGACGTCGCAGGCTTGCGAGGTATCACCCGGATCGACTTTCTCGAGAGCGATGGAGAGTTGTTCGTCAACGAGGTGAATACGATCCCCGGGTCGATGGCAGTCTATCTGTGGGTCGATCCTCCGATCGAACGGGCCCGGCTGTTCAGAGACATGCTCGAAGAAGCTGCCAGCGGGCGCACACGGGTTTTCTCGACCGCAGGCAGCGACGGGACGGCACTGCGCAGCGCGGGGACCATTGCCTCCAAGCTCGGGTGATGGCCGTCGATGAGGCGTCTCGGCAGACGCTAGTTCAGGCCTGCGAGCGAGGCTCTCCAGTCGATTGAGGGCGTGGGACGCTTAGAGGTGTACTACGGGACAGGTGAGGGTTCGGGTGATCCCGTCGACGGCCTGAATGCGGGCAACGACGAGCTTGCCGAGCGAGTCGACGTCGTCACTACTCGCCCTGACGATCACGTCGTAAGGACCGGTGACATCGTCCGCGCTGTCCACTCCGGGAATACTGCGAACTTCCTCTGCAACGACGGCTGCCTTTCCGACCTCCGTCTGGATCAGGACATACGCCTGGACCAAATCGAGCCTCCTATCGCTCTATGGGTCAGCGACACTAGTGGAGGAGGTCCGGAGCGCGCCCGCGCTCGTGAGCAAGGAGGGGCGCTAGTAGCCGTCCTGGCCGAGTCGGATGGCGGTGATGAATGCCCGGCCGTCCTCATCGACGACGTCGAAGATGATCCGTTGGCCTTGACGGAGGAAGCGGAACACCGAACCTTTCAACGAGCCGGGCCGCAAGAAGACTTCGGATCGGTCGGCGTCGCGCACGACGATTCCCACACCCGTCACGGGGTCGTAGGTCTTGACAACGCCCTGGTCCATCCGTGAGAGACTAGTGGCCTAGGCCTTGACGACCTTGCCCGCCCGGATGCACGAAGTACACACACGGGCACGACGTGTGTTCGAGCCGTGCTGGACTCGGATCCGTTGGATGTTGGGAAGCCAGCGGCGGTTGTTGCGTTTGTGGGAGAAGCTGACGGTCTTGCCGTAGCTAGGCTCCTTGCCGCAGATCTCGCACCGATAGGACATGGCAAATTGCTCCTGGAGTGGTCAGTGAGGCACGGGGGAATCCCGTAGACCGCATGCAACAATAGCCAGTCGCCGGTCGAAGTCCCAGTTGAGATGTACCGTAAAACGGTGGCTTCCCTCACTCGACTCGCCACAATCGATGTCGGTCAGGTCAAGGGTCTCGGCGACAAGCGCTCCCAGAGTCTCTCCGACGCCGGGATCAGGACCGTCGCCGACTTGCTGCACCACGCCCCGCGCAGGTACATCGACCGAACCCGGCAATCTCCCATCGCCCAGGTTCCCATTGGACCGGAGGTGACGATCATCGGCCGGGTCAAGTCTGTCAATCATCGCCGACCGCGTCGCAACCTGCAGATCATCGAGGCGGTGATCGAAGATGACAGTGCTCGCATCAAAGCGGTGTGGTTCAACCAGCGCTATCTCATCAACCAACTCAACGATGCCGAGGAGGTGGCTCTGTCCGGTGTCGTGGAAAGCTTCCGGGGATCGCTGCAGATGAAGACACCAGCGGTAGACGTCCTGTCTAACAACGTCGAGGGTCTCACGGTTGGGCGGGTGGTACCCGTTCATCCCACCGCAGGTGGAGTCGGACCGGGTCATTTGAGGAGAGCCGTGCACAACGCCCTGATCCGGGCTCAGCCGATCGACGACACCATCCCCTCCGAACTGAAGGCGGCGAACGGTCTCATGGATCGTGACGAGGCGTTCGGATCCATCCACTTCCCCGAGTCCCTCGAAGAGGTTGCCCCGGCCCGCCGCAGACTCGTCTACGACGAGCTCTTTCGCCTCGAAGTTGCCCTTGCTATCCAGAAGCGGCATCAGATGGAGAGCGCGGTCGGCATTCCTCATCAGCCCACCGGTGAGTTGGTCGATCGCTTCTTCGACGGGCTTCCATACGAGCTCACCGGCGCCCAGCAACGTGTTCTGCATGAGATCGATCTCGATCTGAGGGCGACGCACCCGATGCATCGGTTGTTGCAGGGCGAAGTTGGTTCCGGGAAGACCGTGGTTGCCGTCGCCACATTGCTGCGAGGGATCGAAGGGGGGTGGCAGGGAGCGCTGATGGCCCCGACCGAGGTCCTCGCCGAGCAGCATTACCTCGGGGTGAGGGAGCTGTTGGCCGAAGGGAGCCTTTCCCCCCATATCGGGGATTCCCATCTCGGCATGGACAGTCTTTTTGCCGAGCGTTCCGACGGGCCGGCGGTTCATGTCGCCCTCCTCACCGGATCCAGCGCGACCACCAACTACACCGCTGACATCGGAAGAGCCGAACTCGGCGAAGACATCGCTTCGGGACAGGTCGATCTCGTGATCGGAACCCACGCGCTCATCCAGGAGGGTGTCGAGTTCAACCGACTCGGTGTGGCCGTTGTCGACGAGCAGCATCGCTTTGGCGTCGCGCAACGTGTCTTGCTCAAGGAGAAGGCCAGCCTGGCCGAGCCAGATCTGCTCATCATGACGGCGACGCCGATCCCGAGGACCCTGTCGATGACACTGTACGGAGATCTCGATGTGTCGGTGATCGACGAGATGCCGCCCGGGCGAACCCCGGTTAAAACCAGGCTTATCTCAAAGCTGGAGGAGCAAACCGCCTGGAAGGTCATCGAAGACGAGGCGTCCAAGACCAGGCAAGCCTTCGTGGTCTGCCCATTGGTGGATGACAGCCCCAAAGTGGAGGCGGCCTCCGCAACCGCGGAGCACGAACGTCTCTCACTCTTGATGCCAGACTTGAGAGTCGGACTCATCCACGGCCAGATGAGGCCCGCCGACAAAGAGAAAACCATGGCGGCGTTTCGGGATGGACAGATCGATGTGCTGGTCTCGACGACGGTCATCGAAGTCGGCATCGATGTTCCCAACGCCACCGTGATGGTGATCGAGGACGCCCATCGGTTCGGTCTGAGCCAGCTACACCAGCTCAGGGGCCGGGTAGGGCGAGGCAAGCACCCGGGAGTGTGTTTGCTCCTCGCCGACCCGACCACCACCGAAGGCGAGGAGAGGTTGGCCGCCATGGTTGGCACCAACGATGGGTTTCGTCTCGCCGAAGAAGACCTGAGGATCCGGGGTCAGGGAACTGTCTTTGGCACCCGTCAGTCTGGCATCAAGGACTTGAAGCTGGCCGACATCCTCTCCGATTTCGAGACGCTGACGCTCGCCCGCCGCGACGCATTCGCCCTCGTCGACACGGATCCCACCTTGTCGGATCACACCGATCTGCGCGACGAGGTCGCCGCCATGCTGGGTGACGAAGTCGAGTGGCTCTTCGTGAGTTGAGATCCCGATGAGGATCATCGCCGGCCAGGCGAGGGGCCGAAAGCTCAGGTCCCCGGACACCAAAGGGACCAGGCCGGTCACAGATCGTGCACGAGAGGCAGTCTTCTCGTCGATCGGAAGCTGGGTCGTCGACTCGCTGGTCGGTGATCTCTATGCGGGATCGGGGTCGTTCGGTCTCGAAGCGTTGTCTCGTGGTGCCAGTTCTGCGGTCTTTGTCGAGAACGGTCGAAAGGCTCTCGCTGCCCTACACCACAACGTGTCGGTCATCGGGCTGGGGGGGACAATCATCGAGAGCACGGTCCAGAGCTATCTCGACCGTGCCAACCATCGTTTTCACCTGGTCTTCATGGACCCGCCCTGGGATCAGCCCACCGATCAGATGGAGGATGACCTGGCCAAACTCGATCGTCTGGTCCTCCCCAATGGTGAAGTCGTCATATCGCGACGACACACCGACCGGGTCCCGGACCAACCGGAAACCTGGCGGGTTGCCACGGATAAGCGCTACGGAGATACCAGAATCGTCAGATACGAGAAGTTGGAAAGCGATGACGATGGACCGGAAGACGGACCCACGGACCGCATTGTGCCCGGGGAGCTTTGACCCGCCAACCAATGGCCACGTCGATGTGATCGGCCGGGCCGCGTCCTTGTTCGACAGGGTTGTCGTGGCGGTAATCGACAATCCATCGAAACGCTCGATGTTCTCCCCGGCGGAACGATCGAGCCTGCTGGAGGAGATCTTTGGCGATGCCATCGAGGTGACGTCGTTCCGCGGTCTGCTCGTCGACCATGTCCGGGATGTCGGCGCCGACACGGTTGTGAAGGGTCTCCGGACCGTTGAGGATTACGAATACGAGACGCAGATGGCTCAGATGAATCATCACCTGACAGGCATGGAGACCTTGTTCCTGCCGACGCGTCCCCAGAACAGGTTCATCTCGTCGTCGCTGGTGAAAGAAGTCGCCCGATTGGGAGGGTCGGTGAGCGGACTTGTCCCCGATGTGGTGGAGAAAGCACTCAAGGAGAAGCATTCATGACTCAGGACACGAGGGACCAGCCAAAAGTGATAGTCGACACCACCGAGCACGCCGATGCTGGGGCAGGCGGCCAGCCCGAGACCGACGACATCCTCGACATCGTCGACGATCTCATCGTCCATCTCCACGAGGCGAAGATGATGCCTCTATCGGCGAATGCATTGGTCGATCGCGAGACCTTCCTCACCAGGCTGGAGACCTTGCGGGCCAGCCTGCCCGATGAGCTGCGAGCGGCCCGGTGGATGGTGCGCGAGCGAGAGGCCTTTATCGCCAGGACCAACGAGAAGGCACGTGAGATCATCGACAAGGCACGGCAGGAGGCAGACGCCCTCGTCGCTGAGTCGAACATCGTGGCCGAAGCCGTGGAGGAGGCGAACATCCTCGTTCGCCGAGCCGAGGGTGATGCCCGTCGTCTCCGTCTCGAGTCAGAAGACGACATCGAGCGCAATCTCCAGAAGCTAGAGCACCTCCTCGTCGAACTCACTTCCCGTGTCCAGGGTTCCCGCGCCGAGTTTCACCAGGCTCGCCCCAAGCCGCCCGACGTCCCGGTCTAGCCGCCCTTAGCTTTCCTCAGGTAGTATGACCCGTATCCGGGTCTCTCCGCCTCGAGAAGCGACCTCCTTCCAATCGTCCGGACGATCCGGCATGTTGGGAGCATGACTGCAATTCGAGACGTCATCTCATTCGCACAGCGCAACGGCGGGGTGTTTTCGACGCAAGAAGCCATCGCTCTCGGGCTGGCCAAGACCACACTTCAGCGCAGGGTCGAAGAGGGGATATTCGTCAGAGTGGGCAAGGGGATGCTGGCGCTACCTGGGACGGCAACCAGGTCGGATCTGGCGGCTAGAGCTGCGTTGCGCCTGCTCAATGGCGTGGTCTCTCACCAGTCGGCCGCCATGATCCATGGTTTCGAGCCGATTCCCGACTCGCCGCCATCGATCACCGTCTCCCATCGCAGCAACTATTCCTTTCCCGATGTCGTGGTTCATCAGTCGACGGACCTGCTCGAAGAGCATGTCCAGGAGATCAACGGCACACGGGTCACGACACCGGCCCGGACCCTGGTAGACCTTGCCAAGGTCTACGGACCAAGACGCCTCGAGCGTGTTATCGAACACGCATTGGTGACCGGCAAGGTCGACGTCGAGGAATTCGTTGACCTGGTCGCTGCCCTTTCGCGGAAGGGCAAGAGGGGGATGAAAAAGCTCCACGCCATCATCAATGAGCGGCTCGTCGGCACCGTCGTCTCGGACACCGAGCTCGAGGGTGCCTTCTACCAGCTCATCGATGATGCCGGCCTGCCCCGTCCCACGCGACAGTTCCACGCCCCTTGGCTGAAGCCGTTGAACGGACGGGTCGATTTCGCCTATCTGTTGGCCAAGATAGTGATCGAGGCGGACAGTCGCAGGTGGCACCTGACCTTTGACGCTTTCGAGGTGGACAAGGTCCGAGACAACGCCGCCCAGATCGCCGGTTGGATCGTCCTCCGGATCACCTGGCGGATGATCAAAGAGGAACCGAGCGAAGTAGTGAGGACGATCAGAGAGGCCCTGCAGGTTCGAGAGTCTTGATGACAGCGGTTTTCTCGAGCGTGTAGGACCCGTATTCGGTTCCAATCCTCCCCGGTACTTCTAGAGACAGCGGGACCCAGTTTTCTCGAGGCGGTGGGACCCACATCCGGGTCGTACTACCTGAGGAAAGCCAAGCGGCACGAACCCCCTGCCCGTAACATCGTGAGGGTGAGTGGCGAACTGGTCGTCGACGTGGGAGACCTGATGGGACATCCGGGAGCGGTGAGGGAGGTCTCGGGAGAGCATCAGGTCTCGTTGCGTCTCGGTGATGTCACGGTGAAAGGCCCGATGACGGTGGATGCAGAGGTTCGGGGGATCGTCGATGGGGTCATCGCCGAATTCACCGCACGAGCCCCCGCCCATTTCGTCTGTGTCCGCTGTCTCACCGAATGGATTGGCGAGGTCACTGCGGAGGGAACTCAGCATTTCGCCAAGACTCCCGATGAGGACGGCTATGCCATCGCGGACGGTCAGATAGACCTCGGCGGTCCGTCCACCGACGAGCTCGGCCTCAACATTCCCTCCGCTCCTCTGTGCCAACCGGATTGCCGGGGACTTTGCCCAATCTGTGGAACCGACTTGAATGTGGACCCGTGTGACGGTCATGGAGAGGAATCCGACTCTCCTTTCGCCGTCCTCAAAGATCTGTTGGATCCCTGATCGATCAAGGAGTGCGCCGATGGCGGTGCCCAAGAAGAAAATGTCGCGTTCCCGTACGCGTCAGCGCAAGGCGGCTTGGAAGGTGCAAGCCCCCCGCACTGTCGCCTGCGAGCAATGCGGCAAGCCCAAGTTGCCCCATCGCGCCTGCCGTGAATGCGGTACCTATGCGGGTCGCGAAGTCCTAGAAGTCGACTGAGCCTTTGGCCCGCATCGCCCTCGACGCAATGGGGGGCGATCATGCCCCCTCCGAAACGATTGCAGGTGCGGTCGACGCTGCACGCCGGGGTGTCGATGTCCTCCTAGTCGGGAGTCAGAGTCTTCTCGAAGACGAGCTCGCCAACTACGACACGAAACTCCCCATAGCGGACGCACCCGATGTCATCGGCATGGCGGACGACCCGACACGGGCGATCCGAGAAAAACCCGAGTCCTCGATCGTGGTCTGTGCGAAGCTCGTTGCATCAGGCGAGGCGGCTGGGTTCGTGTCCGCCGGCTCCACCGGTGCCGCGATGGCGGCGGCGGCGATCATCATGGGCCGGATCCCCGGCTTAGCCCGTCCCGCCATCGCCACCATCATCCCAACTTTTGGAACTCCGACTCTCCTTCTGGATTCCGGCGCCAACCCCGAGGTCAAACCCGAACAGCTCGCCCAGTTCGCCGTAATGGGATCGGTCGCGGCCAAGGCGCTACTCGATGCCGACCCGCCCCGGGTCGGGCTGTTGTCGATTGGAGAGGAGAAGGGAAAGGGGCGTGACCTGGAGCGGTCTGCCTACGAGCTGATTGAGGCGGGCCCAGTTGAGTTCGTGGGCAACATCGAAGGCAGGGACGTGGCCACCGATAAGGTCGATGTCATCGTCACCGACGGTTTCACCGGCAACGTGTTCCTCAAGGCCACTGAAGGCACCGCGTCGTTGATGAACTCCTACGTTGTCGAGGCGCTCTCCACGTTGGGCGACGACATCCGATCCGCGGTCGTCCCGGTTCTCGTCCAAGTCAGGGAAAAGATGGACTGGGAGACGTATGGGGGCGCCCAACTCCTCGGGGTACGGGGCTCGGCTCTGATCGCGCATGGCAGCTCGACCCGGAGGGCCATCGCCAATGCCTTGGTGATGGCTCGTGACAGTGCCGACAGGGACCTGCCGGGTCGAATCGCACGCGCTCTCGCTGAATCTGGGGAGACGGACCCACCAGACCTCCCCTCGTGAGCTTCGAGGAACGCCTCGGATACGTCTTCTCCGAACCCGCACTTTTGAGATTGGCTCTGACTCACCGCTCGGTGAGCTCTGCGGATCCGGGCCGTAAGGACAATGAGCGTCTCGAGTTCCTCGGCGATGCCGTCCTGCAACTGGTTGTGACCGATCTGCTTTACGAGGCTTTCCCTCAACTCGCTGAGGGGCAGATGGCGAAGGTGCGGGCCGCAGTGGTCAGCAGGGACGCATTGGCCGAGGTGGCCCTGTTCCTCGAGATCGGCGCTCAAATCGAGCTTGCTCCCAGCGAAGAGGCCACGGGCGGTCGGCAGAAGGCCTCCATCCTGGCCGACTCGGTCGAGGCGGTCATCGGTGCCATCTATCTCGATGGCGGTCTGGAGCCGGCACGCAACACGATCGTCGAGTTGTGGGCCGACCGGGTCGCCGAGCGAGCGAAACAGCCCGGCGTCAAGGACTACAAGACACGGCTCCAGGAGCTGGCGGCGAGAGACGGCAGCCGCCCCGTATACACAGTTGACGGCACGGGTCCGGACCACGATCGGCGATTCCGGGCGCTGGTCACGGTCAATGGGACCGAATACGGGTCGGGCGAGGGGCGCTCGAAGAAGGAAGCGGAACAAGCCGCGGCCCGTCAGGCCATTGAAACTCTCAACCGAGACTCTCGGTAGAGAGACTCTCGGCACGCGCCCGCAGATCCACGTACCAATGGGTGTACATCGCGGCAATCGCGGCGATCAGCAAACCTTGGGCCAATGCACCCAGACCGGAGGCGACGGTCAGAGCGGCTCCTCCGCCTCCGACTACCGCGAGAGGGAGGGCGACGAGCTGGATGAGTTGGACGGCGATCCCCCCGAGTAGACCCACGAGAAGCAGGAACCCGGCGGTGGCCCACCATCGGCCGCGGACCAAGCGGATACTGCGTCGGATCGAGTACACCGCACCCCGTGTTTCCACGGCGATCGCCGCCGTCGTCATCGATACTGACACTCCGGCCCAGATCCCGGGGCCGAGAACCACCACGAGAAGAACGAGTGCCACGAGTGCGCTCGCCGCATTGGGAACACCGACGGATGTCAAAGGCATGAGCCACACGACTGCGCCTATGGCCATCAGGGCGCCGACAGCCAGGATGACGAGCAGAATTGCCCCGAGCCCGGTCGGGTAGCGCTTGAGAGCGTGACGGGCGGCATCCTTTCCGGACACAGGTTTTCCGCTGAGGTGGGAGGCAACGGCGCGATGGCTGATGAGGGCGAGGAATACGCCGGCTATGAGCTGGAGAAGCGATGCGATCGCGATCGCGACGTAGAACGGCCGGACCAGCTCCCAGAAGACCTCCTCGGGTAGCGCCTGTAACCGTTCCGGACTGTTGAGGGCGAGGTCGAGGAAGTCGGCCCCTCCGGTAGTCGAGAACGCCACGATGGTGGCGATGCTCACGGGCACCGAAAGCAACAGTGCCGGCCAAACCAGGGCTCGCCAGACACCGCCAAGACCGACGATGGCGTCGTTGAGGACACGACCGAAATCGCGGGGAACTATGACCATGAGCCTCGGTACGGTAACCGCAAGAAGCCAGGAGACGACCGGTGCCCGAGTTACCCGAAGTTGAAATCACCCGTCGACATCTCGAGTCCGCCATGCGGGATCGAGTGCTCGAGAGGGTGACCGTCGGCCACGTGCGGACGGCCCGCTACAACGCTTCGCCCGAGGAAGTCGTGATCCGTCTCGAGGGACGACGGGTGACCGCTGTGGACCGGGTGGGCAAATTCCTCGCTTTCCGTCTCGACGACGGCCAGACCATGGTCGCCCACCTCGGGATGTCCGGCCGCTGGTCGGTCGATGGCATCGATGATGTGCCCCACACCCATTTCGCGGCAAAGCTCGACAATGGTGCCGTGGTGAGGTTCATCGACCCGAGAACCTTCGGTTTTGTTGCGGTATACGACGAGGACGACCTGGCCACTTCGGGATTGGCGCGGCTCGGTCCAGATGCCTGGGTCGATCCGCCCGGTGCCGACGCCCTGGTGGCCCGCCTCGTAGGAAGGACCGCCCCGATAAAGGCGCTACTCCTCGACCAGGGGCCCATATCGGGTTTGGGCAACATCTACGCCGACGAGGCACTTCATCTCGCCGGAATCCACCCGCTCACCCCTGGCGGAGATCTCACCGGAGAGGACGTGGAACGGCTTCTCGATGCGGTGCGCACGGTTCTCCATGAAGCCATTGCCAATGGCGGGACCACCCTGGACGATCTCGCCTACCTGCTTCCCGACGGTCAGGCCGGGGACAACATCACCAGTCTCCGGGTCTACGGCCGCACCGAAGAGCCCTGTCTCGTCTGTGGCACCCCCATCGAACGGATTGTGATCAGGGCCCGCTCGACGCACTTCTGTCCACATTGTCAAAGGCGCCGATGACCAAGGCGGTCCACGTTCACGTCGCGGGTGACGTTCAGGGTGTCGGCTACAGACAGGCATGTCGTCAGGTGGCGCGCTCGCTGGACCTCGTTGGCTGGGTGCGCAACCTGAGTGACGGGCGGGTTGAGATATTCGCCCAGGGGCCCGACACGGGGGTGGACCGACTCCTGGATTGGGTCTGGGCCGGTCCAGCCGGGGCACGGGTTGTGGGAGCGGAGAGCGATGTCGTGGCGCCGGATGTCACGCTCACCGACTTCTTTATCCAAAGCAACCCTGCACGCTGGCGGGGAAAACGTGGGTGAATCGGTTGTTCTTGGTTAGCCTGAACCGGCAATAACAAGCTTGTCATTTGCCAGGTAATCAGCTTTGTATCTCAAGTCACTGAAAGTCGCGGGCTTCAAGTCCTTTGCAGACCGGGCCCGTCTCGAGTTCAGACCCGGGGTGACCGTGGTGGTCGGACCCAATGGGTCGGGTAAGTCGAACCTCGTCGACGCTCTCTCCTGGGTGTTGGGAACCCAGTCCACCAAGTCATTGCGGACACCCAAGATGGAAGATGTGATCTTTGCCGGGACGGCAACCCGTCCTTCCGTGGGCAAGGCCGAGGCAACCCTCGTAATCGACAACGAGGAGCGCCAAATCGATCTCGACCTCGACGAGATCGCCATCACCCGCAGGCTCTATCGCGACGGTTCGAGTGACTACGAGTTGAACGGAGTCGGATGTCGTCTCCTCGACATCCAGGACCTTCTCTCCGACTCGGGGGTGGGGCGCCACCAGCACGTGATCATCGGTCAGGGCGAGATCGGAAGAGTGCTGAACGCCTCTCCCGAGGAGCATCGCGCTGTCATCGAAGAGGCGGCGGGGATCCTCAAGCACCGACGCCGCAAAGAGCGTTCGGAGCGAAGGTTGGAGCGGACCGATGAGGACATGGTCCGGCTCCGGGACCTTCTCGGAGAGATCGACCGGCAGATGAGACCGCTGCGTCGTCAGGCCAAAGCCGCCGAGCGGTACGACGGGCTCAAGTCACAAGTCTCCAGTCTCCGTCTCTATCTCGCCGGCCAGGACCTCACCAACCTCGATCGCGAATTGACGATGGCAGTTTCGGAGAAGTCGCACCTGTCCGAGCAGCTCGACGTCGACCAGAAACGTCTTCATGAGCTCTCGGACCAACTTCAGGACCTGACCGAGAGGGCGGAAGGGCTCGGCGCCGATGTGGACCGTGACACCTCTGCCGCCGCCATGTTGGAGACGACGGCCGAGCGTCTTCGTCGTGTCGCCTCGGTGGCTCAGGAACGGGGGAGGGCCATATCGGGCCGCCGTGAGGCGGTTGTCGAGCGACGCAGTGATCTCGAGGCCGAGTCGGCGGGCATCGACGAGGAGCTGACAGCAACCGTCGCTGAACACAAACAGGCCGAGATAGTGGCGACTTCGGCGGAGTCTGCCTTCCGTCGTCTTGAAGACGAAGAGAGGGCCATTGCCACCCAGAACTCTCTGTCCCCTGAAGGGGCGCTCGCCGCAGTTCGTGGCGAGCTGAGCGCACTCCAGTCGTCGATCTCGCGGGACGAGCGCGAGAACGAGAAAGTGCTTCACCGCATCGACGTCCTCGCCTCGCAGATCGAAGAGGAACAACGCGAGATCGCCCGGATCAACGACGAGATCCAGGACATGGACGTCTCCATGGGTGGTCTGCAGCAGGCTTATGAGTCGTCGACGAAGAAACGGGCCGACGCCCAGCAGCGATGGTCCCAGGCAGAGGAATCGCTGGACGGTGCACGTATCGAGCTTGCATCCGCCAATGCGCGACTGGACGCCATCTCCGCCGCGCTCGAAGGCCGT
>Ga0299907_10000295_pt1 | contig 23052 bp, 8 predicted proteins | sample RVTome_16_FD_198680 | JGI IMG/M metagenome (GOLD analysis project Ga0299907, IMG submission 198680) | Soil microbial communities from uranium-contaminated site in the Upper Colorado River Basin, Wyoming, United States - RVT152D67 (version 2) ...
GGTCCTTCCTCAGGAGCCTTGCCATCGCCACGCCCTTCCGGATCTCGGCTCGGCAGTGGTCGAGCGTCTCGTGGTCGAGGTCGACGAGGACGACGTCGTGGCCGGCCTCGGCCAGCGCTTGGGCGACCCCTGCCCCCATCACGCCCGCACCGACCACACCGACCGTCCACACAGTGGCGGATGGTACTGACGCCCGTCTCGAGTCGATCGTTGTGATTCACCGTGATACTGTGGGTGATATGGCTCGTGGCGAAGGGTCAGCACAGCGCTCATTCCGGCTCTCATCGAGAACACTCGCGCTCCTCGGACAGGCTTCCCAGCAGACTGGGGAGTCGCGGAACGCGCTCGCAGAGCGGCTTCTCGGAGAAGCTCTGCGGCTCGAGCGACACCCGCTCGTCCGGTTCCATGCGGGCGCCGCGGGCCGCCGTCAGCCCCTCCTCGTCGGGACACGGCTGTACGTGCATCAGGTCATCTCAACAGTCCGGGCGAGCAAGGGCGACGTCGACGATGCCGCCGAGTACCTCGGGGTCGCACCAAGGCTCGTCCGAGCCGCGGTCGACTACTACGGGGAGTTCCGAGATGAGATCGATGCCGATGCCGAGGCCGCAAGCCGGTTGCAGGACGACGAAAGGGCCCGCTGGGAGCGTCAGCAGCGCGCGCTGGCGTGAGGCTGGCGCTCGACAATCACTACTCGCCCCGGATCGCGTCCCGGCTCCGAGACAAAGGACATGACGCCGTCGCCGCCATAGAGCGCGGGTGGGAGATGGAGTCCGACGAGATCCTCCTCGCTGTCTGCCACGAGGAGCGCCGTGCCCTGCTCACGAACAACGTCGCCGACTTCGTTGTGATCACTCGGCGGTGGGCGGTTGAAGCACGCTCACACTCGGGTTTGGTCTTCACGTCCGACGCCAGCCTGCCGCGAAGCCGTGACACGATCGGGCGGTACGTACGGCTGTTGGACGGGCTGCTCAACTCACTGCCCAACGTCGGCGCGCTCGTCGATCAGATCCGATGGCTCTAGCCAGGCACGGGCGAGCAGCAGGGATGAAAGCCCGCCACCACGAAATGTCATGGTGATCGCCCGCGTTCCGAGGGCCGGCGGCCGGGTTTCCGCGCGGCCACAGTTGTCACTGGGGGACCTCGTTGGAAGCCGAACTCATGGAGAACACGCCTGCGTCGGATGCAGACGAGAGATTCCGCGCGCCGGCGTCGTTCGGCCAGGAACGGCTGTGGTTCATCCACCAGTTCGAGGCGGCCCGGGCCGCGTACAACATCCCGCTCGCGATGCGGCTCCACGGCCGGCTGGAGATCGACGTCCTGCGGCGTGCGCTGAACGAGGTCGTCGCCCGCCACGAGGTGCTGCGAACGACGTTGCGCCGGAGCGACGGGCAGCTCTGCCAAGTCGTCGCCCCGCCGCACGCGTCAGCGATCGGCGTCGACGTCGTCGACGCCGCGGATGCCGAGGCGGCGCAGCGCATCGCGAGCGACGACGCGGAGACGCTCTTCGACCTCGAGCGCGGCCCGTTGGTCCGCTGCAGGGTCGTTCGAATCGAGCAGCACGACCACGTGTTGTTGCTGACGATGCACCACGTCGTGTCCGACGGGTGGTCGATGGGGATCCTGCTGCACGAGCTCGCCACGGTGTACGAGGCGTTCGGGCGCGGTGAGCCGTCGCCACTGCCGCCACTCTCGATCCAATACTCGGACTTCGCGGCGTGGCAGCGCGAGTGGCTGTCCGGCGCGGAGCTCGAGCGCCAGCTGTCGTACTGGCGCGCGCAACTCGCCGGCGCGCCGCCGGTGCTGCAGCTGCCGACGGACCGACCGGCGCCGCCGGTGCAGACGTTTCGCGGCAGGACGCACACCTTCTCACTGCCGGCCGACGTCTCCGATGGCGTGCGCGCGTTGTGCCGGCGGCAGGAAGCGACGCCGTTCATGGTCCTGCTCACCGCATTCGCGGCGTTGCTCCACCGCTACAGCGGCCAGGACGACATCGTCATCGGCAGCCCCGTCGCCGGGCGCAACCGCGCCGAGGTCGAAGACCTCATCGGCTTCTTCGTCAACACGGTGGTCCTGCGGTGCGATCTCTCCGGCGATCCGAGCTTCGTCGGGCTGTTGAAGCGCGTCCGGCAGACCTCGCTCGGCGCGCTCAGCCATCAGGACGTCCCGTTCGAGCAGTTGGTGGAGGCGCTCCGCCCCGACCGCGACTTGAGCCACACGCCGTTGTTCCAGGTGATGTTCGCGATGCAGAACCTTCCGGGCGGAGAGCTGGCGCTGTCCGAGCTCCAGGTCGAGCCGTTCGAGGGAGAGCTCTTCAACGCGAAGTTCGATCTCACGCTCCAGATGTTCGAGACGCCCGAGGGCTTCGCGGGAGAGCTCGAGTACAACACCGACCTCTTCGACGGCGACACCGTCGAGCGCATGGCCACGCACTTCGCGGCGCTGGTGAGCAGCGCGGTGCGTCATCCCCAGCGCGCCGTCTCGAAGTTGACCATGCTGACCGACGACGAACGGCGCGTACTCGTCCCCGCTCCCGCCGCTCCCGCCGCTCCTGTCGACCTCGCCTCGCCGCGACCGCTGGCCCACGAGCTGGTCGCGGCGCAAGCCGCGGCGACCCCGGACGCGGACGCGCTCGTGCTCGGCGGCGAGCGCATGACCTACCGCGATCTCGACGCTCGGGTCAACCGCCTCGCCCACCACTTGCGAGCGATCGGCATCGGGCCGGAGAAGCGTGTGGCGATCCTCCTCGAGCGCGGCCCGGACACCGTTGTCGCGCTCCTCGCCGTGCTCGCAGCCGGCGGTGTCGCGGTGCCCCTCGACGCGGGCTACCCGCCCGCCCGGCTGGAGCTCATGCTTCGCGACAGCGGCGCGGAGACGGTCATCGACGAGCCGTTTCTCGCCGACGCCGCTGTCGCGATCGACGCCAGCCCGGAGACCCCGTGCAACGGCGTCGACATCGATCCGGCCAACCTCGCTTATCTCATCTACACGTCGGGGTCGACGGGAACCCCCAAGGCGGTGATGGTCACGCATGCCGGGCTGCCCAACCTGGTCGACGCGCACAGGCGCGTGCTCGGCCTCGGCCCCGGCCACCGCGTGTTGCAGTTCGCATCGTTCAGCTTCGACTCGGCTATCGCCGAGACGTTCATGGCGCTCGCCACGGGCGCCGCGCTCCATTTCGGCGACGGTCACGACACCATGCCTGGCTCGCCGCTCGTCGCGCTGCTGCGCCGTGACCGGATCACGACGGTGACGTTGCCGCCCTCCGTGCTCGGCGCGTTGCGCGACGACGATCTCCCCGACCTCACGACGTTGCTCGTCGCCGCCGAGCCCTGCGCGCCAGACCTGCCGCGACGATGGGCCAAGGGACGGGCGATGTTCAACCTCTACGGGCCCACGGAAGCGACGGTGTGGGCGACATGGGCTCGCCTCTTGCACGAGGACTACGACTCGACCGACCGCGCGGTCGCCGCGCCACCGATCGGCGCCGCGATTCCCGGCGTCGTTGCCCACGTCCTGGACCGGCACCTCGACCCCGTGCCGATCGGTGTCGCCGGCGAGGTGTACCTGGGCGGGATCGGCCTCGCCCGTGGCTACCTCGACCGCCCGGGCATCACCGCGGCCCGCTTCGTACCCGACCCGTTCGGGGCGCCCGGGGCGCGGCTGTACCGAACCGGTGACATCGCCCGGCGCCTGCCGACCGGCGAGCTCCACTTTCTCGGGCGCTCGGACCATCAGGTCAAGGTGCGGGGCATCCGGGTCGAGCTCGGCGAGATCGAAGCCGTCCTGTCCGGGCACCCCTCGGTGAGCACGGCGGTTGCCGTCGCCAAGCGGGACATCGTGGCGTACGTCGCCGGGGCATCGCTCCGCCCCGACACGCCTGACGAACTGCGCGACTACCTGCGGGCCCGCATGCCCGCGTTCCTCGTGCCCGCGCACATCGTGGTGCTCGACGAACTGCCGCGAACACCTAACGGCAAGGTCGACCGCGCCCGCCTGCCCGAACCGAGCCGGGACGCCACGACAGGGCCAGCGTTCGTCGCGCCCCGCACGCCGATCGAGGACGAAGTCGCGGGCGTCTGGCGCGACGTGCTCGACGTCGACACCGTTGGCGTACGCGACAAGTTCTTCGACATCGGCGGCAACTCGCTGCAGATCGTCGACGTCTTCGATCAGCTCGCGCTTCGCCACCCCGGCGTACTCACCGTCGCCGACCTGTTCGAGTACACGACGGTCGAGGCGATCGCCATCAAGCTCGCAGGGCCGACGACGACCGCCACCCAAACGACCACGAACGACGTGGCGACCTTCGAGCTGTGAAGGCGTCATGAGCGGTAAGGAGAGCTTCCCCATGCCCGTGCACGAGGACGTCGCCATCATCGGGATGGCCGGACTGTTCCCCGAGGCCGACGACTTGCGCTTCTGGCACGACAACCTGCGCTCGGGACGGGACAGCGTGCGGACGCTCTCCGACGATCGCATCCACTTCGGCACGCTCGAACCCCGCGACGACTATGCGCCGTTCGGTTGCCTCGACCGCATCGACCTCTTCGATCCCGCGTTCTTCGGGCTCGCGGTCAGCGAGGCGGAGTACATGGACCCGCACCAGCGGCTCACGCTGCAAGTCGCGTGCGCGGCCGTCGAGAACGCGGGCTACAGCCTCGAAGCGCTGCGGGGAACGCCGACGGGCGTCTTCCTCAGCGTGCCGCGTGACGACTACATCGACTTCTACCCGGAGGCCAACCCGCTCGGCCTGCTCGGCTCCGCGACATCGGCGGTGCCTGGCCGCATCGCGTACCTGCTCGACCTGCGCGGTCCGTCGCTCGGCATCGACGCGGGTTGCGCCGGCTCGCTCGTCGCGGTCGACGTCGCCTGCCGCGACCTTGCCGTCGGGCAAGCGCGCGTCGCGCTGGCAGGTGGCTTGAGCCTCACCGTGATGCCGACGAGCAGTGACATGCAGCGGTCGTTGAGCGAGATCGTCTCCCCCGACGGCAGGTGCAAGTCGTTCGACGCGGAAGCGAACGGCGCGGTCGGAGGCGAGGGCGGCGCCGTCCTCGTCCTCAAGCTGCTGAAGAACGCGGTCGCCGACGGCGACCGGATCGAAGCCGTCATCAAGGGGAGCGCTGTCAACCAGAACGGCTTCCGCTCGAACGGGCTCAGCGCGCCGAGCCCGACCGCGCAGACCGAGGTGATCCTCGCTGCGTGGGAGCGTGCTGGCGTCGATCCGCGCACCATCGGCTACGTCGAGGCGCACGGCTCCGCCACTCGTCTCGGCGACGTGATCGAGATCCAGGGACTCACCGAAGCGTTCGCCGCGCACGGCATAGGCAGTGGCGACATCACCTGCGCGGTCGGGTCGGTGAAGACGAACGTCGGCCACCTCGACCACGCCGCCGGCATCGCCGGGCTCGTCAAAGCGGTGTTGTCGCTGCGGTACAAGAGCCTCTATCCCTCGTTGCACTTCAACGAGCCGAACCCACTCATCGACTTCGAGCGCGCGCCCGTGCACGTCAACGCCGACCACCGCGCCTGGGTAGCAACCGACGGCAACCCGCGGCGCGCCGGTGTCAGCTCCTTCAGCCTCGCCGGGGCGAACGCGCACGTCGTCGTCGAAGAGGCGCCGGAGAACACCACGGCCGCGGCCGCAGTCGGCAGGCCTCCGACCGAAGGCGGCCGGCAATTGGCAACCGTCTCCGCCAAGTCGCCGTCGGCGCTTCGCACCTATTGCGAGTCGCTGTCGTCCCACGTCGGCGCGAGCAACGACCCGATCGAAGACATCGCGTTCGTCATGAACGCGGGCCGTGGCGACTACCGCCACCGGTACGCGTTCACCTTCGCCGACCGCGAAGAGCTCGTACTCCGCCTCAAGGAAGGCGCGTCCGCCGAGCCCACCGCCGCCGTGCCGCAGGCTGGCCGGCCGCTGGTGCTGCTCTTCTCGGGCGACGCGCAGATCGACGGCGCCACCCTCGGCCGCCTCGCTTCCGACTTCGTCGTTGTCGCCAACGCGCGAGACGAGGTGCGCAGCCTCATCGGCGCACAAGCAGACTCCCCCGGCGCGCGGACGTTCACCGCGCACTACGCGCTCCACCGCCTCCTCCGCTCGCTCGGGCTCAGAGAAGCGGCCGTCCTCGGGTCCGGCGTCGGCAATCTCATGGCGCGCGTCGTCCGCGAGACGACGACGCTCGAGGATGCGGCGCGCGACGCGGCGACGATGCAGCCGACCGACGTGTTCGACCACGAGCGCCTGCTGCTCGCCGTCGAGCAGTTCCCAGGCGACCCGGCGATCGTCGAGGTCGGCTCTGACGGCATCCTGCTGCGCACGGTGAGGGAGAACTGGGACCAACTCGGCGCGCTCGCCCGTCCGCTGCTCAACGGCGAACCCGCGGCACCCGTGCTCGCCACCATCGCTGCCCTCCACGGCGCGGGCGTCGCCATCGACTGGGGCACGTACTACGAGGTCGTTCGTTGCAACCGCGTGGAGCTCCCGACGTACCCGTTCGAGAAGGTCCGCTGCTGGTGCCGCGAGCCGGGCGACCACCCGTTCGCGTTCGACGAGCGCGCCCGCGCCGGTGCCGTCGCCTTCACCGACACGGACACACCGACCACGGCGACGCCGCTCGTCGACCTCGAAGACGAACGTTTCGGCACCGACAGCGAGCGCAAGGTCGCGGCGGTGTGGACCGACGCGCTCAAGGTCCCGGTCGAGGGGCCTGATGCCGACTACTTCGAGCTCGGTGGCACTTCGGTCATGGCCTTGACCGTCGTCGACGGCCTCGAAGCCCACTTCGGGCTGCGCATCCTGTTCGAGGACCTCTACGAGCACAGCACGGTCGGACAACTCGCGAGCCACCTCGACGCGCTCGTCAGCGACGGCGAGGCCGGCGACCGCATCGTCGAGCCGAAGATCGTCCCCGTCCCGCGCGACCAGGAGTTGCTGCTGTCGTTCGAGCAGGAGCGGCTGTGGTTCCTCGACCGCTTCGAGCCGAACAGCCCCCTCTACAACATCCCGATGGACATCCGCTTCGACGGGACGCTCGACACCGACGCGCTCCGGCTCGCGTTGCGCGACCTCGTCGACCGCCACGAGATGCTGCGCAGCCGGCTGCCCGCCGTCGACGGTCTGCCGAGGATGGTGATCGAGCCGCCGGGCGGATTCGAGGTTCCGGTCGTCGACATCGGCCACCTCGGCCCGCAGGCCGCCGAGGAAGAGGCGCTGCGGAGGCTGCGCGAAGAAGGCGCCAAGCCGTTCAACCTCTCGGACGGGCCGCTGTTTCGCGCCCAGATCGTCAAGCTGGGGCCGACCGACCACGTGCTGTTCATGACCTTCCACCACATCGTCGACGACGGGTGGAGCCCGGCGGTCCTGCACCGCGAGATCTCCGCGTTCTACCAAGCGCGGCTGGAAGGACGGAAGGCGGAACTGCCGCCGCTGCCGATCCAGTACGCGGACTACGCGCAATGGCAGCAGAACTGGCTCCAGGGCGACGTGCTGAGCCGGAAGATGGAGTACTGGCGCGAGCACCTCGCCGGCGCGCCGCCGCTCGACCTGCCGACCGACCGACCTCGGCCACCCGTGCAGACGTTCCGCGGCGGGGTCGTCGAGTTCCTGCTTCCCAGCTCGATCGTCGGTGAGTTGCGGGCGCTGAGCCGCGAGCAAGGCGTGACGACGTTCTCGACGCTGCTCGCCGCGTTCGCGTTGTTGATGTCGCGGTACTCCGGCCAAGACGACTTCGTCGTGGGTACCCCGACGGCGGGTCGCAACCGACCGGAGACCCGCGACCTCATCGGGTTCTTCAACAACTCGGTACCCCTCCGCGTCGACCTGTCGGGAAGCCCCTCGTTCCGTGACCTGCTCGCCCGCATGCGCATGGTCGTCGCCCGCGGGCTCGACAACCAGGAGATCCCGTTCGAGAAGATGGTCGAGCTGCTGCACCCCGACCGTGACCTGAGCCGCAACCCGATCTTCCAGGTGATGTACACGCACCAGAACAGCCCGACCGAGCCCTACGAGCTCCCGGGTGTGGAGACGGGCACGCTGCGGGGCGGCCTCGTCGGCGGCGTCGTGCAAGGCACCGCGAAGTTCGACCTGACGATGGGCATCACCGACATCGACGACGCCGACACGATGCCGGCGATGCTCGAGTACAACTCCGACCTCTTCGACGAGGCCACCGCGGCGCGGATGATCGAGCACTTCCGCCACCTGCTGAACAGCATCATCGCCGACCCCGACGCGCCCCTCGATCGTCTGGCGATGCTCGGCGAGGACGAGCGGCGGCGGCTACTCGTCGACTGGAACGACACGTCGACGGCGTACGAGCCGATGTGCATGCACGAGCTGTTCGAGGCAAACGTCGACCGGGCGCCCGACGCCATCGCGGTCATCGCGGGCGATCGGTCGCTGACCTATGCCGAGCTCGACCACGCTGCGAACCGGCTGGCGCACCACCTGCGCCGGCTCGGCGTCGCGCCGGGCGCTCGAGTCGGGCTGTGCGCGGACAAGTCGCTCGAGATGGTGACCGGGCTGCTCGGCATCCAGAAGGCGGGCGGTGCCTACGTGCCGCTCGACCCGTCGTATCCACGCGAACGGCTGTCGTTCATGCTCGCCGACGCCGGCATCGGCATCCTCCTCACGCAGGCGCCGCTGCTCGATCGACTCCCGGCCCACGATACGAACGTCGTCCTCCTCGATGACGACTGGTCGAGCATCGAGGCTGAGCCGGCGACGCGCGTCGACTCGGGCGTCACCGTCGACGACCTCGCGTACGTCATCTACACGTCGGGGTCGACCGGCCGGCCGAAGGGCGTGATGGTCGAGCACCGGGGTGTGCGCAACCTCGCAGACGCGCAGGCGCGCACCTTCGACGTCGGCCCGGGCAGCCGCGTCTTCCAGTTCGTGACCTACGGCTTCGACGCGTCCGTTTCCGACTGGCTGATGGGGTTCGCGACCGGCGCGACGATCGTCCTGGCCACTGGCGACGCGCGCCTGCCGGGGCCCGCGCTGGTCGACGCCCTGCACGAGAGCGAGGCGACGCACCTCACGATGCCGCCGTCGGTCCTAGCCGCGTTGCCGCACGACGGCCTACCTGCGCTGCGGACCGTGCTCGCGACGGGCGAAGCGTGCCCGGCCGACGTCGTCGCGACGTGGGGCGCAGGCCGGCGGCTGTTCAACCCGTACGGGCCGACCGAGGCGACCGTCTACGTGACCCTCGTGGAGTGCGACGAACCGCGGCCGCGCACGGTGATCGGCAAGCCGATGGCGAACGCGGAGATCTACGTGCTCGACCCTCACCTCGAGCCCGTGCCCGTCGGGGTATACGGCGAGATCTACATCGGCGGCGTTGGGCTGGCTCGCGGCTATCTCGATCGGCCCGAGCTGACGGCCGAGCGCTTCGTCGCGCATCCGTTCAACGACGATCCGGCGGCGCGCGTCTACCGCACCGGCGACCTCGGTCGTTTCCTCCCGGACGGCAGTATCGAGTTCCTGGGTCGAGCGGACAATCAGGTGAAGCTGCGCGGGTTCCGCATCGAGCTCGGCGAGATCGAGTCGGTGCTCGCGGAGCACGCCGATGTCGCCACTCCTGTCGTGCTGGCGCGCGACGACGTCGCCGCCGATCGACGCCTCGTCGCGTATGTGGTGCCGGCCGGGCCCGGGACCGCGCCTTCGCCCGACGAGCTGCGTGCCCACCTCGCCGGCAGCCTGCCCGACTACATGGTCCCGTCGATCTTCGTCACCGTCGACCGGCTGCCGCTGTCGCCGAACGGCAAGCTCGACCGGGCCGCGTTGCCTGTGCCCACCCTCGACCGCGGCCGCCCACGCGAGTTCGAACCGCCGGCGAGCCCAACGGAGCAGGTCGTGGCGAGCATCTGGGCACGTGTGATCGGCATCGACCGCGTCGGCGCCAACGACAACTTCTTCGACCTCGGGGGCCACTCGCTGCTCGCGACGCAGGTCGTGTCTCGCATCCTCGACACCCTCCAGGTCGAGCTGCCCGTGCGGTTCATCTTCGAGGCTCCGACGGTGCGCGCGCTGTCGCAGCGCGTCGCCGACGCGGTAGGCGGCATGGACGTCGCCAACGCGGTCGCGGCGACGGTGCTCGAGCTGGAGCAGTTGTCCGACGACGAAGTGGCGGCGCTGCTGTCGGGGTCGGCACCCGAGGACGGCTGAGCGCGGCGTGGCCCGGCACCGTGCCTGAACCGACTCGCGGCGACACGCTCTCGCCCGAGCGGCGCGCCCTGCTGCAGAAGCTGCTCCGCGAGAAGGGCGTGGCCGTCACGGCCGCGCCCGCGCCGATCGGGCCACGATCATCGGACGCGCCCGCGCCTGCATCGTTCGCGCAGCAACGGCTGTGGTTCCTGGACCAGCTCGAGCCCGGCAACCCCGCGTACAACCTGTTCGGCGCCCACCGGTTGGCCGGCACGCTGGACGCCGACGCCTTGAGGCATGCCCTTCGCGAGATCGTGCGGCGCCACGACTCCCTACGAACCGCCTTCGACACCCGCGACGGCCAACCCGTGCAAGTCGTCGCCAGTGGCGAGACCGTGACCATCGACCTGCCGACCGTCGACCTGAGCCATCTCGATCCGGAGGAGCGGGACCGCGAGGCGACGCGCATCGCGACGAACGAAGCGAGACTGAGCTACGACCTCACACGCGGGCCACTCACGCGCTTCGGCCTGTTGCGTCTCGACGAGCGGACACACGTGTTGTTGCTCGGGATGCACCACGCCATTTCCGACGGGTGGTCGCTCGGCGTCTTCGTGCGCGAGTTGGGTGAGCTCTACGACGCGCGCGCCGCCGGTCGAGCCGCTCGTCTACCAGCGCTACCGATCCAATACGCGGACTTCGCCGAGTGGCAACGCGACTGGCTGCAAGGCGAGGAGCTGGAGCGCCAGGTGTCGTATTGGCGAGACCAGCTGGCCGGCGCGCCAGCGGTGCTCGACGTGCCGACCGACCGCCCACGCCCGCCGATGCAGACGTTCCGCGGCGCGCGTCACCGCTTCGGCCTCGACCTCGCCGAGACCGATGCCCTGAAGGCGATCGCGAGGGAGCACGACGCGACGCTGTTCATGGTGCTACTGGCCGGGTTCGCCACGCTGCTCCAGCGGTACTGCGGCCAAGACGACATCGTGGTGGGGACGCCGATGGCCGGCCGCAACCGCGCGGAGTTGGAGAACCTCATCGGGTTCTTCGTGAACACCCTCGTGATGCGGATGGACCTGTCGGGCGACCCGTCGTTCGAGTCGTTGTTGACGCGCGTGCGCGAGACGGCACTCGGCGCGTACGCGCACGCGGATGTTCCCTTCGAGAAGCTGGTCGCCGAGCTGCACCCCGAACGCGACCTCAGCCACACGCCTCTGTTCCAGGTGATGTTCGCGTTGCAAGACGCACTCGGCGGCCCGCTCGAGCTGTCGGGCCTGACGCTCGACGAGCAGGAGGTGCAGGCCACCACCGCCAAGTTCGACATCACGTTGGAGATGGTGGACGACGGCGACGGTCTCTACGCCGAGTTGGAGTACAACGCCGATCTCTTCGACCGCGCCACGGTCGAACGACTGGCTGCGAACTTCGAGGTGCTGCTCGAGGGCATCGCCGCGAACCCGACGTCGAAGGTGTCCGAGCTGCCGTTGCTCACCGACGACGAGCGCGAGCGGGCGCTCGCCGACGCGCGGCCGCAGCGTCCATCCGCAGTGTCGCCCGTGACGGACCTCGTCCACCGGCGCGTCGAGGCCCAGGCGGCGGCGCGGCCTGTTGCCGTCGCCGTGACGTGCGGTGATGCCGGGCTGACGTACGCCGACCTCGACGCCCGCGCCAACCGCCTCGCGCAGTACCTCGTCGCCCACGGCGTCGGCCCCGACGTGCGCGTCGCCGTCTGCCTGGAGCGCGGGCTCGACGTCGTCGTCACGCTCCTCGCCGTTCTGAAGGCCGGCGGCGCATACGTGCCGCTCGACGCCGACTACCCCGCGGCGCGCGTCGCCTTCATGATCGAGGACTCCGGCGCCGCACTCGTCCTGACGGCGGGTGACGCTGCCACCCGCGTACCCGCGACCGCCGCGCGAGTGATCGTGCTCGATGACCATCATCACGCCACGGCGATCGGCGAACGGCCGGCCACGCCGCCGGTCGTCGAGGTCGGCGGTGAAACCCTCGCGTACGTCATCTACACGTCGGGCTCGACGGGCACGCCGAAGGGCGTCCTCGTCACCCATGAGAACGTCGCGCGACTGCTGACGTCGACCGCCGAGTGGTTCGGTTTCGACGAGCGTGACGTGTGGACGCTGTTCCACTCCTACGCGTTCGACTTCTCGGTGTGGGAGATGTGGGGTGCGCTCGCCCATGGCGGCCGCCTGGTCGTGGTCCCCCACTGGGTGACGCGCGCACCGGACGCGTTCCTCGACCTGCTCGCCGACGAGCGCGTCACCGTGCTCAATCAGACCCCGTCCGCCTTCTATCAGCTGGCGCGGGCAGACGAGCGGGCAACGTCCGCGCCCCACCTCGCCCTCCGCGTCGTCGTCTTCGGCGGCGAAGCACTCGAACCGGCACGGCTTGCTGGTTGGATGGCCCGCCGCGGCGACGAGTCACCTCGACTCGTGAACATGTACGGCATCACCGAGACGACGGTGCACGTGACGTACCGGCCGATCACGACGGCAGACGCCGCGCTCGGGGGCAGCCCGATCGGTCGCGCCATCCCGGACCTCGCCACCATCGTCCTCGACCGGTTCGGCAACATCGTGCCCACCGGCGTGCCAGGCGAGCTGTACGTCGGGGGCGCCGGTGTCGCGCGCGGGTACCTCGGCCGCGCAGGCCTGACCGCCGAGCGGTTCGTGGCCGACCCGTGCGGAGCCAGCGGCCGCTTCTACCGCACGGGCGACCTCGTGAAGCGACTCCCGTCCGGTGAGCTCGACTACCTCGGCCGGGTCGACCAGCAGGTGAAGATCCGCGGCTTCCGCATCGAACTGGGGGAGGTCGAGGCGGCGCTGCTGCGGCACGACGCGGTGGCGGACGCCGCGGTCGAGGCGTTGGAGGACAGCCCGGGCCACCGGCGGTTGGTGGCGTACGTGGTGGGCGAGCGCGAGCGCGACGTGAGCGTCGCCGAGCTTCGAGCCCACTGCGCCGGCCAGCTTCCCGAGTACATGGTGCCGGCCACCTTCGTCACGCTGGCCGCGCTGCCGTTGACACCAAACGGCAAGGTGGACCGCAAGGCCCTTCCCGCGCCCGGCGCCGCCCGGCCCTCGCTCGGCGAGCGCTACGTCGCGCCCCGCACCGCCGAGGAAGAGTTGCTCGCCTCGCTCTGGGCCGAGGTGCTCGGCCTCGACAAGGTCGGGGTCTACGACAACTTCTTCGAGCTGGGCGGCGACTCGATCCTCAGCATCCGGATCATCGCCGCCGCCGCGCAACAGGGTGTGCGGATCACTCCGAAGCAGGTCTTCCAGCACCAGACGGTCGCGGAGCTGGCGCGCGTCGCGACGGTTGGAGGCGGGACGTCGGCCGACCAAGGCGCCGTCGCCGGTGACGTCCCGCTCACGCCGATCCAAGCGTGGTTCTTCGACCTCGGTGATGCGGCCGCGCACCACTACAACCAATCGGTGCTGCTCGAGACTCCCCGGGAGGTCGACGTCGCTGCCTTGGAGGAGGCCGTGCATGCCCTCGTCACGCACCACGACGCGCTGCGCCTTCGCTTCCGCCGGTCCGCCGGCGGCGAGTGGCGACAGGAGAACCTTGCCATCGAGGACGCCACGGTGTTCTCGACCTCGGCGGTCGACGGCGATGGACTGGACGAGGCGTGCGCGTCGGTCCAGGCCAGCCTCGACCTCACGGACGGCCCGATCGTTCGCGCCGCTCACTTCGCGCTGCCTGACGGGAACGGCCGCCTGCTGCTCGTCGTGCACCACCTCGCGGTGGACGCCGTGTCGTGGCCAGTGCTCGTCGACGACCTCCTCACCGCGTACGCGCAGCTCAAGTCCGGCGAGCCTGCGGTGCTGCCTGCGAAGACGACGTCGTTCAAGCAATGGGCCGAGCACCTGGCCGCGTACGCGACCACCGACGAGGCGCGCGGCGAGGCGTCGTTCTGGCTCGACGCACGGCGCAGCGCTGCCGCGCCCCTCAACCTTCCCGCGCCGGGCACCGAAGGCGAGGCCACACGCGTCGAGCGTTCGCTGCCAGAGGCCGAGACCGCCACGCTGACTCGCGACCTGCCGGCGATCGCCCACGCGCAGGTCAACGAGGCGCTCCTCGCCGCGCTCGCAATTGTCGCGACGCGCCGCAGCGGCTCGCCGCGGGTGGTGATCGATGTCGAGGGCCACGGTCGCGAAGACGTGTTCGACGACGTCGACCTCTCACGCACGGTCGGGTGGTTCACGACGGTGACGCCGGTGTTGATCGAGCTCGACGACGTCGCCGACGCGCTGGCGTCGCTCCGGGCCATCAAGGACGCGGTCCGCGCCATGCGACGGCACGGCATCGGTCACGGCATCCTCCGTCACCTCGTTCCCGACGCGGAGCTCAGGTCGCAGCTGTCGCGGCTGCCGCGAGCGGAGATCGCGTTCAACTACCTCGGCCGTCTCGACCATCGCCTCGATGACGGAGCTGCGTTCCGCCCGGCGGGCGACGGACGCGGCCCAGAGCGGTCACCGGGGCGTCCCCGCTCGCACGCGTTGAACGTCGACGCCGCCGTCGTCGACGGCCGGCTCGAAGTCGCGTGGACCGCGGTGACGACGGGCGCGGACCTCGAAGCGTTCGCCGCCGAGTTCGAGCAGGCGCTCAGGGAGATGCTCGCTCGCCTGCCCATGTCGGGCAGCGTGGGCTACGCGCCGTCCGACTTCCCGCTGGCGCGCCTCACCCAACACCACCTCGACCGGCTCGCCGCCGCGTGTCCCTTCGGCATCGAAGACGTGTACCCGCTCACGCCCATGCAGCAGGGCATGGTGTTCCACACGCTGCTCGCGCCCGAGTCCGGCGTCTACTACGAGCAAGGAAGCTTCCTGGTCGAGGGGCCGCTCGACGCCGGCGCGTTCGAGCGGGCGTGGGCCCGAGTGGTCGAGCGGCATGCGATCCTGCGCACGTCGATCGCGAGCGACGGTCTCGCCGAGCCCCTCCAGGTCGTGCACCGCCGTGTCGAACTTCCTTTCGCGCTCCTCGACTGGACGGGGCTCGGCGCGGAGGAACAGGAAGACCAGCTCGCCCGCCGGTTGGCGGACGAGCGGTCGGCTGGATTCGACCTGGACAGCGCGCCGCTCATGCGCGTGACGCTCGTGCGACTCGGTGCCGACCGCCACCAGTTCGTGTGGAGCTTCCACCACGTTCTGCTCGACGGGTGGAGCGTCGCCAACCTCCTCCGCGAGCTGCTCTCGTTCTACGACGCGTTCACGTGTGGCGAAGATCTCGAACTCCCCAGTCCCCCGCCGTACCGCGGCTACATCGCATGGCTTGCTGCACAAGACCTCGAGGTGGCCGAGCGCTACTGGCGCGATGCACTCGAGGGTTTCGCGGAGCCCACGCCGCTCGGCGTGGACCACAAGGCGTTGGGCGCCGTGCTGGCCGGCGAGGTCCCTGGCACGAGCACCACCGTCCTGGATGCGGAGGAGACGGTGGCGCTCATCGCATTCGCCCGCGACCAGCGCGTCACCCTCAACACCGTCGTGCAAGGCGCATGGGCGCTCGTCCTGTCTCGTTACAGCGGCAACGACGACGTCGTGTTCGGCGCCACCGTGTCGGGGCGCGCCGCGCCGGTTGCAGGCATCGAGTCGATGATCGGGTTGTTCATCAACACCCTGCCGGTGCGGGTCCGCGTCGACCGCGAAGCTCGCGCTACCGAGTGGCTCGCCGCGCTCCAACACCGGCAAGCGGAGCTGCGCCAGTTCGAGCACACGCCGCTCGTCTCCATCCAGAGCTGGAGCAACGTCCCGCGCGGCGTTCCGTTGTTCGAGTCGATCGTGGTGTTCGAGAACTACCCCGTCGGTGAGGCACCGGACGGTGAGTCCGGCCCGCTGTCGATCAGCGGCGCCGCCGTCGAGCAGACGAACTACGCGCTGACCCTCGCCGTCGTGCCAGGCGACGAGTTGACGCTCACCGCGTCGTACGACACTCGTCGGTTCGACGTTGACCCCATCGCCCGGATGCTCGGCCACCTGCGAGCCGTCCTTCTCGCGTTGACGGAGGACGGCGACCGCCGCGTCGCCGACGTCCCGATGCTCTCGCCGGACGAGCGCACACGCTTGTTGGTGGAGTGGAACCCCGCGCCTGACCTCACCCCACCGTCGCGCCTCGTCCACGAGCTGTTCGCCGAACGCGCCGCCGCCATGCCCGATGCCGCCGCGCTCGTCTTCCGGGATGCGCAGCTCACCTACGACGAGCTCGATCGGCGCGCGAACCGTCTCGCCAACCATCTCCACCTGCTCGGCGTCCGCCCCGAGTCGCGGGTAGCCGTATACCTCGAGCGGGGGCTCGAGCCCGTCGTCGCCGTGCTCGCCATCTTGAAGGCCGGCGGCGCCTACGTCCCGCTGGATCCGACCTACCCGCCGGCGCGCATCGGATTCATGCTCGCCGACTCTTCCGCCGCCGCCGTGATCACCGAGTCCGGCCTCGCGCACCGGCTCGCCCGCGCCTCCGAAGCGCTGGTTCGCGTGGAGGTCGACCGCGAGGCGGATGCGATCTCGACGTGCGCCGAGACGGCACCCGTGGTCGCGCTCGACCCCGCCAACCTCGCCTACGTCATCTACACGTCGGGCTCGACGGGAACGCCGAAGGGCGTGATGGTGACGCACGCCGGAGTGCCCAACATGGTCGCGGCATTCGCGCAAGTGACCGGCGCGGCGACGACTGACCGCGCCCTCCAGTACTCGTCACTCGGCTTCGACGCGTCAACGCTCGACATACTCACCACACTGGGAACGGGCGGCACGCTGCACCTGGCCGCCGCCGACGAACTGCTCGGCCGGCCACTCCTCGACGTCCTCGCCGAGCAGCGGATCACCGCCGTCACCCTGCCACCGTCGGTGCTCGCCGTGCTTCCCGACGACGACCTGCCCGACCTCCGCCGCATCCAGGTCGGGGGCGAAGCGTGCCCAGCCGACGTCGTGGCGCGCTGGTCCGAAGGGCGGGTGATGTTCGACCTCTACGGGCCGACAGAAGCGACGGTCTGGGCCACGTGGGCGCGGGCCGTCGACGACGGCAACCCGCCTCCGATCGGCAGGCCGATCCCCAATGCAGTCGCCCACGTGCTCGATGGCCGGCTCGATCCTGTGCCCATGGGCGTCGCGGGCGAGCTGTACCTCGGTGGCATCGGGCTGGCGCGCGGCTACCTCGACCGGCCCGCGCTCACCGCGGCGCGCTTCGTCCCTGACCCGTTCGGCCCGCCGGGTTCGCGGTTGTACCGCACCGGCGACGTCGTGCGGAGGCGCGCCGACGGGCAGCTCGAGTTCGTTGGTCGTACCGACGACCAGGTGAAGATCCGCGGCTTCCGGGTGGAGCTCGGTGAGATCGAGGCCGTGCTGTCCGCCCATCCGGCGATCCGCGCCGCCGCCGTCGCCGTCCAGTCGGACCACAACGGCCAGCCGAGGCTGGCCGCCCATGTCGTGGCTCACGAGGTTGACGCACCCGCGGCCGACATTCGCGCCTTCTGTCGCGAGAAGCTTCCCGACCACATGGTGCCCGCTGCCTTCGTCTACGCCGACGAACTACCGCTGACCGCTCACGGGAAGGTCGACCGCGCCACGCTCCGCAACGCGCGCGGTGCCGCGGTCGCCGCTCGCGATTACGTTCCCCCGAGAACACCAATCGAGGAGACGATCGCCGCCGTCTGGCGCGACGTGCTCGACATCGGCCAGGTCGGCGTGCACGACGACTTCTTCGAGCTGGGTGGCCACTCGTTGCTGGCTACGCTCGCGGCGTCGCGGCTCTCCGCCGCGCTCGACGCGGACATTCCGTTGGCGGTGCTGTTCGAACACTCCGTCCTCGCCGACCTCGCCGCTCACCTCGACAAGGATGGGAACAGATGACCGCGACCGCAGTACACGAGGGGCAGGCGCAAGCCTCGCTGATCGCGCGAGCACGTGAGTTCGTCGCCGAGGCGCCGGTCGCGTCGTCCATGGTGCGAGTCGCTCGCTTGTTGCCCAATGGCGGCCGCGCGCTGACCGCCGGCCTCGCCGCGGTGATCGTGGCCGGCGTCGCCGTCAGCGTCGGCCAGGTGCTCGCCACCGCGCGAGCCGTGGGGGCGATCCCCGGCGCCCTCACCGGCGGCCTCGACTCCGACGCCGGCCGCCGGCTGATCACGGCGCTCGTCGTGGTCGGCGCGCTCTACCTCCTGCAACAAGCGATCGTGCCGTTCCGCGAGGTCATCTCACAGATGCTCGGCCGCCGGCTCAACGTCGAACTTCGCGAGCGGGTCATGAACGCGACGATCACCCCACCGGGCATCGCGCACCTCGAGGATCCCCGAACGCTCGACCTCATCTCGGTCGCGCAAGGCATCGGTGCAGGGCAGTTCCAGCCCGAGGGCGCCGTGTACGGACTTGCCGGCAACGCCGCGCTCCGGCTCCAGTCGGTCGCTTCCGCGGCCATGATCCTCTGGTTCAGCGTGTGGATACCGGTGGCGCTGATCGCAGGGTCGGTCATCGCCCGCACGGCCTTCATCCGCGGTGGCCGCAAGCGCATCCAGGTGCTCTCCGGCCAAGCGGGCGCGATGCGCCGCTCGGGCTACTTCCGAGACCTCGCGCTCACGCCGATCGCCGCGAAGGAGACGCGCGTCTTCGGGCTCGGTGACTGGGTCGGCGAGCGCTTTCGCTTCCACTGGTTCAACGCTATGACGCAGCTGTGGAACGAACGGCGGGAGCGGTGGTGGGTCACTGCGCTCGCCTTCGTGCCTGTCGGTGCCGTGACCTTCGCCGGCCTCCTTGCAGCCGGCCAGGCTGCGTACGACCGTGAGATCGGCCTCGCAGGTCTCGCCCTCCTTCTCCAAGCGGTACTCGGTGCGGGCACCGTCTACCTCACCGACAACGACTTGCTGCTCGAGTACGGCGCGGCGTCGATACCGGCAGCGCTCGAGTTGGAGGAGGCCGTACGCGATCCGGCGCTGGCGTTGCGAGGTGAGCAAGAGGCCCGCGGCGTTCCGGCGCGCGAGATCCGGTTCGAGTCGGTCGCGTTCACGTATCCCGGGCGTACGGAGCCCGTGTACACCGGCCTCGACCTGACGATCCCGGCCGGACGGTCGCTCGCCATCGTGGGCGCGAACGGAGCGGGCAAGACGACGCTCGTCAAGCTGCTCGCGCGGCTGTACGACCCGACTGGAGGACGCGTCACGGTGGATGGAATCGACCTTCTGGCGCTCGATCCCCAGAGCTGGCAGCGGAACATCGCCGCCTTGTTCCAAGACTTCGTCCACTACGAGCTGTCTGCCGCCGACAACGTCGCCGTCGGTGATGACAACCGTGAGACGGCGACGTTGGACGCGGTGGCTGCGAAAGCAGGCGCGCTCGACATCATCAACGAGCTGCCGCACAAGTGGGACACCGTGCTGTCGCGCGAGTACGAGATGGGCGCGGAGCTCTCGGGCGGCCAATGGCAGCGCGTCGCGCTGGCGCGGGCGTTGTACGCGGTCCATGCCGGCGCGAGCGTCCTCGTGCTCGACGAGCCGACCGCCAACCTCGACGTGCGGTCTGAGGCCGAGCTGTTCGACCAATTCTTGGACCTCACTCGCGGGCTCACCACGATCCTCATCTCGCACCGCTTCTCGAGCGTGCGCCGCGCCGACGTGATCGTGGTGCTCGACGAAGGTCGGATCGTCGAGCAAGGCACCCACGAGGAGTTGATGGCCGCCGGCGGTCGCTACGCAGAGATGTTCACGCTCCAAGCGGCCCGTTTCGCCGACGCCGACGCCGACGCCGGCGCCGAAGGCGTCGTGGAGGAGGTCGAGGTCGGCGTGAGCGAGCCTCGCGAGGAGCGCGTCGTCGTCGACGTGGTCGACGTGGTCGATGCCGTTCCCGACGCTGCCGTCGGTGCCGTCCCGAACGCGATCCCCGAGGACGTTCGCAAGGACGGCCCCGAGGGTGGCGTCGATCGCGTCCCTGAGGTCGCCGGGGGCGTTGCCGCCGACGTCGATGACCGCGAGGCCCGCTCGTGAACGGCCGGCGCGTGCAGCTCCGCGCGCTCGCAGCGATGGCGAGCACCGCGTTTCGCGCCGACCCGTGGCGCGCAGTCGGGGTTGCGTTCCTCGCCGGCGCCGGGTCGGTCGTGACGACGCTGTTCGCGCTCTGGGTCAAGCTCATCGTCGACGGCGCCGTCGAGCGCGACTTCGCGCAGATCGCGGCCGCCGCAGTGGCGATTGCCGTGACCGGCGCTCTGAGCCACCTCATGCTGTGGGCCGCCTTTGCCATGCGGACGGTGCTCGGCGAGCGCACGAGCGTGCTCATCGACCAGCGCATCATCGCCATCACCGCCGGCCTGCCGAGCCTCGAACACCACGAGCGGCCCGATTACCAGAACGAACTGGCCATGTTGCGGATGCAGCGCGAGAGGTTCGGTCAGGTCGTCGGCGTGATGGTCAACACCTTCGGCGTCTCGCTCCGGATCGTCGCCACGATCGGTCTGTTGTTCCGCCTCCACCCACTCATGGTGTTGCTCCCGCTCTTCGCGGTGCCGTCGCTCCTTGCGGCGAGTCGCGTCGCCAAGTTGGAGCAGCGAGCGATGGAGGAAACCGTCGAGCGTGAGCGCGTGTCGGATCACCTGTTCGAGCTGGCCACGACCCCGGCGGCCGGCAAGGAGCTCCGCATCTTCGGCAGCGGCCCGGAGCTGGTCCGCCGCCATGGCCGGCTGTGGCAGGAGATCGACCGGGAGCGCACCGCGCTCGAGGTGCGTGGGGCGCTCCTCGCCGCGCTGGCGTGGGCGGTCTTCGCCGGAGGCTTCGTCGCCGCGATCGTCTTCGTCGCCAACCGCGCCGTCAACGGCGATGCCACGCCAGGCGACGTGCTCATGGCCGTGACCCTGGCCGCGCAGGTCAACGCCCAAGTGCAAGGCGCCGTCGGCATGGTGACGGCGTTGATGGGGATCCTGCGCGTCGTCGGGCGGTACCTGTGGCTCGTCGACTACGCGGCAGAGGCGGCCCGTCCTGTCGTGGACCCGTTGCCCGTTCCCGATCGCCTCCAGCGCGGCATCGAGCTCGAGCACGTCACGTTCCGCTACCCCGGAGTCGACGACGTCGTGCTCGAGGACGTCTCGTTGCTGCTACCCGCCGGGCATACGGTGGCCATCGTCGGCGAGAACGGTGCCGGCAAGACGACGCTCGTGAAGCTGTTGTGCGGCTTCTACCAACCCAGCGAGGGCCGGATCACCGTCGACGGTTCCGACCTGGCGCGCTTCGAGCCGGTCGAGTGGCGCGAGCGGCTCGCCGGCGGCTTCCAGGACTTCGTCCGGTTCGAGTTGCCCGCCGTGCAGGCGGTCGGTGTCGGCGAGCTCGCGCACGTGGACGACGTGCCAAGCGTCGAGCGCGCGCTGGTCCGCGCCGGCGCCAGCGATGTCGTCGAGGAGCTGCCATCGGGCATGCAGACGCAGCTCGGGCGCTCGTTCGAGGGAGGTGTCGACCTGTCCGGTGGCCAGTGGCAGAAGCTCGCGCTCGGCCGGGCGATGATGCGCCCCACCCCGCTGCTGCTGTCCCTCGACGAACCCACTGCCAATCTTGACGCCCAGACGGAGCACGACTTGTTCGAGCGCTACGCCGCCGGCGCGCGGCAGGCGGCGCGGGCCGGCGGCGCGATCACCGTGCTCGTGTCGCACCGGTTCTCGACGGTCCGAATGGCCGACCTGATCGTGGTGCTCGACGACGGGCGGGTCGTCGAGACCGGCAGCCACGAGGAGCTCGTCGCGAAGCGCGGCTTGTACGCCGACCTGTTCGAGTTGCAGGCTCGCGCCTACCGGTGAGGCCCTGGTTCAGCCGGCTTCGGGCGCCGACCCGTCCATGCGCTGCCGCAAGCTCAGTGGGCGCATGTCGGTCCAGACCTCTTCGACATAGGCGAGGCACTCCGCCTTCGTGCCCGACTTGCCTGCCTCCCGCCAGCCCTCAGGCGGATCGCGGTCGGCCGGCCAGAGGGAGTACTGCTCCTCGTGGTTGAGCACCACCTTGTAGGTGGTCCCGTCGTCGTCGTCGCTGGAGTCGGCCGTGATCTCAACGCTAGCGGCGCGGCCGGCTGACGTGGAGCCGCCCGACAGCCCGGCCGGCCGCCAGCTGGCGTGGGTGCTCGACATGATCCGTGGCGGAGCGGCGACCATCACCGAGGGCGACGTCATCGCCCACTTCGGTGCCGAGTTCCTCGCGGCCGTGCCCGCCCCACGCCACGTCGCCGCCTTCCACGAGATCGCGGACGCCATCGGCGACTTCTCGCTGGCGCGCGTACAGGCGAGATCCCCGATACTCTTGCTTGCAGAGCTCGTCACCGACGACGACGTCGTGTACGTCACCTGTGGCACCGACGACGAGCCGCCCCACCTGATCGTCGGGCTCGGCTTCCGGAGCGCGGAGTCGCCGCGGCCGGGCGGCGCGGCGACTCCGTGGCGCGACGTTGCCGGTGAGGGCGCGCCGTTCGAGCGGACCAGCGCGCTGCCCGAGTCGGTCGCGCTGGACGTCGACGGCGAACTGCATGCCGCGAGAGAGGTCGGCCGCGTGCTTGGTCTCGCGGCGTCCGTCGTACGCGCCGGCGAGGTCGTGTACGAGGTGTGCGTCGGGTTGGCGAGCCTCGCCACGCGCGTGCCTGTCACGCACGACACGGTGTTCCCGCTCGGGTCGATCGCGAAGACGGTGACCGCCGTCATCGTGATGCAACTGCGCGACGAGGGCCGGCTCGACCTGGACGACGTCGCGGCGGCCGGTGGCACCAACGCGACGTACCGGCAACTGCTCACGCACACCCCGGCCGGCAGGTACCAGTACGGCAACGAGGGCTACGAGGCCTTGGGCCGCGCCATCGAGCACCTGACCGGGTCCTCGTACCCCGACGAGGTGCGCCGCCGGATCCTCGATCCGCTCGGCATGGCGCACTCCGACGCCGTGCTGAGTGATCGGGTCG
>Ga0299907_10000296_pt1 | contig 22986 bp, 18 predicted proteins | sample RVTome_16_FD_198680 | JGI IMG/M metagenome (GOLD analysis project Ga0299907, IMG submission 198680) | Soil microbial communities from uranium-contaminated site in the Upper Colorado River Basin, Wyoming, United States - RVT152D67 (version 2) ...
TGTACCCCTCGGCGCCACCGACTACCTGACGAAGCCCGTCCAGCGGGAACGACTCGTCGGGGTGCTGCGCACCCACTGCCACGACCGGACGGCGCCCGTCCTTGTGGTCGAAGACGACGCCGACACCAGAGAGATGCTGCAGCGGATGCTGGAACGGGAAGGGTTCCCGGTCGCCCTGGCGGCGGACGGGCGGGCGGGCCTCGACCGGGTGGCGGAGAACCCGCCGTCGCTGATCCTCCTCGACCTGCTCATGCCGCAGATGAACGGGTTCGAGTTCCTGGCCGAACTCCAGACCCGCCCCGAGTGGCGCTCGATCCCCGTTGTGGTGGTGACGGCCAAGGACCTGACCGCCGAAGAGCACGCCCGCCTGTCAGGCCAGGTGTCCGAGGTCCTCCGCAAAGGCGCCTACACCAAGGAGCGGCTGCTGTCCGAGGTCCGGGAACGGGTGGCGGCCTGGACTGCAGGAAAGACGTGAACGGCCCTGACCTCGCCCGGCGGGACTTCCTGCGCCTGGCGGCTGGCGGCGCCGCAATTGTGGCGACCGGGGCGGGCTGTAATGGGCGGTCGGGTACGACGAAGTCCAAGGCGGGCACCGCAACCACGGCGGCCGACGCCAAGGGCCGACCGACGCTGCGGATCGCTCAGTGGACCCACTACGTGGCCGGCTACGACCGCTGGTGGGACGAGGAGTACACGAAGCGGTGGGGGGAGCGGAACGGGGTCGAGGTCATCGTCGACCACTTCGACATCAATCAGGCCGCGGCCCACGCCGAAGCCGAGGTGGCCTCGCAGCGGGGGCACGACCTGTTCCACTCCAACCTGAGTTCCCCCGCCCCGTTCGAGGACCATGTCATTGATCACCGAGAGATCATCGAGGAAGTCGAAGCCAAGGTCGGGAAGATGCAGCCCTTCATCGAGCGGAGCATCTTGAACCCCAGAACCAAGAAGTACTTCGGCGTCTCCGACTTCTGGGCGCCCAGCCTGGCCAATTACCGCAGCGACCTCTGGGACCCTCTCGGTCTCCGCCCCGACAGCTGGCAGGACGTCCTGGCGGCGGGGGGCAGGCTCAAAGCCCAGGGCCATCCCGTGGGGATCGGTATGGGCGGCGATGCGGAGAGCAATGCGAACCTGCTGAGCCTGATGCATGGCTTCGGGGCTTCAATGCAGGACGAAGAAGGGAATGTCGCGATCAACACCCGAGCGACGGTGGAGGCAGTCAAGCTCGGCGCCGCAATCTTCCGCGCCGCGATGAGCGACGAGGTCCTCGGCTGGGACATCACCTCCAACAACCGCTATCTGATCGCCGGCCGCGGTTCGCTGATCGTCAATGCCATCCCCGCCGTGCGGGCCCTCGAATCCCAGGACCCCGACCTCGGAGCCAAGGTGCAACTGCTTCCCGTCCCGCGGGGCCCGCAGGGCCGGTTGAGCCCCTACGTCGTCAGCATCTACGTCATCTGGAAGTTCTCGGAGAACCAGGAGGCGGCCAAGCGCTTCCTCGTTGACCTCGCCACCGACCACCGCGAAGCCTTCATCCAGAGCCAGTACGTGCAAGTTCCGTCGTTCCCCGGCGCCTTCAGAGACTTCGGGGATCTGGTGGCGAACGACCCCCGGGGGCGGCCGCAGGGAAAGTATTCGCTCCTCGCCGACGCGGCGGGGTGGACCACGAACCTCGGTTACCCGGGCCACACCAACGCCGCCGCCGACGAGGTGATCAAGGCGTCGATCATCTCGCAGATGTTCGCCGCCGCCGCCCGGGGCGAGATGAGTGCCGAAGATGCCGTCAAGACCGCCGAGGCGAAGATCAAGCCGATCTACGACAAGTGGCGGGAGCAGGGGAAGATCTGACCCGGCTCAGCCGGTGCCCACTCTTGGCAGTTCTTGGCACTGTTCACGGAAAGCTCTCGTCCGTAAACTTGGGCGGCCTGCCGCGAGGGAGAGGGGGAATATGAACTGCCCGTTCTGCGCGTCGGAGATCCAGGCGGGCGCTCGCTTCTGCTCCTCCTGCGGCACTCCTCAGGCCCGGTTCTGCCCCTCCTGCGGAACGACGGTTTCGCCGTCAGCGCGCTTCTGCGAAGGATGCGGGGTGGCGCTGGCCTCCTCTCCTGCGTCACCCGCCGCCGCGCCGCCTCGGGTAGATCCGACTCCGGCTCCCCAGTCGACTCCGGCCGCTCCGCTACCACCGCCACCCTCTTCCGCTGCAGTCCCGCCGGCCGCTCATTTCGGCGCCGGCCGGTACCAGGTCCAGCGATTTCTGGGCGAGGGCGGCCGCAAGCGGGTCTACCAGGCCTACGACAGCGCTCTGCACCGCGAGGTGGCCATCGCCACCATCAAGACCGAAGGTCTCGACGAGGGCGCGCTGGAGCGCGTGCGACGGGAAGCCCGGGCCATGGCCCGGCTCGGCGACCACCCCCACGTCGTGCCCATCCACGACATCGGAGACGAAGACGGTCGGCCCTTCATCGTGAGCCAGTACATGTCCGGTGGCTCGGTGGAGGATCTGCTGGACAAGGCCGAGAATCGCCGTCTGCCCATCGCCGAGGCCGTCCGGCTCGCCGAGGAGGTCAGTCAGGCCCTCGAACACGCCCACACGCGGGGGATCATCCACCGCGACCTCAAGCCGGCCAACGTCTGGCTCACCGAGGCGGGGGCGGCCAAACTCGGCGACTTCGGTCTGGCCACGGCCGCCGACGCCACCCGCCTCACGACCGAGGGAATGGTGGTCGGAACGGTCGCCTACATGGCCCCCGAGCAGGCACTCGGCCGTGACGTCGACGTTCGCGCCGACCTTTACGCCCTCGGCGCGCTGCTCTACGAATGCCTCACCGGCCGCCCTCCCTTCGTCGGAGCCGACGCGGTCGCCATCATCTCCCAGCAGCTCAACAGCATCCCCATGGCACCCTTCTGGCACAACCCCGACGTGCCTCGGGAGCTGGGAGCCCTGGTGATGGAGCTCCTGGCCAAGACACCCGACGAGCGGCCCGGAACGGCCGGCGAGGTGCGCCGGCGCCTGCTCGAGATCGCCGCTGCGCCCCCGCCCGCGCCGCAGCCGGCGGCCGGAGACGCTCCGGGGCGGCGATCCACCCGGCTCGACGGCCAGGCCCGCCTCGTCGGGCGGACCGCCGAGCTCGCGGCGCTCAAGGCGGCAGTGGAGAGCAGCGTGCGGGGACGGGGGAGCCTCGTCCTCGTCGCCGGCGAAGCGGGGATGGGGAAGTCCCGTCTGGTCGAGGAGGCCACGGTCTATGCCCGACTGCGGGGGGCCCAGGTGCTCTTCGGGCACTGCTACGAGACCGAGGCCGCCCGCCCCTACCTTCCCTTCGTCGAGGCCATCCGGTCCTACGTCACGACGCAGACGACAGAGGCCCTCCGGCAGGAGCTGAGTGGGGGCGCGTCCGACGTCGCCAAACTGGTCTCCGAGATCCGGACCCGCCTCCCCGACGTCCCCCAGGTTCCCGCCCGAAGCGACGAAGAGGAGCGATACCGGCTGTTCGAGAGCGTGTCCTCCTTCCTGGCCAACGCCGCGCACGCCTATCCGATCGTCCTCGTCCTCGACGACCTGCACTTCGCCGACGTCCCCACATTGCGGCTCCTGCAACACCTCACCCGTCACCTCGACAGCAGCCGCCTCCTCGTCATCGGCATCTACGAGGCGCCCCTCCACGGGCGACACCCGTTGGCCCACGTGCTGGTGGAGCTCCGGCGCGAACACCGTTCCGAGAGCATCGTGTTGCGCCCACTGACGCGGCAGGAGACCGGCGATGTGCTCTCCGCCTTCGCCGAGGACAAGCTCGACGCGCCCCCCGGGGTGTTCGACGCAATCCACCGCCACACCGAGGGCAATCCCTTCTTCGTTCAGGAGATCCTCCGGCACCTGGTCGAGACGGGAGCGATCACCTCGGTGGCCGGGCGCTGGGTAGTCGACCGCGGCGCCGTCGACGCGCTGTCCGTTCCCCGAGGCGTCCGGGACCTTCTCGAGGGCCGCCTGGCCCGTCTCTCGGACCGGTGCCGGGACGTTTTGACCCTGGCCGCCGTACTCGGGCGCCAGTTCGACTTCACCACACTCGGGCACATGGCGGAGCTGGACGAGGATGAGCTCCTGGAACTCGTCGAGGAGGCGCTGCGGGCCCAGATCCTGAAGGAGAAGCGAGGGCAGTCCGGGGAGGACGCCGTCTACACCTTTGCCAACGCCGCCCTGCGCCTGACCCTGTACGACGATCTCAGCCGCCCCCGGCAACGGCGGCTCCATCTGCGGGCGGCGCAGGCAATCGAGGCCGTCCACTCCGACAACCTCGGCCCTCATCTCGGCCCGTTGGCGGCCCACTACCGGGAACTCGGCGAGGCGGAAGCGGCCCGGGCCATCGACTACTCCCTCCGGGCCGGCGAGTCGGCGCTGGCCGTATTCGCCTACGAGGAGGCGGTGGAGCACTGGGAGGCCGCCCTGAAGGTCGCCGGGAAGGAGCAGAGCGGAGCGGAGGACGGGACGAAGCAGCGCGCCCAGCTCCTCCTGCGCCTCGGCGACCTGAAGTACACGACGGGCCTCGACTACCGCGGCGGCGTATCGGCGCTGGAGCGGGCGCTCCACCTGTACGAGCAGCTGGGAGACACCCGGCGCGTGGCGCAGACGCACTCCCGCCTCGGCCGCCACCTCGCCACCGGCACCTCACCGCTCACCACCGACATTCCCCGCGCCCTCGACCACTATCGCAAGGCCGAAGCAATCCTCGTCGATGACGGCGCCGAAGGGGCCGATCTTGGATACGTGTGGGCCGGGATCGCGCTGGCGTCGATCTGGGGGATGTACACCGACGAAGGCCTCCGAACGTCCGAACGGGCGATGCAACTGGCCGAGCGACTCGGGAACGAACGGCTCTGGGCGACGGCGGCGGCGCAGCGGGGCCACCACCTCATCGCTCACGGCTCGCCCGATGAAGGGATGGCTCTCGTTGAGCGGGCCTGGCAGGCAGCCGACCGGCTCCACCACGTCGTCGCCGCCTTCTCGGCCACATGGATCGCCGCAGTTTGGACCTTCCGACTCCACGACCCCAGCGAGACGCAGCGCTGGTGCCGGCGGGAACTGGCCACTCCCCGCCAGTCCCTCGGATCGCGGGAGATCCTGTTCGACTTCCTGGCACGCGCTCATGTCCAGAGCGGAGAACCCGATGAAGCGCGCCGGCTCCGCCAGCAGGCGGGACGGGCCCGCTTCACTGAGCCGTACCAGGCCCACATCGAAGGCGACTGGGAGCAGGCGGGCTCTCTCTGGGGTCAGCAGTGCGACCTGGCTCCCAAGACGGGCAACCGCTGGGCGGGCTCGGTGGGCAGCCACTGGCTCGCGGTGGTCAAGCGTCACCAGGGCGACCTGGCCGCCGCCGAGTCGTTGCTGCGGGACACCGTCGCCACCGCCGTCGACGGTGGAGCCGTCCCCTCGGAACTCACCGGCATTGCCGAACTGGCCCTCCTCCTCGCCGACGCAGGGAGGCCCGACGACGCGGACGTCTACCTGCAGCGGAGCCGGGAGATCCTCTCCGACGGGACCTGGCGGGGAGCGGTCGGTCGTGTGGCCCTGGCCGAGGCGGCGGCACTGGCGTCCCGCGGGTTGATCGACGAGGCGGGGCCGCGCTTCGAGGCAGCGATCGAGATCTTCCAGCGGTTCGCGCTGCCCTGGGACGAGGCGGAGGCGTGGCACCGTTGGGGACGAGCCCGACTCGACGACGGCGACCGGATCGGTGCCATCAAGCCGCTGGGGCACGCGGTCGACCTGTACCAGCGTTACGGTGCCGGGCGGCCCTGGATCGAAAGGGCGGTGACCGACAAGCTCTTTGCCCAAGGCATCGATTCCGCCGGCATGGCCGCTTCCATCGACATCGTGGCCGCCGCCGCCTTGGAGGATGACCGGCTCGATCTGACACCGCACACGGCGCCCGACGGGACCGTCACCCTCCTCTTCTCGGACATCGAGGGCTCCACCTCGTCGAACGAACGCCTGGGTGACCGCCGGTGGCTGGAGCTCCTCCATGCGCACAACGACATCGTGCGCACCGAGGTCGCCGCCCACGACGGCTTCGAGGTGAAGTCCCAGGGGGACGGCTTCATGATCGCCTTCTCCTCGGCCCGCCGGGCGCTGGAGTGTGCCATCGCGCTCCAGCGGGCCCTCCGTGAACACACGGCGAAGCATCCCGCAGAAGACCTCCGGGTACGGGTAGGGCTCCACACGGGCGAGGTCGTGAAAGAAGGCGACGATTTCTTCGGCAAGAACGTCGCCATGGCCGCTCGGGTGGCGGGCGCAGCCCGGGGCGGCGAGATCCTCGTCTCGTCGCTGGTGAAGGAACTGGCCGACACAGGTGACGTCGACTTCGGGGCGGTCCGGGAGGTCGAGCTGAAGGGATTCTCGGGGACGCGCCAGCTGCACGAGGTGATCTGGGACGACGTGTGACGACGCTGGCACGTCCGGTGTCGTGGCCTTCACGCCAGGTGCTCCGCTCATGAGGCGCGACTGTTCGTCGGTCATTACCATCTGCTCGGGGAGCGGTTGCCGCTCCCGGCGAGGAGCGGCGGGTGGAGCACGCACGGCTCGGCAGGCGTCTGTTCCTCCGCCTCGCCCCGGCGGGGATCTGATGTACGGGCCTCGGAGCCGGCGCGACTTTCTACGGCTGGCGGCCGGCGCCTCGGCCGCGGTGGTAGTCGGTTCCAGTTGCGCGTCGGGCGAAACCGGTCCGAAGCGGCCCGCCACAGCGCTGACGCGCCCGGGGCGCCCGACGCTCCGCATCGCCCAGTTCCACCACTTCGTTCCGGCCTATGACGCGTGGTTCGACAACGAGTACGCGCCGAGATGGGGAGAGCGGAACGGCGTTGACGTGATCGTGGATCACCTTCCCCAAGCGGATCTGCCGTCCCGAGCGGCGGCGGAGGTCGCAGCAGGAGCGGGCCACGACATCTTCTCTCTTCTTAATGGCGCCGCGGGCCTCGAGGATCATGTGATCGACCATCAGACGATCGTCGAGGAGGTGCAGAGCAAGGTGGGGCCGGTCAGTGGGGAGGCCGACCGGGCGACGTTCAACCCGAAGACGAACAAGCGCTTTGCGTTTCCTGACTACCTGGCGGCCTGGCCTGTGCACTACCGCACCGACCTGTGGGCGGGCACGGGCCTGCGCCCTGACAGTTGGGACGCGGTGCTGAAGGCCGCCCCTGCGCTCAGGGCCGGGGGTCATCCGCTGGGCATCAGTTTTTCGGGCGACGCCGACGGCAACTACGGCCTTGTCGGGTTGCTGGCCTCCTACGGTGCCTCGATTCAAGACGAATCGGGCACCCTCGCGCTCAACAGGCCAGCGACCGTCGAGGCGCTGAAGATGGGTTTGGCGATCTTTCGGGCCGGTATGACGGATGAGGTCCTCGGGTGGGATGCCTCAGGGTCGTCGAACAACCGGTCCCTCGCCAGCGGACGCGCTTCGATGATCGTCAACGCGGTCTCCGCCCTCCGGGCCATTTCTGACCAGGACCCTGCCCTGGTGGAGCGGATCGCCCTGCTCCCGGCACCGTCCGGGCCGGCCGGCCCCCGCGGGTGCTACTCCGCCGGGGTCTATGTGATCTGGCGCTTTTCCAGGAACCATGAGACTGCGAAGCGGTTCCTCGCTGACTTGGCGGTCGGCTACCGGGAGGCCTTCGTGGAATCGGGGTTTTACAACCTGCCGGCGTTCCCCGGGGCGGTACCCGACCTCGCGCTGATGGTGAGCCACGATGACCGGGCCAAGCCCCCGGACGCGTACGCCCTTCTCGGTGAGACGTCGAACTGGAGCACGAATCTCGGCCAACCGGGCCATGACAACGCCGCCATCGCGGAGGTCTTCGATCGATACCTCGTCCCACAGATGTTCGCGGCCGCCGCCCGAGGCGAGATGACCCCCGAGGAGGCGGTCAAAGCGGCCGAGGGGCAGATGAAGCCGATCTTCCAGAAGTGGAAGGATCTCGGGAAGATCTGATGACCACGATTCTGCTGTCCCTCAGACGCCGGTTTGAGGGGTGAGGATCACCACCGGGATGTCGCGGCTGGTCCGGCGCTGGTAGTTGGCGTAGCCCTTGTAGGCGGCGAGGACCTTGGGCCAGAGGACCTTCTTTTCCTCGGGGGTCGCGATGGTGGCCCGCACCGGGATGGTCTCGCCGAGGAGCTCGATCATCGCCTCCGGGTTGGACTGGAGGTTCTTGAGCCACTGCGGGTCGCGGTCATCGCCGCCGAATGAGGCGATGGCCAGGAAGCGGTCCCCGTCCCGGACGCAGAGGAGCGGGACGGTGCGGGGCTGGCCGCTGCGCCGCCCGGTGGTGGTCAGCAGCATGAACGGCGACTTGAAGATCCGGCCGGCGATCTGGCCGCCGATCTTGCCGCCGCTCCGCCGGTACAGCGACGTGTGGAGGCCGGTGGCCACCCGGAAGAGGGCGTCCTTCACCGCCCAACGGTCGAGGGTGAAATTCACGCCTTGGCCTCCAGCGCCTGTTCGGCCAGGCGGCGGGCGATGACCCGCAGGCAGAGCGTCTCGTCTGCGCCTTCGAAGATCGACAGCACCCGGGCGTCGACGAAGTAGCGGGAGACGGGGAACTCCTCGGCGTAGCCCATGCCGCCGTGGATCTGGAGCGCCTCCCGCGTGACCCACTCCGCCGCCCGACAGACATAGGCCTTCACCATCGACGCTTCCAGCGCCCCTTCGCCCTTGGCCATGAGCCGGGCGACCGTGTAGGCGAACTGGCGGCCGCCCTGGATGACGGCGGCCATCTTGGCGATCTTCGCCTTGGTCAATTGGTACTCGAAGATCGACTTGTCGAAGACGCGCCGTTCCCTGGCGTAGTCGAGGGCCGCCTCGTAGGCCGCCTGCATGAGGCCGACCGCCCGGGCCGCCGTCTGCAGTCGGCCGTTCTCGAAGCCCTCCATCTGGTAGTAGAAGCCTTTGCCGAGGCCGCCTTCGTCGCCGATGAGGTTGGCGGCGGGGACGAACCAGTCGTCGAAGGCCACCTCGTAGGAGTGCATGCCCCGGTAGCCGAGGGTGTCGATGGCCCGGCCCTCCATGCGGCCACCCGACTCCTGGGAGAACTCGAAGTGGTGACCGGGCGCCTCGGGCTTCTCGACGATGAACAGCGACAGGCCCTTGTGCCCCTTGCTCTTGTCGGGGTCCGTCCGGGCAAGCAGCATCAGCGTGTTGGCCCGACCGGCGAAGGTGGCCCACGTCTTGACGCCGTTGATCCTGTAGCCGCCGTCGACGGCGGTGGCCATGACCTTGAGGCTGGCGACGTCGGAGCCGTAGTCCGGCTCGGTCACCATCACGCCCACCATGGCCTCGCCGGCGGCGATCTTGGGCAGCCAGTGCTTCTTCTGCTCCTCGGTGCCGCCCCGCACCAGCGCCCGGGTCAGGATCTCCGGCCGGGTGATGAGCGACCCGCCGACACCGAGGCTGCCCCACGACAGCTCCTCGGTGGCGATGACCATGCCGAGGTAGTCGCTCTCGCCGCCGGCGGCGAACCCGCCGTACTCCTCGGGGACCGACAGCCCGAACCCGCCGATCTCGGCGAGGCCTCCGATGACCTCCTCGGGGATGTCGCTGTTCTCCCGGTGGACGTGCTCGGCGACCGGCCGGACCTTCTCGGCGGCGAAGCGGTGGAAGGTGTCGCGAACGAGCTCGAACTCCTCGGCCAGCCAGGGCGACCCGCCGCCGTGGCGGGCGACCTCCTCGGCCACGTCCTCCAGGAACTCCGGCGACCGGTGGGCGTTGACGAACTCGCCGGCTGGGGCGAGGTCCATGGCCGAGACACCCCATTCGCCTTCCCGGCCGACGAGACGGGCGACGAGATCGGAGATCGCCTCGGCGGTGAACAGGCAGGCGAGCCGGGCCTCGAGGCCGCCGTGCTGCCCGTACTCGCACATCACCGCCGCGCCCTCGACGCCGGCGGTGGCGTGGGCCAGGTCGTAGGCCAGCACCTGGTGGCGGTCGAGCTTGGCCACCGAGACCCGGCCGTCGTCGCTCGCCAGTTCGGCGAGGTGGGAGGCCGCCTTGCGGCAGACCTCCCGGGCGACGGCGACGGCTTCCGCGGCGGCGTTGAGGTCCGGCGTGTTCAACGATGCTCCGATCTTCCGGTGATCCCTACTTACCCCCCTCGGCCTGCTCGGCCCCGCATTCCTCGTCGGCGTCCAGGCGAAGGGTGCTGTTGCCGGCCGGCACGGTGTACGTCACGTAGATCTCCGCCGGCTCCTGGGTGTCATTGTGGGCCATGTGAGGGGTCCCAGCCGGAATGAACCACCCCTGCCCCCCCTTGAAGGTGAACGGCTGGCAGGCCGGGGACCGCTCCAGCACGAGCTCGCCCGCCTTGAGGATCGAGTACTCCGGCCCGGGGTGGGTGTGCCAACCGGTGTTGGCGCCGGGCTCGACGGTGACCACCTGGATGTAGAAGTCGGTCGGCTCGGATCGGCGGATGTCGATCGCGTCGGTGACCTTGCCGACGGCGAGGTCGTTGCGGTTGATGGTTCCCGATGCCGGCGTGGCGATGGCGGCGGTGACACCGGCCAGGCTGACGGCGGCCCAAGCCAGAGCGACGAACCTCAGTCTGTTCATGCGTGACCCTCCCCCCGGGTTCCCAGGCTGCAAAGCCTACGACTGCCACGGCGGCCTTTCGAACTTCGGCGGTTCAGGCTCCTAGGCTCGGCGGGTTCCCCGCATCATCGGAGGTGGCAGGGACATGGCCGGCGCCTGCGACTTCTGCGCCATCGCCGCCGGCGACCCGGCCGCCGACGCCCATGTGGTCTACGCCGACCCCGACGTGGTGGCCTTTCTCGACCACCGGCCGGTGTTCAAGGGCCACACGCTGGTCATCCCCCGTCAGCATGTGGTGACGCTGCCGGAACTGCCCGACGCGCTGCTGGTGGCGGTCTTCTCCGTCGCCCGGCGGGTGGCGGCGGCCATGGAGGCGGGCTTCGGCGCCGACGGCACCTTCGTGGCCAACAACAACCGCATCTCCCAGAGCGTGGCCCACCTCCACGTCCACGTCGTCCCCCGCCACAGGAAGGACGGGCTGCGCGGCTTCTTCTGGCCCAGGCAGAAATACGAGTCCCCGGCGGAGGTCGCCGAGGTGGCCACCCGGGTGCGGGCGGCTATCGAGGCGGTGTGACGACGGCCATCGCGGCGTTGCGGCCGTTGGCGGCGATGACGCTCCCACCCGGGTGGGTCGCAGCACCGCAGAGGTAGAGGCCGGGGATGGGCGTGGCCGGGGCGAAGCGCCGGTCCCACATCTGCTCCGGGAGGCACTCGCCCTGGAAGATGTGGCCGCCGGTCAGGCCGATGCGGGCCTCGACGTCGGGAGGGCCGAGGACCTGGCGCTCGACGATGCAGTCGGCCACGTCGGGAGCGAAGCGGGCGATCTCGGCGATGACCCGGTCGGCGATCTCGTCCCGGCGCGTCTCCCAGCCAGTTTCCTTGGCGGCTCCCGCCGCCTCTGTCGGGGGGACACCCCCCATCCCCCGGGCCGCGAGCTGGTAGGGCACGTACTGGGCGAAGACACTCATCGTGTGGGCGCCGGGCGGGGCGACGGATTCGTCGTAGGCGGTCTGGAAGTACAGCTCGCACCACGCCGGCGCCGGCTCGCCCCGCCGGGCCGCCCCGCAGGCCGCCTGGGTGACGTCGGTGCCGGTCGAGATCGTGACCATGGCCCGGCAGGGCGGCGGCCCGTCGTACCCCGCCCGGGCGGCGGCCGTGAACGTCGGCAGGCGGGCCAGACCGCAATTGATCTTGACGACCGGGCTCTCGCTGCGCCACCCGTCGACCTTGTCGGCGAAGTCGACGAACCCCGGCGGCAGATCGCCGCCGCCCGCCTGGCACAGCGCCAGCGTCCGCTTCGGATCGGCATTGCTCACCACCGCCCCGGCCCGGATGACCTCCCCGCCCTCGAGCGCCACGGCCGGGCCGCCCTCCGCCGTGCCGGGGAGGATGGCGGCAACGGGCACTCCGGTCAGGATCGCGGCGCCGGCCTCGGTGGCGGCGTCGGCCAGGGCGAGCGACACCCGGCCCATCCCTCCCTCGACGTAACCCCAGGCGCCCGGCTTGCCGTCGAGCGTGCCGAAGGAGTGCATGGCGTGGACGGCGGCGGTGCCGGGGTCGCGGGGGCCGGCGAAGGTACCGATGATCCCCTGGCCGTGGAGGGCGGTGCGGAGGCGCTCGTCGATCACATGCCGCTCGATCACGTCGGCGATCGGAGTGTGGAACAGGATCTCGATCAGCTCGGCGTCGTGGCCGAGCCGGTCCTCGAGCCCGGCCCGCGTCGGCGCGGGCCCCAGCCACGTGTCGCTGGCGTCGGTGTAGTCGCCCCGCAGCGCCCGGCGGAGCCGGCCGAAGAGGGCCTCGTAGGCGAGGTAGCCGTCGACATCGCCCGGGGCGACCTCGGCCACGCTGGCCGCGGTCTTGGCCGGGTCGTCCCACAGGGTGAGGGCGGTGCCATCATCGAACGGGCACCACAGGTGCGGGTCGACCGGCTGCACCCGGTAGCCCCGCCCGCGCAGGCCGAGCTCCTCCACCACCAGCGGGTGGAGCAGCCCGACGAGATAGGCGCAGGGGCTCATGACGAACCGCTCGTCGCTGAACGGCATCTCCAGCGTGCAGGCCCCTCCGAGCTGGCCGCGCCGCTCGAGCACCAGCACCGACCGGCCCGCCCGGGCGAGGTAGGCCGCCGCCGTCAGCCCGTTGTGGCCGGCGCCGACGACGACGGCGTCCCAGGGCCGAGTGGCGGCCTCGCCGACCGTCAAGGTCACGAGCCGGCGGTGAGGAACTCGACGATGCGGCCGTTGACCTCGGCCGGGTCCTCCAGGTGCAGGAAGTGGCCGACTCCGGGGAGGATCTCGGCCTCGAGCCCGCCGGGGAAGAGCGGTTTCAGGTCGTCGATGTCGACCACGTCGGCGCCCATGCACCCGTCGTCGGCGCCGTGGAGGTACAGGGTGGGGACGGGCACCAATCCGGTTCCCGCCGCTTCAACGGCGGTCAGCCGAGGGTCTTGCTTGCGCGGGTTGAGCAGGTGGCGGTAGTAGCCGAGGGCGGCGTCGAGGCCGCCGGGGGAAGCCAGCGTGTCCTTGACGGCCCGGAGGTAACCGGCCGGCGGCGCGTAGCCCGGGGACCAATCCCGCCAGAGGTGATCGATGAGGGCGAAGTCGTTGGCGCCGACGGCGTATTCGCTCAGCGGCACCTGGAAGAAGAACATGTACCAGGAACGCTTCAGCTGCGCAGGGGAGGTGACCATCCGGGTCGTCAGCGATGCGCGGTGGGGCACCGACATCGCCACCAGCCGGACCCACCGCTCCGGCCGGTGCGCGACGGCGACGTAGCCGCAGATGGCGCCCCAGTCGTGCCCGACGAGCACGGCCGGCTGGTCGCCGGGGGCGAGGGCGTCGGCCAGGGCGATGGCGTCGAGCGCGAGCGCCGCCGGCTGGTACAGCCCGTCGACGGGCACCGCCGTCGGGGCATAGCCCCGCATCCACGGCGCCACGGCGTGGAACCCGGCCGCCGCCAGGTCCGCCAGCAGAGCCGTCCAGGTGGGGGCGTGGTCCGGGAACCCATGCAGGCACAAGGCCAGCGGCCCGCCGGCCGGCCCGTCCTCCAGGTAGGCGAACTCGAGCGGCTCGGCGCCCTCGATCTCCGCCCACGTCACGGTGACGCGCCCTTCCTGCACCATGAACCGGACGGTACCCGGTCCCGGTACGTCCCGGTAGTGTGCGGCGGGCATGGAACCTTCCGGCCCGCCGACCGAGCCGCCGCTGACCAACGATTTCGGCATCGACAGCGCCCGGTTCCGCACGGTCCTCGGCCATTTCGCCACCGGCGTCACCATCGTGACGGGGCACGGGCCCGACGGTCCTTCCGGTCTGGCGGCCAACTCGTTCACGTCGGTGTCGCTCGATCCGCCGCTGGTCCTGGTGTGTTTGGCGAACACGTCGACGACCTGGCCGGCGATCCGTGAGAGCGGCCATTTCGCCGTCAACATCCTCGGCGAGCACCAGGAGGACACGTCACGGCGTTTCGGCACCAGGAGCGGCGACCGGTTCGAGGGCGTCGGGTGGGCGCCGGGGAAGACCGGCTCGCCCATCCTCCGCGACGCCATCGCCTACGTCGATTGCGTCCTCGACGCCGAGTACGAGGGCGGCGACCACATGATCGTGGTAGGCCGGGTCGTCGACCTCGGGCAGCCGGCCGAGGGTGGTCCGCTGCTGTTCTGGCGGGGCGGCTACGCCCGTCTCGGCCCTTAAGTACTCGGGAGCAGGGTGGATCTCGGCGCCACCGTCGCCCTCGTCGCCCGGATCATTCTGGCCGCCACCTTCGGCCTGTCGGCGGCGGCGAAGATGGCCGACCGGCCGGGGTTCGCCCGGGCTCTCCGGGAGTTCGGCCTGCCCCGCAGTGACGCACTGTCGTGGGCGCTTCCGCTCGTCGAGGGCGGGTTGGCGATTGCGCTGGTGTTCGTGCGGGGCGGGGCGTGGCCGGCCTTCCTGGCCGTCGCCGTGCTGGCCCTGTTCACCGGCGCCGTGGTGGCCAACCTGATCGGCGACCGGCCGGCACCCTGCCCCTGCTTCGGGCCGCCCGCCGCCGGCGCACGGCCGGTGTCCGCCGCCACCGTGGCCCGCAACGGCTCCCTCATCGCGCTGGCGGTGCTCGGCACCGGCTCGACCGACGGCGCCTCGGCCGCCGCCGCCCTCGCCGTCGCCGCCGTCGCCGTGCCCATCACGCTGCTGGCGCTGCGGCGGTTCGGTTAGCCGCCCGAGCGCGGCCCCGCCCGGCGGGCGTAGAGCTGGCAGCCGACGCATACGCCGCCAACCGACGCCAGCGCGCCCAGCCCCGCCGCCATCAACCCGAACGCCCAGGCGGGCGCCCGGTCGCCGATCGCCAGCACCAGGGTCCCCACCGCCAGGATGGCCGAGAGCAGCGCGGCGGCCGCCCGCCACGGCGGCGGGTAGCCCTCGGCCCGCATCGACTCGCCGGCGTCGGCGCCGAAACGCTGTTCCACCAACAGACTGATCAGCCGGGGAACGGGCGAGATCTCCGGCCGCACCGCCGAGACGGCCGCCACCGCCGCCACCAGCGGGATCACCAGTGGCGTTGAGAAGACGAATCCGGTGATCAGCACCAGGGCCAGGAGGCCCTGGTCGAAGCGGGGCAGAGGGGGAGGGGAGGCCGTCATTGGTCGCGGTCGGACCCCGAGCGCGAAGAGCCGCCACCCGGGGCGGATCTCCAGGTCAACTACCCAAACCCTCAATGTTGATGATGGGTGGCACAGGGACGGGGGAAAGACTCGTCGAAAGGCCGGACGCAACCTCCCGCCCGCTCACCCAAAGCTCCGTCATACGGGAAGGAAGGGTAGCCAATGGCTGATGTCACCACTCTCGGTCAGGCCGGCGTCATCGGGCGGGGTCAGGCCGACGTGGCCCGCCTCAGGGAGCGGAACCGGCAGCGGCGCATGCAGCGGTCGCTGACGTTCCTCGGCCCGCTGGCCGTGTACGTGTGGTGGCGGGAGCTGACCGGCGACCCGGTGGCCCTCGGCTGGCCACACCTGCCGGCCGCAGCGGAGATGTGGCTGCCCCAGATCATCCTCGTTGGGCTGTTCGCCGTCGTCCTGCTGGTGCCGCTGCTGACGGCCGGCCGGTCGCCCCACGTGCGCTTCCGCCCGTCCGAGATCGAGATCGGCTTCGCCGACGTGCGGGGGATGGACGTCGTCCTCGAGGAGGTCGTCCGCACGCTCAATCTGTTCCTGGGCTTCAAGACCTTCCGGGAGACGATGGGCGGCACGCCCCGGCGGGGCATCCTCTTCGAGGGCCCGCCCGGGACCGGCAAGACCTACATGGCCAAGGCGCTGGCCAAGGAGGCCGGGGTTCCCTTCTTCTACGTCTCGTCGTCGGCGTTCCAGTCGATGTACTACGGGCAGACCAACCGGAAGATCCGGGCCTACTTCAAGGAACTGCGCAAGGCGGCACGGGCCGAGGGGGGCGCGGTCGGGTTCATCGAGGAGATCGACGCCATCGCCGCCTCCCGGGCCGGCATGCGGATGACCGACGGTGGTGCCGGTGTGGCGCCGGCCACCACCGTCTCCCGCTCGCAGGCCAAGGAAGGCATCGCCGGCATCGTCAACGAGCTGCTGATCCAGCTGCAATCCTTCGACCACCCGACCCGGTCGGAGAAGCTGCACGGATTCATCGTCGACCGGCTCAACAACTGGCTGCCCGACCACCGGCAGCTGTCGAAGCGCCGCTCGACCGCGGCCAACGTCCTCATCATCGGGGCCACCAACCGGGCCGACGACCTCGACCCCGCCCTGCTCCGCCCCGGCCGCTTCGACCGTTCCATCCACTTCGACCTCCCCAACCGGTCCGGCCGGCGGGAGATCATCGACTACTACCTCGACCGCAAGGCCCACACCCCCGAGCTCGACCGGGGCGACCGGCGGGACGCGCTGGCCGCCATGACGTCCGGCTACTCGCCGGTGATGATCGAGCACCTCTTCGACGAGGGTCTGGTCTGGGCGCTGCGGGACGAGCGCTCGGCCATGACATGGGCCGACGTCCAGCAGGCCAAGTTCACCGAGGAGATCGGTCTCAAGCAGCCGGTCGAGTACACCGAGGGCGAGAAGCGCCGCATCGCCACCCACGAGGGCGGCCACGCCGTCGTCGCCCACCTGGTCAGCGACCGCACCCTTGAGGTCCTGTCGATCATCAAGCGCCGCGACGCCCTTGGCCTCCTGGCCCACTCCGACGCCGAGGAGCGCTTCACCCGCACCGAGGAGGAGCTCAAGGGGCTCATGGCCATCGCCTTCGGCGGGATGGTGGCCGAGGAGCTGGCCTACGGGTCGGCGTCGACCGGGCCGGCCGGTGACCTGTCCTACGCCACGCAGCTGGCCGCCCAGATGGTCGGCTCCTTCGGGATGGGGGGCACGCTGGTGTCCTTCGACGCGGTGGAGGCCGGGCCGTTGGCGGCCGGCATCGTGGGCAAGGTCCTGGCCAACGACGCCGCCCGCAAGCGGGTCGAGGTCCTCCTCGCCGAGGCCAAGGAGACGGCCCGCAGGCTGCTGGCCGAGCACCGCCACATGGTCGAGGCGCTGGTGGTTTCGCTGCTGGAGCGCAACGAGCTGGTCGGCGACGAGATCACCAATGTCCTGGAGCGCGCCGCCCTGGAAGCTCCGCAAAAGCCCCTTTCGCGGCATCCCGAGGCGATTGAAACTGCACCTCAGGGGGCATCTACGCGGTGAAGTGACCCGTAGATCGTCCCCGGAGGCGCCGTTATGGCCATGACCGCTGTCGAGAAACCGAAGACCCGGTCCGATCTGGCCCAGTTGGCAGGTCGGGGGCCGTTCTCCCTTATTGCGATGCTGGCCGGCGTGTTGGTTGGCTACGCCGCGTTCGCCATCTTGCTGGGCGGAGCGGTGGCCATCCTGCGGGGCAACGAATCCCAGCTCGACCTGTCTGAGAACTGGGGCGACCTGAGCAACCGGGGTGGTCTGCTCCTCGGCGGGCTGTTGTTCCTGTCCTTCCTGCTGGGCGGGTATATCGCCGGCCGGATGGCGTGGCGTCGGGGAGCGGCGCATGGCGTGCTCGTGGTTCTGGGCAGCATCGTCGTGGTCGCCGTTGCCGCAGGGCTCCTCCGCGCCCTGACCCAGCCCGACGACGTCAAGGGCATCACCGAGGCGCTGCAACGCTTCGGTGTTCCCACAACCGGCGAGGATTGGGGCAACGTCGAAGCCGTGACCTGGGTGGCCTCACTGGGCGGGATGCTGCTCGGATCGGTGTTGGGCGGCCTGCTGGGTGAGCGCTGGTTCACGAAGGTGTCCCGCCGGGCGCTCGACGCCGAGATCGACCTGCGCGAGCGGATGGAGGCATCGAACGACCGCCTGGCACCGGTGGACTTTGGCGCCGAGAGCCGGACGAACGGCGATGTCCGGACGGACGGCGATGTCGGCGGACTGAGCAAGGACGAGCTCTACCACCGGGCCCAGGAGCAGGACATTCCCGGCCGGTCCAACATGACGAAGGAAGAACTGAAAGAGGCCCTGCAAAAGCAGAGCTAGGGGGCCGGCACCCCGACCGGGTTCGGGACGAGGACGCCGCCGGCGTCGTTGATCGCCCGGGCCATCGGGGTCAACAACTCGAGGAGCCGTTCGGTGCGCTCGTCGCCAAGAGCGCGCCACGGCTCCTCGGCCAGTTCGTCGGTCCGGGCTTCGACTTCGGCCCGGCCGGCCCGTCCGGCGTCGGTGAGGTTGCCGGCGGCGTCGAGCCAGCCCCTGGACTTCAGGCGTTCCTCGGCCGCCGCCCACTCCTCGTCGCTCCACTTGCGGTTCGACTGCAGCGTCTCGCGGGGGACGGTCCCGGTGGCCGTCACCGTCACGTGGGCCTCGCACCCGTCGAGGCCGGCGGCGGTGAGCGACGCCACATGCCCGTCGCCCCGGTGCTCCCGCAGCAGCGTGCAGGCGTGCCACAGCACCAGGTGCGGGTCGTCGGGCCAGGGCAGCGACCGCAGGGCGGCGAACAGCGGCCGGCCGGACAGCGCCGGGGCCTCGACCGCCTCCCGGGCCAGCGCCGCGGCCTCGGCCTCGGCCGGCGACCCAACATGGTCGGGGATCAAGCGGCGCAGGGCGACGTCGGCTGTTTGCAGGCGGGCGGTGAGGACATCCTCGGGTGAGGCCAGACTCCAGGCGTCGGGCAGCGCCCGGGCCACCATGGCCGGGTGGAAGTTGAAGAACACAGCCGTGACCAGTTCAGGAGAGGCGGGCCCCAGCGCCGCCGACCGGGAAGCGAAGTAACCCATCCAGCCGCCCTTCAGCCCGACCTGGCGGTACGCCTCGGCGGCCTCGGGTACGAAGTAGATGTGGGCGTGGTAGGTCTCGAAGGCCGGCCACATCCGGCGGGCATAGCTCATGCTGTGACCCTAGGCTGGCGCCCGCCCCGTCCGTCTGATTGAGCGACCCGTTGGGAGGAACCATGCCTGAGCGCCCGCCGCTGCCCTACGACCACCTGCCCAAGGTTCCGAGTTTCACCGTTACGAGCGACGACATGGCAGATGGGCAGAAGCTCTCCGAAGCGCAGGTCTACAACGGGTTCGGAGTATCCGGTGGCAACTCGTCACCCCACCTGCGCTGGGAGGGAGCGCCGGCCGAAACCGAGAGCTACGTCGTCACCTGTTACGACCCCGACGCCCCGACCGGCAGTGGCTTCTGGCACTGGGTCCTCTACGACATCCCCGGCGACGTGACGGAGCTGCCGGCGGGGGCGGGCAGCGGGTCGATGGAGGGGCTCCCCAAGGGCGCGACCCACGTCCGCAACGACTACGGCAGCAAGGACTTCGGCGGCGCCGCTCCGCCCGAGGGGCACGGCGACCACCGCTACGTCTTCGCCGTCCACGCCCTCGGCGTCGACCACCTGGACATCAACTCGGATGTGTCGCCCGCCATCGTCGGGTTCATGACCACCTTCAACACCCTGGCGCGGGCGGTGATGGTCCCGGTCTACGGGCGGTAGCCCGCTCGGCGTTTACGCCGCGGCCGGTTGGGGAGCGAGCAGCCCGAGGCTGCCCTTGGCCGACCGGCTGCGGGCCCACTCCAGGGTCTCCTCATCGCCGGTCAGGTAGACGACCTGGCTGGCTTCGCCGAGCCGGGCCAGGAGGTCGAGCAGGCGCCACTTCTCGTGGCGGGGGAAGGCGGCGAGGGCGTCGTCGACGAGGACGGGAATGGGCTCGGCTTCGGGCCCGATCCGCCGCGTCTGGGCGAAGCGCCCGAGGAGCACCATCTCCGCCTCCTCGGCGGTGACCAGGAACGGGCCGGTACCCGCCGACGTCTCGAGGATCATGACCCGGCGGGCCAGCGCCTCCCGCCGGTCGGCGAGCCGGTCGATATCGGGCAGGCTACCGCCGGCGGTTTCCAGCTCTGCCACCACCCGGGCCCGCTCCTCGATGAGGCGGCCGACCCGATCGTCTCCGTCGGGAGCCGCGTCATCGCCGTCGGCGTGACCGGCGACATCGCCGACGCCGGGCGCGGCCGGGCCCGACAGCGAGAAGGCCGGCGGGGCGGGGAGGTGCTCCCACTCGGGGCGGGCCAGCCGGGCCATGACGGCCCGGGCCTCGCCGAGGTCGGCTTCGACCTCCTCCGGGCTCCGGTTCGACTCGATCGCCTGCAGGTGCAGCGCCGCTTCGGTGGCCAGGGCGGTGACCGCCTCCAGCCGAGCGGCGAGGTGTCCCGGGCCGGGACGCCCGGCCGCGGCCAGGTGCGTCTCCAGCTCCGCTTCGACGAGGCGCAGCGCCGCTTCGGCGTCCTCGACGGCCTGCTGCAGCCGGGCGTGACGAGCCTCGGAGACCATGGCGGCCACCTCGGAGACGGCGTGTTCCGGCTCGACGTCGAACGAGCGGCACGCCTCGAGGAGGGCGGCCCGGGCGGCGGCCCACGCCGGCTCGGCGTCGTCGACAAGCTCCCGGTGGAGCAGCTCCGTGGCTTCGACGTGGTACTCCGCGTCGGCCATCTGTACGGCGTAGCCCTCGATCTCGGCCCGGGCGGCCAGCGCCGCTTCGGGCTCGACGTCGCCGGCCAGCTCAGCCCAGGCCACCGATGCCACCTGGTGCTCCAGCTCGGCGACGTGGAGCGCTTCGACGGCGTCGGGTTCGAGGAGCACGTCGATGCGGCGCATCTGAAAGGCCAGCCAGCTGACGAAGCCCGCCCGGCTGAGGACGGCCCGCTCGTCGTCCCGGGCCTTGGCCAGCTTGCGCTTGGCCGCCCTGGCCAGGGCCTTGACGGGGGCGGCGTCGACTTCCCGCTCGGCCACCTCGACGATCTGGTGGGCGGCCTCCAGCTCGGCAACCAGGGCGCCGTGCTGCCCGGCCCCGCCCAGTCCCATTGACAGTTCGGCGGCGCGGGTGCCGGCGGCCGTGACCCGCTCCGCCCGGGCCCACAGCTCGGGGCCGTGCTGGCGGGCCAGGGTGAGCACCCAGGGGGCCGACGGCGGCGGAAGGTCGGAGGCGGCGCCGGCGTCGAGGCGGGCCACGAGCTCCGCACGGCGGCGCGAGGCGGCCAGGAACTCGGCCTGCAGGTGCTCGAGATCGGCGGGAACCTCGGCCGGAAGGCTGAGGGCCCGGGCGAGAGAGCGCTGGTCGAGACGGCGCCGGTCGCCGAAGGCCGCCCCTGCCTTTTCGAGGGCGGCGGTGGCGTCCCGGTGGTCGCCGGACAGGTGGGTGGCGGCCAGCGCCGCCTCGGCCAGCCGCCGCTCGGCCGGCTCGGCTCCCCGGAGGATGGCCAGTTCGGCTTCGAGGCGGGCGACGGTGCGGGCGGCGTCCTCGTACCGGCGGCGGGCGGCCTCCTCGTCGGCGAGGCGTATCTCCTCGTCGAGGTGGGCCATCTCGCCCCGGAGCTCTTCGGCCTGGCGGTGCCGGGCGACGACCTGCTGGTACTCCTCTTCGACCTGCGCCAGCACGGCTTTGGCCTCGGCCAGTTCGCCGTCGTCGTCTTCGGAGGCGGGGCTCTGCGCTTCGTCGACGTCCCGTTCGAAGTGGACGGGGTCGAGGAGCAAGAGGTCGGGGGTTCTGAGGCCGAGCAGGTGGAGCCAGTCGATGGGGCCGTCGCGCTCGGCGAGCGCCTCGGCCAGATCCTCGCCGCTGTCGAGGTCGGTGACGGTGGCGACGCCCCGGGGGTCCCGCACCAGGTGGACCCGGCTGCCCGACCCGTCGACGAAGACCAGGCTCACGCCGAAGCCGGCGGCCGACCCGCTGAGGGAGGCGACGGCGCGTTCGGCGAACCGCTTGCGGGACTCCGCGTCGAGACCACCGAGCACCGTGAGGGTGCGGTGGAAGGGGATGGTGACCGCCTGTCCCCCGTCGCGGTAGGCCAGTTCTTCGAAGCGCATTCTGTGTCGGGATATCGGCAACTCCGTAGGCTCCCTGCAACGCACAAGGCGCCCGGAAAGGGGCACACGGAAGAAACGATGGAAACGCCCGTCGGCAAGGTGACGATTGTCTCAGTACCCACCGCCGCCAACGCCGTCGACGTCTCCAGAGTCGGCGGTGGCGGCGGTCGGGCCGCGCCCGCCTCAGCCGTCCTCGTGGCCGGCCCCGACGCGGCCGCCGTGGGGGAGTTGGTGGGCACCCTCCGGGCCGCCGGCGTGCCCGCCGCCGGCTGGGTCGGCGACCCCTCCGACCCCGCCGTCCGCGAGATGGCCCTCGAACTCTTCCCCGGCTACGAGGTCGTCGCCGCCTCGGAGGCGTCCTAGGAGCCGGTGCAGGCGGCGCAGGTGCCGAAGAAGTCGAGGCGGTGGTTGCGGACGACGAAGCGGTGCCGGCGCACGATGGAGCGCATCGCGTCGTCGACCGCCCGCTCGAGGTCGGGCAGCCCTGGGCCCTCGAAGTCCTCCACCGTGCCGCACTCCACGCACACCAGGTGGTGGTGATGCTTGGCCAGCTCCTCGACCAGCTCGAATCGGGCGAACCCCTCCTCGAACTCCAGCCGCACCAGCACGTTGGCCGCCACCAGATCGCTCACGATCCGGTACAGCGACGACAGCGGCACCCGGGCCTCCCGCGCCCTGTCCTGCAGGTCCTGCATCGACAGCGGCGCCTGGGCCGATTCGAAGATTGCCACCACCGCCCGGCGCCCCGCCGTCCACCGCAGCCCGGCCCGGGCCAGCCGGTGCCCAACCTCCTCGACGAGGGCGCTCTCCTCCACGCGAGCGATCGTACAGATGCCCAGCGTCCGCGGTTCCGTTCACGTTCCGCTCGTGTTATCTTGACCAATGCGCCGCGGGGTGGAGCAGTCTGGTAGCTCGTCGGGCTCATAACCCGAAGGTCGAGGGTTCAAATCCCTCCCCCGCCACCATCGAAAGTGCAGGTCAGGCCCCACTTCCTGGAGTGGGGCCTTCTGCTGTCCGGGCGTCTTCTACCGGATCTTCTACCGGACGGTCCGGGACGAGCCGGTACGACCGGGTATCAGCCGGCACCGGGCCACACGGCGAGGGTCCTCCTCGGGACG
>Ga0299907_10000297_pt1 | contig 22974 bp, 26 predicted proteins | sample RVTome_16_FD_198680 | JGI IMG/M metagenome (GOLD analysis project Ga0299907, IMG submission 198680) | Soil microbial communities from uranium-contaminated site in the Upper Colorado River Basin, Wyoming, United States - RVT152D67 (version 2) ...
CACCGCGGGGATGGTGGGGATGGCAATGCCTGCCAGGATCAGGGCGGGGATGATGGTCCACGCCACCTCGAGCTTGGTACTGCCGTGCGTCTGCTTCGGCTCCCTGTCCTGCCCCGCCCCGCGATCCCGGAAGACGAACATCATGAGGATGATTGCCCCGAAGACCAGGAAGAACACCAACGTGGCGATCCAGAAGACCAGCCAGAATAGGTTGTCGATCCGCTGGGCGTTGGGCCCCGCCGGCTCGAATGTGGTCAGCTTGGAGTCGGCGTCGATCAGGGCGCACGAGGTGGTGAGGAGTGCCACGCCGACCAGGGCGGCGGCTCGGGCCAGTCGGTGCCGTGTCATCGGGCCGGCATGAGGTGGCGTGTCATCGGAGCGGCATGATACGAAGTCTCTCTGGGCGCGCCCAAAAACCCTCCGGTCATGCGGACACCTCGTCGAAGGCGGCTCTCAGCTCGGCGTCCGAGGCCGCCCCCTCGAAGCTGCGGGTGATCACGCCCCTGGCGTCGGTGACGAAGACCCACGGCTCGGAGGGGAGACCCCACCCGGTCACCGCCGGCACCGCCTCGAGCTCGTCGATCGACTCGACATGTATGTCCCGGTAGATCTCGACATGGACGAAGTTGAGATCCGGGTAGTCGCTCGACAGCTCCCCCACCTGATCGAGCAGCGGACCGCATGCCTCCGAGCTGCACCATGCAGGTGTGGCGAAGACGATCACCGACGGGCCACTGGACACCGCGGCCGCGACGGACATCTCGTAGAAGCGGGCATTCGGGTCCGGGTCCGAGGTGATGTCATCCAAGGCGTGCTCATCGGTTGTGCGGGTTTCGGACGCCGGCGCCTCGTCCCCCGGGGTCACCACCACGGGGTCGGCCACGCTCACCAGCCCGATCGGCCCCAGCTCACCCCAGTCCTCGGTCTGGATGGTGACCTGGTAGGTGGCCGGCTCGGGGATGTCGAATCGGAACGCGAGCAACCCCCGGACGTTGGGGACCGTCCATACCAACTCGGCGGGGGAGGTGCCCAGGGGAGCGCCGTTATCGTCACGGAGCGTCGCCATCGCCTCCACCTCGCCGTCGATGAGGAACTGCTGGGTATTCCGGTCTATCACCCCGATCAGCACCCGCTGCTCCCCGACACCGATAGTGCCCGGGCTGCTGGCGACGAACGGGAAGCCGTCGACGCCCGAGCCGCACGCCGAGAGGAGCAGGCCCGCCAACGCCAACGCGGCGACCCGTCTCACAGCAAGGCGTCGACCATGACTGCCGCGAAGAGGGCGGCCAGATAGACCGTCGAGTTCGTGAAGAGCTTCATGGCCCGCCCCGGTTCCCGGTGAACGCGCCAGGTGTCCCAGAGGAACCAGGCCCCCAGCGCGACAGCCGCAGTCAGATAGATCCAGCCCATCGCGGCCAGGGGGACGAGCAGCAGCGAGACGACGACCATGAGAGCGGTGTAGAGCAGCATGCGACGGGTGGTGGCCTCTTCCCCGGCCACCACCGGGAGCATGGGCACACCGGCCCGGGCGTAGTCGTCTCGGTAACGAAGTGCGAGAGCCCAGAAATGAGGCGGCGTCCAGTAGAAGACCACGAAGAAGAGGACCCAGGCGGGGACGGCGAGCGAGCCGGTGACGGCGGCCCAGCCCACGAGGGTGGGCGCGGCGCCGGCCGCTCCCCCGATGACGATGTTGTGCACCGTGGTGCGCTTCAACGCCATGGTGTAGACGGCCACGTAGAAGACCAGTGCTGCGGTGGCGACCAGGGCGGCGAGGAGGTTCGTGGCCAGGGCGAGCCAGACGAAACCAACCGCTCCGAGGGTGAGACCGAAAGCCAGCGCCCTGCCCGGCTCGACCTCTTCCCGGGCCAGGGGCCGTGCGCTGGTGCGGCGCATCAATCGATCGATGTCCCGATCCAAATAGCTGTTGAGGGCATTGGCCCCTCCGGCAGACAACGAGCCACCGATGAGGGTAGCGACAACCAGCCAGGTCCCCGGCCAGCCCCGAGAAGCGAGGACCATGGCGGGGACCGTGGTGATGAGGAGCAGCTCGATGATCCGGGGCTTGGTCAAGGCAATGTAGGCGCCGAGGCGAGCAGTTCTCACGCCTGGAGAATGGTCGACCACCGCGCCCGTCGACTCAATCATCGACACGGCTCTTCTTCCTCTCCTTCTCGCCCTCGCTCCGCGCCCGTACCTTCTTCTCCGCCCATCGCAAGAGGACGATGGCGAGCACCGCGGGGATGACAAACACCCCCACCTCGTCGATACCCCAGTAGTGGGCGAAGGGGGTCATCCCGCCAGGATGAGGAGGCCGAGGATGGTGAGGGCAACCATGAGGACAAGCATCGCATATTGGGAGCGAACCGCCCCTGACCCGAAATCGGCGAGGGCCCGGTCGTGGGCCAGGACGACACCGAGCAGGTGCCCCCCGACGATAGATGCCACCTGGAAGTACCAGACGGGCTCGGTGGTGGTTATGAAGAAGTCGACCCTGCGATCGGCAGTCCCCAAGAGGTCCCAGCCGACTGCGAACGGGTCGGAGATCGCTGCGACGATCTGCTGGCCCTCGAAGATCACCAGCGTGGCGTAGTGGGCCACCGCGTAGGCGAGGGCGATGGGCACCAGGGTGTGGGCGAAGCGCTGGGCGACACGGCGCGCCGTCCAGTTCCCGTCGCCGAGACGGGCCGCGGCCAATGAGGCGAGCCAGTAGGCGGCTGCGATCACCAGCACCGAGAGCGCCAATAGGGCGGAGCGCCCGAGCGTCGAGCCTTGCAGTGAACCGGCGAGCCGCCCGAGCCAATCGGTGTCCGATGCCCCGTCGTAGGAGACGCTCCCGATCATCACCACCACAAAGAACCAGAGGCCCGGCCACTCGGGGATCACCGGAAGCGAGCGGAGCCAGCCGCGCCACACGAGCCTCCCGTCGTCGTCCCGACCTATCGGTGCGATGGAGGAGATGAGACGGTTGTACGGCGTGAAGGCGTCAAAGACGGCGAGACCGGTCTCCCGCCCCGCATACGCCATCACCCCGCAAAGGAACAAGCTGTAGACGAGTGCTGCGACGGCCAAGGTGCCCGGATCGCCGGAACCGGGGTGGATCAACTCCAGCCAGGTGAAGAGCAGAAGCGACCCTGCTGCCGGCCACACTCCGACGGTGTCCAGGAGCCCGAGACGCTCTCTGTCGCCGAGGCGGAATCCATCCGCCAGCGACCGCCAGGGGTTGAGGTCGGTGTACCAGTCTCCGACGACGGCACCGGCGAATGGGACGACCAACCAGAAAACGACCCACACCAGCACCGGGGCGATCGACGGCCGGCCGGACATCGTCTCCATCCCGAGCAACGGGACGACGAGCTGACCGATCACCAGCAGTAGCGCGAGCACCCCGAGACCGGCGACGACGGAGAACACCGGACCGACGAGACGGCCCGTCCGGTAGGCGGGCCCGGTCTGCAGTCTGGGGCGGGGCCACAGGATGGCGAGAGCGACAAACGATAGAACCAACACCAGGGCCCCCCCGACGATGAAGTACTCCAGTGGGACGGGCAGGTCGAGACGGCCCCCGATCCCGTGGGCCATGGCGACACGCGACATCGTCAGGAGCAGGGCGAGCGCTCCCCCAATGGTCAGCAGTCTTCGGGTCAACCGCTGACCTCTATCCGGAACACGACGAGGTGCCCGGGATGGGTCTCAACCTCGAAGATCCCGGGGACGTCGGCGGTGAACTCGATGGTGAGGGGAATTCCCGGCTCGAGGTCGTAGCGGAGGTCGTAACCGTGGACATGGAGCTCGTAGTCGGTGTCGGCGACGACGGTGATGCTCGCCGTCTCCCCCGTGCGGTATTCGAACCGATCGGGCCCGTCCACTTCGCCATCCGTGATCTCCACCTCGATGTCGGGGCCTGCCGTGGTCGTGGTGGTGGCCGGCAGGGTGGTGGCCTCCTCGGGTGTGGAAGATGTGCCCGCCACAGGCGCTACGGCCGTCGTGCTCGGGGACGGCGTGGTCTCGGCGGCACACGGCCCGAGGACCACGGCGAACACTACGACAAGGACGAGGTGACGCACGCTGTGACGCTAGATGGAGACCCCGGCTAGAAAGTTCCCACGAATCCAGATCCGAGGAGAGACCATGGACAGAGCCCGTGCCCAGGACTGGCTGGATGCGTAATAGAGGCGTGGCGCAGCGGTGACCGGGAGCAGATCGGGGACTTGTTCAGCGAGGACGTGAGCTATCGCTATCACCCCTACGACGAGCCGGTCCTAGGCAGGCAGGCGGTGGTGCAGAGCTGGCTCGAGGACTGGGACCCGAAGGAGCCGTGGCAGGCGAAGTATGGGGTCTATGCCGTCGACGGCGACCGGGTGGTGGCCACCGGGACCAGTCGATACATGGAGTACCGCGATCACCCGGAGCGTCTCTATCACAACGTATTCGTCCTTGAATTCGACGGGCAGGGCCGCTGCCAGGAGTTCACCGAGCTCTTCGTCAAGCAGCCCTGACCGGAGTGAGCCTCACCAGCGGGATCTGACGCTCGGTCCGGTCCTGGTACTCCTGGAAGCCCGGGGCCCAATCAGTGATCCGGCCCCACATCTCCTCATACTCCTCACCGTCGAGGATCTCTGCGCCGGCTTCGAAGACATCCGACTTGTGCCGCACCCAAACCTGGGGGTCGTCACGCAGGTTGAGGAACCACTCGGGGTGTCGGGGAGCGCCGCCCTTCGAAGCGATGACGATGAGATCGTCCCCGTCGGGGAGATGGACGATCGGAGTCCGCCTGACCTTCTGCGTCTTCCGCCCCTTGGTGTAGAGCAGGATCATGTTGTCGGCGAGACGGTGATCAACTTCCTCGCCGTCGCTGGCCAGGTACTGCTCGATGTGCTTGCTCGCCCACTCGCTGGGGTTGTCGGTGGCCAGCTTGTCGATGGTCTTGAGGTCCAAGGTCTTTCCTTTGGTCGCTGTCGTGGGAAACACAGTCTGGACGATTTGGCTTCCCGGGGACTGCCCTGCCCTCAACTTGCTATCGCAACGGGTTGCGGAATCCGCAACCCGTTGCACGTGCAAACCGATCGGACCGGGGATCCTTCCCCTCGCGATAGCGCCGCCTATGACCCGGCAACCAATCCCTGGCGGCTACTCGAGAAATGAGGCGATGGCGTCCTGGACCCGATCGGGGTGGGTCCACACCACCTCGTGACGAGCCCCGGGGATCTCCACAACCTGCGCCCCCGGGATGAGACCGGCGAGCTGGTACTGCCAGCGGGGAGGCACCAGCTGGTCGGCAGTGGGGATGATCACCAGGGTCTCCGCGTCGAGTCGTCCCACCCAGTCGGTGGAGTCGAAGCGAAGCAGGGCAAGGGTCGCCTCCGCTCCGGCCTCGGGATTGCGGCGGTGAGTCTCCTCCCACAGGTAGCGGGCGTGCTTGCGCTGCACCGCTCCCGTGCCCAGAAGGTAGGTCGATCGCACCTCGGGGGTTCCGGTGCCGGTGAGCCGTTCCCAAGCCCTGGTCAGCAGGGCCCCGATACGGCGTAGCCGGGCGATGGGCCCGGAGTGGGCGGCGAAGGTGGCGATCAAGACCAGCTTGGAGACCCGGCCCGGGTGACGGTTGGCGATGGTCTGGGCCACTGCACCGCCCATCGAGTAGCCGACGATTGCGACCCGCCCGACTCCCAAGGCGTCGAGCACTCCAACGATATCGTCGCCCACGTCCTCGACTTCGAAACGCTCGGCCACCACCGGGGATAGGCCGTGGCTTCGATAGTCGACGAGCAGGACCCGCCGTTCGGTGGCCAATTTGGGGGCGACCTGATACCACTCGCTCAGCGAGGAGCCGCCCAGGCCATGGATGAGGAGGACCGGCTCGCCCTCCTCGGGTCCCCCCTCTCGCACCAGGAACTCCTCGTCGCCGACGAACACGGTTCGACCGGGCAGCCGCCACGGGTGCTCCTGTGGCGGGGTGAACCCGGGCCGCAGCGTGGGCCCGAACAGCCGCCAGAGCAGCCAGCCGCCGAAGAGCCGTCGCAACAGCTTCACGATCCGAGATCTCCGATTGCGAAGACGAGGTCGGCGACAGGAATCCCCCCGACCAGGTGCTCGTCGATGATCCGATCCAGCTTGGGGATGTCGAGGCCGGCGTACCAGGTGCCCTCCGGGTACACCACGGCGATGCACCCTTGCTCGCAGATGCGGAGACAGTCCACCTTCGATCGGAGGACGCTGCCCCCGCCCGGTCCGGCCGGCCCCGGCTCCGCGTCGGGCACGCTGGACCAGTTGGGCGGGGCCGAGGTCAGCCCCAGTGACTTGAGCCTGGTCTTGAGGTGACGCCACAAGGCACTGGTGGTCTGCCTCGGTGCGCACTTGGGGTTGGTCTGGTCGGCGCAGAGGAAGATGTGCCGCTCGGCGGTGGGGATGGAGAGGGCCGCGGCGATGCTCTCCAGACGCTCCTCAGGTGTCACCGCGGGAATTCAAGTCACCCTGATGGTCTTTTCCGAAGTGAGCCGGCCGATCACCGTCGCCCCCGGGACGTCCTCGATGTAGCCGGCCACGGCCTCCCCGGGCAGGGCGACGAGGAGACCTCCCGAGGTTTGGGCATCGAGCAACGGCTTCAAGGTCATCTCGTCAAGATCGCTCTCGATGGCGGGCAGCATGAATTCGAGATTGCGCTGCGACCCACTGGGCCAGGCTCCCATCCCCGCCAGCTCGGCCACTCCATCGAGCACGGGCACCGTGTCCGAGACCACGGTCGCTCCGAGGCCAGACGCCTCGCAGAGCTCTCTGAGATGCCCGAGCAAGCCGTACCCGGTGACGTCGGTGGCTGCGGTGGCACCGTGGGTCAACAGGGCCGCCCCGGCCAGGTCGTTGAGAGTGGTCATCACCTCAATAGCGCGCCGCTCCAGATCGGGTGGAGCCGTTCCTCTCTTGATGGCCGTGGTGATGATCCCCATGCCCAGCGGCTTGGTCAGCACCAAGGCGTCTCCGGGCCTGCCGCCGGCGTTGGTGACCACCCCCGTCTCCGGGGCGAGCCCGGTCACGGCATAGCCGAACGTGGGCTCCCCACCGTCGATGGAGTGGCCCCCTACCACGGTGCACCTAGCGCGGGACATGACGTCCATGCCTCCCGAGATCACCTCCGATGCCAACTCGAAGGGGAGCTCGTCACGGGGCCAGGCGAGGAACTGGAGGGCGGTGAGGGGGACGCCGCCCATGGCGTAGACGTCGCTGAGGGCGTTGGCTGCGGCGATGCCGCCCCAGTCGGCGGGCGAGTCGACCACCGGTGTGAAGATGTCGACCGTCTGGATGAGGGCGCGTCCGTCCCCCAGCGCGTAGACGCCGGCGTCGTCGCCGGTCCCGAACCCGACCCGGAGATCTGGGTGCGAGGCGGCGGGATGGGCTTGTACGGGGCTCAGGACCTGAGCCAGCTCGGCCGGGCCGAGTTTGCAGGCTCAGCCGGCCCCGTGGCTGTACCTGGTGAGACGGATGTCGGTCACGATCACGAGATTAAGCCAGTTACCCTCAACCGCTCGATGTCGGACACCACACCCACCTTTCTCACCCCGGCCGCCTACGCCAAGCTGGTCGAGGAGCTGGAAGCTCTGAAGACCGAGGGTCGCCAACAGATGGCGGAGCGGATCGCCGAGGCACGCTCCCACGGCGATCTCCGGGAGAACGCCGACTACGACGCGGCCAAGAACGACCAGGGGCTGATGGAGTCGCGGATCCGCAAGCTGGAGCATTCCATCCAGACCGCCGAGGTCAGGGAGGTGGAGAACACCGGGAGGGTCGAGGTAGGGACGATGGTGACCATCGTCGACGGCGACGGTGACGAGACCGAGGTGTTCGTCGCCCCCCAGGAGAACAAGCTTCCGGGGCTGCTCCTCGCCTCGCCGACCAGCCCTCTGGGCAAGGCACTGCTCGGGGCGTCGGTGGGTGACGAGGTCTCCTATCAGGCGCCCGCGGGGACCTTCAAGGTCCGGGTGGAGTCGGTCCGGCCTTACGAGCCCTGATCGGGGCCCCCTATGAGGCTGCGTCTGCGGAGCCCCCGCCAGCTGGCCCGGACCCTCCTCGCCGCGGCGCGTCGTGACCACGAGGTGGTCGCCGACTACCTGGAGGCGAACATCGAGGAGTGGGGGGCACTCGCCGAAGCCGCCCCCGGTGATGCCGCCGACGTCCTCGAGCAACTCGACGAGCTGGACGCCGCCGGCCTGATCTCGGATCTCGAACCGTCCGAGGCAGCGGAGATCCTCGAGGAGATCGCCCCCGAGTTGGCCGCAGAGCTGGTCGAAGGGGTTCCCCTCATGGATTTGGCAGCAGCGATCAGCGAAATGCCGGGGGAGGCTGCCGCGGACCTGCTCGGCGAGCTTGACGCCCAGGTGGTCGAGGACGTGCTCGCCGCCATGGAGGACAAGGCCGAGCAAGAGGTGCGACAGCTCCTCGCCTACCCGCCGGACAGCGCCGGCGGTTTGATGACCACCGAGGTGGCATCGCTGCCCACGGGCCTCACCACCGATGAGGCCATCGAGCGGCTCCGTCAGCTCCACGACACCTTCGGCGACCTCTCCTATGTGTATGTGGTCGACGACAGTCAGAGGCTCACCGGGGTGATCAGCTTCCGGGACCTCGTCTTCCGCCGCCCCGGCTCACCCCTGGCCGACGTCATGATCCCCGACCCGGTATCGGTCACCGCCGGGACCGACCGGGAGGACGTGGCCGAGCTCGCCCAGCGCTATCACCTACTCGCCATCCCGGTGACCGACGAGGGAGGACGGCTGCTGGGGATGATCACAACCGATGCCGTCATCGAGGCAGTGAAGGACGAGGCCACCGAGGACTTCGCGGTGTCGGTCGGCGCCGGCGTCCAGGAGACCGTCTACTCCGAAGTCGCCGAGTCGTTTCGGATGAGAGCCCCCTGGCTGGTGCTCAACCTGTTCCTGGCGTTGGTCGTGGCCTTCGTCATCGAGAGCCAGACCGGGATCATCGGGGACGAGCCCGTGCTTGCCGCACTGATGCCGGTCATCGCCCTCCTCGGCGGGAACGGGGGGAACCAGAGCCTGGCGGTGATGATCCGCTCCCTGGCCTCAGACGACGTCCCCGGGCCACAGGTGCCGGGCATCTTCGCCAGACAGGCCGGGGTCGGCCTCCTCAACGGAGGGCTCCTCGCCCTGGTGGCCACCGCAGTGACCTACCTGCTGCTCGAAGGCGGAGTCTTCACCAGCAACTCCCCTTCGATCGCGGTTGCGCTAATCGTGGGTGTGGCCGCCCTGGCCAACCTGGTGATCGCCACCGTGTCGGGAACCGCCATCCCCCTCCTGCTGCGTCAGCTCGGACAGGACCCCGCCATGGCCTCCTCGATCTTCCTCACCCTGATCACCGACATCGTCGGCTTCGGAGGATTCCTGCTCGTCGCCGGTCTGCTCCTCTAGCGGTCGACTAAAGGGTTAGGAGCCGATCACCTGCTCGCCGAACTCCTCGAACGGGCCCTGGAAGACGATGGTGTTCCCCCCGACCAGGCTGACGAGGTGATGGTCGTCGAGCAGTTGCTGCTGGGCCTCGGTTCGCTGCTCCTCGGGGATGAGAAACGCCTGCATCGCGTCCTCGTCGTCGAACACCTCCGCCCCGAATAGCTGTGGATCGGACTCCTTGAGGTCGCCGACGAATCCCTCCAGGTCGATATCGGTGTAGGCGCCGGGCGGGATGACGATGTACAGCGTCTCCCCGTTGTCTGACGAGATGCGGGCCCTCACCTCCCAGGCGTCCACGGTCTCTCCCCGCAGCTCGGTGGTGCTCGTCGCGTCCCCGGCCTCCGCGGTCGTGGTGGTGGCGTCGGCATCCTCGGCGGCCTCGGTAGTTCCGGTGATCAGGCTGGAAGTGGTGCTCAGCTCGGCTTGTTCGTCGTTGCAGGCAGCCGCCAGCAGAGCCAGAGCCAGAGCCAGCGGGACCAGTGCTCGGTTCCTCATGGGCAGAACAACGACACCGTCCGTAGTGGAGTTCCCGGCCGTCGGTTCGGTGGCCCGCTCACCCGATCCGCTCGGCGAACACCTCTGCCAGGCGCTTTGTCACCGGGCCCTCGTCGAATAAGACCTCCCCGATGGCTTCGATCGGCTGCACCTCGCGGAGCGTCGACATTGCAAGCGCCTCGGACGCCGATTCGAGCCGGGAGAGACCCCACGCGCCTTCTCTCACCTCGATCCCGAGGCGACGAGCATCTTCGAGGACGAATCGCCTGGTGATGGAGTCGAGAATCCCGAGCTCGAGTCCGGGCGTCTCCAAGACATCGCCCACCACCCAGGCCACCGAGAAGGTGGGGCCTTCGAGCACCAGGCCCTCCGGGGTCACCAGCAGCGCATCGTGGGCGCCGGCCTCCCTGGCGTGACGCCCGGCCGCCATGTTCGGCGCATAGGAGAGGGCCTTGGCCCCGGCGAGGTCCCACGGGATCCCGGCGGCGTGCCAGGGGGCAGGCACCGGTGTCAGCCGGATCGGGCCCGGAGGCAGGTTCCAGCGATGACCGAAGACGATGACCCGGGACGGGTCGGAGACACCAGGGACCCCGGCACCACGGGTGACCAGGACCCTGACCGCTCCATCTCCCAGCTCCTCGGCCACGGCGCCAACCCAAGCCGCCAGCTCTTCGCGGGCGGGGAGAGGCAGTTGGAGCAGACGGGCGCTCCTCTCCAGCCGATCGAGATGCTCAGCGACGGCAAAGGCCGACCCCCCATAGGACCTGAGCACTTCGAAGCAGCCGTCACCCCGGACCACCGCAGAGTCGGTGACCGGGATCACACCTGCCGACGGCTCGCCGTCGATAAGGACGGTGGTGATCACTTCGCTCCCGGCCTGGAGGCGTTTGTGATGGGGAGACGGCGGTCCTTCCCGAACGCCTTGGTGGTGATCTTCACGCCGGGAGCGGCCTGGCGTCTCTTGTACTCGTTGCGATCGACCATGCGGGCGACCTCCATGACCAGATCGCGTTGGTACCCCTCTTCGATGATCGAGGCCACACCCCGGTCGCCCTCGACATATCGCTCCAGGATGGCGTCGAGAATCTCGTAGGGAGGAAGTGTGTCGGAGTCCCGCTGGTCGGCGCGGAGCTCCGCCGACGGCGGCTTGTCGATGCTGCTCTGCGGGATGACCTCGCCATCCTTGTTCCGCCAACGGGCCAATTCGTAGACCACGGTCTTGAACACGTCCTTGAGCACCGCATACCCCCCCACCATGTCTCCGTAGAGGGTGGCGTAGCCGACGGCCATCTCCGACTTGTTCCCGGTGGCCAGCACCATGGGGCCCAGCTTGTTGGAGATCGCCATCAATGTGGCTCCACGCACTCTTGCCTGGATGTTCTCCTCTGCTACGCCGGCCTGTGTTCCGGCGAACATGTCCTCCAGGGAGTCGAGATGGGCGGCAAAGACCCCGTCGATGGGGATCACCTCGAATCGGATTCCCAGGTTCCCGGCGAGCGCCCTGGCGTCCTCGAGCGAGTGCTGCGATGAGAACCGTGACGGCATGGAAATGCCCCAGACCGATTCGGAACCGAGGGCGTCGGCGGCGATGGTCGCGGTGAGCGCGGAGTCGATCCCCCCGGATAGGCCGACCACCACCTTCTCGAACCCGTTCTTGCGGACGTAGTCACGGAGACCGGTAGTGAGCGCCCGATACACCTCCTCGATCGGCTCGAGCAGGAGGGCCACCTCGGCCGGATCGCCTTCGAGATCGACCACGAAGAAGTCCTCCTCGAACTGTGGGGAGCGATGGAGGACCCGACCCCGCGCCGAGACCGCCAGGGAGGCGCCGTCGAAGACCAGCTCGTCCTGCCCGCCCACCAGGTTGAGGTAGACCACTGCCGACCCGTTGGCCGTGGCCCGATCGACGAGCATCTGCTCCCTCGACTTCGCCTTGCCCCGGTGAAACGGAGAGGCGTTGATGTTGAGCAGGACCCGTGCGCCGTGCTCCGCCTGCATCGAGGGAGGCCCGTCGGGCAGCCACATGTCCTCGCAAATGGAGACACCCACCGTCTCCCCTGAAACTTCCCAGACGCGGCCCGGCTCGGACCCGACCGCGAAGTAGCGGTCCTCGTCGAAGACGCCATAGTTGGGAAGAAGCACCTTGTGGTAGACCCCGCGGACCGACCCTCCCGCCAGCACCGCGGCACCGTTGGCCACCTCACGCGGTGCCGAGTCATCGGCCCGGCTCGAGCGCCCCGAGTGGCGGTCGACGAACCCGACGACGGCTGCCACTTCGGTGGAGAGACCGGCGAGATGACCGATTGCCTCCAGGTTCTGGTCCACGAAATCGTCCCGGAGTACCAGGTCCTCGGGGGGATATCCGGTGACTGCAAGCTCCGGGACGAGAAGAATGTCCGCTCCCGCTTCGACAGCCCGGGTCATGGCCCCGGCGATGGCGTCGGTGTTGCCGGCTATGTCGCCCACCACCAGATTGATCTGGGCTCCTGCCACTCTCATGCCGACACCCTACGTCCGGTTCGCGCTGCGCCGGTGAAGGCCATAGCCTTGATTTGGTGACGGAAGACACCGCGCCACCTCTCGACCGTCTCCTCGACGACAGCGCCGATCCCGGTGCAGCCGGAGAACGGGTCGCCCGCATCCTCGAAGCGGACCCCACCCTCGCCGAGGATCAGGCGATCCTGGAGAAGGTGGTGGCAGTCGCCGGCGCCAGCCGGGCCCTGGCCACCACGCTGGCCCGCCACCCCCGGCTGGTGAGAGGGGCACGGCGCGCGGACTCGATGACACTCAGGCTCCACGCCGCCCTCTTCGACATCGTCGGTGACGACCTCACCGCCCGGATCGATCTCAGCGAGGCCACCAGGCGCTACTCGGACGTGGTCGACGAGCTGGTCGGTGAGACCATCGAGACGGCCAGAGAAGAGCTCGCCGATCGTCGACCCGGCGTCGAGGGCCTGGCCTTCGCCGTGGTGGCGATGGGGAAATGGGGGGGGCGCGAGCTCAACTACCACTCCGACATCGACCTCCTCTTCGTCCACGACAGAGCAGGTGAGGGCGATGAAGCGCGTCAGGCGGCGCAGGCCATGGCGAGCCGGGTGATGTCCCTGCTCTCGTCCCCGACATTCGACGGGCCTGCCCTCATCGTCGATGCCGACCTGAGGCCCGAAGGCACCATGGGGCCGCTATCCCGCAGCCTGAGCGGCTATCAGGGTTATTACCGGCGCTGGGGAGAACCGTGGGAGTTGCAGGCCTTGCTAAAGGCACGCCCAGCCGCCGGGAACCTTGAGCTGGGGGAACAGTTCAGGGCCCTGGCCGACGAGATCATCTGGGTGGAGGGGCTCGACCACGCCGCGCTGCGCAGCATCAGACAGCTCAAGGCGCGGGCCGAGAGCGCTGCGCCCCCGGGCGACCTGAAGCGGGCGCGCGGGGGTATCCGCGACATCGAGTTCACGGTGCAACTGCTCCAATTGGTCCACGGCCGCTTCGATCCCGAGCTTCGGGTCTCCTCGACCCTCGAGGCTCTCACTGCCCTGGGAAGGCACGGATACATAGACACGGGCGACGAGGAGCGTCTCGCCGACGCCTACCGCTTCCTACGGGCGACGGAGCATCGCATCCAGATCTGGGACCTTCGCCAGACCCACCAGCTGCCCGAGGATCCCGAGGGCAGGGAACGCCTGGCGAGGAGCCTGGGGTTCACCAGGAACGCGGTAACCGAGTTCGACACGCGGCTGGCCCAGGTACGCAGCGAGGTGCGCGACCTTCACGAGCGTCTCTACTTCCGGCCCATCCTCGACTCGCTGGCGGGAGTCCCCTCGGCTCTTCTCGACCCGGCCGAAGCGACTCTCCGACTCGAGGCCCTCGGATTCAGGGATCTGGTGGCTGCGACCAAGACTTTCGCCGAGCTGACCACCGGCCTGAGCCGACGGTCAAGAGTCATGCAGCAGGCGCTCCCGCTCATGATCGATTGGCTCTCGCTCTCCCCGGACCCCGACCTGGGCCTGGCGCAGCTGCGACTTCTCCTGGCCAATACCCCGGACCACTCGGCTCTGGTCACCCTGCTCCAGGGCAATCCTCTCGCCGGGGAGCGGCTTTGCCTCCTCCTCGGCACCGGCAAGCTGGTGGGCGATCTCATCGATCGGCTCCCCGAGTTCGTCCCTCGTCTCGCCGACGACACTCGCCTCGCCGACATCAGGGACAGAGAGGCGGCCCTGGCCAGACTGATCGGGCTCCTCGACTCCCGCGACGACGCCGACGCCAAGATCGGGACCATTCGGCGCTTCGTGAGACGCAGCAAGCTGCGGATCGCGGGCCGGGACATCCTGGGAGACGCCCCGATCGAAGCCACTCTGGGCTCACTCACCGACTCCGCCGACGCCGCGGTCACCGGGGCCCTCCACATGGTCTCGGACCCTCCACACGAGCTCGGTGTGATCGCGATGGGCAAGTGGGGAGGCGGAGAGCTCTCCTACGGGTCGGACCTCGATCTCATGTACGTCTACCCCGACGAAGGGGACCGCGACCGTGCCCACGATCTCGCCACCGAGCTTCGCCGGGTTCTCTCCGATCCGAGCCGTCACGGCATGGCATACGACCTCGACGCCGATCTCCGGCCCGAGGGCAGAAAGGGACCGCTCGTTCGGTCTCTCGACTCCTACCGCCGCTACTACGAGGAGTGGGTGGAGCCTTGGGAGCTTCTCGCCCTGGTGAAGGCGCGGCCTGCAGTCGGAGATCCCGAGGTCCTCGAGTCCTTCTCAGCCGTGCTCGAACCGGTGGTCTGGAAGGAGCGGTTGCCGGAGCGAATGGTGGTGGAGATCCGCAAGATCAAGGCCCGAATGGAGTCGGAGCGAATCCCGCCCGGGCAAGACCCGGACTTCCATCTCAAACTGGGCCCGGGAGGTCTCTCCGACGTCGAGTTCGCCGTGCAGCTCCTCCAGCTTCGGCATGGTGGGGCCAACCCCGAGCTCCGATTGTCCGGGACGCTCCCGGCCTTGCGGTTGCTCCATGGCGCCGGTCTGCTCAACACCACCGACTTCAACGCTCTGTCCGGCTCCTATCTCTTCTGCACCCGGGCAAGGCTCCGGCTCCACCTGCAGAGAGGAACGGTGTCGGACTCCCTGCCCACCGACCCTACTGCCAGCTCACGTCTGGCCGTCTCACTGGGCTTCGACAGGACGGGTGAGCTCCGCGAGGAATACCGGCGGCACACGCGACGGGCCCGCCGCTCCTTCGAGACGATCTTTTACGGCTGAGCGGGGGTGAGCGCCGAAGCGACCGCCTCCAGATCGCGCATCAGCATCTCGAACTCGTCAGGAAGCAGCGCCTGGGGACCGTCGACCATGGCCTCTTTCGGTCTGGGGTGGACGTCGATCATCACCCCGTCCGCCCCGGCCGCCACCGCGGCCCGGGCCAGTGAGGCCACCAGGTCCCGCCGTCCCGCGGCGTGGGAGGGGTCCACCATCACCGGGAGATGCGTTGCCAGCTTCACCAGCGGGACAGCCGAGATATCCAGGGTGTTTCGAGCGGAGGGATCGAAGCCCCGGATCCCCCGCTCCACCATGACGATGTGGGGGTTGCCCTCATTGTGGATGTACTCGGCGGCGTCGATCCACTCCTCGATGGTGCTGGCCCGCCCACGCTTGAGCATCACCGGTTTGGGCTGCCGACCCACCTCCCGCAGCAGGGCCTGGTTGGACATATTGCGGGTCCCGATACGGAGGACATCGGCGTAGGAGCCGACCAGGTCGACTTCACGAGGGTCGAGCACCTCCGCCACGACGGGCCGGCCGGTCTCCTCGCGGACCTCGGCGAGGATCTCCAGCCCGGCCTTGCCCAGACCCTGGAAGGCGTATGGCGACGTGCGTGGCTTGAAGGCGTCGCCCCGGATCATCTTCGCCCCGGCGGCGACGACCAGCCTCGCCGTCTCCAGCATCTGCTCGCGGCTCTCGACGGCGCAAGGGCCGGCCGCGACGGTGAGGGAGCCGTCCCCGATGCGCACTCCCATCGTTTCGACGACGGTGTCCTCGCTCTTGAAGTGCCGGCCCACTCTCCTCCCCCCTCGGACCATCGGAACCACCCGCTCCACTCCGGGCAGGTCCGTCCAGGGAGCCTCTTCGGCGAGCTTCGACTCCGTCGTCCCGCTGACCACGGTGCGCCCCCCGTCGGTGGTGATGTGGATGTCAGCGCCGAGGTCCTGGAGCCTCTCGACGATCTGGGCCACCTCCTCCGAGGTGGCCTCAGGATGCATGACGATGATCATCAGATGTCACCAGTCGAAAACGACTGCCCCACGCTAGCGGGGGGCGTTTCGTTAACCTTCCATGCGATGGCCGTCGACGAGACCCGAACGCTCGAGTACGAGCCGCACATAGGGGAGACCCGCCAGTACTGGCGGGACATCATCCTCGGGGTGAACGATGGACTGGTCTCTGTGTTCCTCCTCGTGGTCGGGGTAGTTGGCGGTGGCCTCGTCAGCGAGCAGGTGCTCCTCACCGCCGTGGCCGGCGCGCTGGCCGGTGCGGTGTCCATGGCCGCCGGCGAGTACCTGGCGACCAAGTCTCAAGACGAGGTGTTCGAAGCCGAGTTGAAACTCGAGCGGCATCACATCCAGCACTTCAGGGACGAGGAGATGGCCCAACTCCGCGACTTCTTCAGGGATATGGGGGTGACACCCCAGGACCTGGACGCGGTCCTTTCGGGATTCGAGAAAAACGACACTGCTCTGCTCAACGCCATGGCCGCCCTCGAGTTCGGCGTCGTGGAGTCGGAACGGCGCTCCCCCTATCGGGCCATGGCCGCCTCCGGCCTTCTCTTTTTCGCCGGCTCGCTCCCCTCGGTGATTCCCTTCGCCGTCTTCGACACCAACCGCGTTGCCCTCACCTGGGCCTCGATTCTGGCTCTCGCCGGTCTGTTCGTAGTCGGAGTCGTCAAGGCCTCCGTTACCCGAACCGGGCGCATCCGGTCGGGGATGGAGAACATGGTGATAGCCGGGCTCGGAGGCGTCGCCGCCTGGCTGCTCGGAGTTCTGGTGGGAACCGGCCTCGCCTAATCTCCTGCTAGCAGACTGCTTGCGATAGTTAGCACCCGGCTGTAATCTCCTCGGCAGTGAACGAGAGCAAGCACGGTGATCTGGGCCACTTCATCCGGCTCCAGCGGGAGAGGGCCAACCTCTCTCTCCGCCGGTTGGCAGAGAAGGCAGGGATCTCCAACCCCTACCTGAGCCAGATCGAACGGGGCATCAGGAAACCGTCGGCGGAGATACTGCTGAACCTTTCCCGGGCGCTGGAGATCTCGGCCAACTCCTTGTACAGCAAGGCAGGCCTCATCGATGAAGAGTCCCCGGCTCCCACCATCTTCGAGGCGGTGGGAGTGGACAGCCGGCTCAGTGGCGACCAGAAGAAAGTGCTGCTCGACATGTATCGGGCGCTGACCCGCTCAAACGGGTCGGCGACGGACGAAGGACAGGAGTGAAAGAGATGGAAACGAAGAAGGTCCTCTACGCAGCGGTCGGCGCCCCCGTGGTGGCCGCCCGCAAGGTGGGCGATCGCGTTGCCGACTGGCGCGAGCAGATGAGCAAGGAGACCGGCGGGTACTCCAAGACGGCGGAGAAGGCAATCGAAGGATGGGCCGCCGAGGGGAAGAAGGTGGTCGATCGCATCGGAAACGGAAACGTTGTCGAGGAGATCTCCTCGAAGGTAGACCTCGGTCAGGCCAAGGAGCAGGTGAGCAAGCTGAGAGATCAACTCGAGGACATGCTCGACACCTGGCGCGCCTCCTTCCGCCCCGAGAGAGTGGAGACGGTCCCGGCGCAGAAGCAGCCGGCCAAGGCTCCTGCTCAGAAGCCGGCCGCAAAGCCCGCAGCCAAGAAGCCCGCAGCCAAGAAGCCGGCCGCAAAGCCCGCAGCCAAAAAGCCTGTAGCCAAGCAGGCCGCCAAGACCCCCACCTCCGAGAGCTCGACGGCCAAGAGCGCCTGAGCTCACCTACCTCCGAATCAGAAGAGGGCCCCGGAGCTTCCGGGGCCCTCCTTGGTCCTGAGTGGGGTCAAGACAGGGAAGGCTCCACATCGCCTGCGGACTCGATCCAGCCCACGACCATCGACTCCGTGGGGAGCCGGTTCACCACTTTGTGCGAGCCGTTGAGACCGATGATCTTGGCGAGGAGCGCGGTGGGGTTGCGTCTGCGCAAATCGCGGATGGTGTCCACCCCCGCCTCCACGAGGAGCGCCGCATACTCGGCTCCTATGCCCCTGACCCGCAGCAGGTCGGCGTGGTGGATCCAGACTTGGAGGTCCTTCTGGCTCAACCCCGTCTCCCTGGCCAGTTCCGTTCTCCCCCGGCCGGTGGAAGCCTTCTCGATGAGCGCCTTGGATGTGCGGACCCCCGCCTTGCGCAGCTTGGTCGCATCCCGAAGATCGATACCGGCGACCTGGTCGATCCGAGCCATCTACCCCTTCTCCGCTCGACTCTCAGATGGGCAACCGACTCTAGACACGGACCGTCCCCAACCGTCAGGCGGGGTGTCTCGGTCTGAGCTCGGCGACATCGCTCTCGGTGTCCACATCCCGCGGTGACGAGTCGGAGACCCAGACCTCGTTGATCCATTCCGGATGGGCGTGCCAGAGCCTTTGTGCCCCCTCGTCGCCCTCGAGCGACATAAGCCTCGGCCAGAGCGACCGCTCCACCAAAACCGGGTTTCCCCAGCTGTACCGATACTTGGGAACAGTCACCGGCTTCCCCGAATCCGAGTGCGACCGGAACAGCTCCTCGACGACGGAGCTGGATATCTCCGGCTGGTCGCCAATGACGATGAGGGCACGGTCACAACGGGAGAGCCGGGTCAAGGCGTCGAGGCCTACCCGAAGCGACGAGGCGAGGCCCTCCTCCCACTCCAGGTTCTCCACTACGAACACATCCTCGAGTGGCGTCTCGGCGAGCATCCTCTCCGTCTCATGACCGAGCACAACCCAGATCTCGTCGATGGGGAAACTGCGAGTCCTCTCCACGACATGACCCAGGAGATTGGTGTCCCCCCAAGGCTCCAGCTGCTTGGGCCGGCCCAGGCGTCTCGAGCTGCCCGCGGCGAGCACGACGGCTGCAGTCGACATGTCATCGAATGTACCGAGGCCCCCAACCTAAGACCATGCCGGGCTGCCACCCGGTGGTCTAGGAGCTGGTTGGGACGGGGAAGCGAGTGAGGGCCCCGACCCCGTGGACGTCAACCGGAGAGGCCACCCGAAGCTGGACGGCGCGCCCCCCTGCGGACACGGTGGCATCCATCAGTGCCCCCACGACGTCGTCCACCCCGAACATGACGGCGTCGCATAGAGGGCACCGATCGCCCCCTCGCGCCAGATGGCCGCATTGGTCGCAGATGGCGCCTTGTCGTCTGAAGTCACCGGCGATCACCAAGGTGTCGATGGCCTGTGTGTTGGCAGCGGCGAGCACATCGGGAAGCCCGAGCACGGCATTGCCGCCGCTCCAAGCGGTGTCACAGACCCGGCCGGCGAGGGCGTGCTGACGCTGCCCACGAACCTCCTCGTCGAGACTGGTGATCTCGCTCCGAATCGAGGTGGCGGTCGCCGACTGCGGACTGCCCGGGAACGAGACCCGCGGCAGCTCGGTGAGATAAGGGTGGAGTGTGGCGGCAATCTCTTCCACCGTCTCCCCATGCGCGCCGATGGCGACATAGTCGAAGGGCCGGTCGAGATGGGTCTCGAAAAGGCGAGACCCGGCCTCCTTCCACAGCTTGGACGACACCTCGTCGGCACGCGCCCGCACGTTGCGCTCGGCGTAGCCGGCGAAGCCGCCGAAGTTGGGCTTGCCGATGTCTGCCTCCATCGGGGCGCCCAGCTCCTCGATCATCCCCTCGAATCCGACGAAGACCCGGGCGAGCGCCCGGTCGGCCACCAGAATCCCCGACCTCAGAGAGCGGGGCGCCGCCCGCAGGGGCCGCAGGTAGGGGCGGGGGCCCACCGTTGCCACGTTGGGCACGCCGTGCCCCAGAGGCTCCACCCGGAACACCTCATCCAATGAGGAGGCGAAGACCGCATACGCCGGGGCGGAGTCGAGCTCGAGACTGTCGGCCAGGTCGTGGATCCGGTCCGCATCGATGATCAGGCTCTTCTCGACCTTGCGCTCACAGCCCCCGGCGCGCTCGCGTATCGGCTTGACCAAGTCGGAGAGGAGGGCTCCGAATCCCCCGGGACTGGGACGCTCGGCATAGAGCGATATCAGAGAGCCATGCCGGCTTCTCAGATCGGCGATGGGATCGCCGGTGACGGACGATGTCATCCCCATCCGAAGCTACACAGCCGCCCGGGCTACGCGCCCATCACAACGATCGGCTCAGCTCGACCGTGAGCTCCTCGAGCAACCAGCCGAGATAGTCGAGCACCTGGCGGCTGTCCTCGGGCAGGTCGTCGTGATCCGACTCGACGTCGATCCTGAGCCGCGCGCCGAGTGCCAGCCGGGCTTCGTTGATCACTCTCAGCAGAGCATTGGCCTCACCATCGTCGAGAGTCGGGTTGCCGGGCTCGTCGAGCACCCGTCGCAGCACCGCACGGTCGGCCTTCCGGGCAGCCTCCAAGTCCCCTCCCATCAACCGCCACCACTCCGAGTTGGCCTCCGGGTCGTCGAGATAGACGGGAACGTTGAGACGATCGGCGGCCGGGTCCGAGCCGACGGCGCCGATCCCGGCCAGCATGGGCAGCACGTCACCGAGGAACACCCGCTCCTCGGGGCTGAGCGAGACCTCGATGCCGCCGCGGGTCGCCTCGAAGTGGCTCATTGCTCCATGGTGGCCCACAGACCGTGGTTGTGGAGCCGGAAGCAATCGATCTCCGCCTTCTCTCTCGGACCGTCCGAGACGATGGCCCGACCTTCGTAGTGGACCTTGAGCATGAGCTCGGTGGCCTTGGTCTCGTCATACCCGAACAGCTTGCGGAACACGAAAACGACATATCCCATGGTGTTCACCGGATCGTTCCAAACCACTACTTGCCACGGCTTGTCGACATCGATGTCCTCGTCCGTCCCCGGAACCATCACCGGTGCTGCGGGGGTCGTCATCAGGCGAGGATCGTAAGCACGGGCACTCAGATGAGGGAAGGGGCGCGCCCCCGAGCGGGTCACGACGTCGGGATCCTCTCCCTGCAACCTGCGACCGCCTCCGCGAGATCAGGGTCCGAATAGGGGATCTCGGCCATGGGATAGGGGGCTCCCACACCAATGAAGCCCTCGACCGGGTCGGGGAAGTCGGGCACCCCGCGGGAACGTACACACTCGCTGAAGTCGCCAAGCGCCACCAGCACCGAGTCCCGAATCTCCGGCTCCTCGGTCAGATCGAGCGCCCCGGTGGTGAGGTGGCCGGCGCAGACACTGAGCGCACCCACCGTCTGGGGATCGGTGAGGTCGAGGCCGGCAAGGAACAGGTCGAGACGGGGCCGCCCCGTGGCGTCGAACGGGATGTCCCCGGCCCTCACCCCGTTCTCGCCCAGACACCCCGAGAAGCTCTCGATGGCGGCGTCCGCAGGGGTCAGGGGCGCAGTGGTCGATGTCGTGGTGGTGGTCGTGGGATGGGTGTCGGTGGGCGACGGCGACCGCGACCCGGCCACACAGGAAGGGAGGGTCGCCAGGACCACCGCCGCGAGCACGACGCGCAGACTCAAGCCTCGATCGGGCCCCGGTCCTCGAGCCGGTCGGCGAGGAGCATGGCGATGTCCCGAACCGCCACGTCATCCCGGCCCAGCTCCTTGACCCCGTCGTCGATCATCACGTAGCAGAAGGGGCAGGCGACGGCGATCTCCTCGGCATCGGTGGCCAGGGCCTCCTCGGTGCGCTCTATGTTGACCTTCTTCCCGGTGTGCTCCTCCATCCAGAACCGTGAGCCCCCCGCCCCACAGCACAGCGCCCGCGTCCCGTGACGGGGCATCTCCACCACCTGATGCCCCGCCCCACCCACCACCCGGCGCGGTGCGAGGTAGACGTCGTTGTGGCGCCCCAGATAGCAGGGGTCGTGATAGGCGACGCGCCGGGACACGCCACTGCCGAGGCCGATCCGTCCCTGGGTGATCAGCTCGGCCAGGAGCTGGCTGTGGTGGACCACCTCGTAGTCCCCGCCCAGTTGCGGGTACTCGTTGGCCAGGGTGTTGAAGCAGTGCGGGCACTGGGTGATGATCCGCCTCACTCCCAGCTCCTCGAAGGTGGTGATGTTCTGCAGGGCGAGCTGCTGGAAGATCAGCTCGTTGCCGGCACGGCGGGCGGGATCCCCATTGCACAGCTCCCCGGGCCCGAGGATGGCGAAGTCGATGCCGGCGCGATGAAGGAGGCGGGCAAGGGCGACCGATACCGCGGTGTTGCGGTCGTCGAAAGAGCCGGCGCAGCCGACAAACCATAGGTACTCGGCCTCGGTCTTCCCGTTCTCGCCGAAGATGGGCACCTCGAAGTCGAGCTCAGCGGTCCACGCCGCCCGGGACTGCTGGCTCATGCCCCAGGGGTTGGACTGGTTCTCCATGGACACGAAGGCCCGGCCAAGCTCGGAGGGGAACTCGGACTCCATCAGGGTCAGATAACGGCGCATGTCGAGGATCCGGTCGAGGATCTCGATGTCGACCGGGCAGATCTCGTCGCATGCCTTGCAGGTGGTGCAGGCGAACACCTCGTCCGCTCTGATCCTCTCGAAGAGCTCGCCCGCCCCATCGAGCAGCGCGGTGGTGGAGACCGGTGGGGAGACGCCGGCACGGGCCGCAGCCACCTCCCCCGACTTGAGGACTATCTCCCTGGGATCGAGGGGCTTGCCGGTGATGTTCGCCGGGCACACCGAGGTGCATCGCCCGCAAATGGTGCAGGCATCGGTGTCGAAGATCTGCTTCCAGGTGAGCTCGGTGGCAAGAGCCACGCCCACAGTCTCGATGTCCTCGGTCTCCATCAGGTTGGGCAGGGCGCGCATCGCTCCCTTGGGCCGCTCCCGTGCCGAGAGGAACATGTTGGTCGGGGAGGTGAGCATGTGACGCAGCTTGGTGACGGGGAGC
>Ga0299907_10000298_pt1 | contig 22958 bp, 26 predicted proteins | sample RVTome_16_FD_198680 | JGI IMG/M metagenome (GOLD analysis project Ga0299907, IMG submission 198680) | Soil microbial communities from uranium-contaminated site in the Upper Colorado River Basin, Wyoming, United States - RVT152D67 (version 2) ...
TGGCAGTACCCCTTCCGCTCCCTCCTCAACAGCGGAGCGCGGATTGCGATGGGAAGTGACTGGGGAGTCTCAACAGCAAACGTGATGGAGGAGATCCACGTTGCGGTCACCCGCACCTGGTCAGACGATCAAGAGCCATTTGGCCCTGATGAGGCCCTCGATCCCATCGACGCCCTCACTGCGTTCACGTCCGGTTCCGCCTATGTCAACCACGCCGGCGAGGACACGGGCTCGATAGCCGTAGGTAAGCTCGCCGATCTTGCGATCCTCGATCGGGATCCTCTCCACGAGGGCCCATTCCGGGAGACGCTGGTGGTGGCCACCATCGTGAGTGGTGAGATTGTCTACGAGGGAAGATGAATGGCTGAGGCGGCAGTCGAGCTGGTGGGAGTCCGAAAACAGTTCGACGACGACGTCGTGGCCGTCGACTCCATCGACCTCACCATCGAAGACGGCGAGTTCTTCTCACTGCTTGGCCCATCCGGATGCGGTAAGACGACCACATTGCGCATGATCGCCGGCTTCGAGTTCCCCACTCAGGGGAGCATCCGCATCCATGGTGCGGAGATGGGGCTCATGCCACCCAACGAGCGCCCCGTCAACACGGTATTCCAGTCCTACGCCCTCTTTCCTCATATGACGGTGTTCGAGAACGTGGCTTTTGGGTTGGAGATGCAGAAAGTGGCGAAGGCGGAGGTCGCGTCCAGGGTTCGCCGCGTCCTGGATCAAGTCCAACTCGCCCAACGCGCCGATGCCCGACCGAGCCAGCTCTCAGGGGGCATGCAACAGCGGGTAGCCCTCGCTCGAGCCTTGGTGAACGAGCCCGAGGTGCTGCTTCTCGACGAGCCACTTGGCGCGTTGGACCTGAAGTTGCGACAGAACATGCAATACGAGTTGAAGGACCTCCAATCTCGGGTCGGCATCACCTTCATCTACGTGACCCATGACCAGGAGGAAGCCCTCACCATGTCCGACCGGATCGGGGTGATGAGCCACGGTCGACTGCTGCAGGTGGGCGACTCCGAGGAGATCTACGAGAACCCAAAGTCGAGGTTCGTTGCAGACTTCATCGGTGATATCAACATCATCGATGCCGAGGTGAAGGGTCCGGGGGTCGCTCTCCTCAGCAGTGGCAGGGAGGTGAGCATCCCGGCCGGGCACCCTCCGAGCGGACCAGTGGCGCTGGCTCTCCGACCCGAACGTCTTGCGCTGCATCGGCGCGGTGATACCGCCGGGTCTGGGCGCAACGAGATGCAGGCACGCGTCACTCGTCGCACCTACTACGGAGACGTCTTCTATTACGACGTCGACGCCGGTCTCGGCGACATGCTCGAAGTCAAGGAAGAGAACCGCCCCGAGGTGGGACGGCACGACGTCGGAGACGAGGTCGTGGTGAGCTGGAGCATCGAGGCGGCAAACCTGGTGACCGAGTGACAGAACATCAGACACCGGACACTCCGGACCTGGAACAGGCCGCGACCGAGGCTGAGTCGAAGCGCGGATTCCGGATTGGGCTGCCCGCCTACGTATACCTGGTCCTGTTCTTCGCGCTCCCTTTGGTGCTGGTGTTGGTCTACTCCTTCGCCAGCCGATCGGCCACCGGGCTGACCGTTCTGCGCAATTGGAACGTCGACTCCTACCAGCGCATATTCACGACGCCACTCGTTCTCGAGATCTTTGGCAGGTCGGTACTGGTTGCCTTCGCCACGACGGCGATCTGTCTCCTTGTCAGCTATCCGTTCGCCTACTACATCGCCACCAGCTCGCCCCGGGTCCGGAGCATCCTCCTGGTCCTGGTGATGATCCCCTTCTGGTCGAATTTCTTGGTCCGCACCTACGCCTGGCGTGTCCTCCTCGGATCCGATGGTGTGATCTCCCAGATCAGCCAGGCGCTGGGAGGTGAGCCAGTTCGGGTTCTGTTCACAATCTCCGGGGTATTGATCGGCCTCGTCTATGGGTTTCTCCCATTCATGGTTCTTCCCCTGTATGCGGCCATCGAACGTCTCGATTGGGATCTTGTCGAGGCGGCCCGCGACCTCTACGCCAACGGCTGGACCGCCTTCCGCAGGGTGACGCTGCCGTTGTCCATGCCCGGGGTGGTGGCCGGATCGATCCTGGTGTTCATCCCTTCAGTCGGTGCCTATGTGACGCCGGCAATATTGGGAGGGGCGCGAACCGTGTTTCTCGGCGACTACATCGTCAGCCAATTTCTCGCCGCCCGCAACTGGCCGTTTGGGTCGGCGCTGTCTTTCGTCATCATGTTCGTCATGCTCCTGGCGACGATGTTCTATTTCCGGGTGGGAGCGAGGACGCTGTGAGTGCCCGAGGGGGCAGCCGTGTCGGGAAGATCCTCGGGTTCAATGCAGTGCTCGTCTACATCTTCTTGTATGCCCCGATTGCGCTACTGGTGGTCTTCTCGTTCAACGACAACCGAAACGTCGCCATCTGGACCGAACCGTCGCTGCGCTGGTACGGCCAGATTCTGCAAGACGCCGCGGTGATGAACGCCCTGCGCAACTCGCTTGTCGTCGCCCTGATCTCCACCATCGTCAGCAGCATCGTCGGGACGATGCTGGCAATCTCACTCGAGCGCTTTCGCTATCGGGGACGGGGAGTTCTCGACGGCCTGGCCTACCTGCCGATCATCATTCCCGACGTCACGATGGCGGTAATGCTGCTGATCTTCTTCTTCCAGGCTTTCGGGCTTCTCGACTCCCTGACCGGGATCAGTCTCACCAACGGACTCCATACCATCATCCTTGCCCACATCGCCTTCAACATCTCATTCGTGGCCGTGGTGGTGAGGGCGCGTATCGCCCAATTCGACAAGGCGCTGGAGGAAGCCGCCGCCGACCTCTACGCCACCAGGTGGCAGACCTTCTTGAAGGTAACTTTCCCATTGATCCTTCCCGGCGTCGCTGGAGGTGCTCTGCTCGCCCTGACGCTCTCCCTCGACGATGTGGTGGTGACCCAATTTGTCTCCGGAGCCGGTTCGACCACCCTCCCCGTCTATGTCTTCGGTCTGGTGCGGAGGGGGGTGACCCCCCTGATCAACGCGGTGTCTGTGGTGATGTTGGTGGCTTCCATGATCCTCATCGCCCTCTCACTTGGCTTGCAGAGAGGCCGATCCGGCCGGGCGGCTGACGAGTTGGTTGAGCCGGCTTCGATGTTCGAGAGGGTGACCTGAGACGATCGATGCGGACATAAGGTCGCTTCTCGTCCGTCTCCCAGCCAACAGGCGTCATCTGCCAAGGAGAAGAGCACAGTCGCACCCGGGACGTGTGTCGAGCATTTTCGACGCCGCCAAGCGGGCCGTGAGCCGAGAGCCGCCACGAGTATTTATGAAACGGGCCACTAGTGTTGCCTCCTCAATTGGAAGTCGCTCGGGAGGAAAGATGAAGAGAATGACTCGCACGGTCGCCGTCTCGACGGCGGTGATGCTGATCGTCGCAGCCTGCGGCGATTCCAGCGATAGCGGTGCCGATGCCGAGGCCTGTGAATTGGACCAGGTCGACGGCGACCTGAACTTCTACAACTGGTCGGAGTACATCGATCCTGAGTTGATCGCGGCCTTCGAAGAGGAATTTGGGGTCGACGTCGTCGAGGACTTCTACGAGTCCAATGAGGCCATGCTGGCCCAGCTCCAATCCGGCGCCGTCTACGACCTGATCGTTCCGTCCGACTACATGATTGGCATCATGATCGAGGAGGAATTACTCACCCCGATCAACACCGATGCCATCCCCAACGTCGAAAATCTGGCGCAGCGTTTCCGTGAGCTGCCTTACGACCCGGGACCGGAATACTCGGTGGCGTACCAATACGGGACGACCGGTCTCGGTGTCAACACGGAGTTGGTCGGTGAGGATTTCGAGCCGAGTTGGGCTCTCGTATTCGATCCTGAGCTCACCGCCAACTTCGCCGGCGGTGTCTCGGTGCTCAACGACCCGCGCGAGGCGATGGGTGCCGCCCTCAAGTATCTCGGCTACTCGCTGAACGACATCGACATCGAACACCTGGCGCAGGCTCGGGATCTGATCGTCGCCGCCAAAGACGGTATTGCCACCTTCGACAGCGACCAGTACGACGAGGCGTTGGTCAACGGTGAGGTCGCCGTCTCCCACGGTTACTCGGGCAACATGATCGTGGCCATCGGCGAAGCCGAAAATCCCGATCAGTATCAATACATCCTGCCCGAGGAGGGCGCCACGTTCTGGATCGACAACATGGCGGTGCCCACCACATCGGAGAGCCCGTGCACGGCATTCACGTTCATCAACTACCTGCTGGACGCGGAGAACGGGGCGACCCTAACCAACTGGAACTACTACGGCAGTCCCAACCAGGCGTCGCTCGATGCGGGGTTGATCGACCAAGAGGTCGTCGACTTCTACGACGACACCGAGACCGCGGCGAATCTGGAGATCATCGTGGACACCGGCGACTACGAGATTAACTTCACCGACTATCTCGCCGAGGCCAAGAGCTGAAATCCTGGAGGCGGAGTGGGACCCGGCTTCGGGTCCCACTCACTCCCCAAACCGGTACCGTTGGGGCCATGTTCGGCGGTGACTTGCGGGTCCTGGAAGTCTTTGGTGACTCCTCCGATCTAGGTCGAGGCCATGGCTCGGCCTGCGCGGACATGATCCGCCACTACGTCGACGACCGCATCGGGTTGAGTGCCCAGGAGCACTGGAGTGGCGGTGGCGCCGACCGTGATCTCATCCTCAGCTGTGCCGATGACCTGTTGGAGCACCACGAGCGGTTCTCCGAGAGCTTGTACGCGGAGATGCTGGCCATGGCAGATGCTGCCGACATCACCCCTCAGGACGCGGTGGCTGTCGGGGGTTTCACCGACCTCGTCGATGTGGTGCGGGCACGCACCGGATCGGTGAGCGATGAACACAACTGTACCGGGATCATCAACCCACGGAGCGGGTTCTTCGCCCAGACATGGGACATGCATGCCTCCGCCGGTCAGTACGTGATCCTCCTCAAGATCGACCCCCTCATCGGCCCCGATGCATTCGTCCAGACCACCGCGGGGTGTTTAGGACAGATGGGGATGAACGAGGCAGGCGTCGCCGTGGGTATCAACAACCTGACCTCGATGGGTAAACCCGGCGTCACCTGGCCATTCGTGGTGCGCAAAGCCCTCGAACAGGAGGATCTCGGCGACGCTGTCGAGGTGATCCTCGATGCCGATATCGCCGGCGGGCACAACTACTTCGTGATGGGTCCTGACGGTGAGGGTGCGACCATCGAGGCTATGCCGCGGTCAAAACGTCTCACCCGGAGCAACGGATCGCCCCTCGTCCACGCCAACAACTGCCTTCACCCCGAGACCTCCGAGGAGGAGGCGCAACGTCTCCCCGAATGGGTCGAGAACAGCCAGGTCAGGCTGAGAATCGGAGAGGAGAAGGCAGACGATCTCGAGTCCTTCTTCGCCGATCCGACGATCTCCCGGCGGGCGGAGAACGAACACGACGTGGCCACATGTGGCGCCGTGATCATCGAGCCGGGGAAGCGGCGGATGAAGGCGGTGTGGGGCATCCCCGGAGATCACCCTTGGGAGACCTTTCAGCTCTAGGCATCGAGATCCGCAATCTCGATGCCTCACTCGCCGAGCAGCTGGAGGAGATCGAGCACCTCTCCTTCCCGATGGCAAACCGTGATGACCTGCTATCGGCTGAGGACATTCGCGCCTACGCCCGTGTTTTCCCGGAGGGTTACTTCGTGGCCATGCTGGAGGGCAGGCCGGTGGGACAGGGTGCCGGGATCTATCTCGACTTCGACTTCGACCATCCCCAGCACACCATCGCCGGAATCACCGGGCAGCACCAGTGTGGAAATCACGATCCGAACGGCGAGTGGTACTACGGCACCGACATCAGTGTCCATCCCGACCATCGGGGGAAAGGAATCGGGCGGTTCCTCTACGAAGCTCGCAAGGACTTGGTGAGGCGTGACGGGAAACGGGGGATCATCGCCGGAGCATCGCTGCCCGGGTACTTTCATCACAAGGATTCGATGTCGGCGTCGGCGTACGTCGACTACGTCGTCGCCGGCGAGCTGACCGACCCAACGCTCAGCTTCCAGTTGTCTAACGGCTTTGAGGTCAGAGGGATGTTGGAGAGCTATCTGGACGATCCCGCCGACGATGGCTGGGCGGCTCTCATAGTCTGGGAGACGGACCCCTAGTGGTCGAGACGATCGGCTTGATCGCCGGATCCGGCTGGGCATCCGGGCTGAATCTGTATCTGGCCACACTGATGCTCGGGATACTCGGACGGGCAGGCTGGGCCGACATCCCCGACGTCCTTACCCGAACCGACGTGATGATCGTGGCCGGTGTGCTGTTCATAGTTGAGTTCGTCGCCGACAAAGTGCCGTTCCTCGACAGCCTCTGGGACGTCATCCACACCTTCATCCGTCCCATCGGTGCCGCTGCGGTAGGGGCTGTCATCGCAGGGGACTCTGGCACTGTCGGCGCCGCGATTGGTGGGATCGTCTCGGGTGCCCTCGCTCTCGACGCCCACTCGGCAAAGGCGAGTACCCGTGTGATGGTCAACGCATCCCCCGAGCCGGTGAGCAACGTGGCCGTTTCGTTGTTCGAGGACGTCAGCGTGGTCGCCCTGGTTGCAATTGCGGTCACCTATCCCGTTGTCACCGTCGTCGTGGTCGCCGTGTTAGTGGTGGCGGCCACTGCATTGACGATCTGGTTGTGGAAGGCGGTCCGCCGCGCTTGGGGAAAGGTGAAGGCGAGGTTCCCCGGCGTCGAGTTCTAGGTGTGTTGGCGAATCGTCGTCATACGAACCAGACGCTCTAGGGACCGTATATGGCCCCTACAGCATTAGGAAGCTGTTTTGCGCTCGGCCATGCCGTTGAGGACCTCGAGCACGATGCGGTTGGCGAGATAGGCGGTTTGCTCGCCCGGGCCGTCGTAGGGGGGCGACACCTCGACGACATCGGCGCCCAACACCACGAGGTCCTTCGATAGACGACGGACGGTGTCCAGGATCTGGCGGGAGCTCAATCCACCCGGCTCGGGAGTTCCCGTGCCCGGAGCCAATCCCGGGTCGACCACATCGATGTCCACCGAGATGAAGACACCCTTGGCACCACCTTCCAACGAATACGCCACCGCCTCGTCGACAACGTCGGCCAGACCGCGATCTTCGATCTCGTTCATCAGGAACGAGCGCATCTTGTTCTCCCGCATCCACTCCATGACCTCGGGTTCGGGCCAGTACCCGCGCAGCCCGATCTGGACAAAACGGTGACCGGGCACCGCTCCCGATTCGATGAGCCGCCGCATCGGAGTGCCGTGCCCGATCAGCCCTCCGTTCTGGGTGAAGCCGGTGTCGGCGTGGGCATCGAAGTGGATAAGGGCGATCTCGCCGAATCCGTGGACACGGGCTACGCCGAGGGCATCCGGCCACGTGATGGTGTGGTCCCCGCCGAGAATGATCGGGACCTTCCCCGCCCGGGCTACGTCGGTGACCACCTCGGCGATGCGGTCGATGGATCCTTCGAGTTGGCCGGGCTGCACGTAGACATCACCGATGTCGACGACACCGAGCACCTCGAAGGGATCGAGGCCTGTGGTCAGGTGAGGGCGATAGCCGTCCATCGCCCCGTAGTCGGCATTGCGAATCGCCGACGGACCGAATCGGGCTCCGGGGCGATACGTCGTGCCCCAATCAAATGGGGCCCCGATGATCACGACATCTCCGTCGCCCATGTCGTCCATGGTCACCGCCGGACAGCCGAGAAACGAGTTACGAGAAGCGAAGGAGATGTACTCAGCCGATGCGAACGGAATCTCCGACTTTCGATCGTCGTATGGCGTGAACATCGGATGGGTACGCTACCTGCCGCAAATTATGACCGATGACTCCACGCCAAAGGGAATCGAGCGGACGTACCTGACGCTGATCCTCCTCCAGACCCTGGCCGCCTCGCTGATTTGGGGCATCAACACTCTGTTTCTCCTCGACGCCGGCCTCTCTCTCACCGAGGCATTCGTGGCCAATGCCGCTTTTACCGCCGGAATGGTCATCTTCGAGGTACCGACGGGAGTCGTTGCCGACGCGGCCGGTCGCCGCACATCGTTCATCATCGGGGCAGCCACGCTTCTGGTGACCACCGCGGCTTACGTGGGTCTGTGGTATATCGAGGCCGGTGTGCTGTGGTGGGTGGTGGTCTCCGCGCTCATCGGTCTCGGGTTCACCTTCTTCTCCGGTGCAACCGAGGCCTGGCTCGTGGATGCCCTCGACGCAACGGGCTTCGACGGTGCGATCGAGACGGTCTTCGGGAAAGGCCAGATGATGAGCGGCACGGCGACTCTTGTCGGCACCATCGCCGGCGGCTTCCTGGCCCAGGTCAACATTACTTGGCCCTACGCCTTGCGTTCCATCATTCTCCTGGCAGTCGTCATTGCTGCGTTCATTTCGATGCACGACATAGGTTTCACCCCGCAGAAAGGGAACTCGGTCCGGGAGGAGGTTTCGGCGTTGCTCAAGGCGTCGATAAAACACGGTCTGGGCAACCCACCCGTGCGTATGTTCATGCTGGCCGCTCCCTTCGGCATGGGAGTGGGCATCTGGGTCTTCTACGCCTTCCAGCCATATCTGCTCGAGTTGTTCGGCGACCCGAACGCTTTCTATCTGTCGGGCATCGCCGCGGCACTTTTCGCCATCGCCCAGATGATCGGTGGGGCGTCGGTGAGGTGGGTGCGTCGGCACTTCCGGAGACGCACCGGAATCGTGCTGGCACAGGTCGTAATTGCATCTGTCGCCCTCTTTGGTGTGGGAGCAGCCGAATTGCTGGAGATACCGATCGGCTTCTGGGTGGCCATCGCCCTGCTGGCGGTGGTGGCACTCGGCTGGGCGCTGTCAGGACCGGTGCAGCAGGCGTACATCAACGAAGTCATCCCCTCCCAGCAGAGAGCAACAGTGCTCTCGTTCTCGTCGCTGATGGCCAGCGCCGGGGGAGTTGTGTCCCAACCCGCCCTGGCCAGGGTGGCCGACGTCTACTCCCTCGGGGTTGGCTATGTCGTCGCCGGGATTGTCTACCTGGCTCAGTTCCCCTTCATATTGGTGGTCCGTCGCATGGGGCTCGACGCCGACGAGGTGATCAAGCCCGTGGATGTCCTACCGGGAGAGGATCTGGCATGATGTCGGGCATGGCCGACCACTCCGACGAGCACGACTCACAGCGTGATGCCCGGATGGGCAAGGCCGTGGCCCGCGGTGTGCTCGTCGGGTTCCCCGTGGCCCTCGTTGGTCTGACCTTCGCCGTGTGGCTGATCACCGACCTCGACCTGGTCGACTCGTTCGTCACCGCCCTCCTTCCCGGCGTCCTGCTCGGAGGTTTTGCCGGCGGCTTCGTCGGCGTCGCCACCACGATGGATTAAATCGTTCCTAATGCTGTAGGGACCGTATTTGGTCCCTACAGCGTCTCATAACGATGAATCAGTCCAATGCTCCCGGCGTGATCGTCGTAGTCACGACCCCATCACCTGGATCGGACACCGCCTGGTCGGTTTGGGGGAATCCAAGAGACGGTGGTGGCATCAGTTCCAGTCCGTACTCGCTGAATTGATAAAGAGCGAGCGGGTAGAGGTTGGGGATGATCCGCCCGAACTCGTCACGTTCGAACTCGACTGCCCCCTCGCCATATTCGAACGGCTCCGAGAAGTCAGGATGCTCTGCCTCGAAGTACACCCAACTGGGCAGACTCCGCAATGGCCGACCATCCTGGTCGAACAACAACACCTGCACCAGGTCTCCGTCCAGGTCGTATGCGTAGATGTTGGAGATCGTCTCGCCCTCAGGTCCGATGAGCCGCTCGGTGTAGGAGTCCTCATCCTCGAAGTGGTACGTCCGGGCAACGTCTCTCACCCAAAACACGCTGGAGAAGAGGAATACAACGACCACGGTGCTGTATAGGAACGAGCCAACTTGGCGGATACCGGTCTTGCGCCGGTCCAGCCACACCGAAACCCACGTGCCCACGATAAGCAAGACAAGCCCCACGATCGTCGAGTCCTCGACAGTTGGGATTGGGAACCGTCGGAACGCCGTGCCACCGCTGAACACCGCGATGGTGCTCAGCAACAGCCAACCTCGGGTCCAAATCCAGAGGGGCCGCCATGTCTGCCACCGGACGACGTCGGCCAGTCGTCGGCTGGTATCGTCGAGTCGGGCACGGGTCGTGGTCACATACCACTTCCGCGTCTTCGCGACCTCCTCGTCCAAACCGGCACTCGCACGGAACTCGGCCACGAACTCGTCGGGAGATCCCAGTGCGGCCTCAACCTCTTCCTCGTCGAGTTCCGCGAGATGGGCGTGTAGATCCTGGAGCACTTCCTCCCGGTCATCGCCGGACAGGTCTCCAAGACCGGACGCCACGCGATTGAGATAGTCGGTCTTGATCGTCGAGACTGCGGTAGTCATTCTGCCTCTCCTCCGTTCAGAAGCGTGTTTATCACTTGGGTGAACTCATGCCACGTCTTGCGTGATCTCTCCAGCATGTCGGTGCCGGCTCCGTTGATCCCGTAGTACTTGCGTGCCGGTCCCTCCTCGGAAGGGACGATCTCCGACGTCAGGTAACCCCCGTTGAACAGGCGGCGCAGCGTCCCGTACACCGAGGCGTCTCCCACGTCCTCGAACCCGGCGGTACGCAGCTGCCGTACCAGGTCGTAGCCGTATGTGCTCCCCCGTTCCAACACCGCAAGGACCGCTGTGTCGAGAACCCCTTTCAAGAGTTGTGTCGAGTCCATCTCTCCTTCCAGGTCGCTAGTGCGAATTGGACACTACCACGCAATACGGAGTAGAGGGAGTTCCCCGTTCCGTGCGGGTCTACTACGCGTCACGCGTGGTAGACCCGCACAGAACGGTTTACTCGTCGCGGAGACTGAAGACGATGGTCTGCAGGTCGGTGAACTCGTGGGTACGTTGCCGCCCCCAACCGGTATCGGTCCCGGCGGCGCCGCCGAAGGGCTGGAAGGTCTCCCAGGTGTCGGTGGAGTCGTTGACGATGACGGTGCCCGACCGAATCCGGTCGGCGTAGTAGAAGGCCTTGGTGAGGTCGTTGGTGAAAACCGCAGCCTGTAGCCCCAACCTGGTCCGGTTGGCGACACCCACCGCGTCCTCGTCATCACGAGCCGACAAGATGGGCAGGACAGGCCCGAACGACTCCTCCTGGGAGACCATCGACTCCTCGGGAACCTTGTCGATAACGGTGAACTCGTAATACAGATCGGTGGGGTGACCGGTGGCCCGTTTGCCGCCGACGAGGATCTCCGCACCCCTCTCCACCGCATCGGCCATGTGCCGATCCATCTTCTCGGCGGTTGCTGCGTTGTTGAGGGGCCCCATGTTGGTCTCGTTGTCGAAGGGATCACCGAGACGGACCACATCGGCTGCCTTCAGCGCCGCCTCGACGAACTCGTCGTGGACCTCGTCGAGGACGATCAGCCGCTCCGTGGCAACACAGACCTGACCCGCGTTGTAATAGGCGCCATACACCGCCGCCGCCGCCGCCTTCTCGATGTCGGCATCACCGGTCACCACCGTCGGGCCGTTGCCGGACATCTCCATGATCGACCGCTTCAACCCCATTTGGGAGACGATGCGCTTGCCAGTCGCAGATGACCCCGTGAAGCCGACTGCGTCGACGCCGTCGTGAGTGACCAGGCCCTCGCCGATGTCACCGCCACCGGGGATCACCGAGATAGCGCCTTTGGGGGCACCGGCCTCTTCGAACACCTTCGCCATCTCCAGCAACGCCCATGACGTGAACTCGGGCGGTTTGACGATCAGCGAGTTGCCCGTTGCCAGCCCAGGCCCGACATATTCCATGGGGATCATCACCGGGAAGTTCCACGGGGTGATGGCCACCCAGACGCCCACGGGACGGTGGACGGTGAACATGCGCCGGTTGCGCTCTGTCGTCGGGATGAACTCGCCGGCCATGCGCTTGACGTCCTCGGCGGCGATGTGAAAGTAGTCACCCGACTCGGCGATGTCGTCGATGGCTTCCGCAGTAAAGGGCTTGCCCTGTTCGAGAGTGAGGATTCGGGCCACTTCTTCGACCCGGTCCTGCCAGAGCTCGTAGATGCGGAGGCAGAGGTCGGCTCGTTCGAACGCAGTCCAATGCCGCATCTCCTCGGTGGCATTGCGGCCGGCTGCTACCGCACGGTCGATGTCGGCGGGGGAGGCCTTGGGGACGTTGTAAATGTGCTCACCGTTGACCGGCGACCTCACCTCGTAGTGGTCGTCACCTGTGCCCTCGGTCCACTCGCCGGCGATGAACAGTTGCAGGTCTTGGGCCATGGCCGAAAGTTAGTCGAAGCACCGCAATGTTGAACGGCGGTTCAGTCGGCGACGGATGTAGGCTGCACGCCAGTCGTCAAGGAGTGAGATGGGTCTACAGGGAAAGGGCGGAGTCGAGTGGTTCGGTCGCGCCTCTTCGAAGCTGGTCAACGGCGTATCCAGCCAATTTCGCTATTGGGGCGATGAGGACACCCTGGTCATCGAGCGTGGTGAGGGTGGTCACGTCTACGACGTGGACGGCAAGCGATACATCGACTATCAGTGTGGGTTCGGCCCCATCATCCTCGGCCACGCCAACGAGGTTGTGGGCGCCGCCGTCGCCGAGGCCATAGCCGGGGGAACGACTTTCGCCATGACCCAACGACGCGAGGTTGAGGCTGCGGAAAAGGTGATGGAGGCTCTCGGGTGGGCCGATGGAATGCGGTTCACCAACACGGGGACCGAAGCCACGATGCACGCCATCCGTCTCGCCCGCGGGTTCACCGGGCGCGACCTGGTCGTGAAGTTCGAAGGTCAGTACCACGGTGTCCACGACTACGTGATGTTCTCCACCGCTGGAGCACCACCTGACGGGCTCGGGTCCCGATACCGGCCGGTGCCCTGGCAGTCGAGCTCCGGTATCCCCGATTCGATTCGTACCTACATCAGGACGCTGCCGTTCAACGACATCGACATTGCCCGTCGGGTCTTCTCCGATGAGGGAAGACGCATCGCCGCGGTCATCGTCGAGCCTGCCTTGGGGAACGCTTTCGGTTTCATGCCTGTGGACGGATTCCTGGAGGGCTTACGCAGCCTCTGCGATGAGTACGGGGCGGCCCTGATCTTCGATGAGGTGAAGACGGGTTTCCGCATCGCCGCAGGTGGCGCCCACGAGTACTTCGGCGTCGCTCCTGATATTGGCACCTACGCCAAAGCGATGGGCAATGGCTTCCCGGTGGCGGCGATAGCGATGAGGAGCGAGTTCGTCGAGGGTTGGCGTCGGGGCGGAATAAGTCAGGCCGGGACCTACTCGGGCAACGGCATTGCGGCGGCCGCCGCCAATGCCACCATCACCCAACTCCTCACCGGTGAGCCTCTGGCTCGCGTTGAGAAGGTAGGACGGTCACTGATGGAGGGCATCGAGCGGATCCTCGCCGACAAGGGAGTCACCGGAAAGGTGACCGGTCACCCTGCCATGTTCTCCATCTACATCGGGGAGGGCGATCCCAAGGAGTTCCGGGATACTGCCGGACACGACACCGATCTGTACGAGAATCTCTGCTTCCGGATGATCCGAAGAGGCGTAATGCCTTGTCCTGACGCACTCGAGCCCTGGTTTGTGTGCGCTGCCCACAGTGACGATGACATCGCCGAGACGCTCCAGGTGTTCGAGGAGTCTTTGGGCGAAGCGCTGGCCGGGGCGTGATCTCCGTCGCCGTCTCGGGCGCGGGTGGGAAACTCGCCGGTCCGATCATCACCGCCGTGGCCGAGGCGGACGACCTGGAATTGACGGGCCTCTACAACCCCAATCGAGCCGGCACCGAGATGTCCGGGTTGATCGTGCTCGGTGATCCCGTCTCCGTCTCGGCGGACGTCATCGTGGAGACTGCGCATCCGGATGTCGTCTTCGACAACCTCCAAGCATGGCGAGCCGCTGGTGCGACCGCCGTCGTCGGTACATCGGGTTTCACGCCTGAACGTCTCGAGCAATTGCGGTCGATGTGGGGGAGCGACACACCCTGTCTCGTGGTACCAAATTTCTCGATAGGGGCCACGCTGATGATGCGGTTCGCCTCCGAGGCAGCCTCTCATTTCGAAGCCGTGGAGATCGTCGAACGCCATCACGCCACCAAGCCCGACGCGCCCAGCGGGACCGCCCTTGCGTCGGCCATGGGTGTGGCTGCAGCCAGTGGCAGCTCCTCGGATCAGTCGGAGGAACTGGTGCGCGGCGCCCGTGGGGCGAATGTCGAGGGTGTGAGAGTGCACTCTTTACGTCTTCCCGGGCTGATCTCCCAACAGGAAGTGGCACTCTCCAACGCAGGAGAGGTGCTATCAATCGAACATCTATCCACGAGCTACGAGTCATTCGCCGCTGGAGCGATTCTCGCAATCAGGAGGGTGGGTGATCTCGAGGGAGGGGTTCACTTGGGGCTCGACACCGTACTGGGATAGGTTTGGTCACATGGCCAAGATTCACGGCGGACAGATCATCGCCAAGGCTCTCAAGAACGAGGGTGTCGACACCATCTTCACCCTCACCGGCGGCCACATCGTCCCCATCCTCGATGGCTGTCTCCAGGAAGGCATCGACATCGTCGATGTCCGTCATGAGCAGACGGCGGCGCATGCGGCCGAAGCTTACACCCGGCTCACCGGGCGACTCGGGGTGGCAGCGGTAACCGCCGGCCCGGGTGTCACCGACACGATCACCGGTGTCGCCACCGCCTACTACGGGACCACGCCGATGCTGGTCATCGGGGGACGTCATCTCATCCGACAGGAGCTCAAAGGTGGACTTCAGGAGATGGACCACACCCGGCTGTTCCACTCCATCACCAAGTGGGCGGCCACGGCCTGGCAGGTTGATCGGCTGGCCGACTACATCGCGACCGCCGCCCGCCATGCCTTCGAGGGACGGGGCGGACCGGTATTCCTCGACGTGCCCATGGACGTCCAGTTCGACATGGTGGAGGAAACGGCTGTCAGGTTCCCAACCTCGTACCGGCAATCGGGCGGGTTCGGGGTCGACGAGGCCACCCTCGATGAGATCGTCTCCAGGCTGCAGGGAGCGGAGCGGGTCATGGTCTTTGCCGGCGCAGGGTCGCGCTCCGGTGAGGTCAACAGGCTCGCGGACCTTGCCGTGACGCTGCAGGCGCCCACGTTTGTGAACAGCCGGGCACGCGGATCGCTGCCTCATGGTCATCGACTTCTCGGGAATCATCTGCGCTCCCGGGCCATGGCCGAGGCTCAGGTCGTGTTGGCTCTCGGAGTCGATTGGGATTTCCGGACCTCATATGGGGACAAGATCAGCTCCGATGCGATCGTCATCCAGATCGACGCCGACGGCGCCAAAGTCGGCTGGAACCGACCGGCCCATGTCGCGGTGGTGGCAGATCCGATGATGGTCGTCTCCCAACTGGTCGACCGAGCCGATGAGATCCGACGAGTCGACACCCCGGTGTGGACCAAGGAGATCATGGACGCTGAGGCAGGGAAGACGGAAGAGGCAATGGAGACCGCAGCAGACGACTCCTCACCGGTCATGCCAACGCGTTTTGCCAGGGAGGTTGCCGAGTTCTTCGGTCCCGACTCAATCGTCTCCGTCGATGGCGGCGACATCGTTTCCACCACCGCCCGATGGCTGCAGACATCCACTCCCGGACACGTTCTCGACCCCGGTCCATTCGGGACGCTGGGTACCGGCGCTCCCTATGCCATCGCTGCCAAGAAGGTGTTCCCCGACAAGACGGTCGGCATCGTCTTCGGAGATGGCGGGTTCGGCTTCAACGGCATGGAGTACGACACCATGGTGCGTCACGATCTCCCCATCATCGGGGTCATCGGCAACGACGGGGTCTGGTCGAACATCAAGACGTTCCACCGCATGGCTTATCCGGAGCGCCTCGTGGCCACCGACCTGGGAGTCCGTCCATATCACGAGATGGTCAAAGGCTTGGGCGGTTACGGCGAGTTCGTCGACGACCCCAACGAGATCCGCCCCGCCCTGGAGCGGGCCAGGGCGTCCGGTCTCCCGGCTCTCATCAACGTCCACATCGCAGAGACGATGCGGATGTCCTCCAACTACAGCCAGTAGCGCTTTCCTCAGGTAGTGGGACCCGTATACGGGTCTCTCCGCCTCGAGAAGTTCTCGAGACGGAGAGACCCATTCTTTCTCGAGGTGCTAGGGCCCATATCCGGGTCGTACTACCTGAGGAAAGCCAACGCGCCGGCTACTCCAGTCCGCCCGGGTCGTCGGGAACGTCCACCGCGTACTCAGCGAGTATCTCCAGTGGGACGATCTCGGTGGCCTTCTCATGGGTGGCGGCCAGGACGACCGGCGCGGCGACTCCGTCCTGGTGTGCCCGCAGCCAGTTGCCGGCGGTCACGCACCAGCGGTCACCCGGGTGGAGCCCGGGGAACCGGAACTCGGGAACCGGGGTGATGAGGTCGTTGCCGATGGCCAGTTGGTGGTCGAGGAACTCGGCGGTGACCACCGCGCAGATGGTGTGACTGGCGACGTCACCGGACGACGTCGCACAAGACCCGTCGCGAAACCAGCCAGTTACCGGGTCTGTCGAACACGTCTGCAGCCGGGTGCCAAGAACATTCAGGTTTGGCATCAGAGAAACAACACGGTCAGGCCGCCAACGATGAAACAGTAGATCGCAAACGGCATCAGGCCGACACGTCGCAAAGCTCTGAGCAGCAGGGCGATGGCCAGGTACCCCGAAGCCGCCGCCACCGCCAGCCCAACGACGAGCTCGAAACCAAACTCGCCGTCCGCGACGACGTCGGGGAGGGAGACGAGCCCCGCCCCAGCGATGGCCGGGATGCCCAACAGGAACGAGAAGCGGGCGGCTTCGACCGGTTGAAAGCCTCGCCCGTTGCCGGTGGCGATGGTGATTCCTGAACGTGAGATCCCCGGGATCAGGGCAAATGCCTGTGCGATCCCGACCATGACCGCGTCCGGAATCCGTCCCTCCAAGAGATCACGCCTGCCCCGGGCCAGGCGTTGACCGATGACCAGAATCACACCGGTGGCGATCAGTGCGATGCCTACATAGGTGACGTTTTCCTGGATAGCCTCGATCTCGCCCTTCAGCGGCAAACCGATAAGGGCCGGAATCGTGCCCACCGCGACCAATAAGGCGATCCTGCGACCCTCCGCTCTGCGCCGCATCTGGAGCACCGAGCTCACGTCGTTCCGGAAATAGACCAGGACCGCGATCAACGTGCCCAGATGGAGCACCGCAGAGATCGCCAGGCTGGGCTGTGATATGTCGAGCCCGATGGCGTCGAGGACTTTGGGCACCACCACGAGATGACCGGATGAGGAAATGGGTAGGAATTCGGTCAGGCCCTGGACCAGACCCCAGATGACGGCGGCGAGCACGCCGGCACGGTAGTGGTCAGCCGCTGGAGATCAGCACCGCAAGTCGACCGTTGGCCGCGGCCATTGCCACGTCGGACGACTGGTCGGAAGGCACCGCCACCCCACCATCGGCCGCGGCGAACGGGTCGTCCGATCCAGGGTGTGCCACCACGCCGGGGACCTCGAGGCCCGAATCGAGCAATACAAGTCGCACGTCGTCGCCGACATCGGCGCCATCGGGGAGGGTGACTCCGACGACCCACCAACCTGGCGGCACGGTCTGGCCCTGCTCACCGACGTCGGTAGCCAACACCGGCGATCCGGCCAGGATCGATCGAGTAGCGACTTCTCCCCGCGCCGCCGACTCGAGTAGGCCTTCTGGGACCCGCCGCAGTTCGGTGTTGGTCTCGTCGATGACATCACCGGGCGCGATCGCATCCGTCGCGAATGGAGAGTCCACGGTCGGATCTGGGCGGAACTCCACGTAGACGGCAACCGCCGCCATGAGGATGACCAACGCCCATTTTCCCCATGGCATGGGCTGAAGCCAAAGCATGGCTCTGAACCTACGACCGGGCCGGGTTGATTAACAGGGGGGTGTGGGATGCTTCATTCGCCGTGCGACTTCGAACCAGACGCCCTAGGGACCGGATATGGCCCCTACAGCATTAGGAAACCGTCAGTCGTCCGATGAGGTTGAAGCCGTGGCGCTCGCCTTCTCCGACTTCTCGGACTTCTTCGGCTTGGAGTCGGAACTGGAGTCTGACGTGGAGTCGGAGGACTTGGTCTTCGCCGCCGGTTTGCTGTCGGTGGCGTAGAACCCGCCTCCCTTGAACACGATGCCACGAGCGTGAAACACTTTCTGCAACTGGCCGCCGCACTCCTTGTGCTTCTTCAGCGGCTTGTCGGAAAACGACTGGAAGACCTCGATGGTCTCGCCGCAGTTCTTGCATAGGTACTCGTAGGTGGGCATCAGATAAAGGTCGACCGCTCTTGCTTTGTGGTGGACAGCGCGATTCTACAACCCGCAGGTGACCTGTTCCATTCCGTCGCGGCCCAATAAGATCCCCTCCCATGACACTCACCATCGCTTTTGCCCTGGTGGCCGCTTACGTGGTGGGGAGCATCGATTTCGCCGTAGTCATCGCCCGCATGCACGGAGTGGACATCCACGAGGTGGGCAGTGGTAATCCCGGCGCCTCCAATGTCCTCCGTTCGATCGGGAGATTCCCGGCCGCAATGGTTCTCGTCGGCGACACCATGAAGGGGGTGGTCGGCGCTGCGATGGGGATGGTGGCCTCAGGCACCGGCAACCCCCTTGTCCACTGGGCGTTCCTCGCCGGCTTTCTTGCGGTCGTTGGTCACTGCTACCCGGTTTTCCACCGGTTCAAAGGGGGTAAGGGTGTGGCGACCGGCCTCGGGGTCTTGTTCTTCACCGTCACTCTGGTGGGGTTGATCGTGGTCACCTCATGGATGATTCTGCTCAAACTGACCAAGACGGCTTCGATCTCGTCGCTGATCGTGGCGGCTGTCGCGATACCGCTGGCCATCTGGCAAGGTGCGACGGGGTTGAGCCTCGTCTGGCTCGCCGCCACGGTGGTCTTGGTGGTTTGGCGACACAAAGCGAACATCCAAAGAGTTTTCAGAGGAAGCGAACAGAAAGTCCCCACGTGAGTATCGACGTTGCAGTAATACCCGCCGCCGGCCGTGGCACCAGGATGAAACCCGCCACGAGGGTGGTGCCTAAGGCACTGATCACAGTGGTCGACCGTCCCGCCATTCAGTACGCAGTAGAGGAAGCGGCGAGATCGGGTGCCAAAGAAGCCATCGTGGTGGTCGACCTCGATGCCGGGCATCTCATCGCACAGCACTTCAGCCTCGAGGGTCCTTTGCCGGGTCTCGAGGACATCAGAGTCCGACCGGTGGTGCAGGAAGAGCCACTCGGACTGGGTCATGCCGTCTACGAGGCCGCGGAGATGGTCGCTGACCGATCCTTTTTCTGTCTTCTCTCCGACAACATCGTGCGGCCGGGAAAGGACGTGCTGAAAGACATGTCCGCGGGCAGCAGTGATGGAAGCGTGTCCGTGATGTGCCTACGCCGCTATCCCGATGAGTTCCTCACCAGATACGGATTCGTCGTCCCGACATCCGAGATGGAAGGGAGATACCTCGACATCGGTGGCGCAGTCGAGAAACCCGGCGTGGAGAACGCTCCGTCGAACCTCGGGTTGGTTGGTCGCTACCTCTTCACTCCAGAAGTGTTCTCCATCCTCGACAAGACCGACCCGGGCTACGGCGGCGAGATTCAGCTGACGGATGCCATCAACGAGCTGGGCAAGCGAGGGAGACTACGTGGGTTTGTAGCCGAGGCCGAACTGCTCGACACCGGAACACCTCAGGGTTTGCTCCAGGCGAGCAAGGTGCTGGGCACCCATCAGTTCGGAGCCGAAGTCTTCGACTCGTGAGGCCCATCAACGGAGTCCGCACTCGAATCCTCTCCACCGTTCGACGGCTCCCGTCCGAGACGGTCCCCTACCAGGATTCCGTGGGCCGGATCCTTGCCGAACCGGTGGTAGCACCACACGACGTGCCCAGCTTCGCCAATTCGGCCATGGACGGATTTGCCGTTCGGGCTGCCGACGTCTCCTCGCCGGGTGCAGTTCTCCAGATCCTCGAGGACCTCCCCGCCGGTCAGGTGGCGTTGGCGTCCGTAGGGGATGGCCAGGCGATCAAGATCATGACCGGAGCGCCCATGCCCGGAGGAGCCGACACCGTGGTCCGGGTCGAGGTCACCGAAGAGGGCGATGGCAAAGTGCGCATTGAGACCGCTGTGGAGAAGGGCACCTCGGTTCGACCTCCTGGAGGTGACATGGCTGCGGGCGCCACCGTCTTTCAGGCCGGCACCCGGCTCACTGCTCCCCACGTCGGGGCCCTGGCCACCATCGGAGTGGTTGAGCCAGTGGTGTCCCGACGTCCTCGGGTTGCGGTGATGTCCACCGGAGACGAGCTCGTTGGTGCTGAGACCGTCGAGTTGCAGCCCGGGTTGATCCGGGACTCCAATCGTCCCATGCTCCTGACTCTCGTGGCGGAGGCGGGGGCAGAACCCCTCGACATGGGACGGGTCCCCGATGATGCCGCGTCGTTGCGGGCAGCCCTCGGCCAAGCCGCAGCCGAAGCCGACGCCATCGTCACATCCGGTGGGGTTTCGATGGGGGAGTACGACGTGACCAAATTGGTCCTCCGCGACGAGGCCGACGTCGACTTCTTCCCGGTGGCGATGAAACCGGGAAAGCCACAAGGGTTCGGCACGGTTGGGGGGATTCCCTTTTTCGGTCTTCCCGGCAACCCGGTCTCGGTCCTCGTCTCGTTCGAGCAATTCGTCCGCCCTGCGCTGCTCACGATGCAGGGCGCCCGGGCAATTCTCAGACCCCGGGTGATGGGGGTTGCCGGTCACGACCTGTTCTCCGACCCCGCCAAGGAGGAGTTCATCAGAGTTGGCTTCGTCGACGACGGACCACCGCCACGTGTCGCCCAGATTGGAGGGGGCGGCTCCCATGTGTTGTCCGGTGCTGCCAACGCCGACGCGTTTGCGGTGTTGCCGGTCGATGTCGAAGGCGTCGCAGAGGGAGACCCCGTGATCGTTGAGTTGTTCCGAGCCCTTGAGACCAGGGCGGCCGAAAATGTCTGAGGGGGAGCTGACCCACCTCAACGACCGCGGCGAGGCTCACATGGTCGACGTCGGGGACAAAGAGGTGACCCGCCGTGTCGCCATCGCCGAGGGCTTCGTGGCCATGTCTCCTGACCTTGTCACCCGGTTCTTCGAAGGGTCCCTCCCCAAGGGCGAAGCCGTTGCGGTGGCACGAGTTGCCGGGATCATGGGGGCCAAAAAAACTGCGGAGCTGATTCCCCTCTGTCACCCGATTTCTTTGAGTTCGGTAGCTGTTCAACTCGAACCGAGTGCACATGGTGTGGCGATCACCGCTACGGTTACGACGCAAAGCCAGACCGGCGTCGAGATGGAGGCCCTGACAGCCGTTTCGGCGACGGCGCTCACGATCTATGACATGGTCAAAGGCGTTGAGCGTGGCGTGACAATTGAGACGGTCCGACTTCGAAAGAAAGAGGGGGGACGGACCGGTACCTGGGAACGCCCCGAGGTCGTTGATTGAGCCGAGTCTCAAAACTACGCTTCGTAGCGGACGGAGTAACAACAGACATATGACACCCCTCATAGTCGGAGCGCTGGTAATCGGAGCTATCTGGGCCGTGTATCTCCTGCCTGCTGTTTTCGGTGAGCGGGGAAGCGCCTCGATCAGCTCCACAGAGGAATTCGACCGCTGGACCCACTCGATCGCCCATGTCCAGAAACACTCCGCCGCCGATCTCGCCGCCAGCCACAAGGACCAGATCAGGACACGTCGTCGGCGCACACTCACCGGACTCGCCTTGCTGGCAGGGGGCACGCTGGGCGCGGCTGCGTATGTGCAATCCATGGCGTGGCTGCTGACAGGTCTCTTCTTCACCTCACTGACCATTCTCTATATCGCTGCTCTCGCCCAGATGAAACAGCGGCGTCTTCAGCGGCTCAAAGTGACCCATGTGTCCGAGCGTCCCACCGAGTGGGAAGAGCCGCTGGTCAAAGTAATCGCCCGTTGACCCCCGACATCTCCAACGAGGTCCGTTCTATTCTCGATGCGCGTTTCGCGGCGCGGGAAAAGGCGATCTCTGAGTCACGCAAAGTCATCCGTGCCGCGGCCAACGGCATCCGGGCCCTTCATCGCTCCGAGTGGGACGAGGCCGAGATGCTGATCGCCGAGTCGGGCACGCGGCTGACTTCGATTGCCGACGCCCTGGCGCAGAATCCGGAGTTGTTGAGCCATGGCGTGGTCCACGACGCCGAAAAGGAGTACGCCGAGGCGCGTATCACGCAGGCCGTGTTCACCGGGGCCGAGACACCGTCATTCCATGACCTGGGGATAGACCCGGTCCCTTACCTGCACGGGCTTGGCGAGGCGGTGGGGGAGATGCGTCGACGCATGCTCGACCTTCTGCGTGAGGAAAGGTTGTCAGATGCAGAGAAGGTGCTTACCGAGATGGACGACATCGTCGACCAGCTGGCTCAGGTCGACTACCCCGACGGAATGACCAACGGGTTGCGGCGCACCACGGACGTATCACGCTCCCTCGTCGAACGCTCCCGATCCGACCTCACGGCCACCGTCGTCCAAGAACGCCTCCGCCAGGACCTACGCCGAACCTAATGCTGTGGGGACCGCATACGGTCCCTAGAGCGTCTCATTCGGGCGATCTGGTCTGGCCTGAGTTGACCGGTACAATCTCGGATTCCCGCATTGGGGCTGTAGCTCAGCCTGGCAGAGCACCTCGTTCGCAACGAGGGGGTCACGGGTTCAAATCCCGTCAGCTCCACCAAACACCCTGGTCAAGGGGCTTGCTGGCCGCCCGTGCGCTCGCTAGATCGACGATCCTGAGGTCTCGCGCTCCACAGATGGCCCACGGGATGCTGCGGTTCGAAGCACCTCATTTTG
>Ga0299907_10000299_pt1 | contig 22860 bp, 23 predicted proteins | sample RVTome_16_FD_198680 | JGI IMG/M metagenome (GOLD analysis project Ga0299907, IMG submission 198680) | Soil microbial communities from uranium-contaminated site in the Upper Colorado River Basin, Wyoming, United States - RVT152D67 (version 2) ...
CGACCGCCGCGGCTCGCATCCACAGGACCAGTCGCTCGCGGTCTATCGCATAGAGAAGCCTCCAGTACGGCACGGCGATGCACTCGGCGAGGTAGATGGCAGCCATCCAGCGGACGACCTCACCCGCGGCCGCGAATCCAGAGCCGTAGAGGAATATGGCAGCCCGGTCGCCGACGGAGGCGAGAAGGACGGCACCCGTCAGCCCGATCAGGGCGATCCAGCGCACCGCCTCACGGAACAGGTCGTCCCGCGCGGCGGGATCCTCCGGCCCCGTGCGGGACAGGGCCGGGAAGACGGCCGTCCCGATGAGAAACGCCACAAAGATGGGGGTCGAAGCCAGCTTTTGGGCGGCCGAGTAAAAGCCCGTCTCGACCTCACCCCGGAAGTGATGGAGCATGATGATGTCGACGCGGGCGTAGAGCGCGTAGAGAGCGCCGGCGGCGAGGAAGGGAAGGGAAGCCCGGACCTGACGCAAGGCCAGAGCCGGGTCCAGCGGACTCCGGAGCGGACCGTAGAGCCGTCGGGTCGCGGCGATCGCGGCGGCCAAGTAGACGGCGTGGGCGATCACGTGCGCCCAGAGGACGTGCGTCAGGGTCGCGCCGGCGACGAGGAGCCCGACCACGAGCAGGAACAGGACGGCGCGCGACGCCACCGTCAGCAGCGCGCTCGTCCCCATGGCCTCCCCTCCCTCGACGTACGATACGAAGGAGAGCGCCATCTCGTGAAGGGCGGTGCTGGCGAACGCGAGGAGAAGCAGCGTCCGGGTGCCCGCGGGCAATCCGTAGACCGACTCGCCAAGTGCGATGAGGATCCCAAGGAGGACCGCGAGGACAGCCTGGACTGCAGTCACGCTGACAGCTGCCCGGCGGACTAGCCCAGGGTCGCGGGCGGCCGCCCGGGTGAGCAGGTGGCCGAGCCCAAGGTTGACGCCCAGTCCGACCAACGCGGCGACAGCGAAGGCGAAGGAGTAGGCGCCGATCCCGTCCGCGCCGTACGCTCGAGCGAGGAGCAGGTAATAGAGAAACGAAAGGCCGTCCGCGACGGCGCGGCCGAGGACGAGCCACAGAGACTTGCGCGCGAGGCGCCCCATGGGAGCGGAACATAGCAACAGCCGTACCGACGCCGCTCGGTGGGGACGGCCGAACCCCGCAGTTGACTTCCCTGACCGGCTGCCTATCCTGTCGTGCATGCCTGACACCGACTTCGGCGACATCCTGCGCGAGCTGGACGCCCTCGAGGCCGAGATCGAAGCCATGCGGGTGGCGGTCGACGAGGGCGAGGAGACCTTCGTCACGGCGCCGGCGGCCAGGCAGGCGGCTCTCCGCCACCTCGAGGTGGCCATGCGGCACGCGGTCAACGCCGCGCGCTCGCTCATCCACGAGGCCGATTGGGAGGAGCCGGAGGACGGCCTGGACGCACTCGAGATCCTGGTCGAGGAGGAGGTCCTGCCCGGCCGGGTCGGGCTCACGCTCGTCGACCTCGCCGACTACGTCTCCGAGCTGGGCGAGGAGGCCGTGTACGAGACCGCCGACGATCCGGTCGCGTTCGAGCGGCTCACCGAGGGCGTGGACGCCCTCGCCGAATACCAGGAGTACGTCCACCACTTCCTCAAAGAGTGGTCCGAGTAGGAGCGGCCGCCTCGCCGGCTCCGCCCCGGACCGACCCGGAGCGGATCTGGCCGTACGTGTGACCCGCGTGGCGGTGATCCCGGGGGACGGGGTCGGCCCTGAAGTGATCGCGGTCGCCCGCCGGGCGCTCGAGATCGCCGGCCAGGCCGCCGGCGCCGACTACGTGTTCGAGGAGCTCCCGTGGGGAGCGGAGCACTACCTCGCGACCGGGGAGACCCTCCCCGATGACGCGCCGGAGCGACTCCGGACCGATTTCGACGCCATCCTCGTCGGGGCGCTGGGCGATCCCCGGGTGCCCGGTAACGAGCACGCGCGGGACATCCTTCTCGGCCTCCGTTTCCGGTTAGACCTGTACGTCAACCTGCGCCCGGCGCGGCTCCTGCGCCCGGACCTTTGCCCGCTCCGGGAGCGCCCCGACGGCCGCGAGCGGTCGATCGACCTCGTCCTCTTCCGCGAGAATACCGAGGGGGCTTACGTGGGCCTGGGCGGGAATTTCAAGCCGGGGACTCCCGACGAGGTCGCGATCAACGAGGACCTGAACACCTATGGCGGCGTGAAGCGGATCGTGCGCGCCGCCTTCGATCACGCGGTCCGAGAGGCTCGCCCGCGGGTGACCATGTGCGACAAGGCCAACGCGCTGACCTATGCCCACGGTCTTTGGCGGCGCGTCTTCGCCGAGGTGGCCGCCGAGTTTCCGTTCGTCCGCACCGAGGCCGAGTACGTGGACGCGCTGGTCATGAAGCTGGTGCGCCACCCCGAGCACTACTCGGTCATCGTGACCAGCAACCTCTTCGGCGACATCCTCTCGGACCTGGCCGCTGCGCTCGTCGGCGGCCTGGGTCTCACGGCGTCCGCCAACCTGCACCCTGGACGGATCGGCTTGTTCGAGCCGGTCCACGGGTCGGCGCCCGACCTGGCCGGCCAAGGGACGGCCAACCCCATGGCCGCGGTCCTCTCGGCGGCCCTTCTCGCCGAGCACACCGGCGCGCCCGAGGTAGCGAGCCGGCTCGAGGCCGCGGTCCGGGACGCGCTCGCCGAGGGTGTCGGCACTCCCGACGTCGGAGGCTTGGGCACCACCGCGACCGTGGGCGACTGGATCTGCGCCCGGCTCGAGGAGACGCCGGTCGGCACCCGGTGACCGGTGTGGCGGCACGTCCCGGGCCGCTCGAGTGGGCCGGCTGGGGCCTGCTGGCCCTTCTGACGGTCGCCATCCTGCTCCTGGCCATCCTCAGGCCGACCAACCCCGACGCCATCGTCAACGAGATCCGGCTCGCGGCGGGCTTCGACCGTTACCAGGCGGCGATGGACGAGGGGGACCGGCTCTTCGGCCGGGCGACGGCCGAGTTCCGGCTTTCGCGGGCGGGCGAGGAGGACCTGTCGATCGAGTACGGCATGCTGGCCGACGCCGCGGCGAGGTTCGGGCTTGCGCGCGAGGAGTCGGAGGGATTCGGCGAGGACCAGCGCGCCCAGATCCGGCTCGGACAGACCTACTACGTGTGGGCGAAGGCGCTCCTCGACGAGGGCACCGGCCCGTGGTACCGCGGCAACGACGAGGAGACCCTCGAGCGGGCCCGGGCGCTGGTCGACCAGGGGTTGACCCTCCCCAACCTGACCGGCGAGCAGCGAGTGCGCCTGGAGGACCTGCGGACGAGGATCGACAGGGCGCTCACGCCGTGGCCGATCCTGTAGCCGTTCCCGCACCGGACCCGTCCGCCGGGCCGGATATCGATCCCGGGGAGCGGCGACGGGCGCTCGCGACCTGTCTCTGGCTTGCCGGAGCGGTCCTCCTGGGCGGGTTCGATCTACCCGCCCATGGGTATGCGGCCTTCCAGTTCGCGCCCTTCGGGCTCGTGGCCGGCCTGCTCTCCATCCTGTACGTGTTCGTCCTCGTCCACAGCGGAGTCGTCCTCCGTGGGCGGCGCTGGCTTGCACCCCTCCTTCTCGTCTACTGGACGGCGGCCACCGGGATGGCCTTCCGCGTCCTCCTCCCGGGTCCCGGGCTGGTCCAGGTGGCGCTGGTGATCGGCGCTGCGATCGCGGCGGCGATCCTGGCGAGTCGGGAGGACCGCGAGGAGGCGATCCTCTGGCTCGGGATCGTGGCCGTCGTCCTGGCCGTCCTCCGGTTCGGGGTCGTCCCTTTCTTCGAGGCCCGCTCCGGTCTCCCCGACTGGGGGCCGATCCGGCTCGGGGAGGCGGCCGACTCGTTCCGGGACGTTTTTGTCGCCTACGCGCCACAGCGCCCGGCGATCCAGGTCCTGCACTTCGCGGCGCTGGCGTCCTACGCGCTGGCGCTGAGAGCGCAGGGCGGCGCCGACGAACCGCCCGTCGAGGTCAGGGACCCGGCGGGGCCGGCTCGACGAAGCGCCGGATGATGACGTCCCGCCGGTCCCGATAGGGGACGCCGGGCGTTGGGTCCCATGCCCCGATATCTTCTTCCGGAAACCCTCGATGATCCCGATACTCATTGATTCACGAAAGAGGCTCCGCCCGTGAAGATCAACCGCGACGACATCGTCCTCGCCGCCGGCGTTCGCACGGCGTTCGGGGCCTTCGGCGGAAGCCTGAAGGACCTATCCGCCAACGACCTGGGCGTGGTGGCCGCGAAGGCCTCCGTCGAGCGCTCCGGGTTCGACCCCGGCGAGGTCGACCACGTGATCTTTGGAAACGCCCTCCAGACCTCGCCCGACGCCATCTACTGCGCGCGCCATGTGGGGCTGAAGGCGGGGCTCCCCGAGGCGGTTCCCGCCGTCACCGTGAACCGCCTCTGCGGCTCGGGGTTCGAGTCGATCATCCAGGCCGCTCGACAGATCCTGACCGGCGAGAGCGAGGTCGTCCTGGCCGGGGGCACCGAGAGCATGAGCCAGGCCCCGCACCAGATCCGCGGCGCCCGCTGGGGGATCCCCCTCGGCCAGTCCAAGCTGGGGGACTACCTGTGGGAGGCGCTCTACGACCCCTACGCCGGGTTTTCGATGGCCGAGACGGCCGAGAACCTGGCCGAGAAGTACGGGCTCTCGCGGGAGGAGGTCGACGACTACGCCTTCCAGAGCCAGAAGCGGACCAAGGAGGCCCGGGAGGCGGGGCGGTTCGCCGACGAGATCGTCCCGATCGAGCTGGCCGACCGAAAGGGGCACCGGGTGTTCGACTCCGACGAGCATCCGCGCCCCGCCACGACGCCCGAGATCCTGTCCTCGCTCAAGCCCTACTTCAAGAAGGACGGTCTGGTCACGGCCGGGAACGCCTCCGGGATCGTGGACGGCGCGGCGGCGGTGATCGTGACGACGGCGAAGCGCGCCGAGAAAGCGGCCGCGCCGGTCCTCGGACGGCTTCTCGGCTGGGGGATCGCCGGCTGCGATCCCAAGATCATGGGGATCGGGCCGGCCCCTTCGACCCGGAAGGCCCTCCAGGACACGGGTCTGGGCCTGAAAGACCTGAAGCTCTACGAGGTCAACGAGGCGTTCGCGCCGCAGACGGTGGCCGTCATGAAGGAGCTCGGCCTCGATCACGCGAAGCTGAACGTGAACGGCGGTGCGATCGCGATCGGCCACCCGCTGGCGGCCAGCGGGACCCGGGTCACGATCACGCTTCTGTACGAACTGAGGCGCCGCGGTGGCGGCAAGGGGTTCGCGTCGGCCTGCATCGGGGGAGGCCAGGGCACGACGGTGGTCGTCGAGACGGTGTGAGTGGCCGGGTGGCCCGGTCGCCGCCGCGCGGGCTCCTCGTTACCTTGTCCACGGTAGCGTTGTCCCCCGACTTCCGGGGCTGCCCCCGTGCCACCGGTTCGTCCCCCAGCGCGTGGAGGCAGTCATGCATAGGCTCCAGGATCCCCCCGCCCCCGGCGCGACCCGCGCCGAAGCTCTCCCTCTCGTGGATCGGCACGGCTTCCGTACGGCGGCCGGCGCGGACAAGGTCTGGGCCGCGCTCGCCCCGACCCTGCTGGCCAGCTTCGGGACCCGTCGCGCGCGATGGTTCGCGCGGGTCGTCGGCTGCTCCCAGCGGAAGGTCAGCCGGCCCTTCCTGATGAGGCCGGGCGACCGGCTGGCGGGGTTCCGGATCGTCACCGCCCAACAGCCCGCCGAGCTCGTCCTCGAGGGCGAGCACCGGTTCGCCCGCTATGCCCTCATCTTCCGGATCGCCCAGCGGGAGGGGATCACGACGGTGGGCGCCGAGACCCGCGCCGTCTTTCCCGGCTCCCCCGGCCGCGCCTACCAGGGCCTCGTGGTCGGGACAGGCGCCCACGGCCGGGTGACCCGGCGCATCCTCCGAGGTCTGCGACGCCGGGTCGAGCTGGCGCGAGAACCAGGCTCAGCTCGACGCCGTGCCCGGGGCGGCCGGCGCCGCTGAGGCCAGGCGGCGGATCTTCTTGAACCGCCCGCCATGCATCGCCGCGTCGACGAGCACGACCTTCTGAGGGACCTTGAAGCGCGGCAGCCGCTCGCGACAGTGAGCGTGCAGCCGCTTCCGGAATTCACCGAGGCTCTCGCCGGTGAAGAGGTGAACCCGGGCAGTCACCATCTGTCCGGTGAGCGGATTGGGCTCACCGGAGACCGTCACGTCGATCACGCCGGCCAACGACTGCAGGACGCCCTCCACCTCCGACGGATAGACTTTCTCGCCTCCGACGTTGATCACATCGGAGTCGCGACCGAGAAACCGGATGTACTCCCCATCGACCTCGACGACGTCGCCCGTCCGGAGCCAACCGTCCTCGGTGAATGGGCTCTCGGCATTCAGATAACCGAGCATCGCGGACTCCGCCCGGATCTCGAGGAGACCATCCACGACCCGTGTCTCGAACCCCTCTCCCCCCACCCTCACCCATAGCGAATCGCTGGACCGGGACTTGGAGCGCAGGATGCCCGTCTCGGTGAGACCGTAGGTCTGAAGAAGACGCACGTCCGGGAAGAGGGCGTGGACACGCCGCAGTGTGCTCTCCGGCATGACCTCCGTGCCGTAGGTGACGAGCTCGAGGCTGGACAGGTCGTGGCCCTCGTGGGCCCCCGAGAGGAGAAGGAGGTTCAGGAACGTGGGCGAGGTCGGCAGTATCTGAGCCCGGTGCTCCTCGATCGCGGCGCAGGTCGCTTCCGGAGACCGGTCCTCGAGCGTGATGATGCAGCCTCCGTTCGAGAGGACGTAGAGTAGCGTGTTGATGCCCCCAATGTGATCGAACAGCAGGAAGGCGACGGTGCGCTTCGAGTGCCGCCGCACCTTGAATTTCTCGAGCAGCGGTACTAGGTCGTGGAGAGCGGCCTTGGGCTCGCCGGTCGAGCCCGACGTGAAAAAGACCAGGCCCGGGTGCTCCCGCTCGCGCACCGTGGTCAGGAGCTCGTGGGCGGCCGCCACGCCTGTCGGAAGGAAACGGGCTTCGCCGCTCCCGATCAGGATCATCACCTCCGCCTCGGCGATCTCGCGGAATCGGGGCTTCTGGGCCTCGACGGACGGGGTGAGGGGGACGATCACGCAGTGTCGGTCCGCGAGAGCGAGGAAGAGCGCCACGGCGTCCGGGGAAAAGTCGGCCTCCAGGCTCGCCACCGCCCCGGGCTCGACTCCCTCGACCTCGAGCGTTCTCGACCAGCGCTCGATCGCCGAGACGAGCCATGCATACGAGAAGGTCCGGTCCCGCCACACGATCGCATCGCTCGTCCCGGCTTCCCGGAAGCGGTCCAACAGGAAATCGACCGGCATCACGCCCCCCCCAGATACACGACCTGGCCAGTCACCGAGCGGCTCTCGGGAGAGAGGTAGAAGTCGACCACGTGGGCGACTTCCTCGAACGTGCCCATCTGGGGGATGGCGAGACGGGCGAGGAGCTGCTCGAGCTTCTCCTTGGGGACGGCGCGTGTGAGATCTGTTTCCACGGGTGCCGGTCCGACGGCGTTCACCGTGATGCCGAACCCCGCCAGCTCGCGCGCGAGGATCGCGGTCAGCATCTCCACGGCCGCCTTGGACGCAGCGTAGATCGCCTCGCCGGCGAGCTTGAGGGGAACAGCGACGGTGGAGAGGTTCACGATCCTGCCGCAGCCGTGTCGACGCATCAACTTTGCCGCCTCACGGCAGAACAGGAACGTGCCGATCACGTTGGTGTCCAGGACGCGGCGGGCGACCTCGACGGGGGTTACCAGGCTGTGGTTCATGGATGCCGTGCCGGCGTTGTTGACGAGGTGGTCCAGGCGGCCATTCTCCCTGCGGATCTCGGCGAAGAGGCGCCGGACGGAGACCTCGTCCCGGACGTCGACCTCGAAGTGAGTGGTTCCTTCCATCGGGCGCTCCGGCCGGCTCCGGCTGCAGCCGATGACGCGATGCCCTCGAGCCGCGTAATGCGTGATCAGGTACTCTCCGATCCCCCTGCTCGCTCCCGTAATGAGCGTCACGGGGGCCTCGGATCCGTCCCTCAAGCGGTTTCCCGGATCAGGCGGTCGGCATACTCGGCCAGGGAACTGATGGTGAGGAAGGGGCTTCGCTTCTCCGACATCGCCCGCTCGTCGGCGAGCGTGACGACGGCCTCGAGCTCCTCCTCGATGGCCTGCTCCACCATTACGATCAGGCTCACGAGCCCGATCGAGTCGAACAGCCCCTCGCGCCCGAAGAGGCGGGTCTCGGGACTTAGATCGACCATGACGAGCGCCTCCTCCTGCTCGGCGACCTCTCGCGCGCAGCGGGCGATCAGCGCGTGCAACCGCTCGCTCACGTCTTCTCCTCGCCTGCGACGAGATCCGGGTTGGGGATCACGACAGGCGGTCGAGGGGAGACGATCGAGTGCGGCGGCACGTCCGTGGTGACGACCGCCCCCGCTCCCACCAGCGTGCCCTCGCCGATCGTCACGTTGTCCAGAACCATCGCCCCCATCGTCAGCACGCAACGTCGCCCGATCCTGACCGGACCGGCGGAATAGCGCACATAGGTGGATCCGTCCCGCGCCTCGCGCGCGGGGATCCGGAAGCGGCCCCCCGAGATCATGCAGGATCCGCCGATCATGACGCCATCGTCGATCTCGACCCCAGCCTTCCCCTGCGAGACGATGACGCTATCGCTCCCGATCTGGGTGTCGGAGCCGATGCGGATCGGACCCAGCTTGGCCTGCACGCAGGCCCGGCGCCCGATGACCACCCGGTCCCCGATGACGAGGCCTTCGGGGCCGGCTCCCCGAGCGTCCAGGACGGCGTCGTCGTCGATGTGGACCTGATCGCCGAGGCGGATCCTGTGGGCATGGCGAATTACGACGTTCCGGCCGAAGACGACCCCGCTTCCGATGGCGAGAAAGAGGAGAGGGTAGAGGAGCTTGCGCAGGAAGAGCCCGAGCGCGCCGGGGATCGGACCGATGAAGGTGGTGAACGCCTCGTAGAGGAAGAGCGCCGCGAGGGAAGGCCGGCCGATCGAGAGATCGGTGTATCGGCGGAGGATCGATTTGCGGCCGCCGAAAAGCTTCTGCCGCACGAAGTGCCTCTCTTCCAGCACTCCATGGGAAGCCTGCCCGACGAGCGCGGATTCCGACGGCTCGACCATGACGACCTGCCGATGCCGCGCGATCTACATCCGGGAAAGAGCATCTTCTCCAGCCGGCGAGAGGACCGCGCACAGCCTTCGCAAGTCCCGGATGGGGGCCGACCGGAGACGCGGTAGATCTGCTCGTATCCTACCACAAATCCGACACCCCGGCAAAGGCGCCTGCCCGTGCGGCCCGCCTCCGAGACCAGGTGGTCCACCCGCCGGTCCTGCTCAGGTTGACACTCGCGCTTGCCCGTCTATCGTTGGGAAACCGAGTGATCCGTCAGGGGCAGGGTCGAGCGGACATCGAGGGAAGGCGATGGGCGAGGAGAGGTTCAAGAAGATCGGAGTCCTCGGGACCGGCCTCATGGGGAGCGGCATCGTCCAGGTGTGCGCCCAGGCCGGCTACAGGGTCGTGGCGCGCGAGGTCGAGGAACGGTACTGGAAGAAGGGGTTCGAGAAGATCGGCGGCTTCATGCAGAAGGCGGTCGAGAAGGAGAAGATGACCGCGGCCGACCGCGAGGCCGCGCTCGGTCGCATGACCGGCACGACCGAGCTCGGGGACCTTGCGGACTGCGACCTGGTGATCGAGGCCGTCGTGGAGGACCTGGCCGTCAAGAACGAGATGTTCGGCGAGCTCGACGGACTCTGTCCTCCGCACACGATCTTCGCTTCCAACACTTCGTCCCTGACGATCGCCGAGATGGCGGCGGCGACGGGACGCCCCGACCGCATGGTCGGGCTCCACTTCTTCAACCCCGTCCCGGTCATGAAGCTGGTCGAGGTCGTGCGGACGATCCAGACAGGCGAGGAGACCTTCCGGAAGACCTGGGCGTTCGCCGAGTCGCTCGGAAAGATCCCGATCGCGGCCAAGGACAACTCCGGTTTCGTGGTGAACCTGCTCCTCGTTCCCTATCTCCTGGGGGCCGTGCGGGCGGTCGAGAGCGGGGTCGCCTCGATCGAGGACATCGACAAGGGGATGGTCTACGGCTGCGGCCACCCGATGGGGCCTCTGACCCTCCTCGACTTCGTCGGGATCGACACCACCTACCGGATCGCCGAGATCATGTTCCACGAGTACAAGGAGCTGGTGTACGCGGCGCCGCCGCTTCTCAGGAAGATGCACCTGGCGGGCTATCACGGGCGGAAGGCGGGGAAGGGGTTCTACGACTACGGCGGGTCCGAGCCGAAGCCGATGGACCTGAACCTGTAGGCGTGCCGCGAGAATCGAAGAAGAAGAAGCGGGAGCGTGCCGAGCGGGTCTACGACCTGCTCGCCGAGGAGCATCCCGACGCCCGGACCGCCCTCCATCACGAGAACGCCTATCAGCTCGCCGTGGCCACGATCCTCTCGGCCCAGTGCACGGACGAGCGCGTGAACGCGGTCACGCCGACCCTCTTTGAACGGTGGCCGACCGCCGCCGATCTGGCCAGCGCGCGGCCGAAGGAGGTCGAGAAGGTCATCCGGCCGACCGGCTTCTTCCGCAACAAGACGAGGAGCCTGCTGGGCATGACCCGCGCGGTCGTAGAGGAACACGGCGGCGAGATTCCGCGCTCGATGGAGTCGCTCGTCGACCTCCCGGGGATCGGCCGCAAGACCGCCAACGTGATCCTCGGCAACGCCTTCGGGAAGAACGAGGGAATCGTCGTCGACACCCACGTCCGCCGCCTCTCGCGGCGACTCAGGCTCACGACCCACGACGATCCCAAGAAGATCGAGCGCGATCTGATGGATCTCTTCCCCCGCGAGCGGTGGACGATGCTCTCCCACCTCCTGATCTTCCATGGCCGCCGCGTGTGCGTGGCGCGGAGGCCCAGGTGCGAGAAGTGCGTCGTGTCCCATCTCTGTCCCTCTTCCAGGGTGTGAAGCGCCACAGAAGTCCGTCGGCATCCACGACCCCAGCCCTCCGAGGCCGTTCATGACCTACGAGTACGAGAACCTGAGGGTCGAGGTCGGTGACCGGATCGCGACCGTCACCGTGAACCGTCCCGACAAACTGAACGCCCTAAACTCGGCGACCGAGACGGAGCTCCAGGCCGTCTTCCTCCGGCTCCGCGACGACGCCGACGTGGCCGGGATCGTGGTGACCGGGGCGGGGGAGAAGGCGTTCGTGGCGGGCGCCGACATCGGGGAGCTGTCGGGCCTCGGGGCCACGCAGGGGAAGGAGTTCGCGTTCCAGGGGCAAACGACGTTCACGCGGATCGCCCAGTGCCCGAAGCCGGTCGTGGCGGCGGTGAACGGCTATGCCCTGGGCGGCGGTTGCGAACTGGCGATCGCGTGCCACCTGCGTGTCGCCTCCGAGCACGCCCGCTTCGGGTTCCCCGAGGTGACGTTGGGGCTGATCCCAGGCCATGGGGGGACCCAGCGCCTGGCGCGGATCGTGGGGCTGGGCCGGGCGCTCGAGATGATGCTGACCGGGCGCCAGGTGAAGGCCGACGAGGCGCTGGCCTGGGGGCTCGTGAACGCGGTCTTCGCGCCCGCGGAGCTCCTGGCCGGCGCGCGCGCATTCCTGGGGCAGATCCTCGACAAGGCCCCGCTGGCCGTCCAGTACGCCCTGGAGGCGACCCACCGGAGCGGCGACCTCGGCCTGGACGACGGCCTCTACCTCGAGGCGACCCTGTTCGGGATGGCGTGCGGCACCGAGGACATGCGGGAAGGGACGAAGGCGTTTCTGGAGAAGCGCAAGGCGGAGTTCCGCGGCCGCTAGCGTGGGTGCGTCGTGATCCGCCGGGCCTACCTGGCGTTCCTGCTGCTCACGGTGGCATGGGTCATGGCCGGGGTGGTCGTCTACGACCGGGCCTACGGCTTCCACCTCGCCAAGGCCTCTATCTGGTGGGGCCTCGTGATCATGCTGGTCGCCGCCGGCTACTACCTGATCCAGGAAGCGCCGGCCGCACGGGTGTCGGGCTGGCTCCGGCGAGACCTGGCGATCAACGCCCTGCTCTTCCTGATCCTGCTGGGAACGATCCTGGACGGGATCAACGGCCACGTCCGGCTCGGCCTGGAGGGCGCCGGCTGGGTAGCCTTCGCGGTGGCCCTCCTTCACCCCGTCCTGGTCGACCGGGCCCACCACCGCCATCACCGGGAGGATCCGGCCGGATCGCCCGTGCCCCAGTACGTCCCGCCCGTGTGCGTGTGGATCGACTGGACGGTGGCGCTGCTCGTCCTGCTGGGGATCCGGCTCCTCTAGTCCGACCGCGCCACACCGAAACAAGGGTCGCCCACAACACTGTCGCCGACCTCGGTCATGTGCCGGCTGGAATTGAGCGTGAGATGATCCTGCAACTTCCGTTTCTTCGCCTTCTAGGGAAAGTTCCGTAGTTGGAATGTCCGTAGTCACAATCCCCCGACATCTTGATGACCGTTCGGTTTGCTCTTCATTCGGGTCCCGTTCTGGCGGCGATGTTGCTGGTCGCCTGTGAGCCCGTCCCGTCGGCACCCGAGGGCTCCGTTCCGATCGACCCGCCTGGGATCTATCGCCGATGGTACCGCGAGGCGGAGGCCTGCCGGGACCTGCCTGGCGATTACGACCTCCTCCGGTTCTACCTGGTCCCCAATGCGGGCAGCCACCTGGAGCTCGGCGTTCGCGGCGCGATCGGTCGCTGGACGCAGCCCCATCGGATCTACATGCTCGAGGGGTATGACCTCGACGAGCCGACGATCAAACACGAGATGCTGCACGACCTCCTGTCCTACCTGGGCGACTTCACCCACGACGATTCGCTGGCGTTCCGGGTCTGCGACCTGACCGATGAGAGCGGTGGCCCTGACTAGGAATAGGAGGTCGGTCGTACCGGGCAGCCCTGCGACTACCGCGCTCCCGGGCTGACCGATAACCTCCCCGGCATGAAAGAGTCCGTCGGGAAGCGAGCCGCCGATCGGGTGACCCCGGAGGGTTCACGACCCGTCCCGGCCGACCTCTTGGGTCGCCTGGTCGCCGTTCGTCGCGACCTCCACCGCCACCCCGAGACCAGCTGGAACGAGACCGGCACCGCCGAGCGGATCGAGCGGGAGCTCGCCGCTCTCGGGCTCGAGCCCCGCCGGGTCTGTGGGACGGGCGTCCTGGTCGACGTCCCCGGCGTCCGAGAGGGCGCCCGGGTCGCCCTCCGGGCCGACATCGACGCCCTCCCGATCGCCGAGGAGACCGGCCTCGCCTTCGCGTCCCACAACTCGGGGATCATGCACGCCTGCGGCCACGATGGCCATACCGCCATGCTCCTCGGAGCCGCCGAGCTCCTGGCCATCGATCGGCCCCCGGCTCCCGTCCGGTTGATCTTCCAGCCCGCGGAGGAGGTCGGAACGGGCGCCAAGGCCCTGATCGAAGCCGGCGCCCTCGACGGCATCGCGGCAATCTTCGGCGGACACCTCGACATCCACTTCCCGGCCGGGACCATCTTCGTGACGCCGGGACCGGTGGCCGCGTCGACCGACCTCCTCCGGATACGGATCGCCGGCCGCGGCGGTCATGCGGCCCGCCCGCACGAGACCGTGGACGCGGTCGTGGTAGCGAGCCATGTCGTCCTCGCCCTCCAGCACGTGGTCTCGCGGGGGATCGACCCGGCCGAGGCGGCGGTGATCACGGTAGGACATCTCCAGGCGGGCGAAGTGGCCAACGCGATCGCGGGGTCGGCGGTCCTCGAGGGCACGATCCGCGCCTTCAAGGCCGACATCCGGGCGCGGCTCCTGGCCGAGGCGGAAAGGATCGTCCTGGCGACCGCGGCCCTCCACGGGGCCATCGCCGAGGTCGAGATCGAGTGCGGGACCCCGCCGGTCGTCAACGACGAGCGCGCGACCGCTCTGGCGCGGGAGGCGGCTGTACGGGTGGCCGGGCCCGAGCGGGTGGCCACCCTCCCCGGGGCCAACATGGCGGGCGAGGACTTCAGCTTCTACCAGGAGCGGGTGCCCGGCTGCTACGTCCGGTATGGCGCTCGCCCACCGGGATCGGCCCACCCCAACCACTCCAGCCGCTTCGACTTCGACGAGGCCGCGCTGGGGTGGGGCGCCGCCTGGCTGGCGGAGGTGGCGCAGGTGGCGGGACGGGAGCTGCAGAGCGGCGCAGGATGACGCGCGCCTACCCCTCGACCGGAGCCCTGCTGCACGGCCGGGCTTCCCGCACCCGGGCCAGATAGACCAGGAGGAGTCCGAGCAGCACGGTGACCCCGCCTGCCAGGAACCGCCACGTGACGGCCTCGTCCAGGAGCCACCACCCCAGGAGCACGGCCACGACCGGGTTCACGTACGCGTACGTCCCGACCTTGCTGCTCGACATGTGCGCGGTGATGTAGACGTAGGCCGTGAAGCCGACCAGCGACCCCATCCCGGCCAGGTAGAGGACCGCCAGCCACGCCTGGCCGTTCCACGTGACGGCGGCGTCCCGCTCGATGAGAAAGTGGACGCCGAGCATGAGGGGCCCGGCGACCGTGGTCTCGATCGCGCTCGCCGCGAACGGATCCACCCCGCTCAGCGAACGCCGGGCGTAGACCGTGCCGATCGCCCAGGCGAAGGAAGCCACGAGAACCGCGATCACCCCGGTCCACGACGACTCCACCTCCTCGAACGGTCGGACGAGGACGCCGACCCCCGCGAGGCCGATCAGCAGGCCGATCCAACCCAGAGGGGAAAGGCGCTCACCCCCCCGCCCGAGCATGGCGAAGAGGGTCGTCCAGAGCGCGAACGTCACGACAAGAAGGGCGGCGAGCCCCGAGGAGAGGTGCTGCTCGGACAGGTTCAGGAGCCCGTTCCCGATGACGAGCAGAAGGACGCCGACCGCGGCGGCGCGCAGGAAGTCCGCCCGGCCGGGAAGCCGGCGTCCGGTCGCCAGGCACGCGACGAGCAGGACCGGCCCGGCGATCGAGAAGCGGACGCCCCCGAGCAGGTAGGGCGGCAGGACCGCGACCCCCAGCTTGATGAACATGTAGGTCGACCCCCAAACGACGCAGACCAGAGCGTAGGCGAGGCCGACCGTAGCGGGGCTGGCGGAGTCGTGATCGTTCATCGGGCAAAGGTATAACGATCCAGTTAGCGACAGGATGAAATGCGCTTCGCCCCTCGCTTCAGCTCCGCGGCTCGACCCGCATCCGTATCCCGTGCCTCGGACGGAGCGTGATCGCCGGCTGGAGCTCGATCGGATGGCCGGGGACCGGGACGAATCGCCAGCGCCGAAGGAGCGTAGATAGGACCAGGGGCGCCTCGATCATCGCGAACCCGCTCCCCACGCAGCCACGAGGCCCCGCCCCGAACGGGATCCACGCCCGCGCCGACTCGGCCGGGGCGACGTCAGCCCAGCGGTCGGGATCGAACCGCTCGGGCTCGGGGAACCACCGCGGGTCCCGATGCGTTACCCACGGGACCACGTAGACCTGGGTGCCGGGGCGGATCCGATGTCCGTTCAGCTCGATCGCGCGGGTCGTCTCGCGGCCGATCCCCCAGGCCGGTGGATAGAGCCGCAGGGCCTCCCGGACGACCCCACGGGCGACCGGGAGGCGCTCGGTCGCAGCGGCCCCCGAGACCCCGCGCGCCTCCTCGGCGAGCCGGTCATCGGTCTCGGGATGGGCCGCCACCAGGTGGAGCGCCCAGGCGATGGCCAGGGCCGTGGTCTCGTGACCGGCGGCCAGGAGCGTGATCACGATCTCGCGAAGCTCGCGGTCCACGACCCCTCGATCCCCAGGGTCCCGAGCTCCGAGGAGGGCGCCCAGCAAGTCGTCGCCCCCCGCCGCGCGGCGCCGGGCCTCGACCATCTCCTGCGCGATCGCCTGGAGGCGACCCACGGCCCGGTGGAGGCGGGCGTTTCCGGGCGTTCGGGCGGCGAGCGGAAGCGGCAGCCACCCGGTCAGCAGGCGCTCGAACCGGTCGGTCAGGACGCCGAAGGCTTCGGCCGCTTCCTCGGTCCGCGGGGCGAGGTCGGCGCCGAACAAGGTCTGGGCCACGATCGCCAGCGTGATCCGCTGGACCTCCGCGTGGACGTCGATCTCTTCTCCCGGCCGCCAGCGGTTCGCGGCGTCCCCGGCGATCCGCTCCATCGCCCCCGCGTACTCTCGGAGCCGCTCGCCGCGGAAGGCGGGTTCGACCAGCCGTCGCTGGCGGCGCCACCGTTCGCCGCTCCCGGTCAGCAGACCCTGGCCCAGCGCAACCCCGAGCTGCCGCTCGTCCCAGGGCTTCAGCACGTCCTGGTCCCGCTTCACGAGCAGGGCTTCGATCAGATCGGGGCGGTTGACGAGGCAGCACCGGAGGACCCCCAGCCGGAAACCGGCGACGTCGCCCCACCGCCGGGCGAGAAGCGTGAAGAACCCGAGCGGATCGCGACGGAAGTCGAGCGCGCATCCGAGGATGGGGAGACCGTGCGGACCGGGTGGCGGGGGCAGGTCGATCACGTCCCGGAAGATGGCGCCGTCGGGCCGCGGGACGGTAGGGAAGCGCGCTTCGGGGACGGCGTTTGCCGGCGCCTTCCCGCCCGCTACCTTGACTTGGACGCGTTCGAACGCCCGTCCCTGGCCGAGGAGACGCGATGGCCGAGTTTGACATCTCCGAGCTGATCCACGACTGGAACCTGGAGGCGGGCGACCTCGTCCGGCCATCGCAGCCTATCGAGTTCGACGACGAGACCCTCCGGGACGGCCTACAGTCTCCCTCGGTCACCGATCCACCGATCGGGACCAAGATCGAGATCCTCCGGCTCATGGACAGGCTGGGGATCCACACCGCCGACATCGGGCTTCCCGGTGCCGGCCCGCGGGCGGTCGCGGACGTGACCCGCCTGGCGAGGGAGATCGTCGAGTCGAACCTGTCGATCGGCGCGAACTGCGCCGCCCGGACGCTCAAGAGCGACATCGATCCGGTGGCCCGGATCAGTCAGGAGGTCGGGCTGGCGATCGAATGCTGCACGTTCATCGGCTCGTCGCCGATCCGGCAGTACGCCGAGGGGTGGGACGTCGACTGGATCCGCAAGACGAGCGAGGAGGCGGTGTCCTACGCGGTCGGGCTGGGCCTTCCCGTGATGTATGTGACCGAGGACACCTCCCGCGCCCGTCCGGAAACTCTCGAGAAGCTCTACACGACCGCGATCGAGGCCGGCGCCTCCCGGATCTGCCTGGCCGACACGGTCGGCCACGCGACGCCGGACGGCGCCCGCAACATGATCCGGTGGGCGAAGCGGCTGGTCGAGCGAACCGGCGGGGACGTCAAAATCGACTGGCACGGCCACCGGGACCGCGGCTTCGGGCTCGCCAACGCGCTCGCGGCCCTGGTGGCCGGGGCCGACCGGGTCCACGGGACGGGCCTCGGAATCGGCGAGCGGGTCGGGAACGCCGAGATGGATCTCCTCCTCGTCAACCTGAACCTGCTGGGGTGGATCGAGACCGACCTGTCTCCCCTTCCCGAATACGGCCGCTTGATCGCCGAGGCGACCGGCGTCCCGCTCCCGCCCAACTACCCCGTCGTAGGCGAGGACGCCTTCCGGACCGGGACGGGTGTCCACGCTGCCGCGGTCATCAAGGCCGCCCGCAAAGGAGACGCCTGGCTCGCCGACCGCGTCTACTCCGGCGTCCCGGCGGGTCTCGTCGGCCGCCGCCAGGAGATCGAGATCGGCCACATGTCGGGGCGCTCGAACGTGGTCTACTGGCTGGAGTCGCGGGGGATCGAGGCCGAGGACGCCCTCGTGGACCGGATCTTCGACCACGCCAAGCGTTCCGACCACACGCTCACCGACGCCGAGATCGAATCGCTGCTCGACGGGGATCGGGCCGTTTCGGCCTGACCCTCGGAATTTTCGACGCCGCCTCCGCAACTTCGACGACGGGCCGGGGGTTCCGCGGCCCAAGAGGCCCAAAACCTGCTACCTGGGGCCCCGAGTGAACAAACGGCCCGCCGATTGCGTATCAGGGGCAGAGTTATGAAGCGGACGATGCGGATCCTCCTTCTCGCGGCGGGCCTGGCCCCGCTGACCACGACCCTTCCCGGGGGCGTGCCGTGCTGCGAGCTCCGCTACACCCTCGAGGCCCACCCGTCGACGGGGGCGATCGACGTCACCCTGACCGTCCACGGCTACCGGGGCGAAGCCCTGGTCCTCGAGCGTCCCAGCCAGCGACCGCTGGTGGGGCTGCTGACCCAGGACCCGGAGATCGAGGGCGTGCGGCACGCCCGCTGGGATCTGGCGGACGGCGCGCCGCGGTGGACTTACGACCGCCCCGCCCAAGGATGGGGCGATCCGATCCAGATCACGTATCGGCTCCCGATCACCGCGGAGCGTCCCCTGAACGCCTGGAGCGTCGGCCTCGACCGTCACCTCCTCTATGCGCCCGCCGAGGCTCTCTTCCTGCTGCCGGTGATGCCGAGCCAGACCGCTCAGCACGCACCGGTCCGGGTCGAGTGGCGTCTCCCCTCGGAGTGGCGGCTCGTCACCGGATGGCCCGGCGGTTCTTCCTTCTACGGCACCCGCACGCTCGTCAAGACCGACATCCTGGCTGGCGAGATCGGACTCAGCGAGATCCACGCCTGCGGGATCGCCATCGAGCTTGGAATCGCGGGCGAGTGGGGCTTCGCTCCCGAGGACGTGGCACAGGACATCGGGGCGATCGCGTGCGCCGCCCGGCGCCGGCTGGGAGCCCCCCCGGTTTCGCGGCTGGCCGTCATGATGGCGCCCGCCCGCTTTCCGGTCACCAGCGGCAACCGGAACGGTCCGCGCGCGGTTGGCTTCATTCACTGGAACGACGGCGGACCGCCGACGGCCCGACTGCTCGCCCACGAGATCGTCCACCTGTGGCAGCAGTTCGACGCCCCGGCCTGGTTCCAGGAGGGGGTGAACGATTACCTGGCGCTCCGGATCGCCCATGAGGCGGGCCTGGTCGGCGACGAGGCGCTCGCCGAGCAGCTCGCCGAGATCGACCGGGCGTACCGCCAAAACCCTCAGCGGGAGCGGTGGACGTTCGCCGAGGAGCAGCTCGCCGCGAAGCCCTTCGGCACCAGCGACGGTTACTTGGCGTACCGGAAGGGGGCGCTCGTCGGGCTCAGTCTCGACCGCGAGCTGCGGCTCCGGACGGCCGGCCGGGTCGATCTGGCGGCCCTCTGGCGTGAGATGAATAGCCGGACGTCGTGGGGGCACGTCCGATGGACGGACGAAGAGATCGCGCGCCGCGCGGCCGCGCTCGTCGATGGCGGCATGGAGAGCTTCTTCGGCGGCTACGTGGAGGGCACCGAGGAGGTGCCGAGGCCGGGGATCCTCCTCGCCGATATGCCCCCGCTTCCCCCGCCGGCCGCGGACCGCGGCCGTCTGGGCACCGTCGCGGCCTTCCTGCAGGCCACGTTCGACTAGCCCCCAACGCCCGGCTCCCCCGCTTCCGGCGCAGCCGCACGTCAAGCAGGCCGAGAACGAGCCGGGTTAGTCCGGATGCCGGCCGGCCTCGTACTTGAGGATCCGAACGTTCTCGATGGTGACCAGCCCCTCGTGGATCATCGCATCGATCTGGGGGAGTAGGGCGTCGATTCGCTCGGCGGTGTCGACGATCTCGATCACAATCGGCAGATCCTGAGACAGCCTGAGGATTCGCGCGGTATGGATCCGGCTGTGAGCACCGAAGCCCTCGATCCCGCGCAGGACGGTGGCGCCAGCGCCGCCCCCCTCGTGAACGCGATGGACGATCGCCTCGTAGAGCGGGCGGCCCTCCCACCGATCGCTCTCCCCGACGAAGATCCGGACCAGCTTGCCCTCACCTTCGATCTTCACTCGGGCCTCACAAGGAGCCGAGACGGACGCCGACGAAGGCCGCCGCGACCCCGAGGACGAGGTTCGCGAGCACGCTGGCACCGCCAGCCGTCCAGTCCCCGACCGACAGCAGCATGACGGTCTCGTAGGAGAAGGCCGAATACGTCGTGAAGCCCCCGACGACCCCGATCACCCAGAAGGCCCGCGTGACGGGGCTCGCGGTCGCGTGCGCCAGGAAGGCGGCCATCAGAAGGCCGATGACGAACGAGCCCAGGACGTTGACCGCCAGCGTGCCCCACGGGAAGCGGGCGCCGCCGAGATCCTGGGCCCACCCCGAGAGGATATATCGGAGGGCCGAGCCCAGGGCCCCGCCCGCCGCCACCACCAGGATGATCGTCCGCTCTCCCATCGCCGCCCTCAGAAACACGAAAACTCCCGCGACCCGTGGAGGGTCCAGGAGTCATCAGCCCGATCTCCGGGCGGTTCCGGCGAACTCCATCGCCGCCTGCCCTTCGAAGATGGCCACGGCGTCCAGTTGGGGCAAGTTGGATCGCCGAGGTCGCCCGTTGCCACGGGGCGACGGGGTCGGCCCTCGGATCGTCGTTAGATTGGCGGAGAGCCTTGAAGGCTCTTGACCATCAACCAGGAAAGCCCAATGACATGAGGAACGTCGTCGTCTTCAGCGGTGTGATGGCCGGGACCCTCGCCTTCGCGCCTGCCTTGCGTGCTCAGGCCGTGGCCGCCGTCGAGGTCGGCCCCTCGACCGTAGAGGCCGAGGTCGGGCAACGGATCTCCTTCACCGCGATCGGGCGAGACTCGGCCGGACAAGAGGTAGACCTCCCGGTCAGCGCGTGGGTCGCGATTCCCTTCGACCTCGCGGGCGCGGATTCGACCGGCACTGTCACCTTCTATGGCCCCGGGATCGCCCGAGTGGGGGCGATTGTCGGAGGCCAGGTGGGATTCGCCACCGTCACGGTTCGTCCGTCGCCTGTCGCCCGAATCGACCTGACGCCCCTGTCCAGACCGCTCGTGGTCGGTGGGACCGTGGCTCTGGGGGCGACCGCGCGAACCGCGACAGGCGTGCCAAGCGAGAGCGTCGAGCTCACCTGGAAGACCGACCCCGCGTCGGTGGCCGTGGTCGATCCCGCGGGTCTGGTGACCGGCGTCGCGCCCGGGCGGGCCACGGTGACCGCCTCTGCGGAGGACGTCGAGGCGACCGTGACGATCGAGGTCGTGGAGAATCCAGTCCAGCGGCTCGTTCTGAAGCCACCTACGAGCACCGCGCGGACGGGTGATGTCCTAAGGTTGCAGATCGAGGCCGAGGAACGCGATGGCCAGCCCGTGGCCGATCCTTTCGTCCGTTGGTCCGTGACGGGCGAGGGCGCCACGATGGGCCCGGACGGCGCCTTCGTCGCCGAGCGCCCGGGCCGGTACGCGGTCACAGCCACGAGCGGGGAAAGGGTGGCGGCAGGCTCGGTCACCGTGACGCCGCGTGGGGGCGACCGCGTGCTGCAGGTCCTGGGACGCGCGCCCATGTCGGAATTCCAGGCGGCCGAGCAGTGGATCGTCGGGGACTACCTGTACCTCTCCTCGATCGCTGACCGCGTCTGGGTCTACGACATCTCCGACCCGGCGCATCCCGTGAAGACGGACTCGATCATGGTCGATGCCAGGACCGTGAACGACGTCAGCCTGACACCGGACGGCAGGATCGGCGTCCTGACGCGCGAGGGAGCCTCGGATCGGCGCAACGGGATCGTATTCTTCGAGGCCTCGGATCCCGCCCATCCCAAGGTGGTCTCGGAGTACACGGAGACCGTCACGGGAGGCGTCCACAGCGCGTTCATCGACGACCACTACGTCTATCTCACCGACGACGCCACCGGCTCGCTTCGGGTGATCGACTTCGCCGACCTCGAGGCCCCGCGCGAGGTGGCCCGCTGGCAGGTCGAGAACCCGCTGGCCGGCACTATCGACCTCATGGGGCAGATGATCTCGGGCGGACGTTATCTCCACGACGTCCAGGTGGTGGACGGGCTGGCCTACCTCGCGTACTGGAAGGACGGCCTCGTCATCCTCGACGTGGGAAACGGCATCCGCGGCGGGAGCCCGGAGAGCCCGCAGTTCGTCAGTCAGCTCAAGTTCAACCACCGCGATCTCTACGGGCCCGAATGGCTCTCGGGTACCCACGAGGTGTTCCGCTACAAGAACTACGTCTTCGTGGGAGACGAGGTCTTTCCTCCGACCTTCGACATCTCGGCGAGGACTCGGATCGCACCCAGGGGGATCGTGCACGTCGTCGACGTCTCGGACATCGAAGCGCCGCGAAAAGTAGCGGAGTATCCGGTCCCGGAGGCAGGGGCCCATAACATGTGGGTGAAGGAGGATGTCCTGGTCATGGGATACTACGGGGGCGGAGGCCGCGTGCTCGACGTCTCCGGCGAGCTGCACGGGAACCTGTACGCCGCGGGTCGCGAGATCGCCAGCCTGTGGACCGGGGATCCCGAAGGGTACCGGCCCAACCTGCCACTGACCTGGGGGGCACGGTGGCACGGCGACCTCATCTTCTTCAATGACATCAATTCCGGTGTCTGGATCACCCGCCTGGGTGAGCCGATCGATCGGGGGTCCACGACCGCGCCGCCGTTCTGAGCCGGCCCCGAAGCCGAATCCACGCGTCTCAATGACGGCCCCCGGAGCGCCGAGTAGATTCACGAAATGCCTGCCACGGTCACGCTCATCCGCGGGGACGGGATCGGCCCCGAGATGGTCGATGCCGCCCTGCGCGTCCTCGACTCGGCCGGTGCCGAGATCGAGTGGGACGAGCAGGTGGCCGGTGTCACGGCGATCGAGCAGGGGAAGGGCGCCCTGCCCGAGGACACGCTCGAATCGATGCGCCGCACGAAGGTTGCTCTCAAGGGGCCCCTGACCACCCCGGTCGGGTCCGGCTTCCGGAGCGTCAACGTGGCCATCCGCAAGGAGTGCGACCTCTTCGCCAACGTCCGGCCGGCGAAGACGATGGTGTCCGGTCTGCGTTACGCGGACGTCGACCTG
>Ga0299907_10000300_pt1 | contig 22844 bp, 25 predicted proteins | sample RVTome_16_FD_198680 | JGI IMG/M metagenome (GOLD analysis project Ga0299907, IMG submission 198680) | Soil microbial communities from uranium-contaminated site in the Upper Colorado River Basin, Wyoming, United States - RVT152D67 (version 2) ...
ACAAACGTCGTCGTGGACGACGCAGGTGTGGTGGTCTCCGTCAACGTGGTTGTTGTGGTCGAGCTTTCGTCGGGTGCCGTGAGACCGGGCGTTGTCGATCCGGTGCATCCCCAAAGCAAGACGGCCAGTATCACCAGCCACCGCATGTCTTGCATGCGAGCCTCGATACCCCGGTGTGACCAACCCGAAACCACTGATCCTGTCAGGGTTTCGAGCAGTGCGACTTCGGGGAAGTTTGGGTCTGGATGAGTCACCGTGATCTATGGAAGCAATGGCTGGTAGTCGTGGGGCGCTCCCTCACCGTCGGAGCTGCCAGCGGAATCCTCGGCGGTGCCCTCATCTTCTTCTTCTTCGGGTTCATCGGATTCTCCGGGGCATCGTTCGCCACACGGGTGGGGAATGGGTGGAAGGCTGCCATCGACCCTGGGCTCACCAAGGGTTTGGGTGCCGGTCTCGCCATAGCCGTGGGGTTGGCGGCGACCGTTGTCGCATGGAGCGTGGTGGGTGGCCGGCATCATCCGCTGCGCACGCGAGCCTGGTTGTCGTTGCTCGCCATCGTGAGCGTGGCGGGCTCCAATCTCGAGTCACTTCGCACCGCGTTTGGATGGGACGAGGTCGGAATCGGCACCGTTTTGGGCATTGGCCTGCTGGTAGCGGGGATCGTCTGGGCGGTGGCACCCTGGGTGCTTCAGAGCGAGATCACCGAACTCTCAAGTGGGGGCCAGCCAACCCAGTGAGGTTTGGGTCGCCGGTAGGCGGGTAATAGTGGCGGAATCCCCTGTACAGGTGTCTGGATGAACACTTCGCTGACTCATACCACTCGAATCTCGACGGCGCGCCTCACAGCTGCCGGTGTCGTTGTGGCCATGCGGCCCCGCCAGTGGCTGAAGAACCTCCTGGTCTTCGGTGCCCCGGCGGCGGCGGGCATGATGTTTCAGCCCCAAGCTCTGGCCGATGCGACTCTTGCGTTCATTGCCTTCACGTTGGCGGCAAGCGGGACATATCTGATCAACGACACGATCGATGCCCCCGCAGACAGGCTGCATCCGACAAAACGTCATCGCCCGATCGCAGCCGGAATCCTGTCAAGTCGATCGGCTGTCTCAGGTGGTGTGCTGCTATTTGCCGCCTCCCTGGTGCCGGCCGCAGTGATTGCACGACCGGATTTCACCGGGGTCTTGCTCGTCTACATCATCATGAGTGTTTCCTACTCGCTGTGGCTGAAACGGATTGCAGTGGTCGATCTAGTTGTCGTTGCAGCCGGGTTCGGGCTCCGGGCGGTAGGCGGAGCTTTTGCGATCGACGTGCCACTATCTCAATGGTTTCTCATCGTGTCGTTCTTTGGCGCACTCTTCGTCGTGGCCGGCAAACGCTTCGGTGAACAGCGGAGCCTCGGAGCAGATGCAGCGAAACATCGGCAGACCCTCTCGGAGTATGCGGACGTCTACACCCAACACGTCATGACCCTCTCATCGGGGATCACGCTGGTCGGCTATGGGATGTGGGCGTACGATCATGGGGTTCTCGCCGATTCGTGGTTTCTTGCTTCGTTGATGTTCCTGGTCATGACGTTGCTCCGGTTTGCGTTGCTGGTACATGCCGGAGAGTCTGATGACCCGGTCGAGATCGTCTGGAAGGATCAGCCGCTGAGGGTTCTCACGCTCGTTTTTCTGGCGCTGGTCGTCGTCGGGATCGAGATCAGCTGAACGTTTGCACGACGGCTCGAGACCCGGTCACGCGTCCAACTTGTCCACCATCGACGGCGGGAGAAGTCTGATCACTCCCATGACCCATCTCAGGATGCGCGGTACCCAGATCACCTGATCGCGGCGAGCCAAACCGTCGACCACCGCCTTTGCCACCGTTTCCGCCGTGACTGCGAATGGTCTGGGCCCCATGTCGGCTGTCATCTTGGTGTGCACGAAACCCGGTCTCACCACCAACACTCGCACATCGCTTGTTGCCATCGAGCGAGTCAAGCCACGAGCCAGGAAGTCGATCCCCGCCTTGGATGCGCCGTATACGTAGTTCGACCGGCGTGGCTTCAACCCCGCCACCGATGACAGAACCACGAGCTGGCCGCCGCCGCGCTGACGCAATTGGATCGCCGCATGAAGCAAGGCCGACCCGGCACCGACATGGTTGACGACGATCATCTCAACTGCCAGCTCGGGGTTGTCGTTCACATCGTCCTGGTTGTGGAGCACGCCGAAGGCGAGTACCACCGTGTCGATGCCGGGATGCTCCGCAAAGGTCTCTGCAAAGAACTTTTCGTGTGATGAGGTGTCGGCGGCGTCAAAATATCGGTAGTGGGTCTCGTATCCGAGCGGCGGTTCCGGCTGTCGATGCGGGTCGCGACCCGCGAGGATGGCCACTCCGTCGGGGCCGACCATCCGCGCCACGATGGCAAGCCCGATGTCAGAATTCGCCCCAAGAAGGAGCACAGTCTGCGGCCGTCCGAAGACGTCGACCGGCGACATCAGCGAGTCAGCCCAAGACGCAGGGAGAGATTGGATCTCAACCTTCGGTCAGGATCGATTTCAGCCTGCACATCTCGCCAGTTTGGGAGGTTCGGATACATTTCTTCGAGAAATCGGCGTCTGAGACGTGAGTCCTTGGCCAGATATGTTCTGCCCCCGGCCTCCGCCACCCTCGAGTCGCACTCATCCAGGATCCGGCCGAGCTCAGGGTCTCCGAGTGGCATATCCACGGCGAGAGACCAACCAGGCATCGGGAACGAAAGGTACCCGGGCGAGGCCTCGCCCATCCGTTTGAGGACAGCCAGGGACACGGGGGTGGCCATTCGGGCCAACACCTCGGCTATCTCGAACAAGGTGTCTTCGTGATCATGAGGAACCACAAACTGATACTGGAGGAAACCCCGCTCTCCGTAGAGCCGGTTCCAGAAATCGACTCGGTCGAGGGGGTAGAAGAACGAGTCAAGCGACTCGATTCGTCTTCCAGTTCGTCGTTTCCCGAGGGTGTACCAGATGTTGTTGAAGATCTTGACGGTGAATTTGTTGACGATACCCGGACACCAATCGGGGAGTGAGATGGCGCGGTCCCAGCCCTGTTCGGCTGCCGGTGATCCCGGGTTCTCGCCTGCCGGAGCATGGTCGGCGCTCATGACCAATCCCCGTCCCCGCCGATCGGACAAGTCGGCCCAGGCAACGGAGTATCGATAGTTGGCATCCGAGTCGAGGAGAGCTTGCATGGTTGTGGCGAGGTCTGGCGCTGCCTGAGTGTGAACTGACATCGCAGTGTTCTCGATTGGAATCAGTCGGATGCCGGCGCTGATGATCACCCCGGTCAGTCCCATTCCCCCCAAGGTCGCGGAAAACAGCTCGGATTCGGGTTGCACATCGACCACCCGACCCTCAACGGTGAGCAGCTGCAATGACTCGATGTGGGCTCCGAACGAGCCATCGCGATGGTGATTCTTGCCGTGGACATCCGCTGCGATGGCACCGCCGAGGGTTACATGGCGGGTTCCCGGGGTGACCGGCAAGAACCATCCTTGCGGAACCGCGAGATCGAGGATCTCACTGAGAGAGGTTCCTGCCATGGCGGTGAGAATGCCGGTGGCCGGGTCTAGATCTGCGCCCTGGATGGCTGTCATGTCGACGACGGTGCCACCGGCTAGCTGGGCGGCGTCGCCGTAGCTCCGCCCCAACCCCCGAGCGATGTGTTCTCTGCCATTCGTGACCACGTCGGACAGGTCGTCGAGGTCTCTTGGCCTGACCACCTGTGATGTCGTCGTGGGGCATCGGCCCCAACCGCTCAAGGAGTGCCAGTCGCCTCTCGGTGAAATGGAGTCGCTCGAGGTCAGCACGCGACGAGGATCTCGTCAACCCTGGCGTGGTCGGCTCGAAGGACGGCCCACCAGTCATCCAGACAATTCGTGCCTGCCGCCACCACCATTGTGCGGAAGGCTCCCGGATCTCCTCCGTTGGAGAGTTCAATGGCGGCATCACCGGACGAACCGAGGAAAATGAATGGGCGATCCTCAGGTGCTCGAGCCGTTGCAACCACTGCGCCGTTGCCGAGCGTCTCGTATTCCAACTCGAGCACGTCGGCGAATCTCTCCTGCAGACGTGGATCCGGGATGAGCAGAGTATCGATCGACACGGGGAGGATGAGGCGTGTCGAGACATCGCTCAAGCGCTCCACGCTGTAGTTGGTCTTGTTGCCGAAGCTGGTGAAGAGATGGCCGAAAGTCCCATTCCGGTCGTTCCCCAGGCCGTACACGAGGGAGTTAGGCAGGTAGAAGGACAGGTGTCGGAAGCTTCCCCCGTCCCTCGGCTCCGCGATGACTGCCACGTGCTCACCGTCGAAAGTCTCCACCCAGGCGAGGAGCGCCTCCCAGTGGGCATCATTTCGAGGCAGGCTCACCTGTTGGATCCCCCGTTGCATCAAAGTGTTTGTGGCGAGTCGTTCGGGGAAACTCACCTGCCCTCGACTCACCGTGGAGTAGGCGACCTCAGGGAGAACGAAGAACCCAATCGCATTGATCGCGATGAGCACCCCTGCCAGGGCCGGCCGGAGGGTGGGAGCCGTGATGTGGGCGTCGAAGACTTTCGACGCCCAGATGATCCCGATCGGCAACAGGACCAAGACGTAGCCGAGCTGGCCGCTGTGGACGAACAGGTAGACCAGAAGCGCCGGGACACCCCATACGAGGAGGATCCGACGATGCTCAGACTCCAAACGTGGTGACTTGGCCCTGGACAGCGCAGATAAGGGGATTGCCAGGAGCGCAACGTGCAAACCGACGACCAATGCGGCCGTCACCACCAGAAAGTTTTGCACGAGCCCCGCCCCGGAACCAAGCCACGTGGCCCCACCGGTCAACTCCGCGAGCTGGCTAGACAGTCGCAGATAGTTGATCGGCCCACCCGCAAGGAAAATGAGAGGTACCAGCCAGGTCATCGAGAGTGTGACGAGCAGGACAGCACAGCCAAACCGCACCTTGGGAGCAAAGGCCTTCGCACCGTAAATCAGGAGAGGGAGGAAGAGGACCAGACTCGTTTGCCGGATTGCTCCCATTCCGGCGAGGAGCACCGCCGCCACCATGAGGAAGCCGGCTCTGCGCTGCTTGCGTGCCTCGAGGATCAACAAGACGAGGGGGACGGCGAGGGCAACCTCCAGTATGTAGGTGAGGGCGACCTCGCTGTAGTACCAGACCAACGGCGAAGTGCCGAAGAGCGCCGCCGCGATGATGGAGGCGCGTTCGCTCGTCATCCGTGTGGCCAGCAGATACACCAGCATCGTCGCCGCAGACCCTGCAACCACCGAGATGGCAGTTAGGGCGATCACCGGATCCCGCACGACCCAGTCGATGACCCTGCCAAGAAGGACGTAGCCGAGGTAGCCCGGGGGATGGGGCTGATGGCTTTCCAGATCGAAGGACTCCACCCCGAGAGCGAAATTGACCGAGTCCCAATTCACCAAATAGGAGGCGCGAAAGGGGATACGGATCAGAGCGGCGACGGCGAAGATGATCAGGGCGCGAACCCACCTCCGCCGCCACCAGGGCAGGCTTACGGAGGGCTCCAGATCGCGATCAACCGATCTCTCGACCGAGGTCGAGGATGTGGCTCTCATGAGATCGGCGCGGTACCCCTATCGCCAATGGGTCAAACGTCTTCAGCAGGCGTCGATCGAATGTGCATCCCATGTGCGGTGAGCGCGCATTTCTGCACACTCGATAAGGTCCAAGGGTCGAATGTGCTGCCAGGCGCGGTGGGCTGGACGGCAAGAGCAAAGAGACGACAGCTGGGTTCCGCTTGTCAGCGGAGTGGTCTCTATACTCCCGCACCGCTCCGATCTCTCTGATCCTTCCGGAGGAACTACGCAAAATGACGGACACGATTCTGTACATCGCGCTCGTCGCGGGTGTGCTGGCCCTGGGGCTGGCCGTTTATTACACCCGCGCCGTGCTCGCCGCCCCCCGGGGCAACGAACGCATGGTCGAGCTCTCCACTGCAATCAGGGAAGGCGCCATGGCCTTCCTCAGGCGCGAATACATCTGGGTCTCAGTGTTCGTCGTCGTGATGGCGGTTCTCATCGCCGTGCTTTTGGAATGGGGACGACCCTGGGGCGCCATCGCCTATGTGTTCGGGGCCGTCCTCTCTGGTCTTGCCGGATTCATCGGGATGCGCATCGCCACCGCCGCCAATTCGCGGACCACCGAGGCGGCGCGCACCGGCGGAATCCCTGCCGCCCTCCCGGTGGCCTTCCGGGGTGGTGCGGTCATGGGCTTCACTGTGGCCGGTCTCGGGTTGCTCGGTTTTGGTCTGGCCTTCTGGCTCTTCAATGACGGGCCCCTCGCCGATCCCGACTGGGTGGACATTGTCACCGCCATCGGTCTCGGTGGCTCCTCCATTGCCCTTTTCGCCCGGGTCGGCGGGGGTATCTACACCAAGGCGGCCGACGTCGGCGCCGACCTTGTGGGCAAAGTGGAGGCCGGGATTCCCGAGGACGACCCACGCAACCCTGCGGTGATCGCCGACAACGTCGGTGACAACGTCGGTGATGTCGCGGGTATGGGGGCAGACCTCTTCGAGTCATACGTTGGCTCACTGGTTGCACCCATCGCCTACTCGGCTCTCGTCTTCGGTGGCCTCGCCTTTCAAGCCGAGGCCATCATCTTCCCGCTCGCCGTCGCTGCCCTCGGAATGTTCGCCTCGATCATCGGGTCGTTCCTGGTCCGGGCCAAGGATGAGTCGCATCTCGCCGCGGCGTTGCACCGGGGTACCAACTTCGCCATGATCGTGACTGGTCTCGGCGTGGCCTGGCTCGCCTACTGGGTGTTTGGCGACGTGGTCGAGAACTGGGTCGGAATCTGGATCGCGGTTGTCGCCGGCCTCGTTGTCGGCTGGCTCGTCGGCAAGATCTCGGAGTGGTTCACCTCCGACCATTACAAGACGGTCAAAGAGATCGCCCGTCAGTCCCAGACCGGGCCGGCAACCGTCATCATCTCCGGCGTGGCCGAAGGCATGCGCTCCGCCGCCTTCTCGGTGATCGTGGTGGCCGGAGGCATCGGCGCTGCCTTTGCGGCGGGGGAATGGGCGATGGGCGAAGGTGGCGGCATCTATGGGGTCGCCATTGCGGCTATCGGAGTCTTGGCCACACTCGGCATCACCATCTCCGTAGACGCCTACGGCCCGATCGCCGACAATGCGGGTGGCATCGCCGAGATGGCACACCTCCCCCCGGAGGTGAGAGAGTCGACAGACGCCCTCGACTCCTTAGGCAACACCACAGCGGCTGTAGCAAAGGGATTCGCCATCGCCTCGGCAGCGGTCACCGCACTCGCTCTGTTCAATGCCTTCACCGAGGCGGTGAACCTGGAGAGCATCAACATCTCCTCCGCTCCGGTGACCATCGGCCTTTTCCTCGGAGGGATGTTCCCATTCCTCTTCGCCGCTCTCACCATGAATGCAGTGGGTCGTGCCGCCGGGAAGATGATCGACGAGGTCCGCCGTCAGTTCCGGGAGATCCCGGGTCTCAAGGAAGGCGATCCGGACGCCAAACCTGATTACACGACATGTGTCGATATCGCCACTGCTGGCGCGCTCCGCGAGATGATCATCCCGGGCTCTCTCGCAGTAGCCCTGCCACTGGTCGTCGGTTTCTATGACGTCGAAATGCTCGGTGGCCTTCTCGGGGGGGCGCTCGTAACGGGATTCCTGCTGGCCATTTTCATGGCCAACGCCGGTGGAGCCTGGGACAACGCCAAGAAGTTCATCGAGACCGGTGCGTTTGGCGGCAAGGGAAGCGACTCCCACAAGGCGGCGGTGATCGGTGACACCGTCGGAGATCCGTTCAAGGACACCTCGGGTCCCGCGATGAACATCGTCATCAAGGTGATGACGATCGTCTCGCTGATCTTCGCCTCGGCCTTTATCGGCTGACCGACGACCCCTACCCACACATGACTTCCATGATCCCCGGTTTTTTCGGGTGTCAGCCGCTCCCCCTTATCCTCAGTAGGGCATGACCACTCAGCCGTATCCGCCCGTCGACCAGCGCAAGGAGATCGTTTTCATTCGCCATGCCGAGTCGCAGGCGAATCGCGAAGGATTCTGGAATGGGAGGACCGACGGTCCGTTGAGTGAGCCGGGTGAGGCGAGTCTCGAAGTCCTGGGTAGGAGGCTCTCGCGGTGGAATTTCGACGCCGTCATCTCCTCACCGCTGACCAGGGCGCGGAGAACCGCCGAGGTCTTCTCAGACGACGTCCAACTCGACGAAGACTTCACAGAAATAGACCTGGGCAAATGGGAGGGCATGCTCTTCACCGAAGTCCAGGAGAAGCATGGTGAGGAACTGCAGGAGGCAATCAACACGCGGACGCTTGCCATGGGCGGCACCGGAGAGACTCTCAACGAGGTTGGGGCGCGTGCCACCGGAGCTGTTGATCGGCTGTTCGATCGCATGGGGGAGAGCCAGAGGATCGCGGTGGTGACCCACGGAGGATTCATGCAGTCCGTGATCCACCGTCACCTCGCCGGCGATGGTCACAGAGTCCACAGCTTCACCTCCAACACGGGGATCACGAGGATCATCCACCAATTCGGCAGGGTCCGGCTCGCCTCCTTCAACGACACTGGTCATCTCGGACCAATGCCGCCAGCAGTCAATGCGCATCTGACAGCCGGCGACAAGGTGATCACCCTCATCCGTCATGGTCAGACCAAGGCCAACGTCGAGCGCCGGTGGCAGGGTCGGGGTGACTGGGATCTCGATGGTCTTGGAATCAGGCAGGCCGAGGCTCTGGGTCAGTGGTACGGCCGCCACGCCACCGTGTACACCTCACCGTTGAAGCGGGCCGCATCCACTGCTGGATATATTGCCCGGAATGGTGTGGTCCCGATCGACGACTTCATGGAGATTCACATGGGCGAGTGGGAGGGTATGACCACCGACGAAATCGCGGAGAAATGGGCCGGCGACATGGAAAAGATCTATCGGGATGGCATCGACCTCCCCCGCGGCACCAGCGGCGAGACCTGGGCTCAGCTGACCCAACGATTCTCCGCCGCAGTGGCTTCTCTAAAACATGGCGATAGTGGGCCCACCGTCGCAGTGGCACACGGTGGCGCTATCAGGTCGTACGTCTCATCGCTCACCAAGACCAACGACACCCATTCGGAGTCACTGTTCACGCCTGCCAACACCTCGCTGACTCATGTCGCAGTCACCGAGCGCGGGCCCGAGATTCTCGACTACTCGGTGTCGACGCACCTCGAGTCACTCGAATAGCCTCTCGAACCGTGACGACTTACGACTCACGTCGCTATGCGATGGTCAATCGGTGGGACCCATCCCACTTGAAGCGGATCGATCGGCTGATCACGATCCGACCGGGCGATCTCGTCCTCGAGGTTGGGTGCGGGCAGGGTCACCTAACCCGGGCACTCGCGGATCGAGGCGCCGACGTGGTCGGTATCGACGCCAATCCCAAAGCACCGGACGTGGCGGGGACCGACCTGGTGAAGCACATGGTCGCCGAGGAGCTCGACTTCGACGACGCACACTTCGACTTCGTCGTCTCGGTTCATGCCATCGAGCACATCCCACCGCTGCAAAAGGCGCTCGCCGAGATAGCTCGCGTCTTGAAACCGGGTGGCGACGCCCTGTTCATCTACCCGGCGGAGCCCATCAAAGGAATCTATGCGATTCCCACCTCGATCATCTTGCATGGAACCCCGTTCAAAGCCCGTGAGGTGCACTGTCACAAGCTGACTCCGTCGAAGGTGCGCGCGATGTTCGAACCGATGGGGATGAGAGAAACCGGTCGTGAGTTCAGCCTGTTCAAATCGCCACAGTTCGCTTCCGTGTTCGAGAAAGTCGCCTAGACCGTCTTGTTCACATGTCGAGACTGTGGGAAGGAGTTCGACCTCCCCGATCATGTTCTCGACCGATATCCGGGATGGGCCCCGCAACAGTGCCTCGACTGTCGCAACGGGTCTTCACGTGACCCGAAGGCTCGGGCGTCGGTGAGCAGCGGGCCCAGTGTTTCAAAGAGTCGTGACCTGACCCTCGCTGAAGTCTTGGCCACGTTCACCGAAGGACCTCAAACAGGCGTGTTCACCGACGGCTCCTCAGAAGGGAATCCCGGTCCCGGAGGCTGGGGAGCGGTCCTCGTCGTCGACGGTCAGGTCGTTGTCCAGGAGTACGGGTCCGGGGGACACACGACCAACAACCGCATGGAGTTGACGGCGATGATCGCCGGGCTGAAGATGATTCCTCCAGACACGCCTACCGATGTATATACGGACTCCGAGCTCATCGTCAACATCCTCACGAAGTGGGCGTCGGGTTGGCGGGAACGGGGCTGGAAGAAGAAGTCGTCCGGCCCGATCGCCAACCTCGAGCTGGTGAAAGAGGCGTACGCCCTGGTCCAGGCCAGGCCCCACGCCAACATACGATGGATCAAAGCCCACAGTGGGTTCCGTTGGAACGAGTACGCGGACTCACTGGCGACGGCCTATCGCCGGGACGTCGTTTGACCACACGTCGAGCGACATCAGGAGACGACATGCGGGAGTGGTCGATCCACGCCCACGGGTCGGCTCTGTACGTTCAGCTGTGCGAAGTGGTGGCCAATTCTGAGGAGCTTCTCCGCATCATCAATCGAGTCGACAACTGGCCTCGTCAGAATGTCTTCTTTGCGGCTGTCCACTGTCTCTTGATGAGAGGAGAAGGCCTGGAGCTGGCCCGTTTCTACCCGTCGCTCACCGACGACCCGGAGCCGCTCGACGAAGTTGGAGGGCCCTTTGAAGAGTTTGCGGTCTCCCATGAGGCGGAGATCGTCGACCTCGGTACGACCCGATACACCCAGACCAACGAGTGTCGTCGCTGTGTGGCCCTCCTGCCGGCGATTTGGTTGAGCGACGTGTCTCGGTTTCACCTGGTCGACCTCGGAGCCAGTGCCGGGCTCAACCTCCTGATCGACCACTACCGCTATCGCTGGAACGGGATCGGGTGGGGTCCGGACTCACCGGTGACGCTTACAACGGAGCTCAGAGGTGCGGAGCCTTTCCCTCGAGAAATCGAAGTGCTGAGCCGAATTGGGCTGGACCTCAATCCCATCGACCCAAGTGATACCGAAGGTCGGCTCTGGCTGGAGGCTCTCGTCTGGCCGGAGCACCGGGAACGACGGCAGCGGCTACGCGCCGCGTTGGAATTTGCCTCGACCGTTGATATTCGGTTCGTGGCTGGGTCGGCTCTGGAGACCCTCGGGGAGATACTCGATCGTCTCCCAGATCGGGAGCCGGCCGTGGTGATCAACTCGTTTACGCTCAACCAGTTCACCCGGGGCGCCCGCGACGACGTCGACCGCATCGTCGACCGATACCGGAAAGGGCGTCAGATAGTTCGGGTGGCATTTGAGCACAGGGCTAGGGCGGACCGGTGGCCGAAGATCAGCATCGACGTGGGGTCTGGTGAATACGTGGTGGGACACGGCCATCCTCATGGGGAATGGCTGGATCTCTACGCCCGACCGTAAACCGGCACGAGGGCGCCGTTCATCACCCCGGACTCGTCGCTGAGCAAGAACTCGGCGACTGCAGCGATCTCGTTCGGCGTCGGCCAGTTGACATAGTCGGCGTAGGGCAGAGACCGTCGGGTCGCCGGAGTGTCGATGACCGAGGGGACGAGCACGTTTGCTGTCACCCCGCTCCCATCAAGTTCGGTGGCAACGCTTTGTCCCAAGGCGGCGACACCCGCCTTGGCGATGTTGAAGGCCGCTTGGGCCTCGAAGTAATCGACAGCGCCGCGACTCCCGACCAGGAGGATGCGACCCCATCCGGATTCCTTCAAATAGGGAATAGCCGCCCGCACCGCGTAAAACGCCGATCGCAGATTCAGGTCGAGCATCCTTTCGAATCGGACGTCATCGGTCTCCTCGACATCGCGACCCCCTGCCCATCCACCGACCAGGGAGCAGAGACCGTGAATGCCGCCCCAACGGTCGGCCACTTCTTTGATGTAGCTGTTGACAGCCTCGGCGTTGGTGCAGTCGACCCTGCTGAGAAGGAGCTTCTTTTCGTCCACTTCGAACTCGGATTCGAAGGACTGCGCTTCGTCCGGCAGCAGGTAGGTGATGGCCAGTCGATAGTCCTTCTTGATGAGCCGACCAACCAGGGCAGAGCCCAGGCCACCGGTACCACCTGTGATCACGAGTGTCTTGGTCACGTGGTCAATATAGGAGGTGACGATCCGCCACGGGCCGATCCCTCTACCAATCGGCCGGTGTTTCTCCCGCAAGGACATCCAGGAGCCACTTTCCCCGCTCGGTCCTCGTGGCCGCGGTTAGGTCGACGGGGGAGTCCAGATCGAGGAGAAGTCCCGAGCGAGCAATCACCTGCGGATCATTCAAGGCTCGCAGATGATGGTGGAAGCTGGAGACACCGAATGCGAATGCGACCCTTTCCCTGGAGCCAATGGCCGATGTGCCTCCGTCGGCCGAGGGGGCGATGACATCGCGGTGGTCCTCTAGAGCCCGGGTCAGGGCGTCGATGTCGGTGGCTGCTATGAGCGGCAGGTCGCTGTGCAGGACGAGCCAGAAGCTCCCGGATTGCACTGCCCATTCGACACCGGTTTGAGCGGCCACATCGAGACCGTCGCCGGGATCGGGAAGGCTGGGAAATCCAGATCGGGTGGACCACTCCGCGACGTCCGGATCGGCGGTGACGATGAGCGGCAACTGCCCCGCTTCGATGACCGTGGATGCCACACGTTGCGCGAGGGCCATCCCAAGTCGGGCACGGGTTGGGGCGTCGAGGCCCCCGGCGAGGCGACGCTTGGCCAGGTTGAATGACTTGACGGGAATGACGACTACGCCGGCCACGGTGCGAGCGTAGGAGGAATAGCCCGCCGACGGTTCAGGTTGGTCAGCGCATGGCCAGAGCATTATGGAACGGAGTCGTTCTCGCTGAGAGCGACGAGACAGTCGTCGTTGAAGGCAACCACTACTTCCCACCCGAGTCGATCAACGAGGAGTATTTCGCTGGCTCGGAGAAGACCACCGTGTGCGGGTGGAAAGGCACTGCCAACTACTACGACGTCGAAGTCGAAGGTGAGTCCAATCCGGCCGCAGCCTGGTACTACCACACCCCCAAAGACGCCGCCAGCGAGATCAAAGACTACGTGGCCTTCTGGGGCGGGGTGAAGGTCGAAGCCTGAAGCATTGCTATAGCATCAGGTCTCGGAATCCACGACCTCATGCTATAGCAACGCCTCGTCCCTCACGGAACGACCATGACCGGGCAAGATGCCAGGTGCGTCAACCGATCGGCGGTCGATCCCAGAATGACCCGCTCGGCGAGCCCTGCACCACGGCGACCGATCACCATGATGTCCGCCTGGCTGGTCTCACAAACCGCGAGCAGCCGACTCACCGGGTCACCGAGCTCCTCGACGGTTTCGTAGTCAACACCTTCCAGGTCGAGTTCTTGTTCAAACTCGCGAAGGATCCTTTGTTGTCCCTCCACCAGCGCGTTTGACAACGATTCCGGGCTCGGAGGCGCGCCACCGATTCCCCACCATCCTTCCGGTGTCCTGACAACGGTCACCAGCTTGAGTTGAGCGTTCCAGTGACGAGCGATTGCGACGGCATGCTCAGCGGCGCGCCGGCTGCCGTCAGACCCGTCTACCCCGACGACGATGGTGGAGATCTGCCAATCCATGGACGGAATGTAGCCGCCCGCCGCGACAGACCGCTATATCAGCGCTGCCACCAGATGCCCGGCAGCCAGCCCGTAAAACCCGGCGATCACGTCGTCGGCGGTGACTCCCAACGCACCAGGTAGGTTCTCGGCGGGCGCTACCCCGGGAGCGAAGTTCTTGAATATGTCGGCCGCTCGGAACACGAACCACGCCACGATGGCCCCGGGCCACAAGGAGAGCCCGATGACCGCGATGAACGCCCCTGCCGCCTCGTCGACGACGATCCAGCCGGCGTCACCCTCGGGTCCGACAAATGGTCGTGCCGACCACAAACTCGAGGCAACCGCCACCACGGCTGCGACGATCTGGCCCTGCCAGCCAAGCCAGTGTCCAATGAGAAGGGCGATCGGCAGAGCAAACAGGGCGCCAACCGTCCCCGATCCGAGATCGTCGCCCCTGTAGCGCCCGAGGATGAGGCCCGTACCGAACCATGAGGCCACGACCCGATGCATGCCATCGAGCCTAGAAGCGAGATACCGGCGAATCTGGTTTCAAGTAACCCGGCAGACGTTTAGCCTTTGGCCATGGAAACGGCATCACACATCTGGAGCGACGGTGAGTTCGTCCCTTGGGACGACGCCAATGTCCATTTCCTCTCTCACGGCCTCCACTACGGAACCGGTGTATTCGAGGGAATTCGGGCATACAACACTCCGGAGGGCACGGCCGTATTCCGGCTTCACGACCACATGCTCCGTCTCGACGCGTCGGCCCGGGCCTATGGCATTCCGATGAGATGGACTGTCGAGGAATGGGAAGAGGCTTGTCTCGAATTGCTCCGGCACACGAATCTCGAGTCGGCGTACATCCGACCGCACGTGTTCTATGGTGGCGGTTCCATCGGGATCAATCCAGCCAAGAACGAGGTTCGGGCGATGATGGCCGCCTTTCCCTGGGGCGCCTACCTCGGCGATGACGCCGCCGAGAAGGGAATCTCGACGATCGTGTCGAGCTGGCGGCGGATTTCGCACACTTCGCTGATCCCAACCGCAAAAGGCTCTGGTGGCTACTTGAACTCGGTGCTGGCCAAACAGGAGGCCCTCGCTGCCGGTCACGACGAGGCGATCATGCTCAACGACAGCGGATCGGTCTCGGAGGGAAGCGGGATGAACCTCTTCATCGTCAATCGTGGTGTTGTCTACACACCGCCTGTCTCCTCGGGAATACTCGAGGGGATAACCCGAAACTCGGTGATCGACCTTCTCAGCGACGATGGCGTCGAGGTGATCGAGATCGAGATCGCACGCGGTGCACTCTATGTGGCCGATGAGATCTTTCTCACGGGGACGGCAGCCGAGGTGAGCCCGATTCGGGCCGTCGACGGCCGTACCATTGGCTCGGGACTCCGGGGGCCGATCACTAAGAAAGCTCAGGAGCTGTTCACCGCAGCGGTGGCGGGCAAGCTCGATGAGTACCGTCGCTGGCTGGATTTCGTCTAGTCGGACACTGATGGCACAACAGCCCAACGTCGAGATCACCGACGGCGAACGCCCACGTCCGACTCCCCAGCCCGGCGTGGCGGTCAAGTGGCGATCCGACAAGCCAGGAATCCCCGACGGCCCTACTGGCATCGCCGGTGGCGGCTATTGGGGCACCACAGGGCCGGATTCGGGATGGGGTCTCAAGATCGTCAACAGCGTCACGCTCCCTGACGATGACGCCGACTTGCGCAAGGTGCTGACCGGGCTGGTGTTGGCCCGGGCTGCGGCGCTGGGGCGGGCGCCCGTTCGAGAGGATCTCGACGTAGCGCTGATACTTTGTGGCTACGACGAGGACCTGCCGGCGACGGTGGTCGAGCGACGTGACCGCTGGCTCGCAGCCTCGCCTCATGAGCAGCGGCCGGGAGCGAGTGCTGTAGCCGAGGTCGACAAGAGCCAGTTGATCCTGCAGCCAGACCGTCTCCGCTACGCGATCAGGCATTCGAGGTAGACGGGGATCGTTCTGTAGCGTTCCGGATTCAATGAAGATCGTTCGCATCAAGTCGGGGGACGACATCGTCTACGGCGTGGCCGACGCCGAGGGCGTGCTCGTCTACAACGGGTCTCCCTTCGTGGCCTGGGAGCCGACAGAAGTCGTTCTGCCCTGGTCAAACGTCAACCTCCTTTCGCCGGTCATCCCCACCAAGGTGATGTGCGTCGGACGGAACTACGAGGACCACGCAAGTGAAGTCGGTGCGGAGGTCCCCGAGGAGCCGGTGATCTTCATGAAGCCGGCGACGTCGGTGGTAGGTCCTCATGCCAACGTCATCCACCCCAAGATCAGCCATGAAGTACACCATGAGGCCGAGCTCGCCGTTGTCGTCAGCAAACCCGCCCGCCACGTCAAAGCCGAGGACGCCTCTCAATACATCTTCGGCTACACAGCCGGCAACGATGTCACCGCTCGAGATCTGCAACGTAGGGACGGCCAATGGACCCGTGGCAAGGGTTTTGACACGTTTTGCCCTTTGGGTCCGGCGATAGAGACCGAGCTCGACCCTCTCGAGCGTCTCGCCGTTATCTGCCGGGTGAATGGGGAGGTGCGTCAGGCCGGGTTCACCTCGGACATGGTGTTTGGGGTGGCGGAGATATTCGAATACATCACCGCGTTCACCACCCTCCTGCCCGGCGATGTGATTCTCACTGGCACCCCGTCGGGTGTCGGCAAGGTCGAGCCCGGGGATTTCATGGAGGTGGAGGTCGACGGGATCGGTGTACTCGGCAACCCGGTGGTGAGCCCGTCGTGACCGTCAGGGTCCGTATGGCCCCCTCACCCACCGGCTATCTACACGTAGGAACCGCACGAGCCGCCCTATACAACTGGCTCTACGCCCGGCACACCGACGGCACGTTCATCGTCCGCATCGATGACACCGATCTCGAGCGCTCCACCCAGGAGTTTCAAGACGAGATCCTCGGCTCGTTTCGTTGGCTGGGTCTCGACTGGGACGAGGGCGTCGAGGTGGGTGGCCCCCATGGAACCTACCGGCAGTCCGACCGTCTCGGAAGATACGCCGAACTCGCCCGGTCACTCGTCGAGTCGGGGCATGCTTACTACGACGAGCGTTCCCCGGACGAGCTCGAAACGTTGCGACAACGAGCTCAAAAGGAGGGGAAGCACCCCGGGCATTACATTCGCCGTCCGGAGAATCAAGCGAATGCCGGGGTCATACGGCTGTCGATTCCCCAAGATGTCCCGGTCGAGTTCACCGACGTCATCCGCGGTCAGCTCTCCTTCGCACCCGCCGACATCGACGACTTCGTGATCCTCAGGAGCAATGGAAGTCCCACTTACCATCTGGCATCCACGGTCGACGACCTCGACTACGAGATCTCACATGTCGCCCGTGGTGAGGATCTGCTCCCGTCGACACCCAAGCACATCCTGTTGACGGAGGCTCTGGAAGGGTCTTCTCCCAAGTACGCGCATCTCCCATTGTTGTTTGGCCCCGACGGGAAGAAGCTTTCCAAACGTCATGGTGCGACAGCCCTGTCTGAGTATCGGGATGCCGGCTTCCTCCCGGAGGCCGTGTTCAATTATCTGGCGATCCTCGGCTGGTCACCGGACGGTGAGACCACGATCTTCGACAGGGAACTGGCCGTGGAGCGTTTCGAGCTGACCAACGTGTCGCGCAACCCAGCCGTCTTCGATCAAGACAAGATGCTCTGGATGAATGGCGAGTACGTACGTGCGATGGAGCCAGGTGTCTTTGCCGAGAGGGTGCGGCCCCATGTGGAGGAGTCTCTCGGACGGAATCTTTCGGAGGACCAGTGGGAGACCTTCGTGGTAATGGCACCCCTGGTTCAGGAGCGGACCAAGTTGTTGCCCGAGGCAGGAGGACAGGTCGTATTCCTATTTGAGGACCTCGAGACCTACGACCAGCAGTCCTGGGACAAGGTCATGACCAAAGACGGGGTAGCCGGCGTCCTCGAAGCGGGGAGAGCCGTTCTCGACCGTGTGGAGCATTGGGACGCAGAGTCGATCGAGACTGCGCTGAGGGGTCTCCCCGAGCAGCTCGGGATAGGGGCCGGGAAGGCTTTCCAGCCGCTGCGGGTCGCAGTCACCGGATCATCGGTGAGCCCGCCACTCTTCGAGTCGATCGCCGCCCTGGGTCGGGAACGCACCCTGCAGCGTCTTGATAGGGCTCAAAAGGAGTTGGGCTGACCTCAGTGTCGGCGTAACCTCTTGTTGTCTCCATTGGTTACCCGGTCCCGTCGTCCAGTGGCCTAGGACGCCGGCCTTTCAAGCCGGAAACGCCAGTTCGAATCTGGTCGGGACTGCAATCTCTTTCCCGGTCAGCGGGTTTTCCAACTTGGTGTGGGCTTCGTCAACTTCGGTTTGGGCCGCACCTGGGCCACTCCAGGACCCGGCCAGCTCGTCGAGACGGTCCGCTGTCCTCCATGTGTCGTTGCCTTCCATGAGATGCCCATACCCCACAACCCGATCTGGAGGTGGACCCGTGATTAGGCTCGCCGGGTGACTCTGGCCGGGAGGAGACTTTCAGGCGGCAGTCTGGTCGGCTGAGTCGAAATGACGGGTGGCCACCTCGACGTCGTTTTCGAGCATTGCAGTGAACATCTCATCGAGACGTCCTGCCATCTCCCAGGACAGCCATCGGTCGCCACAGGAGGGACATTCCTCCATGGGAACTTCGAGGACCAGGGCGACCTTGCCTTCCCGTTCGGTCACTTTGGCTCTCCGGACCGGAACACGGTCTTGTTGGCCACAGCGCTCACACGACATCAGCGTCTTTCACGGTAGTCGGGGGACTATCTGTCCCCATGGGGCTCATACACCGTGACTAACCGCTCCTTGTGACTCCGGCTATCCACTGCCACTACGCCATGGAGGGGTCGTTTCCATTCGACTAGGAAGAGAAGCTCTTTCGGCACATCCGACTCGAGTGAGATCTCTTCGATTACCTCGGCAGACTCCAACGCCAAGTCGAACTCGCGAACGTGCTGTCGATCAGCCGCAACTTGTCGAAAGCATGCTCGCTGATCCACTTCGGATACTCCCAGATCTTTCAAACGGGGATCGGCAGCCACCTGCCAATCATCGCATCAGCCACGGTCAAGGAGGAGGATCACCGCTCCGCCATCGTCTTGCCGTATTCACGGCTGTTCCCATCCGCTTTAGCATTTCATAACATGTTCCACCCGTGGAATCTCGGATAGTCGGACCGGTGGCAGATATGGGATCCGCGGTCGGTTCTGGCTCCGACGCGCCTTGTTACGGCCGACGCCAAATACGTAGCCGACCGGGTTTGCGCTCTTGGCCACACGGTCCCAGTGCTCCCAGGCGAAAGCCATCGCCTCCGCAGTCGGCTCCTGGGCCACGTCAAACCCGAAAGCGGCACCAAGAGCCACCCGCAGTCGCGGCTCAGCGACTCGAGCGAACTCCGTGAACGTTTCGGCCACCGAGACTCTTTGATCCATGCTCCTCAACGTAATAGTCCCTCAGCCGAGCCTTTCGTAAGACAGCCAAGCCTTGAGATTTCCTGTTCACCAGACAGTGCGGACGGGCAGGCCACTCAACAGGCTGAACACACGCAAAGTGCCGATCTCGGGCGGTCTTCGATATGAATCCCTAGCAACTGTCATGTCACGTTGGGTGGGCGTGAGCGGTTTCGCTCGGGATCTGGTGATCTAAGTGTGGTCCTATGTGTCCGTGAGGGTGGCTACAACCGTCCATGTTCCATCGCCGAGACCTGAGACCTCATCACGGTTCGAAGGAGTCCAGACCACCTGAACCCGTCCATCATCCGTTTCGCCGGTGACCATCAGCTGCTCATGCAAGATGAAGTCATTCCCTTGATCCAGCCGATCCGTGATGAGGCCTGCCATACCGGTTGCGTTACCACGGTATTCGAAGACAACCGAAACTTCTCCGGACTCGACCGTTGCGAGGTCCTCGACATCAGCAAACAGACTGGCAGCCCATTCGGGAAGGTCAGACTCATCAGTGGTGGCACCGCCGCATCCTGCGAGCAAGGCAGTGACCACCACCATCAAGAGCAGCCGAGTCGCGGTGTCCGTGATCCTCACCGACTTGAGAATGCAGGACGGGGAGTGGCTGGTCAAGAAACATCTCCAGCTTCGTAACCACCTGCACAGGTACTAAGGAAGTCAGCCAATCCCAATGGACATCCCGAGCGGGAGGTGCCGATAGCGCGCGCCTCCTAAACGTCTGTTGTTATCCGGCCGGGCTTGTCGATCTGGGCGAGCCAGGCAGATGTCGGGCCTGAGAAAGGCGGGTGTTCTGATCTCGTCCACGTGAACAGCGTGCGTCAAACGGCCTCAGGGCTGCCTATGGCTGCAATGGCAGTCAGCCTCTGTCTCGCTTCGCTCACATCTTGCGTCGAAGGACCACCATTTGCCGAGGCTTCTGCCGAGACAACAGTTGCACTCGGAGCGGGCGAGAGTGGTCGCTTCGGTTTGACGTTGAAGCGGAGGCCATCGACGAGTACGACGAGGAGTTCCGCGTCATTCTCAGTCAACCCTCGCTAAGAGAACTGTCCCAGCGTGGGGTCGCATGGAACGATCTTGGACGACGGAGGTTGGCTCCATGGAAGGTGACTGGCCGGAGCTGCAAGAAGTGGACGGCGGGGAGTTTTCATTGGTGTTTCTCCCTAACTCTGACCAACACCACCGCCGACCAGTTGGATATGAGAGCATGGAATCGACGGTCTGAACCAAACCCGTCTTGTCCGATTCGTCTGTGATGACTCGCTTGCTCGCGGTCAGACGCCTATCGGAGAGCCGGACGACGAAGTCCGGTGTCTGAAGCGAGAGGATGAGAGGCACGTCGCCAGGATACGAGCGAGCAGTGGCTCTGGCGGTGTGATACATACGGACGCGGAGCTGTTGGATTCTCTTCCGACGTGCGCTCACGTAGCGCTCATAGCTGCAGTTAACGCCTAAGGCGAACGCCCTCTCAGCCAGCGCATACCTGCCGATCCTCCGTGTCTAATACTTGTGCGGGTTCGCTCCGTATTTGGTGTTCTGTGCGGTGATGGGGGTGACGACAGATGAGGGATTGGGAACGAAATCGTGGCAGGTTGCGTCTAATTGCGGTGAGATCGATCCGCCCGATGGGTGTCGTGGTAGTGGTCGCGATGGCGGCTGCTGCGTGTGGCGGCGAGCCGAACAGTGGTCCGACGACCTCGTCTGTGCCGAACGTCGACGTGGGCGGCTCGAGTACTTCGGTGACGGAGCCGTTTGTAGATGGCGAGTTGGTTGCGGTCGATTTGCCGCGATCTCACGCGTCGGTAACAGGCGAGGAATTGACGGCGGTGGTTGAAGGCGACCGTGCCCTGGGTCTCGACCTACTTCGTGTTTCTGGTGGCGATGACAACCTGATGGTGTCGCCGTATTCGGTGGCGACAGCGTTGAGCATGCTCTACCCCGGAGCAAGGGGACGCACCGCAGGGGAGATCTCGGATGTAATGCACCTCACGGTGGATGAGGAGATCCTTCACGTGGCGAGAAACGCCGTCGATGCCGATCTCGCTTCGGTGCCAGCGTCGGACGCAGAGGACGACACGAGGCGCCCATTCGAATTACGTCCGGCTAACTCGGCCTGGGGTCAAGGTGGCTATCCGTTCCTCGAGCCGTATCTGGAGACGCTCGCCGCCTACTACGGCGCCGGACTCAGGCTTGTGGATTATGGGGAGCCCGTACTCGCCACGAGCATGATCAACCGCTGGACCGACCAAGCCACCGAGGGACGAATCCCGGATCTCATCCCGGCGGGTGCGATCAACGAGATGACACGTCTGGTCTTGGTCAACGCGATCTGGTTCCAGGCCAACTGGGCAAGCCAGTTCCAGTCGGAGCTGACCGAAGACGGCACGTTCAACCTGTCCGACGGCACCCAGGTCACGGTTCCGCTCATGCACCGTGAGGCGAAGACCGAGTATGCCGAGACGGAGAGCTTCCGTGCGATACGTCTGCCTTATGCAGGCGAAGCAGCCATGATCGTGGCGCTTCCCAAGACCCAAAACCCCTCAGAACTGTTCGAAACGCTGCAAACAGAGGACCTGAACATTGACTGGCGGGTCTGGCTTGTCGATCTCGCCCTGCCCCAATTCAGATTCGAATCCGAACTCCCTCTCAAAGACTCGTTGCAGGCGCTCGGCATGACCGCAGCATTCACCCCGCCATTCACTGGCGCTGACGACGAGGCCGACTTCACCGGCATCACACAACTGAGAACCCTGTTCGTTTCTGATGCCTTCCACTCGGCTTCGATCGCAGTCGACGAACACGGAACCGAAGCCGCGGCCGCCACAGCCATCGTCATCGAAGAGGTATCAGGTGCTGAGCCGACAACCTTCACAGTTGACCGACCCTTCATCTTTTGGATCGAACACACACCAACCGGCACTCCTCTCTTCATAGGACAAGTCACCAACCCCACCATCCCCTAATCGACCAACTACACCAGGCGCTGCACAGCACCTCTCGCCGAGTGCATCCCGGATAACGATTTCACCCCGAGCCTGGCAGCCAAGCTGCCATCCTCCGAGCAGGACGTGCCGCTATACGCCAGTTGGCCCAGCGGGCGTTGCTAGCGCAGAACTGTTGTTCGGCGCTCCTTGGGCCTGGGGGTATCAAGAAATCGTCTGATCGCGTTGAGCCGATGTGGAATGATGCCGGGCATGAGTTTTCGGGAGAAGGGGATCGAGGCTGCAGACGGATTCACGGGGGACGGGTTCATCGTTCGGCCGCTCGTGCCATCCGATGTTGTGCTCGACCACGAAGCCGTGATGTCGAGTCGCGAATTCCTCTACCACTGGGAGCAGGATCCCCCGTATCCGCCCGAGGACTTCTCGGTCGACGACAACCTCGAGGATCTGGAGCAGATGGACGGCGAACACCGCAACGGGACTCGATACACGTTCACCGTCATGAACGCAGACGAGACCCAGGTCCTTGGCTGCATCTACCTTCTGCCCAACGACGACCGCATGTACCGGACCGCCGAGGTGACGTCGCACGACGGTACCGACCTGTCGTCGGTTGATGCCACGGTCGCGTTCTGGGTTCGCGTCTCTACATGGGAGGACGGGTTCGAACGGACCTTGCTCGACGCTGTTCTTGAATGGCTACGGGACGCCTGGTCGC
>Ga0299907_10000301_pt1 | contig 22820 bp, 23 predicted proteins | sample RVTome_16_FD_198680 | JGI IMG/M metagenome (GOLD analysis project Ga0299907, IMG submission 198680) | Soil microbial communities from uranium-contaminated site in the Upper Colorado River Basin, Wyoming, United States - RVT152D67 (version 2) ...
CTTCGCCCGGGCAGTCCGAGAAGGCGGCCTGCGCCGGGACCTCCCCCTGGGGCAGGTAGTTGATCCCGGTGTCGGCCACCGCCGCCACCTGTCCGGAACCGTCGAGGCGCCCCGCGGCGGTGACCCCGGCGACGTCGCGCACCCCGGTGTCGGTCACCCACAGGGCGTTTCCGTTGTGCAGGCGCTGGTGGGGGACGGGCTCGAGCCATTCGGCACCCTCCAGCCGGGCCAGCGCGGGCAGGGCGGCGGGAGCCGCGTCCGCCACCACCAGACGCCCGCCGGTCGCCCCGGCCCGGGCCACGCCGGGCAGGCGGGCAGCCTCGGCCGCCAGGCGGGCGGCGCTGACGCCGGGGTGGGCGTAGACGTGGACGGGTCCGCCGGCCCGGCCGGCGAGGGCGGGCGAGAGCTTGTAGGCCGGGTGATAGGGCCCCACCCAGCGGACGGGGGACAGGCGGCGCAGGGCGTCGGCCGTGTCCGGGCCGCCCCGGACGAGATAGGTCGACTCGGGGATCTGGCCCAGGATCTCGGCGCCGGCGCCGCGGATGGCGTCGCGGGTGGCGGGCGAGGCGGGCGGGTGGACCTGAACGAGGAGATGCCCGGTGCCGTCCGCCCGGAGGGCGGCGGGCACCTCGGGCACGCCCTGGAGGGGGTCGAATCCGCCGGCCGCCAGCCGGACCACCATCGGCCCGTCCCGGGGCTCGGGTGGGGTGGCCACCTGCTCCGCCACCGGGCCGGCCTGCGCATCACGGTCGGGACCGGAGTGGCCGGACAGGGCGCTGCGCAGCGGGGAGGCGGGGAGATTCAGGGCGAGGGGGAGCAGCACGCCGATGGCGACGACCACGGTGCGCTTCGTGGGCATATGCGCTCGAGGCTCCCCGTCCGTCGCTCTCGGCGGCGCTCTGCTCAACCCCTCGCCGTAGTCTCCGGGAATTCGTGGTGCGCCGGTAGGATTCCTGCTCCTACCAGGGGCGACTCCAGCGTACTCAGCGAACATGGGAGTGGACATGACCGGGCTGCGGGCGGTCCTCGTGTTCGTGGCCCGCAGCGGTTGGCGGGTGGCGGTGACGGTGGTGGGGATCACCCTCGTGCTCGCCGGCCTGGCCGGGATCGTGCTCCCTGTCCTTCCGGGCCCTCTCCTCATCATCGCCGGCCTGGCCGTCCTGGCCACCGAGTACGTGTGGGCCCGGCGGGCGCTCGACATGGCCAAGCGCCGGTTCAACCAGGCCCGGGACATGGCCCGGCGACGCCGGGACCGCCAGCGGGGGCCGCCGGCCGGTCCCGAGGCGCCGGCACCCGGCCCCGGCGATCCCTGCGCCTAGGGCTGCCCCGAGCGGGGCCGGAGGCGCCACAGCAGCACCCCGCCGCCGCCGGCCACGGCCAGGAGCATGGCCACGATGAGGGCCACCGTTCCCGACCCGGAGTCCCCGCCGCCCGACGCCGCCGGTGCCGCCGTCCCGGTCTGGTCGTCGTCGCCGCCTTCCGGCTCGAAGGACGGCGATTCGTTCGGGGTGAGGGTGGTGGTCGTCTCCGCCGGGGCGGTGGAGGTGGTCGTCGACGGCATGGTGGAGCTCGTGGCCAGCTTGCGGGTGGTCGTCGTCGTGGCCAGCGTGGTGACCGTCGTCGGTGGCTCGGTGGTCGGCGTCGTGTCCGTGGTGGTGGTCACCTCGGCCGCCTTCACGGCCACCATGCCGACCATGGACCCGTGGATCTTGCACCTGTACCGGTACTCACCGGGCTGGTCGAAGCTGCGCTGTGCCGTCTGGCCCGGGTCCATGCAGTTCACCGGACCGAGGAGCACGGTGCAGCGGGGATGGGAGTCGAAGCCGTCGTCGAAGGTCACGGTGTGGGCGACGTTGTCCTCGTTCTTCCAGACGACCGTGTCCCCGGCGGCGACGTTGACGTTGGGCGGGACGAACTTGGTGTTCCTGAGGGCCACGTTCGTCGTGGCCGCGGCGGCCGGTCCGTTGGGCACGGCGACCAGCGCGCCGAAGAGCAACAGCCCGATCCAGCGTCCCGAGGGTCTCCCAGCCTTCATCACGGCGATTATCGCCGAGCCATGAGCCTCGCAGGTGTCAGCCTGGAGCCAGCCGTCAGACCGGGCAGCTCACCCGGATGGCCGCGCCGCGGGGATAGCGGGCCACCCGGCCCACGGGCATGTCGACGCGGTATCCCGCCCGGGCGCGCTCCTCCTCGGACTCGCCACCCCAGAAGCCGTACTCCCGGTTGGAGCGAGCCCAGCCGCGGCAGGAGTCGAGCACGGGGCACACCAGGCACAACTGGCGGGCCTTGGCTTCGCGCCGGGCGCGTGCCTCGGGGCGTTCGCCCGGCGGCGCGAAGAAGAGATCGGTCTGGCCGGCACAGAGCGCCGCTGCCTGCCATCCCACTGTCGGGTGTCGCTGACGGCTGACCGTTAGGGGCACGACGACCTTTCCGAGGTCTGGGATGCCGGACCGGTTGCCGAGAAGCCCCACTGCTCCCCAGTCGAACTTCGATTTAACCATGTAGTAACGAATCACTTCAATGCGTCATACCGATCGATACGATCGCTCTGAACGATGCTCGGCCGGTCGAGAACGGGAAAAGCCGCCGCCCGAGGGCAGCGGCCGGGCGGCCTAGCTGGCGCGCTGGGTGGTCCGGCTGGAGCGCTCGGGCCGGGCGCTCACGGGCTGGCCCTCGCCTCGGGGGTAGCGGGCGATACGGCCCACGGGCATCTCCACCCGGAACCCGGCGGCGGCGCGCTCCTCTTCGGATTCGCCACCCCAGAAGCCGTACTCCCGGTGCTCACGGGCCCAACTGCGACACGGACTCAAGACCGGGCATGAGTGGCAGATGGCCCTGGCCCGGGCCTCCCGCACCTCCCGTGCCTCGGGCCGCTCACCCGGCGGAGCGAAAAAGACGGCGGTGTGCCCGCAGCAAACGGCGTCCGCCATCCACGTACCGCCCGGGAGTACCGGTGCGGTCGCCAACATCGTCATGGCTACTCCCTGCAAGGTCGGTCCCAGTAAGAGAAAGGAGGGGCCGGGAGGCCCAGTAGGGGGGAACCGGTCTCCCGACCCGTCCTTGTCTGCCCCGAATCCAACCACGTCTAACCAATCAAAAAAAGAGCTAATCTTGGATAACATCAATCTGTTAGGGCGATTCCAGATAACCGCCGCTCGTCGCGGCCACCAGGACCGGGAGCTGAAACCGTGGACATCCGCCATCTCGACGCCTTGCTCGCCATCGCCGAGACGGGGTCCTTCTCGGCCGCGGCCGAGATGCTGCACACGGTCCAGTCGAACGTCTCCGAGCAGATCCGGCAGTTGGAGCGGGAGCTGGGCGTCCCGGTGCTGGTCCGGGGCCGCCGGGGGGCGAGCCCGACCGAGTTCGGCGCGGTCGTTCTGGAGCGGGCCCGGCGCATCCGGGGCGAGCTCGATGCCATGCGGGTGGATCTCTCGCTCCTCCAGGGCCTGGAGGCCGGCCATGCCAGCCTCGGCGTGGTGGGCACGGCCAGCCGCTGGCTGGTGCCCGCCCTGGTGGCCGACCTCCGCCAGCGGGCCCCCGGAGTGCACCTGCGCATCAACGAAGGCGCTTCCGAGCGCCTGGCCGCCGAGGTGGTGGCCCACGAGGTGACCATGGCGGTGGTCACGGAGCCGATTCTCGACGCCCGACTGGCGGTGGAGCACCTGCTGGAGGAGGACCTCGTGGGCCTCGTGCCCGGAGACGTCGATCTCGGTCCGGGGCCGGTCTCCTTCTCCGCCCTGGCCGCCATGTCGCTCATCCTGCCTCCGGCCGGGAACCCCTTCCGGCTCGAGATCGACGAGGTGGCCGCCGCCCACGGATTGACCTTGTCGGTCCCCGTGGAGGTGGAGGGCGTGCGCCTCATCGCCGATCTGGTGGCGGCCGGGCGGGGGGCGTCCATCCTGCCCGAGACCGCCGTGCCGGCCGGCCTCAGCAGCCTGCGCACGGTCGCCATCGTCGGCATGCCGCCCCGGCGGCTGGCCCTGGTGACGGCCCGCCACGCCTACCTCTCGCTGGCTGACCGCGCCGTGCGGGACTCTGTCCGGCGCCTGGTCAGTGCCCGCCGGGCCGCCTGACGGCGCAGAGATCCTGTCCGAATTGGGATAGTTGCGCGGCCTTCGCGCCCTTTGGCCGGAACAGATTCCTTCTGGGAGGAAGGAGGACGTACTGGGCGATGTCGAACCATCCGGGGAGTATCCGACGTTTCTTCCCTTTTGGAGGTTCTGCCGTGCGTATGCCGCATCGATTCCGGATCGCGGCGTCTGTGCTCCCTCTCGTCCTCGGGACGCTCGCCGGTGTGGGGCCGGCCAGCGTGGCCGGGGCGGAAGCGACCAGGGCCGTCACCGATCCCACGGGCGACGTGAAGAACAGCGAGTCCAGCGCTCCGATGACCGAGCCCCGGGCTGACATCGTCGAGGCGATCGCCACCTACGGGTCCGGCGGGATCGAGCTGAAGCTCAAGACGTCCGACCCGACCCACCCGAAGTCGGACGCCAACTGGGAGGGTGGTTTCACGGTGGCGGGGTGGGCCATCGACGTGAACCACGACAACAAGGAGGAGTACCAGCTCGAGTACGGGCGGGAGGGCGAGAACATCTACGGCGATGTCTACCCGCCGGACGCCGGGCCCGGGACCGAGCCGCTGTGCCGGGCCACGGAAGCCAACGTCCGGGACGGCTACTACCGCATGGTGGTGGACCAGAACTGCCTGGGCAGCCCGGACAGCTTCTACTACCGGGCCCTGATGATCTACACCCGTGACCCGGCCAACGAGACCTCGCCGCAGGCCGAGGACATCGTGCCCAACGCGGCCTGGGAGGGCCCGATCTCGCTTCCGGTCGACCCCGGCACCACCCCGCCGCCCGACCCGGGGAGCCCCCCTCCCGGTCCCGGCCCGACCGACCCCGGCTCCAGCCCCGCCCCGGGCGCTCCGGCACCGCCCCAGGGCTACTGGCTGGTGGCGCGCGACGGTGGCATCTTCAGCTTCGGGAACGCCAGGTTCTTCGGCTCCACGGGGAACCTCCGCCTCAACCAGCCCATCGTCGGGATGACGGGCACGCCCGGCGGCCAGGGCTACTGGTTCGTGGCCGCCGACGGCGGGATCTTCGCCTACGGGGACGCCAGGTTCTACGGGTCGACGGGAGCCAGGAGGCTGAACAAGCCCATCGTGGGCATGGCCGCCACTCCGTCGGGCAAGGGCTACTGGCTGGTGGCCAACGACGGCGGGATCTTCGCCTTCGGCGACGCCGGCTTCTACGGATCGACCGGGGCCTTGCGGCTGAACAAGCCGATCGTGGGCATGGCGGCCACCCCGTCGGGCAAGGGCTACTGGCTGGTGGCCAGCGACGGCGGCATCTTCGCCTTCGGCGACGCCGGCTTCCACGGCTCGACGGGCTCCATCAAGCTGAACAGGCCGATCACGGGCATGGCCGCCTCGCCCACGGGCAAGGGCTACTGGTTCGTGGCCAACGACGGCGGCATCTTCGCCTTCGGGGACGTCGCCTTCTACGGCTCGGGGGCGTCCTTCGTGGGCGCCGCCCCGGTGGTGGGCATGTCCAGCACGGCGGCGGGCGACGGTTACCGGCTGGTGCGGGCCGACGGTGGCCTGGCCCACTACGGCAAGGCCCAGAGCAAGGGGTCGATGACCGGTAAGCAGCTGGCCCACCCGGTGGTGGGGATGGCGATTTCGTCCTGACGGACGATCTGCCCGGGAGGGGGGAGGGCGGCCGCAGCCCTCCCCCCTTTCCGCGCGCTCAGAACCAGCCCAGGGCGGCGTCGATGGACCACTCGCTTCCGGCCGCTCCTCCCAGGATGGCGACCTCGATGATGGCCATCATGGAGTTCTGTCCCTGCTCGGCCCAGTCGTGGATCATGAGCACGAAGTAGGAGACGTTGAGGAGCAGCCCGGCGGCCGCCGCCACCGGCGTGAGGAACCCGGCGACCAGCCCGAGACCGATGGCCAGCTCCCCGAAGACGACGAGATACGCCATCAGCCGGGGTCGGGGGGCGACCGTGGCCGCGAAGGCCTTCCGGACGAAGGCCCACCGGTGCTTCTCGGCCACGGAGGCGGCCCAGGAGATGCCCGCCCCCCGCCCGAACCAGGCCGCCTTGTCCTTGTGGCGCCAGCTCTCCAGCCACCACAGGCCGACACCGATCCGGAGCACGGCCAGCCATTCCTGCGCCGACACGGTCAGCGGGCCGTGGCCGTGAGCTGTCCCGGCGCCTCCTCGAGGGGAGTGATGCGGCGGGCGATCAGGTAGCCGAGGCCGAAGAGGGCGGCGCCCCCGGCGGCGTCGAGGAAGAAGTGGTTCCCGGTGAGCACGATGGCGGCCAGGGTGAGGGGCAGGTAGGCCGTGGCGGCCAGCCGGGCCAGTGGGTGGCGCAGGCGGGGCAGGAGGGCACAGGTGCAGAACAGGGCCCAGGCGAAGTGCAGGCTGGGCATGGCCGCGTACTGGTTGGAGACCTTGTTCAGGGGCCCGGAGTCGAACGACCACAGCGTCGGGTATTTGGCCAGCGTGTCGACGAAGCCATAGTTGGCCGGCATCAGCCGGGGCGGCATGAGCGGCCAGGTGACGAAGCCCACCAGGCCCAGGAAGGTGGCGATCATCAGGGCGTTGCGCCAGCGGCGGTAGAGGCCGGGGTAGCGCCGGAACAGGAAGATGATCACGCCACCGGTGACGAGGAAGTGGAGGGAGCCGTAGACGTAGTTGAGCGCGATCACCAGCGGTGTGAAATGCAGGGCCCAGTCCTGGAGGCTCTCTTCGAAGTTGAGGCCGACCATCCTCTGCCAGCGCATGATCTCCCGGGCGTGCTCGAGGGCCAGGGCCGTGCTGCCCTGGCTCCCGTTGCGGACGAAGTTGTAGAACACGGACAGTCCCAGGATGATGAGCACCTCCCGCCACCAGCGCAGCGGGGCGAGCGCACTGGTCTCCGCCGGGGCGCCGGCGGTCCGCTGGTCGACCGGGACCGCCATCAGGCGGGCAAGGCCCGGGAGCGACCCCCCACGGCGAAGGCGGGGGCTCCGAGCAGGCTGACCGCCAGGGTCATGGCATAGACCAGCAGGCCCACGGCGATGGCCTGGCCGGCGGACACACCCAGAGGCCCGAGGAAGACCACGAACGCCCCCTCGCGCACCCCCAGGCCGTTGAGGGACACGGGGAGGACCTGGGCGATGGCGACCACGGGGGCGAAGGCCAGGACGGCAGCCATGGGCAGGTGCAGACCGAGAGCCCGGGTGGCCAGGTACACGGCTGCCACCGTCGACAGCTGGTACACGGTGGCCACTCCCAGCACCCCGGCGGCCGAACCCGGACGACGTCGGAGACGCTGGACCCCGAGGTGGACGGCGCCGATGAACCGCGTCCGGCCCTCGTGGGCGGCGAAGCGGCCGGCCAGCTTGGGACTGCCGGCCACGATCAGGAGCCCGGCCAGGAGGGTCAGCGTGCCCACCGAGAGCGCCAGAGCCAGGCGGCTGGCCATGCCCAGGTCGAGCAGGGACGGGTGCAGGGCGAGACCGGTCAGGGTGAGGACGGGCAGCACGATCCAGCCCGTGAGCCGCTCGAGGATCACCGAGGCGAAGGAGGCGGCGCCCGGCGCCGTGGCCGACAGGCGGCTCACCCGGAGCACGTCCCCGCCGATGGTCGAGGGCAGGAAGTTCCCCACGAACTGGCCGGCCAGGTAGTGGGAGAGCAGGGTCGAGAGCCGGGAGGGCACGTCCAGTACGTCCAGGACCCGCTGCCAGCGCCAGGCCGAGAGGGCGAATCCGCCCAGTGTGGCGCCGAAGCCGAGGGCCAGATAGGCCAGTGTCTCGGCGTGATGGGTGTCGGGCAGAAGCGACGCCAGGTGGATGCGGGGCAGCAGCAGGACGAGCATGACTCCGCTGGCGGCGATGCGCGCCGCTGGCCACCATCCGGCTGGGGCACGCCCTCTCACGGGGCTTAGCCTATCGGGATCGGTTACCCGGCAGTTGGTTGGAGGCACGCCATGGAGGGGCACGGGGGCAACTTCGCCGCCGAGGCGCTGCGACAGGCGGGCGTCGACGTGGTCTTCACGCTTTCCGGGGGCCACCTCTTCCCCCTCTACGACGGTTGCGTCGACGCCGGCGTGCGCCTCGTCGACACCCGCCACGAGCAGACGGCGGCCTTTGCCGCCGAGGGGTGGGCCAAGGTGACCCGCCGGGCCGGGGTGGCCGCCCTCACCGCCGGCCCCGGGGTGACCAACGGGATGAGCGCCCTCACCGGCGCCTGGTTCAGTGGATCCCCGATGGTGGTGATCGGGGGGCGGGCTCCCACGGGCAAATGGGGGTCGGGGTCGCTGCAGGAGGTCGACCACATCCCGCTGGTGGCCTCGGTCACCCGGCGGGCGGTGACCGCGGCCGGGACGGCGGAGATCGGCCCCGAGGTGGCCGCCGCCCTGGGCGCGGCCACCACTCCGCCCCGGGGCCCGTGCTTCCTCGACGTCCCCGCCGATTGGTTCTTCTCCCGGGCCGAAGGGAACGTGGCCGTCGCCCCGGGAGCAGGTGGTCCCGGGCGGGGCGCCGATCCCGATCCCGAGTCGGTGGCGGCGGTGGCCAAGCTGCTGGCCGTGGCGGCCCGGCCCGTGATCGTGGCCGGCGCCGGCGTGTACTGGGACGGCGCCGAGGGCGCCCTGGCCCAGGCCGCGGAGGCCAACTCGGTGCCCGTCCTCATGAACGGGCTGGGCCGGGGCACTCTCCCCGCCTCTCACCCGCTCGCCTTCTCCCGGGCCCGCTCAGCCGCCCTCCGGGAGGCCGACCTGGTGCTGGCCGTGGGCGCCCCGCTCGACTTCCGCCTCGGCTTCGGCTCCTTCGCCGGCGGGGCCCAGGTCGTGCATCTGGTCGAGCACCCGTCGCAGGTGGCGGGCCACGTCGACCTGGCCGCGGCGGCGGCCGGTGATCTCACCGCCATCCTCACCGGCCTGGCGGGAGCCGCCGACGTACCCCCCGGGGCCGGGGTGTCCCCGGCAAGCACAGCGCGGGCGGAATGGGTGACCCGCCTGGCCTCCGAGGAGCACAGCCGCCGGGAGGCCGAGCAGCCGGCGCTGCGGCGCGACACCTCGCCCGTCCATCCCGCCCGGATCTACGGCGAGCTGGCCCGGCGGGCGGAGCCCGACGCCGTGGTGGTGGTCGACGGCGGCGACTTCGGCTCCTACGCCGGGAAGTTCGTCGACACCGAGACACCGGGGTGCTTCCTCGACCCCGGGCCCTACGGATGTCTGGGAACGGGGCCCGGCTACGGCCTGGCCGCCCGCCTGGCCCATCCCGACCGCCAGGTGTTCCTGCTGCTGGGCGACGGGGCGGCGGGGTTCTCCCTCATGGACTTCGACACCCTGGTCCGCCACCGGGCCCCGGTGGTGGCCATCGTGGGCAACAACGGCATCTGGGGCCTGGAGAAGCACCCCATGCGGGCGCTCTACGGCTACGACGTGGTGGCGGAGCTGCGACCCGGTACCCGCTACGACGAGGTCGTCACCGCCCTGGGAGGCTACGGCGAGCTCGTCGAGAAGCCGAGCGAGGTGGGTCCCGCCATCGACCGGGCCCTGGCCTCGGGGATGCCGGCGCTCATCAACGTCCTGACCGACCCCGAGGACGTCTATCCCCGCTCCAGCCTGCTCATGTGAAGGTCCCTGCTCCTGTGAAGGTCGCGGTCAGATGCGGCCGTCGGCGTCGGCGTTGGCCCTCTCCAGGAACCGGTCCCGGGCGACGATCACCCGGGTGAAGCGACCGGCGGCGACCAGGCCCCGCTGGTCGCTGATGGTCACCCGGAACACCAGGCGGCGCCCGTCGACCGATTCCAGCACGGCCTCGGCCCGGACGGCGGCGCCCACCGGAGTGGGAGCCACATGGCTGATCTCCACCCGGTGCTCCACCGCGCTCAACCCCGGTTCGAGCCGGCCGGCCAGGGCCTCGCCGGTGGCCTGCTCGGCCAGGAGAATGATGCGGGGGGTGGACAGAACGGGCACATCGGACGTGCCCATGGCCGCTGAGGTATCGCTCTCGCTCACCACGTGGTCGATGATGGCGGCGAGTCCCGGGGACAGGTCCACGGCCGTACCATAGGTGGACCTGACGGGAGCGGGCCTACCTGAGCCTTCGCTCCCGTCCTCAGTCTTTAAGGAAAGGACCCCCGCGTGGTCGAAGAGTCGGTGTTGCAGCGGGTGCTGTCCGCCGCCCTGCGCACGGGCGGCGAGTTCGCCGAGGTGTTCGTGGAGGACCGGCGCAACGCCGGTGCCCGCCTCGACGACGGCCGCATCGAGGAGTTCACCGCCGGCCGGGAACGGGGTGCCGGCATCCGGGTCGTGTCCGGGACCAGCACCGGCTTCGCCCACACCGCCGACCTCACCGAAGCGGGCCTCACCGAGGCCGCGGCGGCGGCCGCCGCCGCCGCCCGCCGGTCGGAGGGGCAGACCACGGTGGTGACGCTGGCCTCCCGACGGCCCCCCGTGCCCGACGACGCGCTCGTCGCCCCCGAGGGCGTGGAGAAGGCCCGCAAGGCGGAGCTCCTGATCCGGGCCGACGACGCCGCCCGCTCCGAGGGTGGCGCCATCCGCCAGGTCTCCGTCGCCTATGCCGATGGCCGGCGCCGGATCCTGGTGGCCAACTCCGATGGCCTCCTGGCCGAGGACGACCAGGTCCGTACCCGCTTCATGGTCTCGACCGTGGCCTCGGGCGACTCGGGCCTCCAGACCGGCTACGAGGGGCCTGGCCACACCATGGGCTTCGAGCTCTTCGACGAGGTCGACCCCGAGGAGGTGGCCCGCACCGCGGCCCAGCGGGCCCTGCGCATGCTCGACGCCCGTCCCGCGCCGTCGGGCAAGCTGCCGGTGGTGCTGCGCCAGGGCGCCGGCGGCGTCCTCTTCCACGAAGCCTGCGGCCATGGCCTGGAGGCCGATCTGGTCAACCGCAACGCTTCGGTGTTCCGGGGCCGGGTGGGCGAACAGGTCGCCTCGCCCCTGGTCACCCTGGTGGACGACGGCACCTTCGCCCGGGGGTGGGGAGCGTTCGCCATCGACGACGAGGGCCACCCGGCCCGGCACAACACCCTCATCGAAGGCGGCGTGCTCAGCGACTACATGTGGGACCTGCTCCGGGCCCGCCAGGATGGCCGGGGCCAGAGCGGCAATGGCCGCCGGGAGACCTACCAGAGCCTGCCCATGGTGCGGATGACGAACACCTACCTGCTGGCCGGCGACGAGGACCCTGACGGCATCGTGGCCCGGACGCCCTATGGCCTGTACTGCGCCGCCCTCGGCGGCGGTTCGGTCAACACGGCCACCGGCGACTTCGTCTTCGGCGTCACCGAGGCCTACCTGATCGAGGACGGGCGCATCACCGCCCCGGTGCGGGCCGCCAACCTGATCGGGAACGGTCCCGAGGTGCTCATGGCCATCGACGCGGTGGGCAGCGACTTCGACAGCTGGGCCGGCACCTGCGGCAAGGACGGCCAGGGTGTGCCCGTCTCCGCCGGCCAGCCCACCGTCCGGGTCCGGGAGATGACCGTCGGGGGCACAGCGAATGCATAGGGCCTCGACCGGCAACGTGAGCGCGGGCAACGTCACCGGCCGAGGCCCTGAGGCTCCCGAACTCCTGCCCCTGGCCCGTCAGGTGGCGGGGGCGGCGAAGCCCGGCGAGCAGGTGGAGGCGTACGTGGCCCGCTCCCGCTCCACCGAGGTGAAGGTGTTCGGGGGCGAAGTGGAGTCGGTGTCCTCGGCCACCATCGACGGGGTCGGGGTGCGGGTGGTGACGGACGGCCGGCAGGGCTATGCCTGGGCCGGGTCGCTCGAGCCCGACATCGTGGCCGAGACGCTGGAGGAAGCCCGCGACAACGCCGGCTTCGGCTCGCCCGACGAGCACCACGGCCTGGCCTCTCCGGCCGACGCCGCCCTTCCACCCGATCGGCCCGTGACCGAGCTCGACCTGTGGCGGGAGGCCCTGGCCGGCGTCCCGGCCGAGGACAAGGTGGTCCTGGCGCTGGCCCTGGAGCGGGCCGTGCTGGCCGGCGACCCGCGTATCCGGGGCGTCCGGGTGGCCAGCTACGGCGACGGGGCGGCGGAATCGGCGGTGGCGAACTCGCTGGGAGTGGAGTCGAGCGCCCGGCGCACCGTGTGCTCCTGCGCCGTCCTCGCCCTGGCCGGCGAGGGCACCGCCACCCGAACCGGCTACGGATGGTCGGTGGGTCGCGAGCCCGCCGACCTCGACGTGGACGAGGCCGCCACCATGGCCGTGGAGCGCACCGTGCGCCTCCTCGGCGCCACCCAGCCCCGGTCCCGCCGCCTGCCGGTGGTGTTCGACCCCCTGGTGTCGGCCAGCGTGATCGGGCTCCTCGCCGCCGCCTGCAACGGCGAGGCGGTGCTCAAGGGCCGCTCCATGTTCGTGGGACGCCAGGGCGAGGAGGTGGCCGCCCCGGGCGTGACCCTCCTCGACGACCCGACGACGCCGTCCGCCTACGGGGCGTCCGCCTACGACTCCGAGGGCATCCCCACCCGTCCCGTGCCGCTCATCTCCGCCGGGCGCCTCGGTGGCTTCCTGCACAACGTCTACACCGGCCGGCGATCCGGTTCGGGCACGACCGGCTCGGCGGTGCGGGGCGCCTACAAGTCGACGCCGAGTGTCGGCGCCCGGGCCCTGCGCCTGGAGCCCGGGCCGTCCTCGCCCGAGGAGCTCATGGCCCGGGCCGAAGGCGGTCTCTACGTCCAGTCGGTCAGCGGCGTGGGTACCGGAGCCAGCCCCGTGTCGGGTGACTTCTCGGTGGGCGCCGAAGGCCTCATGATCACCGGCGGGGCGCTGGGCGAGCCCGTCCGGGAGCTCACCGTCGCCTCCACCCTCCAGCGGATGCTGGGCGAGCTCGTCATCGGGTCCGATCTCACCTGGCTGCCGGGGTCGGCCGCCGGGGTGACGCTGCTCATCCCCGAGATGACCCTGAGCGGCAGTTGAGCCGGGATCCCCGCTAGCCTCACCCCGCTATGAGCAAGAAGACCAAGAAGCGCAAGCTGAAGTGCCGGCGTAACAAGGCCAACCACGGCAAGAAGCCCAACGTCGGACGCCGGTAGCATCCTCGTCGGCACCTGCTCCTGGACGGACAAGACGCTCGTCCGGGACTCCGACTTCTATCCGAAGAAGTCGATGAAGGCCGAGGATCGACTGCGCCACTACGCCTCCATCTTCCCCCTGGTCGAGGTCGATTCCACCTACTACTTCCCGCCCACCGAGGAGATGGCGGGCCTGTGGGTCAACCGCACCCCGCCCCGCTTCACCATGAGCGTGAAGGCCTACTCCCTCCTCACGGGCCACCCCACCCGGCCCGACTCGCTGTGGCCCGAGGTGGCCGAGGCGGTGCCCCTGGAGCACAAGGAGAAGCGCTCCGTCTACCTTTCCCACCTTCCCCCCGCCGCCGTGGACGAGGCCTGGGAGCTCTTCCGCCGGGCCCTCATGCCGTTGCACTCGGCCGGGAAGCTGGGCACGGTGCTGTTCCAGTACCCCCACTGGTTCCGGCCCAAGGCTGAAACCCGGGCGGTGCTGGCCGAGCTGCCCCAGCGGCTCCCCGATTACGACTGCGCCGTCGAGTTCCGCCACGGGTCCTGGCTGGCCGAGGGGGAGCGGGAACGGACGCTGAGCGTCCTGGAGCGCCACGGCCTCGCCTTCGTGTGCGTGGACGAGCCCCAGGGGTTCTCCTCCTCGGTGCCCCCGGTGGCGGCGGCCACCGCCGACATCGCCGTCGTCCGCTTCCACGGCCGCAACACGGCCACCTGGGAGGACCGGGCCATCACCACCGCCGCCGAGCGCTTCGCCTACCGGTACACCGAGGACGAGCTGGCCGAGTGGGTGCCCAACCTGCGCCAGCTGGCCGGCTCGGCCCGGGAGACGCATGCCCTCATGAACAACTGCTACCGGGACTACGCCGTCGACAACGGCCGCCAGCTGGCGACGATGCTCGGGGAAGGTCTCCAGCCCGTCAGCCCAGGCGGGTGACGGGGGACGTACCGAAGCGGGCCGACATCATCTCCTTGAGCCCCCGGGGGAACGCCGTCCGGGCAGCCCGGTGGGCGCCGGCCAGGGCCCTCTGGGCCTTGACGTCTCCCTCGAAGGCGGCGAGGCACCCCTCGGGCTCCAGGTTGGCCAGGGCCAGGATGGCCCCGGCGCAGCCCAGGGGTCCGGCCAGGGCCAGGAGGGCGGACGCGCCGGTGTAGAGCGGCTCGCCCCACTCCAGCTCCTCCAGGAGGCGATCGGGGTCGCCGCTGGAGTCCTTGAGACCGGCGACGGTCAGGTCGGGGAGAAAGGAGATGGCGATCCCGGGAGGAGACACCTTCGGGTAGTGGTAGGCCAGGACGGGCAGTCCGCCGGCGGCCCGGGCCACCAGATCGAAGTAGGGCCGGGGGTCGTCGACCCGGGGTGGGGAGAGGACGAGCACGCCGTCGGCACCATGCTCCTTGGCCGAGAGGGTGAGGGCGACGGCCTGACGGGCGGAGGGGGCGCCGGTGCCGGCCAGCACGGGCACATGGTCGGGGACGGCATCCCGCACGGCCGACAGGAGATCGACCCGCTCCTCGGGAGTGAGGGTGGCCGCCTCGCCGGTGGAGCCGGCCACCACCACCGAGCGCACCCCGAGGGCCACCAGGTGGGCGGCGTGGAGGGCGGTGGCCTCGGCGTCGAGTCCGCCGTCATCGTCGAAGAGCGTGGCGAGGGCCACGCCCACGCCCACGAAGGGCGGGCCCGGGGATCGGGATGTCCCCGTATTGTCAGCCACGCCGTCACGGTAGCGTTTCCCTTATGGAACTCTCCTCCCTGGTGCGCCCCGACGGGGGCAAGATCGTGCTGGTGGTCATGGACGGGCTCGGCGGCTTCGCCGACGGCGACCACGGCACGGAAGCCGAGGAGGCGACCACGCCCAACCTCGACCGCCTGGTGGCCGAAGGCGTCACCGGCCTGGGCGAGCCCGTGGGCCCGGGCATCACCCCGGGCTCCGGACCCGGCCACCTGGCGCTGTTCGGCTACGACCCGGAAATCTTCGAGCTGGGCCGGGGGGCGCTGTCCGCCGCCGGGCTCGGCTTCGAGCTCGGCCCCGGCGACGTCGCCGCCCGGGGCAACCTGTGCACCCTCGACGCCGGCGGCGTCATCACCGACCGGCGGGCGGGGCGCCTGCCCGACACCGAGGCCCGGGCCGTGGTCGAGCTGCTGGCCGAGAAGGTGTCCATCGATGGAGTCCCCGGGGGTCCGGGGGTGTCCCCCGGAGTCGAGGTCCTGTTCCGCCACGAGCGGGAGCACCGGGTGCTGGTCGTCCTCCGGGGTGAGGGCCTCGACCCGAGGCTGTCCGACACCGACCCTCAGGTCACCGGCGTGGCTCCCCTCGTCCCCACCGCCCTGGATCCGGCGGCCGAGCGCACGGTCACCCTCCTGGCCGAGCTGGACACCCAGGTGCGGGCCGCCCTCTCCGATCAGCCGAAAGCCAACGGGCTGTTGCTGCGGGGCTTCGACCAGCACCGGGAGCTGCCCGGCTTCAAGACCCGCTACGGCCTGAAGGCGGCCGCCGTCGCCATCTACCCGATGTACCGGGGGATCGCCCGACTGTTGGGCATGGACGTACTGGGCAGCCCGGCCGACCTCGACGAGCAGCTCGACATCCTGCGCCGAGCCTGGGACGACTACGACTACTTCTTCTTTCACCACAAGGCCACCGACTCGGCCGGCGAGGACGGCGACCGTCCCCGCAAGATCGCCGCCATCGAGCGCCTCGACGCCGCGCTCCCGGCCATCCTCGACCTCGGCCCCGACGTGGTCATGGTCTCGGGCGACCATGCGACCCCCACCCAGATGGCGGCCCATTCCTGGCATCCCGTCCCCGTGGTGCTGTGGGGGCCCCGGGTCGGCCGGGACGAAACCGCCTGCTTCGGCGAGCGCTGGTGCCGCCAGGGCGGGCTCGGCACCCGCCCGATGCGGACCATGATGCCGATCCTGCTGGCCAATGCCGGCCGCCTGCAGAAGTACGGGGCGTAGTCGTTTATCGCCTTCCCAGGCCGGGTACCCGGCTGAAGAATGGAAGGAAACGGAAATGGGGACGTGGCGGCGCGCGCCGCCGAGGCGGCCCGCCGTTTCGATGTCGACGTCGTTGCCACCGCCCCGACCGACAACGACATCCTCCGGGTCCGGCGGGCCCGGACCATCCGCCGGGGGTTCATGGCCCTGGTCGCCGTCTTTCTGCTCCTGGGCCTGAGCGGCACGCTCGGGGTGCGGACCCGGACGACCACCGTCCGGGGCGGGGGCTACGAGCTGACGGTCACCTACGGCCAGGTGTCGAGGCCGGGGCTGCCCACCGGGTGGAGTTTCGAGGTGCACCGCCCGGGCGGCTTCGACGGGCCCGTCACGGTGGCCACGACCTCGGAATACCTGGACATGTTCGACGAGAACGGGTTCGACCCCAGCCCGGCCAAGGCCACGGCCACCGCCGAGGACGTGATCTGGGAGTTCGATCCGCCCCCCGGTGACACGCTGTCGGTTTCCCTGGATGCCCGCATCGAACCGGCGGTGCAGTGGGGCCGGCCGGGCGAGACGTCCGTCCTGGAGGACGGGCGTCCCGTGGTCACGGCCGGCTACAAGACGTGGGTGCTCCCCTGATGGAGATGGTGCTGCGGGCCAGCGCCCTCTACTTCTTCCTGTGGGCCATCACCCGGGGCCTGGGCAAGCGGGAGCTGGCCGAGATGAGCGCCTTCGAGCTGCTCCTGCTGGTGACCGTGGGCGACCTCATCCAGCAGGGCGTCACCCAGGAGGACATGTCGGTCACCGGGGCGATGCTGGCCGTGGGCACCATCGCCACCTGGATCCTGATCTTCTCCTGGATGGGGTTCCGGTGGCGCCGCGCCCGTCAGGTCATCGAGGGCGTGCCCGTGGTCGTCGTTCGGGACGGCCGCCCGCTGGAGGAGGCCATGCGCCTCGAGCGGGTGACCATCGACGAGATCCTGGAAGGGGCCCGCCAGCAGGGCATCGCCGATCTCCGGGACGTCCAACTGGCCATCCTGGAACCCGACGGGCGGTTCAGCTTCCTGAAGCAGGAAGGCTCAGGCGGGGATCATCAGCAGGCGCAGGAACGACACAAGGCCTGACCCGGTCAGGGTCAGTAGGCCCGCGATGTGCCCTTCGGGCCGGTCCGGGCGGGGTCGTAGCTCGACCGGTCGGCGCGACGCATGCCGACGGCGCCGACACCACCGTGGCGGGCGATGGCCGCCTCGTAGTTCTCGCCGTCCTCGAAGGGGTAGGCCTCCTCGAGGGGGGCGGGGGTCGTGATCGTGGTGTGCCGCATGGCTCTGCTCGCTCTCCTGTCGCACTGACGTTCGCCTCAAAAATAGCGGCGTCGCGGCAGGGTGTGAACGTCCGGCTCACGAATCTCGGACGGCTCCGTTGCCCTTGCCGAGGGGTGCTTCGGGAGCCGACCGGCTCACCCGGGCCACCTCGAGAGGGACCCCGTGACGGATGGCCTCGGCGGCCTTCTCGAGGTCGAAGCCGGCCGCCCGCCACGAGCGGGCGTCCTCGGCGTGGCCCTCGCCCACGAGGTGGGACCACCGCTCGGCGTCCGCGGCCGAGAACCCGGCCGCCCGCCAGGCCCGAGCCTCGTCCAGGCTGAAGCCCAGCGCCCACTCCCCGCCTTCTTCCGGCCCGAACCCATGGCTCAGCCATACGATGGCGTCGGGCGGGTCCGTCCACTTCCAGCGCCGGGCCTGTTGATGGTCGACGCCGGCAGCCTCGAAGGTGGAACGGGCCCGTTCCGGGCTGAACCCCGCATCGGCCCAACGCCGTGCGGTCCGGGGGGCGATCTCGAACTGTTCCGGGCCGGCGGGCGGAAAGCTCGCCCGCCAGGCCTCCCGTTCCTCGGGCGTGAACTGAAGTGATTCCCAATAGGAGTCGTAGTACATCGGCAAACGGCGAGGATATCCGGTGCCGGGCGGGCCCGACCTAGGCCTGCTTGGACGCGCCGGTCTTCTTGGCTGCGGCGGCCCGGGTGCTGCGGGCCGGCGAAGGCTTCGAGCCCACCTTCCTGGCCGCCACCGGCTTGGCGGTGGTGGTGCGCTTGGCGACGGGCTTGGCGGTGGTGGTGCGCTTGGCGACGGGCTTGGCGGTGGTGGTGCGCTTGGCGGCCGACTTGGTCGCGGCTGCCTTGGTCGCGGCCGGCTTGACGGCGGCGGCAGCCTTCGAGGCAGTGGGACGCGGGCGCTTCGTGGCCGCCGGTTTGGTCACGGCAGGACGCTTCGCCGCCGCCGCCTTCGTCCGGGCCGGCTTCGTCTTCGTGGCCGGGGCCGTCGCCCGAGCCGGCTTGGCCTTGGTCGCGGCCGGCCTGGTGGCGGCCGGGCGCTTGATCGGGGCCCCTGCCTGCAGCGCCGGCTGGGAACGCCCGGTGATGGCTTCGTTGGCGGCACCGATCGCCGACGCCGTCGGCGCGCTTCCCCTCCGGATCTGTCCGCTCGGGCCACCGAAGGCGCTCAGGAAGGGGTTTGCTCCCAACGCACCGAACCGGGCGACGGTGTCGAGAGCGGAACGCTGGACTTCGGCGAGGAAGCGGAGGCTCTGCCCGACGGGATCCAGGGACAGCGACATCAGACGCTTGCTGACGTCGGCGAAGGTCGACACCGTCTCGACGGTGGCCTGATAGGACCGTTCGATCGGGTTCGACCCGTCAACGGCGCGGGCGCCGCTGGACCTGGCGTTCGAGTGCTGGGAGATAACCATGGTCGCTCCTCGGTGGCGGAGGCGGACGATGCCGCCCCGACTCGTTTGTGACGGACCAAACCGTCGTCCTGATGAGTCTTCCCCATTGCTTGAGATTTCAAGCATGATCCCACATGGGTGCCGAGAGGCCTTACCCGGGCCGGAGCGTCCCGAGACCTGGCCTCGGCCAGGAGGCGACACCGGCTCGTATAGGGTCGCCGCATGCCAGCCAAGACCGGACCCCCGATCGGCCCGTTTCCTGCCGGTGCCGAGACCGACGAGCAGAAGGACGAGTACGACAAGCTCCGCCGGCGGGTGCTCTGGAAGATGCCCTACGGCCTCTACGTCGTCGGCTCCCGGGCCGGTGACCGCCGCAACCTCATGACGCTCAACTTCGCCACGCAGGTGTCATTCGACCCCAAGCTGGTGGGGATCGGCGTGGAGAAGGAGGCGTTCACCCACGAGCTCATCTCCGAAGGCGGCACGTTCTCCCTCAACCTGTTGAGCCGGGAGGACCGGGCCATCGTCCGGAAGTTCGTCAAGCCGGTCGAAGAGGAGGCGGACGGGACGCTGAACGGCTTCGCCGTCCACGAGGGGCGCACCGGCGCGCCCATCCTGGACCAGGCCGTGGCCTACCTGGACTGCGAAGTGCGCCAGCCCGTCGACTGCGGCGGCCACACGTTCTTCATCGGCGAGGTGATGGACGCCGCCTTCCAGGTGGAGGACGAGGAGACCGAGGTCCTCCGGATGGAGGACACCCGGATGAGCTACGGCGGCTGACCCCCCGGGGCCGGCTTCCTCCACCTGCTGGAGGCTCCATGGACCATCAAGGAAGTGGAGCTCATGAACAAGCTGGCGCCGGCCTTCGAGTGGACGATCGTTGCACTCCGGGCCTATCCGGCGCCGATACCCTAGGGTCCCGCCCCGGCCCTGGGGAGATCAGAAGGAGGGGCGTGCACCACATCGACGAACAGGTGGAGAAGTACGTCGAGGGACTCTTCGAAGTCCAGGACCACGGCCCGGTCCTGGCCGAGATGGAAGCCCGGGCCGAGGCCGAGGGGTTTCCCATCATCGGCCGGGCCGTGGGTCGGCTCCTGGAGCTCCACACCCGGGCCATCGGCGGGCGCCGGGTGGTGGAGCTCGGCTCCGGCTTCGGGTACTCCGCCTACTGGTTCGCCCGGGCGGTGGGCGAGGGCGGCGAGGTGATCTGCACCGAGGAGAACGAAGAGCTGATCAGCGACGCCGAGGGCTACCTGGGCCGGGCCGGGCTGTTGGACCGGGTCACCTATCACCGGGCCGACGGCCTGGAGGTCCTCTCCGGTTTCGAGGGCGGCTTGGACGTGGTCTACGTCGACACCCACAAGTTCCAGTACCCGGACGCCTGGCGGGAGGCCCGCGCCCGCATCCGGGTCGGCGGCATCTACCTGTGCGACAACGTCCTGTGGCGGGGCATGGTCCCCCGAGGTGAGGACGACACCGTCTTTCCCGGTTGGCCCGACGCCATCCGGGAGCACAACCGCCTGGTCGCCTCCGACCCGGACTGGGTGTCCCACCTCGACCCGACCCGCGACGGGGTGCTGGTCGCCCTGCGGGTGCAGTAGTGGTACGTCACCACTAGCCCAGCAGGTAGCCCAGCGCCCGGCGGACGATGTCGGTCCGGGCGTCGACGCCGGCCACGTCCTCCAGGGAGAAGCCGAGGAGGACGGCCGACCCGCTGGTCACAGCGACGGCGTCGGCCCGGGCCCGGCCCCCGGGCCGGCGGTAGCGGGCCGAGGCCCGCCCATCGACGTGGGGGTAGCCGGCCGCGTCGAGCGCCTCGGTGGTGGGACGGAAGGCGGCCGCCCGGCCCGGCCCGGCCCCGCCCTGGAGGACGAAGCTGGCCCCCTCGAAGGGCACCCCGACGCCCTCGACCTCCCGTCCGCCGGGCTGCTCCCGCTCATACGCCCCCAGCCAGTACTGGAAGAAGTCGTCGGACAGGGTGGTGCAGCCGTCCTCACCCCGGTCGAAGGGGTTGCAGGGGCGGTCGCGGGCGGGGTCGTACTCGTCACCCTCGGCGTAGGGCCGTCCCGCCTCCCGGCCCAGGTACAGGAGCCGTCCCCCCTCGTTGAGGTAGTCCCGGGCCGCCAACGTTTCCTCCACCGCGAGGCGCGATGCCACCCCCGGAAGGGTCACTCCCGAAGGCCCGGGCGTGACCCACACCACCGCCTCGTAGTGGGCCAGCACCCCGAGCGGGTGTGGTGACCGCCGGCCGTGGGCCTCGACGTCGTACACGTCGGCGGCGAACCCGGCGGCGGCCAGGGCCTCGATCACCGCCCCGGCTCCGGTGGTGGCGCCGCCCGGGTCGGGGAGAGGGTCGGGTCGGAGCCGGGCCGGAAGTCCGCCGGGGAGGGCCAGGCGGGGCGTCAGGTCGCCGCCGGCCACCACCAGCACCGGCTGGGGCGATCCCACCGCCACCGTGTAGGTGAAGGCGTCCGAGCTCAGGCGGGTGGCCTCACTGGCGACACCCCCGGGCCCCCGGGCCCCGAACCAGGCTTCCACCGAATCGCCCGGGCCGGTTCCCGTCACCTCGCCCCGCACCCACCGGTAGTGGACGTCTCCGGGACCTCCGTAGCGGCTCCCGCCGTCCCATTCGGTGGTCGGGGCCGCCCGCGGCGGTCCTCCGTTGATCCGATACTGCAGCGTGACGTCACCCAGGTGGCGGGCCACCCGGGCCTGGACGGTCTGGCCGTCGCCATGGGAGGTGTCGAAGGCATCGACGGTGAAGGGCGGAGCCTGGTGGCCGAGATGGGAGACCGGGTGGCCCGGGTCGGCGGCGGAGCGGGCCAAGTCGAGGGCGAAGGGACGGTTCAGCTCGTACTCCTGGCGGACCAGGGCCTCGTTGTCGGGGAAAAGAAAGCCGTTGCCGGGGGTGCCCTCGCCCAGCTCCGGGGTGAAGGCCAGGGTCCCGTGGACGGCATGGGTCCAGCTCATGGTCTCGCCGTTGGTCACGTACAGCTCGGTGGAGGGCATGGGGCGGTACCCGGGAACGGCGGGGTTGGTGGGCGTGCCGGCGAGAGCCGTGTAGATCGGCTCGTCGGCCGACGGCGTGTGGTCCTGCCAGCCGAACGGGTACAGCAGGAGCTTCCCGTAGGAGTGGTAGTTCACGGCGAAGGCGAAACGGACCCCGGCCAAGAGGTCCATCACGGCCTGGGTCTCCGGCTCGGACCCGGCCGACGGCCCGTGGTACGTGGCGCTCTCCGGTCGGGGCGAGGCACCCTCGGTGTCGTAGGCGAAGTGGTCGGGGAAATTCCGGTTCAGGTCGACTCCGTCGACCACGTTCAGTTGGCCGTTGCCGTCGTTGTCCCGGTTGTTCTTGCGCCATAGGCGGTCGTCGTCGAAAGTGCGCTGGTAACCGTCGGGATTGGCCACGACCACGAACCACAGCTCGGTGGTGGCGAGCAGTTGCGTGATCTCCGGATCGGTGCCGTAGCCGTCGACGTAGGCCCGCAGCAACCGCCGGTTCACCTCCACCGAGATCCACTCCCGGGCGTGCTGGGCCGACAGGTGGAGCACGGCCGGGCGGGTACCGGCGGCTACGGAGCCGGCGCGGGCCGTGACCCGCAGGGCGACGATGTCGCGGCCCTCCACGGAGTGCCCGATGACCCGGTGCTCGACCAGGCCCGGATGGGCCGCGGCCAGCTCCTCCAACTCGTCGGCGATGCCCCCCTCCTCGTCCCAGGAACGCCACACCGAGAAGCCCTCCCGGGCCTGGGCCCGGGCCAGGTCCAGGACCCCCCGCCCCTCGGCGTTGCGCCAGGGGCTGAGGTTCAGGCCGGCGGCCCGTAGGGTGGCAGCGTCAGCCGGGGAGAGGACCAGGTCAGCCTCCAGCGCCGGCCCCGGCGCCGGCCGGGCGGCGGCGACGTCGTAGCCGTCCCGGACCAGCTGCGCCACCCGTGCCGCCGGCGCCGTGAGCCGGAACATGTCCAGGTGGCCGTCTGGCTGCGCACTCGCGCCGCCGGGGGCGAGGAGGGCCAGTATCAGGGCAAAAACCGCGACTTGGGCCCGCCAGCGCACGCACGAGGTTGCCACAGCGGGGGCTGGGGGTGCACCTGCGATTTTCAGGGGGACAAGGTCG
>Ga0299907_10000302_pt1 | contig 22815 bp, 16 predicted proteins | sample RVTome_16_FD_198680 | JGI IMG/M metagenome (GOLD analysis project Ga0299907, IMG submission 198680) | Soil microbial communities from uranium-contaminated site in the Upper Colorado River Basin, Wyoming, United States - RVT152D67 (version 2) ...
GCGATCCTGCTCGAGTTACAGCGGGATACCGGAGTGAGGCTGCAGGTGGTTCACACACATTCTCACGGCAGCCTTCGCCTCTTGCGACGTGCGAAAGAAGACGGTTTGCCGGTCTCGGTGGCCGCCGACCCCAAGTACTTCCATCTGCGCGAGGAAGACATTCGAAGCCAGGGGACACGGGCCATGCCGGGCGGAGTGGTCACGGCAAACCCCGAGCGCATGGATGAGATATGGGGATCATTCGAGGATGGCACCATCGATGTCGTCGATTCCGATCACGCACCCCACACCCTCGATGACCTGAAGTCGATGGATGCCGACCCATTGCTGGGAGCGTGGGGCGGCCCACAATACGAGCACCTCCTCTCGCTGATGCTCACCGACGTCCGCCAGGGAAAATTGAGTCTGCGCCGTCTCGTGGCTGCCTTGACCGAGAATCCGGCCAGGCTGCTCGGCCTGTACCCGGGGAAGGGCGCCCTGCTCCCCGGCTCGTCCGCTGACATCGTCATCGTCGACCCTGACAAAGAGGTTATCCCATCGGACGGCGGGATGTACAGCAAGTCGGCATGGACCCCTTACGCCGGATGGGCCCTCACCGGTGCCCCGGTCCTCACGATGCTGCGCGGGAAGGTCATCGCACGCGACGGTGAGGTGATCGGGCAGCCGGGCAATGGCCGGTTCATCCGGAACAGCCCCCTCACCCCGATACCCGCTCCGCATGGCGTGAGCCCGGGGTTGAGCCTGGCGCCGAAGCCCTAGATCTCGGACAACGACGAGACGGGAATGTCCTTGACGTCCTTGTCCTCCGACTTGAGCGCCTTCTCGCGCTCACCGGCCAGATAGCCGACGTGACGGGCAAGACACTCCTCCGCGGCATCCGGGTCCCCGCTCTCGATGGCGTCGTACAAGGCCCGGTGCTGCGACAGAACGGCCTCCCGGTCATGGGAGCCCAGGAGGGCGTTGGTGCGCGGCCGGACAATGTGAATCGCCTGCATCGGCAGGTTGAGCAGACGGTTGCGGGCCGCATTGGCGACGGCGCGGTGGAATGCGACATCGAATTGGAGGAAGTCGTGCAAGGGAAGCTCGTGGTCAGCCGCCGCCTCGAGGATCTTCCCCATTTCCTCGAGGTCATCGCGGGTCCGCCTGGTGGCGGCCAATCTCACACATGCCCGCTCCACTACTTCACGGGCCTCGTCCACTTCGGCGACGGAGATGTCCCCGATGTCGAACCAGAGACTGAACGTCTCCCCCAGCGTCTCGGCGATGTCCTCTGCCTGGGGGTGCCTGATGAAATGCCCGCCCTTGGAGCCACGGGAGGTCTCCAGGACACCCTGACCGCGCAATATGCGCATGGCCTCCCGGACCGTGGGTCTGCTGACCCCAAACCCCTCGGCGAGCTCGGGCTCCGAAGGGAGCCGATCACCCGCGTTGAGAGACCCATCGACCATGGCCGCCCGCAACTGGTCGGCTATCTGTTCGGCCGCCGATGCAGAGTTGAGCGATTCCGGCGTAAATGCCCGATCACCTTGCCGGGCGTCGCTCGCAGACCTCGCCATGTCTCCCTCTCGATCGATTTCGATACGCGGGGCGCACCTGTCTAACAGCATACCTTTGAACATTTGATCCCCCATAGTCGTGCTCGCGTGACGATCCAGGAGATTCGGGACTTTCCGGCGCAGCGAGAGGCCCTCGAGCATCAAGCCCGAGGGCCTCTCACCTCATCTGACTAGGCCTTGTTGGCCGCGTCCCAGGCGTCCTTGTAGGCGTCGACCGCGTCGGCGTACCGACCCGCATCGACATGGGCCGCGGCACCAGCCATCGCCGCCTCGGCCTCGGCGATCTTGCCGGCATCCCCGCCTCCGGCAATCGCTGCGATCAACTCGATCTGAGCCAGCTGGCGGTCGGCATTGAGGAGCACATCGATCACAGCCTGGGCGGCATCACCCGTCGACCCGCCGGAACCGGCGACCGGGGCGAGCTGGACGATGGCGTTCCGCTCATGGTCGAACACCCGCTTGTTGGTGATCGTCTGATCGCTGGTCCACCACGCGGGATTCAGGCTCGACTCGATGTCATCAATCGCCTTGCCCAGCCTCTTGTCGGTGTTCTCGTCACCCGTGGGCAGCAAGCCCTCCAGGTCGGCCACGACGTCCTCCTTGTCCCCCATCGGGTCGGCCAGGTTGAGCCCGATGATCACGGGGTCGTGGTCGCTGGACCGGAACTCGTCGGGGCTGAACAACCCCGGCTGGTTGAAGTCGTTGTAGTCGAGCCCGCTGGGCTCGTCCGAATTGACATGCCAGAAGGAGGCACCGGTGACCCGCGGCGTCAGCGTCTCACTCGCCAGCCCGTGGTCGAGATAACCCGACTGGCTGAAGAAGTTGAACGAGTAGGCGCCGTTGCCGAACCCGGTCCCCTGGAACGCCGCGATCAGGTCGGTGAGACCTGCGTCGGTGAGCGCCGTGATCGGGTCCTCCATCGCATAGGAGTTGAGGTCTCCGATCACGAGGTAGTCGCTGTCCCCAACCCCGGTGGGATCACCGGCCATGTAATCGGCGATCGCCTGCGCCGCGCTCTCGCGGGTGAGATTGCAGTTGCCCTGACCGTCACCAATGTCGGGGTCGCCGACATCGTCGCAGGGCGAGCCCTTCGACTTGAGATGGTTGACGGCCACCGTGAACACCTCCCCGGTCGCGTTCTCGATGAACGATTGGACCAGCATCGGCCGGTTCCTCTCGTCGTCGAAATCAGGGTCAACCGAGCTGTCGAGCACGGTGAAGTCACCTACTGGCGTCACCGCGTCTGGTTTGTAGATGATGGCCTGCCTGATGGCATCGGTCCCGATCGCCGCGGTGGTGACGTAGTCGTAGGTGCCCGGCGCGGTGGCGTCATTGATTCCCGCCACCAGATCGGCGGTGGGCACGTCACCGGGGTGGTTCTCGATCTCCATCAGCCCGACCACGTCGGCGTCGAGGGCGCTGATCGCCGACACCAGCTTGGCGCGCTGCCGTTCTAGCTCGAATTCGTTGAATGCACCCCGACAATCCTGATTTGCCGACGGGCCGCAGATAGACCCGTCCTGGGCCAGCGTGGTGAAGTAGTTCAACACGTTGTAGGCGGCCACCGTCACATCACCACCGACGTCGGGAGGACCGTCGGGCCGGTCGTTGACCCGAGTGAAGTCCACCGCCATGGTGGGATGGATCTCGTAGACCCCGAAGCCGAAGCTGAGCACCCCGGTCAGCCCACCGAGAGTGTCACCGGTGCGCAAGGTGCCCTCGTCGCCGAGGTACGGCGGCAACGGCAGTGGATTCTCGACGTTGGAGCCGTCGTCCAACTGGATCCGGCTTCGATCGTTGAGGTCCTGGAGCGCCATCGCCGGGGCTCCCGGCGCCACTACGTTGGTCGGATTGTCCAGCGGCCCGCCAACCGACAGGTCGACCTCACCGAACCGCGCCTGGGTGAAGTTGCCCGAGGCGTAGAGGGTCTGGTCGATCGATATCTCCATGCCCTCGACCCACTCCCAGTCGTCCACATCGGCCACCGGGAGCGACCAGGAGACCGGGGAGGTGGCTCCGGTCGCCGCACAGATCTCGACGCTGATCACATTGGTGATCTCGGTCAGGCCGAAGAACTCGGTCACCGTCCCCCGGACCCGGACGGTGTCACCGTCGGTTACCGAATCGGAGCTTCCGTTGAAGACGAAGATGCCTTCCGAGGTCATCGAATCGCCGTCGAATTGGGCATCCTCCTCTTGGACGAAGAACCCACCGAGCCCGGTGCTGCCTTCGAAGTCACCGACGACGATGCCCTCTATCTCGCGGATATTCCCCGAGTCGGTGGTGCTGGCGCCGTTCCCCTGGATGTCGTGGATCAGCGTGGCTGGGTCGTTGCACACACCGTTGGGGTCAGTCTCGACGGTGATCGCGACATTCACCGCCCCCGGGGTGTTCTCAGCTTCTCCTGGGGCCGGAGTTCCGGAGAATCCCGGGAACCCGAAGCCATCGAAGTCGTTGCGCACCCAATCGGCGGTGGTGTCGGTGTCGGTGCCGTTGGGGATACGGGAGGCGCCCCCGGGAAGGAAGGGCATCCCGTCGTAGGCGACGTCGAGGACGACCGACGAGTAGGTGACATCACCCGTCGATCCGTCATCGAGGGCCACGCTGTCGACGATCTGGTCCCATGGTGTGGAATCGAGGACGCCATCGTCGTCTAGGTCGAGGTCGTCACCGGTTGATCCGGTGAAACCCTCGACGAGGAGGATGGTGAGGGTTCCGTTCTCCATGTCCTCGTCGTCGACCCAGAAGCCGCCGGCGTCGGTGACGCCCACGGTCAATTCGGCGTCCACCACTCCGATCCCGCCGCCCTCTCCTTCGATCTCGAGGACGGTGAAGGCGGACAGGTCGGTGGATGGTGTGCTGAACACTTCGATGAAAGCCTCGGTGTCGGCGCCGACGTGATTGGCCACGAACTCGTTGATCACCGCAGCGGGCGGCGGCGGTGGCTCGGCGAAGGTCTGGCCCGTGTTGACAAGACCGGGTGTCTCGGCCATGGGGGCGGCCCAGGTGAAGTCCCCTCCCATGAGGCCGGTGCCGGTCAACTGCAAGGAGTCACCGACCGCCGTGCTCGCCGTCTCGGACACGCCGATGTCCATCGAGGTCATCCCCGACGCCGGGCCGCTGCCGGCGGTGAAGCTTCCCTCATAGCTGAGGAACTCGATGACCGCCGCAGAGGAGTCGACCAGAGCGAGGCCGTCCGGGGATCCGTTCTGAATCCCGGCGCGGGGGAAGCTCAGAGTGCCGAAACCGTCGGCTTGATCGGGGATTGTCCCCGACAGGTCGATGGTGTCGTATACGTTCAACTGAGTGGCGCTCCCGTTGTAAAGCGCCACCGACCAGCCGGTGAGATCGGTACCCGCCGGGCCGGCTATCTCTACGAACTCTCCGGTGTCGGTCGAGTCGTTGTCGTAGTGGATCTCATTGATAAAGACCGTCGGGCCGACAGCCAGTGCGGCCGGTGCCCCCCATACCGGGACCAGGGACATCAACATGGCCAGACCGGCCAGCACGGACATCCTCTTCTTGCCGAGATAACGCATCAAGAGCTCTCCTTCTCCTGCACTCGTGCGACTCCCCCAACCCGCGCTCTCGGGAGCCGGTTTCTGCAACGGCCCCAACCTACGCCAAGTGAGTCAATAGTGTCGAACCTGAGGGAGAACCGGGTGGGTCGGCGAGATGAACTCTCGTCGAGCGTCCCCACGAGGTCGGCACGAGCCGGACAACGACCGGAGGGCTGAGACGACATAATGATCCGGCTGTAGCTTGAGGTGCAACAGATGATCGAATGGATCCGTGGCCATCCCCTCGAGTCGGGCCTCTTCGGCGGCATCGCTCTGCTCGGCGTCGTCCTCGGTGTGGTGAGCCTCGTCTCATCCGCATCGGACCCTGACCCATCCCCTCCCACCACCGCGTTCGAAGTGGGGTCGGGTGACGGCACGATTCCCACCGATCCAATCGACACCTTCGACGCCAGTGCGCATCCCGAGATCGAGCAATTCACCTGCACCGGATTCATCACCATCGACGACGCCGACTACGCCTTCGGGATCGAAGGCCAACTGGCCGCCGTCATGAACCTGGAACGTGGCGAGACCTGCACCGACTTCCTCGCCGACGACCAGAGCGTGTGGGTGCGCATCGAGCCGGGGGCACCAGACGACTTCTCACCCGGCGCAACCCTCGAGGGCGCCCAGGGAAGCCCGGTCACCGCAGTGGGTCACGATGCGGTCTGGTTCCCCGGTGAGGAGGTGAGCGTCATCACGGTCTTCCAAAGGGTCGAGCTGGGTGGTCTCTACTATCGGATCCTGCTCAGCCGGCCCGACCTCGCACCGGAGATGGAACGCGAGATCCTCATCGAATTGGCCCTTCGCGCTCTCCCCAGGTTCCCGGGTGTCGTCGAGGAGCAACCCGAGCCCGTGGAGATCACCGTCGACATCGAGACGGCCGACCCGGCAACGATCGGTCACGCTGGGAACGTTCTGGCCCGGGAGGCCGACGGCGAATGGACCCGAGGGGAGGGTTTGATCGCAACCCTCCAGCTTTTCGCGGGCGAGTCGGATGTGGGGGACGTCTTGAGGTTTCCCGACGTCGTCGAGCTCGATCGATCGGCGGTGGTCGCTCTGGCACGTGACTATGTGGCGTCGGCGGACGACGACGATCAGGCCGCCGGGGAAATCCTCCGTCTCCTCCATCGGTTGGTCCCCACCATCCGAGCATTGGAAGAGGCGGGAGACATCGACATCGCCAAGCCGACCAACGCCATCCAGGCGGTGCTGGTCGGCCTGGTCCTGAACCAGGAGGGAGAGGATCCGGCGATCTCCAGTTTCTGCCTCCTCAATTTCGGAACGAGTCCATGCATGGACGTCACCGAGGTCGAAGGCTCTCCCTACACCCTCTACACACTCAAGCCGGAGTTCGAGGGAGCGTGGGACCCGACCCAGGTCGGATTCGCCCTGGATGCCATGAGCGAGGCGGCGGCGGTCCTCGAAGAAGTGGGCCCGACCCCGGTCACCCGGGTCATCCTCAACCCCCATGCGGTCGGGGTCGTCGTCCTGGCCGACGGTGGGGAGTACATCGCCCATGTCGGCACCGACATGATCGGCCAGCAGCCGGTGACCCTCAAGCACGCCGTCGCCTATGCCATCGCCAAGGCAATGGTGGAGGCGAGTCATGGAGAAGAAGCCTGGTTCAGCTCGGGCCTCGCCATGTACCTCAGCGGCGTGGTCCATCCCGACTACAACTATGAGCACGGGCTCGTCACATTGCTGGCAGGCTTGGAGATCTCCGCTCCTCTCACCGAATGGGGTGCAGCCGCCTGGATCTTCTTCGAGTACCTCCATGGCGAAATCGGCGACGCCGGGCCCGTCTTCAATTTCCCTCAGCTGAGCCCGAGCCAGCTGTCGGCACATTTTCACGGCTTCGCCGAGGCCCTCACCGACGGACTGGTGCCCGACATCGGCATCCTCTTCGACTACGTGCCCTATGCCGCCCAGTTCTGGGACCTCCCGGTGACCGTCCCGTTCAGTGTCGATCTCGCCCCGCCCCCGTTCGGAATCCGGAGGATCCAACTCGCGGTCGAGCCCGGAGAGCATGCCTGCCTCGACATCATCAGCAGTGGCCCGATCCGGGTGTCGTGGCGGCCCGGCACCGAGGAGGGCGGTTATCGGGCACCGTGGGAGTCGGAGCCCCCGGCCGCCATCGAAGGCTCGTCAACCCTGCTCATCACCGCCAGTGGAGAAGGGTTCTATGACCTGGCGGTCACCCGGTTCGTCGACGACCCCGACGAATGCACCGACCCTCCCCCCGAACCGGCGGCACCAGCGCCCCTCGACACCGAATGCCCGGTTCTCTGCGACCCGACCGAGTTCCTGTGGAACCCGAACACCATCCACATCGAGGTCGACATCCCCTGACGCCCCTGACCGACCCCGACGGTCGGCTAGCGTCCCCGATCATGTCCAACGACTTCGGCACCTACGACTTCGTGGAGGGCAATCGATACTCAGTCGAGGTCGAACACCCCGACGACTCGGTGAAGGTCGATCATCACACCGCCGTCGGGCTCGAGCCGCAAACTCATTACGAGACTCTGGAGTTCGTGGGGACGATCGGCCCGGGGCCGTGGAAGAGATTCGTCGACTGGGAGTCCGAGGCGGAGATCACCATCAACGCCCACCACATCCTGGGAGTGACCGAAGCCGGATAGCTCATCGAGTGTGCTTCCACCCCCCGAAAATTAGGGGTCTAAGCACGCTCGACGTTGGTGAGAGCGGTCAGTCGCCGAGACCTCGCACCCACTCGTCGACGGCCACGGCGAGCATCGGGAGGGGCATCCCGCCGTTGACCAGCATCGTGTCGTGGAAGCCTTTGATGTCGAATCGGTCGCCCAGTCGTCTCCTCGCCTCGGCACGGAGCCGGAAGATCTCGATCTGTCCCATCTTGTAGGCCAGCGCCTGACCCGGCATGCCGATATACCTGTCGACCTCCTGCTCGACCGTGAGCAGGCCTATCGGCGTCCATTCCTGGAGGAAATCGATCGCCTGCCGCCGGCTCCAACCCAACGCGTGGATCCCGGTGTCGGTCACCAGCCGCCCGGCCCTCCAAGCGTCGCCGGCCACCATCCCGAGACGATCGGTGGCAGCCGAGTACAAGCCCATCTCGTCCGCCAATCTCTCCGAGTACAGGCCCCAGCCCTCGGTGTGTGCGTATGACTGTGCGTACCGGCGAAAGGTCGGTATCCCCTCGAGCTCGGCGGCCAGCGACCGGTCGAAATGATGTCCGGGTATGCCCTCGTGGAAATGAATGGATTCATACTCGAAGAGGTCGCGCTCGGCTGGCTTGTAGGTGTTGAGGAAGTACCGGCCGGGTCGAGAACCGTCGACGGGGGGCATGCTGTAGTAGGCAGAGGGCATCGCCGGGGCGACCGCGGCGGGCACCGGTACGACTTCACACGGAGTCTCCGGCCGATGGGCAAACCAGCCGTCGACTACGTTCCAAGCCCGTTCCAGCGCGCTTCGGGCATGTTCCAGCATCTCTTCCTCGGAGGAGAATCTGAGATCTGGGTCTGAGTGAAGCCTCGCGAAGACCGATTCGATATCGGCGACACCGAAGGCCTCACCACCGATCTCAACCCATTCCTCGGCGTTGACGCCCGTGGCCCAATGCCGTCCGATGTCATGCATCTCCCGAGCCGGGACCTCGATCTGGAGGTACTTGCGGATCATGAGGTGATAGATCTCGTCGCCGCCCTCGATCCAGGACAGCCCGCAGTGGTCGTCGTCACGGGCAACCGGGGCGATATGGGTGGTCAGGCCGTCTCGGTAGCTCTCCATCGCCGGCCGGATCCTCTCGGTGACCAATGATGTCGCCTTTTCCAGCCAGGCTCCGCCGCCGTTTCCGGGAATGGCGAGCATCAGAAAGGGATCGTCGGCCAACGACGACTCCAGGTAGCCATCGAGCTGACTGAGCACGCGCCTCACCGAGGCCTCGGCCGGAGCCATACCGCGCCCGGCGTTCTCGCGATGGGCTTGCATCGCTGCCTCCAGATACTGCGGGATCCTCTCGTAACGCCCGAGAAGGGCGGTGGCTTGCCCGGCGTCGGCGACCGTGTTCTGCCGGGTGTCGGAGATGAGCCGGGTGTGGGGCCCGAGGAAAGGGTCGACCGGGGCCAGCAGGAACAGGTTCTCCACGGTCCCGAGCTCGGCCTCCGACTGATGGATCAAGAGCGATCGGGTGATCCTCTCCTGGATCGTCAGATCCGAGTCGCTCAGATCCCGGGCCCGATCTCGAATGTCCCGGAACCTCGCCGCCATGTCGCCCCGCCACTCGTCGTCGAACCCGGGAAGGCGGTCGTCGAAGTCGTGGACTCCACGCACAGTGGCCACCGTCGGGACAGCCTCGTTGAAGGTAGACCAGTAGGTGTCGGACAGTTCCTGGAGGGACATCGGCGGCGACGGTACCAATCGACCCGTCGAGTGTGCCTATACCCCCCGAAAATTGGGGGTCCAAGCACGCTCGACGATATTGACCGCCGTGCCCGGTAGCGTCTCGATCATGCGTTTCCTCGCATTGTTCGGTGTCATCGCCCTCGTCGAGATGGCCACCTTCCTCTGGGTGGGGTCCCGGATCGGGCTGGGGTGGGCACTGGGGCTGGCTTTGCTCACCGCCCTCCTCGGGTCATTCCTGGTCAAGTTGGCCGGCCTCTCCGTGTTCGCCCGTCTCTGGGGCCGTCTCCGGGACGGTGAGGTCCCGGGACGAGAGCTCAGCGACGCGGCGGCGATCCTGGTCGCCGGGGCCTTCCTGATCTCCCCGGGATTCATCACCGACACCCTCGGATTTGTCCTGCTCATCCCGGCGGTGAGGGCCTGGATCTACCAGTCCCTCTCCCGGCGGCTCTCGGCGCGATTCGGTGGCTTCGGTCGCGGATCCCAGCGCGCCGGGCCGCCGGGCGTGGGGGATGTGATCGATATCGAGCCGGTGGACCGGGATCAGCCGTGACCGAGTCGGTCGTCCGTCCGGGAATCAAAATCATGGGTCCCCCGGCCCATTTTTGAGATGCTGAACGGAATCGGAGCTATGGTCACAAGGGTCCACGTGGGAGACCTGAGAGGGGGACGGAGTCAAATGGGGCCTATCAAACCCGCCGGTTTGGACCAGCACGCACCTACCGCCGTCGGCAGCCGGACCGACAAAGCAATAGCAATCTTCGCCGTCATGGCAATGGTCGTTTTCACACTTTTCGTGGCCACCCCTGCCCAATCGCTCGATGACGAATGCACCATCGAAGGGACATCCGGGCCCGATGTCCTCAACGGCACCGCAGGTGACGACGTCATCTGTGGCGGGGGCGGCAACGACACCATCAACGGTATGGGTGGCAATGACATTCTTCGCGGAGGCGGGGGGAAGGACACCCTCAACGGAGGAGACGGTAACGACACTCTCATCGGCGGTGGCAAGGCCGACACCCTCGACGGTGGAACCGGATCTGACTTTGCTGACTACACCGACTCCGGCCGAGGGGTGACGGTCGACCTCCTCAACGGGACGGCTCAGGGAAGGGGAAACGACACCCTGGTCTCGATCGAGAACGTGAGGGGCTCCAGCCAGGGTGACCTCCTCATCGGTGACAACGGCGACAACCTCCTGGCGGGGCGTGGTGGCAACGACACCATCAACGGCCAGGGTGGCGACGACACCCTCATCGGTGGCGGTGAAACCTCGGTCAAGGAAGGACCCGCCAACGAGGTAGGCGATCGAGTCAGCTTCGCCGACCACGACGGCAACTCGGCACCTGCCGGCGTGACCGTCGACCTGGCGGCCGGCACCGCGACCGGTTGGGGCACCGATTCGATTACAGGCTTCGAGAACGTCTATGGGACCCCGGCCGCGGACACCATTTTCGGTGACGGCGGCAGGAACCGTCTCCTCGGGGATGGGGGCAAGGACACCATCAATGGACGCGGCGGTCGCGATGTCGTCTCCGGTGGTGGTGGCGACGACCCCGATCTCCGCGGTGGGAGCGGCAAGGACACGGTGAACGGTGGTGGCGGCGACGACAGCTTGTTCGGCGGAGGCGGCAAGGATCATCTCCGGGGAAACCGCGGCGATGACACCCTGAAGGGTCAGGGTGGGCCCGACATCCTGTCCGGCAATCAGGGCAGAGACACCATCATTGGTGGAGCCGGCGATGATGACATCCGTGGCGGCGACCAAGCCGACGACATTCGGGGCGGCGGGGGGCGCGATGTGATGTTTGGCGGCGGTGGCGTCGACAACATCCAGGGTGGCGCCGGCCACGACTATCTCCACGGCGGCACCAGCGCCGATGTCCTGGACGGAGGGACCGGCCGCGACTACCTGCTCGGCCGAAAGGGAAATGACACCCTCGACGGCGGCGAGGCGCGGGGGACCGCTGAGGAGAAGCCCAAAGACCATTGGAACCAGCTCTGGGGTGGCAGGGGCCAGGATCAATGCCCCACCGGCCCGGGGGCGGGTCCCGACAACACCGATTACCGCAATCGATGCGAGTTGCCGGAAGGCGCGAACGCCGGCTGGCCGAACGGATCCAGGAAGCATTTGAGCCGCCTGCCGCTCTAGCACGCCTTTGACGCGGAGGCACCATCCCGGTGCCTCCGCCCTCCGGGGTGCGGTCTAGCCTCCACCCCGGCGTGGCACGGCAAACAGGGAACCCAGAAGACCGATCGAGGCTGGCGCCGTACGTCCCGAGACTGGTCTCTGATTGGGATCGGGATGCTCCCGGCGCTCTGTGGCAACCTGTGACCGGCTCGCTCGTGCTGGTCGACATCTCCGGTTTCACGAGTCTCTCCGAGCGGCTGGCTTCCAAGGGACGGGTCGGGGCAGAGGAGCTGACCCTGGTCCTCAATCGCGTGTTCGGCCGAATGCTGGACGCCGCCTTCGAACGTGGCGGCTCCCTGCTCAAGTTCGGTGGGGATGCCCTGCTTCTCCTGTTTCGCAGCGACGATCATGTGCGTCAGGCCATCGCCGCCACCGTCGAGATGCGTTCGGTCCTCCGCGAGGCCGCCGAGGAGCCGACGTCGGTGGGACGAATCGGGCTGAGGATGTCGTCGGGCATCCACACCGGCACCATCGACTTCTTCCTCGTCGGAACCTCTCACCGGGAGCTGCTCATCACCGGTCCCGCCGCCACAGCCGTCGCCGAGATGGAGACCATTGCCCGGGCCGGTGAGATCGTCGTGAGCGAGGCGGTTCGACAGCGGATCCCCGGGGACTTCCTCGGCCAGCAACGTGACACCGGTTGGTTGGTCAGAAAACGGAGGATCGAGCACCCAACAGTTGGAGCGGTGTCAACGGAAGCGCTCGACCCGGGCGACTACACCGGGTTCGTCCCCCGCTCACTGCGCCCCCATCTCGCAACCGGGAAAGTCGACTCCGAGCACCGGATCGCCACCGTCGCCTTCGTCAAGTTCACCGGAGTCGACGCCTCCATTCGAGAGGAAGGACCGGAGGCGCTGGCCGAGAGGCTGAACCAATTGGTGGCGGATGTGCAGCGACGTGCCGACGCCGAAGGCGTGACCTTCCTGGCCACCGACATCGACAAGGACGGCGGGAAGGTGATCCTCACCAGCGGTGTGCCCGTCAGCCAGCACGATGATGAGGGCAGGGTCCTCAGGACGGTGCGATCCATCGTCGACGCTCAGCAGGCCCTTCCGGTGCGGGCGGGGGTGAATCGCGGACATGTCTTCTCCGGGGACGTCGGCACCGAGTGGAGACGGACGTTCACCGTCATGGGCGACACGGTGAACCTTGCCGCCCGCCTGATGGCGGCCGCGCCCGTAAGGTCGGTTTTCGCCAGCCCGGCTGCACTCGACCTGTCGTCGACGATCTTTCGCACCGAGACCCTCGAGCCGCTCGCCGTCAAGGGAATCGCGCAGCCTGTGTCGGCATACGCGGTGTTCGAGGAGACCGGGGCCCGCCCTCCAGACATGGCATACGAGCTTCCCTTCCACGGCCGCGACGCTGAGCTCCGCATGGTGGTGGAGATCGTCACCACCTGCGCCAGGGTCGGGCAGGGAGGTGTGATGACGATCTCGGGTGACACCGGCATCGGCAAGACCAGACTGATCGCCGAGGTCCTCCAGAGGTGCCCCGGGCTCGACACCCTCACGCTCCAGGCCGAGCCCTACGCTGCGGACAACCCATACTGGGCGTTCCGGGACCCGATGCGGAGAGCGCTCGGGATTGCCCGGGCCGACCACTCGGAGATGAGCCGCGCGCTCGCCAAAGCCGTGCCAAGGATTGCTCCCGATCTGTCCTGGGCCTTGCCCCTCATTGGGGACGTGCTCCAGATCCTGGTCCCCGACAACGACGTCACCACGGCGATCGACGCCCAGTTCCGCCCCGAGAGAACAGCCGATGTGATCATCGAGCTGCTCGGTCACCTGCACGCCGGGCCCTTTGCGGTGATCGTGGAGGACGGTCAATGGCTCGACGACGCCTCCCTGGCCATGTTGGAGAGGGTGGGTGTTGCCGCAGAGTCCCGCCCCTGGACCGTGATCGTCACGGCGCGCGCCGAGACCGGGAGGTTCGGCTCCGTGGGCAGCTCCGTCCGTCTCCGTCCCTTGGCCGACGACACCGTCCGACAGATTGTCATCGAGGCTACCGCGGGCGCACCGCTTCGCCCCCACGAGCTCGACGCCGTGGTCGCCCGTTCTGGAGGCAATCCGCTGTTCGTGGCCGAGATCCTCGGAGCCCTTCGGGACACGGGAAACATCGACCAGCTCCCCGAAACCCTCGATGCCGTCGTGTCAACCCAGATCGACACGCTGGCGCCCCTCACCCGACAGATCCTCCGCTACTCGGCCGTGCTGGGCTCGAGCTTCCGTCGAGCCGTCCTCGATGAGATCCTGGAGGCCGAAGGCATCGAGTTGGACGACGCCACCGAGCGGGGACTGCGCCGCTTCCTCGAGGCTGATGGCCCCGAGCGTCTTCGCTTCAGGCACACGGTGGTCCACGACGTTGCCTATCAAGGGCTGTCGTTTCGCCGGCGACGTGAGCTTCATGCTCGGGCCGGCGCCGTGGTCGAAGCCGCCGCGGGCACGGATGCCGACGATGTGGCTGAGGTGCTGGCGACGCATTTTTCGCTGGCCGGCGATTACGCCAAGGTGTGGCGTTATGCCCCGGTGGCGGCGGAGCGGGCGAGAAGGGCATACGCCAACACCGAGGCCGCCGCCCAGTATCGCCGCGCCATCGAAGCCGCCGGCCACGTCGACCAGGCTTCGCCCGAGCATTTGGCCAGGATGTGGGCCGAGCTCGGCGAGGTACAGGAGCTGGCAGGCCAGTTCGAGGCCGCCCGCGAGTCGTACAGCAACGCTCTGCGTCTCGAGACCGAGGATCCCCTGCAGATCGTTGACCTCTACCTGCTGCGGGCCCGGGCCTGGATGAACTCGGGGAACACAACTCAGGCCAAGCGAAACGTGACATTGGGCCGTAATCATTTGACCGACCGGCATGGGGCGGTCCGAGACCGCGCCGTTGCCCGCCTCGACGCATTCGAAGCCCAGGTCCATGCCCGAAAGGGGGACCCAATCCGGGCCTACGAGTGTGCGACTGCCGCCGTGGAGAGCGCCGGCCAGGCCGGGGAGGAGGAGGCATTGGCACGTGCCTACCGCGCCCTCGACTGGGCCAATTTCATGTTGGGGCGGGACGAGGAGCGGCACGGCGAGGAGGCAATCGAGATATTGCAGCGTCTCGGCTTCCTGGAGAGAAGCGTCGGAGTCATCAACAACATGGGTGCCTTCGCCTATCTGGAGGGAAATTGGGACGAGGCAACCGACTGGTATCGAAAGAGCGTCGATGCCGCCGAGCGGTCGGGAAACGTTTCCGAAGCAGCCCTCACTCGAGCCAATATCGCCGAGGTGCTCATCGGACAGCGCAGATATCGCGAGGCCCTGGATTTGCTGGCGAATGCGAGGAGGGTCTTCGACGCGTCCCGGGCCACCGCGATAATGCCGTTCGTTGACCTTCAGACCGCCCGGGCCAATTGCGGCACCGGAGATCTGGAACGGGCGATCCAGGATCTGGAGGGTCTTGTCGAGTCACAGATGAGTGGCTCGGAGACGGCCTGGACCGCCGACACAGTCGTTGCACTTGCCTCGGCCCTGGTAGCCGAGGGCCGAGGCGACGAAGCCGAGGAGCGCCTCAACCGTCTGGAGTCGAAGCTGCCCGATGGGGCGGCCCGGGTCAAGGCCGGGATCATGAGAGTCAGGGCGGGGATATTGGCTGCGCTCGGGGACCTGTCCGGCGCCGAGGAGATGCGGCGCGCCGGGCTGGAGACCGCCGTCGCCGACGGAGATCTCTACGAGGAGGCCTTGATACTCGAGTCCCTCGTCGACGCAGACCGCCAGGGCGGAAGCGATCCCGACCCGGCGGCCTCCGAGCGTCTCGATGAGCTTCGCGTGCTGCTCGGCATCAAGGCCGAGCAGCCCGTTTGATCCGGCCTACCCGAAGGAGAAGGCCGGGTCGTCCTCGAAGTAGATGTCCCAGACTTCGGTGCCTACCGTCTCACCGGAGTCTTCGTCGACTCCCGTCGGCTGAGACGCGACACTGAAATAGCAAGCGGTCTCGTCGTCGGGCAGGAGGCCGACGTCGTCCTGGGTCCAGAACTCGTCGTAACCCTCGCCCGAGAGGACAGGCTGGGCACGGCATTCTTCAACCGCCTCGAGCGGGGTCAGGTCGCCGTCGGCGTTGTACTGCATGACCAGGGTAGTTATCTGGCCATCGCCGTCACTGTCGATCGGCTGATTTTCCAGCGTGATCCGGATCGTGTACCGGCCGGAGGTGTCCTCGAGGAATGGCAGGAACAGCAGGTGACCAGGACCGACCCCGTCGTTGTACAGCTTGAGGAGACAATCCGTCGTGTACCAGGCCAACGGCTCGGTCCCATCGGGATCGAACTCCATGGCGTGCATCGTGACCTCTCCGTGGACACCCGGAACGTCTTCGTCGTCGATGGAGACATCGTCACCGCAGGTGATCTCACCGGCAAAGGTCTGGAATATCTCGAACTGGCTCGACTTGGAACTCGGGTCGAGCACCCCGAAGGCGGTGTCTTCGCTGCTGTCGGCAAGGTCGGCGCCGCCTTCGAGTGAGAAGGCGCCCTCAACCGCCTCGAACACCACCTCGTCGAAGAACAGTTGGTCTTCACCGTCCAGGGGTCGGTGGAAGAAGCGGTAATTGTCGCCATCGCGCGAGTCGGGGCCATCGTCAGACCCGGCCATGGGGTTGAAGGGGACCGGATCGGTCACCTCGTCGCCATCATGAAGGAAGTGCACGTGAACTACCGCATTGAATTTCAGCTCGAGATCGACATCGATCGCCGACATGAGATACCCGTCGAGATCGGATCCCAGCGCGACTGAGATCGCCTCGTCGTCGTCAGCTTCGATCCTGCCGCAAGGCTCTCCCGTGCCGTCACTCACGCTCTTGACCCCAAGACCGTCCTTGACCAGGCCCAAGTCCCCTCCTATGGGACTCACGTCCAGCAAGTCCGGTGAGGAGGCAAACTGCACGGACAGACACCTGTTGGTCTTGGAAGTGATCGGCTGGGTGTTTCCCGACCAAGTCACCTCGTCCTGATTCCCCAATGTGAGCAGGACAACGGATGGTTCCCCGGCCGGGGCCGGTGACCCTTCGTGAGATCCGATCGCCATCCCGGTCGGGATCAGCGCCGCCACCAGGGCGGCGAGCGCGCCCAATAGAACCAGTCGTTTCTTGCCACCCATTTTTAACCACCCCTTGTCCACGGTCGACCATTGCGGTCGAGGCAAATCTAGTCACTCAAAGCGGTTGGCGGACCCGCGATTGACCGCGAACCGACAGGATCACTTCAGCAGTAAAGCGGCCAACGCCCGGTAGGAGGAGATCGCGTCCTGGCCTAGGACCTGGATGCAGACATGGTCGGCTCCGGCGACGAGATGGGCGGTGAGCCCTGCCGCTATCTCCTCGACGGTCCCATGCAAGACCAGCTCGTCGATCAATCGGTCCTCTCCCCCATCGCTCAGGCTCTGCTCGGCCCAACCCTCCCGCAACAGGCTGTTCCGATAGTTGGACAGGCTCAGGTAGCGACGGACCATGTCCCGACCCACCCGCCGGTCCTCTTCGCGACTCTCACCGATGACGACCTTCTGCTCCGGTGCGAGTAGGGGTCCTTCTCCCATGATCTCCCGCGCCATTCGGGTGTGCCGGGGGGTGGTCAGATAGGGATGGGCGCCTCCGGTTCGATGGGCGGCGACGGCCAAGGCCTTGGGCCCCAACGCGCCGAGGATCACCCGATCCGGGGGCACGCCCAATTCGGACAGACGATCGAGATAATCGCCGATCTTCACCAGTGGGCGCGAGTAACGGTCGATGGACTCGGGATGCCCGACGCCGATGCCGAGGAGCAATCGATCCGGGTAGGCATCGGCCAGCCGCAGATAGGAGCGGCCCGCCGTGACCGGATCCTCCCGCCACATGTTGACGATTCCGGTGGCCACGGGAATCTGGCGGGTCGCGGCGAGGACCCGCTCGGCGTCCTCGAGGCTCCCTGGCGGTGAGCCGCCAATCCAGAGCGCCCCGAAGCCAAGATCCTCCATCTCCGCGGCGAGATCCGCGTCCCATTGCGTCTTGCCCCGCCAGACACCGAACTTACCCAAATCCATCATCTTCCCCAGGTTATCCGGCGTCCCGATAACCCGGGAGTCCGCACGGGCCCGTAGCTCAACTCAGCTCGCCGGGATCGTTGGGCACGTCGACCGCGTTCTCACGCAATGCATCGAGCGGGACGATCTCGAGGGCTCTCTCATGAGTGGAGGCGAGCACCACGGGAGCCGGCACCCCGTCCTGATAGGCGACCAGCCAGTTGCGGGCGGTAACACACCATCTGTCTCCAGGCGAGAGCCCGGGGAAGTGGTACATGGGCATGGGAGTCGACAGGTCGTTCCCGATGCGCGCCTGGTGGCTGAGGAACTCGGCGGTCATCACCGCGCAGACCGTGTGGCTGCCCGGATCCCCATGGTCGCTCCGGCAGTCCCCGTCACGGAACCAGCCGGTCATCGGATCAGCGGAGCATTGCTCGAGGGCGCCACCCAGGACATTGATCTCGGCCATGGCTCCGGAGTATGGCCTGTCCGACCAGGGACGACTCATCCGTGGTCGATGTCGACCTTCCAAACGCCGTCGTTGCGCTCGATCCTGATCTCGACCTCGTCGGCCTCGCCCACGAACTCGACTTCCACACGATCCGGACCTTCGTCATCGATCTCCACCGAATAGCCCGGGGCGGGGAGAGTGGCATCGAGACGAACCTGGTCGCCGACATACGAGACGACCACCGAACCCCCGGCAGTCTGGAAAGTCCTGATCTTCCATCCCGCCGCCGGCACGGTCGTGCTGGTGGTGGAGCTGGTAGTCGCCGAGGTGGTCGGGTTGGGGGCCTCGGGGACGGTGGAGGTGGTGGGCGAGGTCGCATCGGTCCCGGCGGTGTTCCCCGGCGTCGTGTCTCCTGGGTCGGGGGTGGTCGCAGTGGTGGTCGAGGTGTCGACTGCCACGATCGCCCTCGAGGGGGGCTCACCGATCCGGTCATCGGCCGCGGCGACGATCTGCCAGGCGATGACTGTGGTCACAGCCGTCACCACCAACCAGGCGAGCAGGAGTCGGGTGCCATTCACATCCTGATTGTCCCAGCTTCTCCGAACAGTTCCATCAACAGAACCTCATGATTCCATCAAGGTTGGGCCTGTCTTACCATCCCCGGGGATACCCTCTGGGGATGCCGTCGATAGTGCTGATCGAGGATGACGTCGACATCCGCCGCCTGGTTGCGGACACCCTCTCCAAAGAGGGATACAACGTGGAAAGCGCCGATCGGGCGCTTCCCGGCCTCGAGCTCGCGATCAAGAGCAATCCCGACCTGGTGCTGATCGATCTCGGTCTCCCCGACCTCGATGGCTCCGAGTTGCTCAGGATGATCCGGGCGGTCTCCTCGGTCCCGCTGATCGTCATCACGGCGAGGGGTGCCGACTCCGATGTGGTCTCGACTCTCGACGCAGGAGCCGACGACTACCTGACCAAGCCCTTTTCGGTGGCCCAACTCCTGGCCCGGGTCCGGGCAGTGCTGCGTCGTCACGCCGCCGGTCATGAAGAGAGCGTTCTCGAGGTCGGCGGGCTGGTGATAGACACCGCCGCCCGAGAGGTCCGGCTCGACGGCACCGGCATCGACCTGAGCCCCAAGGAATTCGACCTCCTCCGCGTCCTCGCTGAGAACCGCGGGGAGGTTGTGAGCAAGAGGGAGCTGCTGGCCGAGGTCTGGCGCGAGCCGTATGGAGGCAGTGACCGCACCATCGATGTGCATCTCTCCTGGCTTCGGAAGAAATTGGGAGAGAGCTCGAGCGATCCGCGGTATCTCCGCACTGTCCACGGTGTCGGAGTGAAGCTGGTGGATCCGACTTCATGAGGCGCAGCCTCATCATCCTCAACCTCGCGGTCACGACCCTGGTGGTGGTGGCTTTCAGCGTTCCGATCGGGCTACTCATCCGAGACCAAGCCGAGCAGCGGGCGAAGACGGATGCCGAGCAGTCCGCACAGTCCACGGCTTCCCTCGTGGCGTTGTCTGCGGCCTTCTCCCCCGAATCCGTGACGGAGGCCATCGCCGGGTCCGTAGGGCCCCTGCCGACCGGACAGGCCGTGTACCTCCCCGATGGCTCGGTGGTCGGGTCGCCGGTCCCGGGCCAGGGAGCCCTGGTCGAGCCGGCGGTCACCCAGAGGACCACTGTCTCCGATACGGTCCCGGGTGGGTGGGAGCTCGCCGTTCCGGTGATCATCAGCGAGGGCGTGATCATCGCCTCGGCATTCGTGACCGATGCAGAGCTGACCAACGGAGTCGTCCAAGCGTGGCTTCTCCTAGGTCTGCTCGGTCTGGTGATCGTGGTCGCAGCCGTCATCTTCGCCGACCGCATGGGGCGGGGCCTGGTCAGACCGGTCAGGGATCTGGTAGTCGCTTCTCACGACCTGGGCCGGGGTGACTTGTCGGCCCGGGTGGAGATCGGCGAGCCCGCGGAGATCGCCGAGCTCGGTCAGACCTTCAATTGGCTGGCCACCCGTCTCGATCAGCTCCTCCACGATGAGCGTGAGGCCATGGCCGACCTCTCACACGGCCTGCGCACTCCGCTCACTGCGATGCGACTTCACGTCGATCGCCTCTCCGATCCCGGTGAGCGTCAGACGATGCTCGCCCAGGTGGATCGTCTCGAGAGCGAGGTCGACGGTCTGATCCTCCGAACGAGGACCAGGAGAGGCGTGGAGCCTCCGACGAGCGATCTGGCGAGAGAGGTCGCCGTCCGCTGCGATTTCTGGCGGGTGCTCGCCGAGGAGCAGCAACGAGACATGACACTCGACCTGGTTTCTGACCGGGTGCCCGTCGCCCTCGAAAGGGAATCCGTGGGGGCCATGGTGGATGCGTTGATTGGCAACGTCTTCGCTCATACCCCGCCGGGCTCTGCGTTCACGGTGACATTGTGGCGTGATGATTCGCGCGCCGAGCTGGCAATCGCGGATCGTGGCCCGGGCTGGCCGCAGGGCGACTTCTCGGCGAGGGGCGCCAGTTCGGCCGGCTCGACCGGTCTCGGTCTCGATATTGCCCGCAGGGCGGCCGAGGCCTCGGGGGGCTCCCTGGAAATGAGCAACCGCCCCGGGGGCGGGGCGGTTGTCACAGTGAGCCTCGACATTGTCTCCTAGCGGGCGTCGACCTCCCACTCGACCCGGCCGTCGTCGAGTTCGACCTTCAGCTCGGCTCTCGAATCGCCCTTCTCGAACCTGATCTCGATCTCGTCGGCCTCGAGTTTCTTGATCTCCTGGTGCCAGCCGGCATTCAGGTCGATGCCGAGCAGGACGAGCCGGCCCGCAGCCACCTGGATGGTGACCGTCGCCGCTCCTGAGACCTCGAAGTCGAGGACCTGGTCGGCGATACCCACGGAGTCATCGTCGATCGTGGTCGACGTCGCGCCGTCATCGTCCAAGGTGGTGGAGGTGGAGCCGTCATCGTCCGACGTGGTCGAGGTGGAGCCGTCATCGTCCACCGTCGTGGAAGTCCGACCGTCACCATCGTCGATCGTGGCCGAGGCGGAGCTGCTGGCGTCGGCCGAGACCGATGTCGCCCCGCTTCTCGCACTCGTCGACGTCGCATCGTCCCCGGTGGTCGAGGTCACCTCGACCGCAGGAACGTCCGAGCCGCCATCGCCTCCGGCCCAGGCGACACCAACTACCAGTAAAGCGGCCAGCACCGACGTGGCAACCGCGGCGGATATCTTGAGCATCTCGTCTACCTCCATTGATTGGTTGTCTCCAGGATGCAACCGGGCAGTTCATGGAGGTCTCAGCGGCTCATCAAGCTTTCCTCAAGGCCGGTATTGGCAGAAGCCCGGTAGGATCGATTGCCCCCTCCCCCTGCATAGGCTTTGCCCATGTTCCCCGAAGGTTCCGATCGCGAGCACAGCGAGTACGACCACGAGGAGCTGGAAGACGCCTTCGAGCCGATCGAGCGATCGCGATGGAGGCGGCTCACCCTGATGGTCGTAGCCGCAGTGACCGCCGTGGCCATAGCCGCAGTGCCCATCTACAACCTGGTCGAGGCTCGGGACCGCCCGATCGCCGACAACGGACTCGAGGTCTGCGGCTTCGACTACTGCGTCATCCAGGAAATGGTTGCTGCTGCCGGGCTCGGCGACACCATGAGCCGCCTGGCGCAAACCTTCCTCAATGACACCGAGGCCGAGCAATTCGCGGCCGACCTTCAGGCACATCTGGGCCGGGAGCCCGTCGGTTTCGAGCTGGTCGATCGTCTCGACGGAGACATCAGCGGGGAGTATTCCCCCGATACCGAGACCATCCGGATCGAACGCCCGGCCCGCGCCTGGATCGTGCTCCACGAAGTGGCCCATGTCGGCACGTCCGGGCACGGTGAAGACTTCAGGGATGCCCTTCTCGATTTGGCGGCATGGATCGACCAGGGCCCGGGCTAGTCGCCGCACCACATCGTCTCTCACCACGGAAAACAACCACCTGTCATAGGCTGAGCCCGTGGAGGTGAGCAACGCAGGCCGCGTGGTCTATCCGGAGGACGGATTCACCAAGGGCGACGTCGTCGACCACTACCGGGGCGTCGCCGGGCGCATGCTCCGGTACATCTCGGGCCGCGCTCTCACGGTCGAACGGTTTCCCAAGGGAATCGGGGAAAAGGGCTTCATGCAGAAGAACATCCCCCAGCACGCCCCACCGGATTTGATCGGTCGACACGAGGTCGACCGAGAAGAAGGAGGGGTCACTGTCTATCCGGTCGTCGACAGCGAGGAGGGCATCCTGTTCTTCGCCAACCTCGGTGTGATCACGTTTCATGCCCCACCGTCCACCCTCGACCGCATGGACCATCCCGACTGGCTCATCTGGGACCTCGACCCGCCCGAGGGAGAAGCCGGCCAAGTCCGACGCGCTGCCTATGCCCTTCGCGACGTCCTGGACTCGTTTGGGATCCCGACGCTGCCCATGACCTCGGGCTCCAAGGGCTACCACCTCCGCACCCCGATCACGCCAGGAGTCAGCGCTGACGTCGCATCCGGGGTGGCGCGCGGGACGGCAGCGCTGGCGGAAGCCGCCCATCCCGACCTGATGACACTCGCGTTTCGCAAGGCGGATCGCGGCGACCGGGTATTCGTCGACTGGCTGCGCAACACGCCTCTCTCGACCT
>Ga0299907_10000303_pt1 | contig 22813 bp, 28 predicted proteins | sample RVTome_16_FD_198680 | JGI IMG/M metagenome (GOLD analysis project Ga0299907, IMG submission 198680) | Soil microbial communities from uranium-contaminated site in the Upper Colorado River Basin, Wyoming, United States - RVT152D67 (version 2) ...
CCCTCGCCCGGGCTGCGAGCGCGGTCCACACCGGAGATGTCGTCACCAGCGCGACGGACGACGCCACCGACGTGAACGACAAGCTCGGGAGCCACGTGCCGAAGTGCGCGGCGAGCAGCAAGCCGGCCACGACGGAGCGGCGGCGGTTCGTGGGCGACATGCGCTGCAGCTCATGGCGCGTCGTGGTGTCGACCAGCGCGTACGGGACGAGCACCACCGCGGCCAGCAGGTTGCGCCACGCGGCAATGGCGAACGACGGGGCGTCCGCCCCGCGCACCAACGGGGCGGAGGTCGACACTGCAACCGCGCCGAGCGCCAGCAGCAGCCGGTCGCCGAGCCGGCTCGTGCCGACGGCGGTCTCAGGCAGCGCGATTGCCGGGCCGCCAGAACGCGGCGAGGGTGGCGAGGCCGAGTCCACCGCCCAAGCCTGCCGCGATCGCGAGGCCACCCCAGCCGTCGGCATCGAACCCGATGGCGCCGTCCACCGACCAGCTGCCGGCACCGAGCGCGCCGAGCGCGATCGCGGTGAGCAGCAGCGTGAGGACGTACTCGTAGCCCTCGCCGGGGCGGAAGATGAAGTAGCCGTTCTTGAAGTGGTTGGACACGAGTGCCACGAGCATGACGCCGACGACGCCGGCAGCCGCGAGCGGCGTGAGGATGCCGGCCACGAGCATCGGCCCGACGGCGAGCTCGGTGTACGACGCGAGCGCCGCTTGCAGCTTCGGCGCGCGGAAACCGATCGAGGAAAACCAGCGGGCCACACCAGGCAGGCGGCCACCGCGGAACGTGTGGTTCCACCCGTGGGCGAACATCACCGTGCCGAGGGCGACGCGCAGGATCAGCGCGGCGAGGTCGACATTCACCGTTCGCTCTTGCCCGGGCTAGGCGCCGAAGCGCGACGCGTGGTGGTCGACGCGCTCGGCCAACGTGAAGCACCGTTCGGTGATGCCGCCGGCAGAGTGGCTGGCGACGTCGATCACGACCTTGTTCCACACGTTGGACCAGTCGGGGTGGTGGTCGAGCTTCTCCGCTTCGAGAGCGACGGCGGCCATGAACGAGAACGCCTCGCGGAAGTCGGCGAACGTGAGCTCACGGTGCAGCTTGCCGTCCACGAGCGACCACGCCGGGCGCGCGCCCAGCCGGTGGGCGACATCGTCGTCGGTCAGCCGGTCGTCAGGCATCGCGCAGCAAGCGGGCGCGGGCGTCGTCGTCGTAGGTCGAGAAGAACTCGTGCAGGTCTTCCACCAGCTTCGGGAACGACTCGGCCGCGAACAGCACAGGCTGGTAGCGCGTGATGTCGTAGTCCTGCGTGCCCATCGCGACGATGTTCCACGGCCGGATCTCCGCCGAGCGGAACACCTCGATCTCGCCGTACGAGGACAGCAGCCCCGAGCCGTACGTCTTCAGCTCGCCGTCCTCGTGCAGCACCCCGAACTCGAGCGTGAACCAGAACACGCGGCTGAAGAAGTCGAGCGCTTCGTCGCTCTCGGAGCGGACCGACGCCTTGCCCGCCTCTTCGTACAGGTCGGCGAACACGGGGCTGGCGAGGGAGTTCGCGTGCCCGATGATCTCGTGGATGATGTCCGGCTCCGGTGTGTAGAACGGCACCGAGTGGTGGCGGATGTACTGCGTCGAGTTGAACGTGCGATCCGCGAGCGAGCCGTAGAACACGCGGGTCGGCACGAGCCCCGGCACCGGCTGGATGTGGAAGTTGGTGAGCGCGTGCACGCGCTCGTCGACCTCGCGCAGCTGCGGGACGCGCTCGGTGGGAAGCACGAGCCGCTCGACGCCCGTCAGGTACTCGCGGCACGCGTACGTGCGGTGCTTGACCGCGAGCTCCGACGACACGATGCGCCAGACCCCGTCCTCCTCGGCGGTGTAGGTGACGTCGGGGATCGGGTCGCCTTTGCGGTACGCCGCGCCCACCTCGGCGATGCGGGCGCGGCGGGCGCGGTACTCGGGGTCGCTGAACCCGGGGTGGTCCTCGGGCAGCTCGAAGCGGGTGTCGGCGATCGGCGAGGCCATGCTTCCTAGCTTGCCGGGCGGGCGCACGTCCGTTCAACCAGGGGGCGTTCGCGCTGGACATTCGTACGGTTGACTAGGGTGTGTGCGGATGAACGTCCGACGATCCGTGGACGCGGTCGATCGCCGCCTGCTCGCCGTGCTGGTGGAGGAGGGGCGGCTGTCGGTGAACGAGCTGGCGTCGCGGGCCCGGGTGTCGCGGGCCACGGCGTACAGCCGCTTCGACCGGCTGGTGGCCGACGGCGTGATCAGCGGGTTCCACGCCGACGTCGACCCCGACGCGCTCGGGCTGCACGTGGCCGCCATGATCCTGGTCAACGTCGAGCAGGGCGTGTGGCCGGAGACGCGTGACCGCGTGAGCCGGTTGCCCGGCGTCGAGTACGTCGCGCTGACGAGCGGCGGCTTCGACTTCGTGCTGTTCGTGCGCGCGCCCGACATCGCCGCGCTGCGCGACGTCGTGCTGTACCGGTTGCAGGGCATGCCCGACGTGAAGGCGACGCAGACGATCTTCATCCTCGACGAGGACCGCCGCCCTCCCGGTTCGGCAGCCACGTTCGACGGCTCACCGTCCTGAGCGTCTTGGGCGCGCTCAAGCCCAAATACGGGCTTGAGCGCGCCCAAAACCGGTCACGGGACTGAGCTTGCGCTCGCCGGTTGTGTACGTGAGAATGATTCTCACTATGAGAAAGACGTGTGCAGCGCTGGCGGTCGTGGCGCTCCTGGCCGGCGGTGCGTGTTCGGACGACGACGGCGGCCCGGACGCCGGCACGGGGAAGATCGAGGTCGTGACCAGCTTCTACGTGCTGTCCGAGGTCGCGGCTGCCATCGGGGGCGACCTCGCCAACGTGCACAACCTGACCCCGCCCGGCACCGAGCCGCACGACGTCGAGCTCACCAGCGGCCAAGTCGACCGCATCGAGGACGCCGACGCTGTGATCTATCTCGGCGGCGGCTTCCAACCCGCGATCGAAGACGCCGTCGAACGCCGCGGCCGCGACAAGGTGAGCATCGACGTGCTCAGCGCCGTCCCCGACGACCAGGTCCGCGACGACGACCCCCACATCTGGCTCGCGCCCGACCTGCTGCGCGCTGCGGTCAACGGCGTGCGCGACGCGCTGGGCGACGCGGATCCCGACAACGCGGTCACCTACACCGAGCGGGCCGAGGCGTACCAGCAGCAGCTCGTCGCGCTCGACGCCGAGATGCGCGAAGGGCTCGCCGCGTGCGAGCGCAAGATGATCGTCACCGCCCACGAAGCGTTCCACTACCTCGCCACGCAATACGGCCTCGAACAAAAGGCGATCAGCGGCCTGTCACCCGAGTCCGAGCCCGAAGGCGACCGCTTGAGCGAGCTGGCGGACGAGATCGAGCGCACCGGCGCCACGACGGTCTTCACCGAGGAGCTGGCGTCGCCCAAGACTGCCGACGCCCTCGCGCGCGAAGCGGGCGTCACCACCGCGGTGCTCGACCCTGTCGAAGGGCTCAGCGACACCAAGCGCCGGGCGGGCGCCACGTACTTCACCGTCATGCGCGAGAACTTGGAAGCGCTGCGGACGGCACTCGGTTGCACATGACCATCGACACCGCCAGGGTCCTCGACGTCGACGACGTGCACTTCGCGTACCGCGAGGAGCCGGTGCTGCGCGGTGTCACGCTGCACGTCGACGCGGGCGAGTTCGTGGCGCTGGCGGGACCGAACGGCTCGGGCAAGTCGACGCTGCTGCGCGTCGTTCTCGGCCTCGCGCCACCAGACCGCGGCCGAGTTCATCTGCTCGGCACGCCGCCCGGCGCGCTACAGCGGCGCTGGCGCGTCGGCTACGTGCCCCAACGATCGGTGCTGCCCGAGCACTTGCCCGCGACCGTCACCGAGGTCGTGTCGTCCGGGCGCATTGCCCGCAGTGGTTGGGCCCGCCGCCAGCGCGCCGCCGACGCGCAAGCCGTCGAGCACGCGCTCGAGTCGGTGGGCGTCGCCGGCCTCGGGCAGCGGCGCATGCACGAGCTGTCGGGCGGCCAGCAACAGCGCGTGCTGATCGCCAAGGCGCTCGTGAACGAGCCGAGCTTGCTCGTGCTCGACGAGCCGGTGGCCGGCGTCGACGCCGAGTCGCAGCGACTGTTCCGCGACGCGCTCGTGCACCTGCAACGCGAGCACGGCGCCGCAGTCTTCCTCGTGTCCCACGAGTTCGGCGCGGTGGCAGACGACCTCGACCGCCTGCTCGTGCTGCAAGCGGGCAAGGTCGCGTTCGACGGGACGCCGGCCGAGTTCGCCGCGACCGGCGTCTCCCTCGGCGTGCACCGCGACGACATGCCGGTGTGGCTCGAAGGGCTCGATGAACGGGCACGAGAACGGTGACGCTGCCGCTGCCCTGGCCCTTCGATCGCGAGTACATGCAGCTCGCGCTGCTGGCCGGCCTCGTCGTGGGGACGTGCGCGCCGTTGATCGGCACGTTCCTCGTGCAGAAGCGCCTCTCGCTCTTGGGCGACGGCATCGGGCACATCGCGTTCGCAGGTGTGGCCGTCGGCATCGCCACCGGCGTGTGGCCGGTCTGGACGGCGATGGCCGCAGCCGTCACCGGCGCGCTCGCCATCGAATGGTTGCGCGGCCGCGGTCGCACCGCGGGCGACCTCGCGCTCGCGCTGTTCTTCTACTCGGGCATCGCCGGCGGCATCGTCGTGATGAGCAGCGCCGGCTCGCTCGACGCGAGCGCCATGGGCTACCTGTTCGGCCAGATCCTCGTGGTGTCGCCTGGGGACGCGTGGACGATCGTCGCCATTGGCGCGGCGGTCACCGTCACGCTGCTCGTCACGTGGCGCGCCCTGCTGTCCATTGTCATCGACGAGGAAGCGGCGCGAGTCGGCGGCCTGCCCGTCGACCGGCTCAACCTGCTGCTCGCCGCGCTCGTGGCCGTCACCGTGGTCGCGGGCATGCGCGTGGTCGGCGTGCTGCTCGTGGCCGCGCTCATGGTGTTGCCCGTCGGCACCGCGCAGCGGCTGGCGCCGTCGTTCCGGCTGACGCTGGTCGCCGCCAGCGCGACCGGCGCGGGATCGGTGGTGCTCGGGCTCGCCGCCGCGCGGCTCTGGGACCTCGCCGCCGGCGGCACGATCGTGCTCGTGGCCGCGGCCGCGTTCGCGCTCAGCTCGCTCGTGGGCCGGCGTCCCGGGCCGGCGCTCGGCGCTGGGACGCGCTGACGCCGGCGTTGACACAGTCCCGGCAACGGCCGAGCACGTCGAGGCGGTGCGCGTCGACCTCGAAGCCGACCGTCGCGCCGAGCTGGTCAAGGGCGCGCTCCAACGCGCGCTCGACCCGCGCCGGAACGGCAACGTCCGCCACCGACCCGCACTCCCTGCACACGAGATGGTGGTGGTGCTCGGTGAGCCCTTCGGCCAGCTCGTAGCGGGTGAACTCCCCCGGCCCCGTCACCCGCAGGACGACGCCCGCTTGCTCCAGCACGGCCAGGTTGCGGTACGCGGAGCTCTGGGCCAGGCCCGGCTCGGCGCTGAGGATGTCGGGAAGCGTGACGGGGCCGCCCGTGGCGACCAGCGCGTCCACCAGCGCGCGGCGACCAGACGTATAGCGCTGCTCGACCTTGGCGAGGTAGTCCGCAACAGCGGCGTGAAGCTCTGCGCTCACCCCGCCGAGGGTAGGCCGGACAAGTCGAGTACGCGCTGCACGCGCTGGCCCGCCCCACAGACGCGGAACGTCTTGCCGGCGGCGAGGGCCCGGCGGTAGGCGCCGACGAGGATGCCGATGCCGGCCGAGTCGAGGAACTCGACGCCAGCGAGGTCGAGCACGACGCCCGGCGCGTCCGACTCGAAGCCGGTGAGGATGGCCTCGCGCAGGGCGCCCGCGTTGTGCAGGTCGATCTGGCCATCCGGGGCGACGACCACGACTTCGTTCCCCTGCAATGCCGTCACGGTCGCTTGCGCTACCCGCGGCGGCGGCCGGCTAACCGTGTTCTCGCGCCCCGGGCGACTCAGGCTGGCTCTTCGTGGAGGCCCCACCGGCGGGACACCGCCCGGTCGGCCGCACCGAACACCACGCTGTCGACGAGCAGCCCGACAGCCAAGATCACGACCATCGTGGCCAGGAGGGCCGGCGCGTCGGCGAACTCGCGGGCGACCTGGAGGCGGACGCCGATCGACGGCCGCTCGGCGATGATCACGAGCAGCTCGCCCGCCATCAGCGACCGCCAGGCGAACGCCCACCCCTGCTTGAACCCGCCCAGCAGGGCCGGCACCGACGCCGGCAACACCACGTGCCACCACAGGCGGGGGCCGCGGGCGCCCAGCACCCGCCCCGCCCGCCGCAGCACCGGAGCCACCTGGTCCGCGCCCGAGATCAGCGAGTTGGCGATGGCGGGCGCGGCACCGAGCACGACGACGAACAGGATCGCCCGCTCCGACACCTGGAACAGGAGGATGGCGAGCGGGAACCACGCGATCGACGGCATGGTCTGCAGGCCGGTGATCAGCGACCCGAACGCGACCCGCAAGGCGCGCACTTGCGACACCACCGCGCCGAGCGGCAGGCCGACCACGATCGCGAGCGCGAAGCCCACGAGCGCGCGGCGGCCAGTGATGCCGAGCGCTTCCAGCAGCGACCCGTCGCGCAACCCGGTCCACAGGTCGGCGAACACGGCGCTCGGGCCGGGCAGCACGTACTCGGGCTTCCACCGCGCCCATACGACGAGCTGCCACAGCGCTAGGCCGAGCGCGGCAGCGGCCAGCTTCGGCCACGCCGCCCGCCACACGCGCGCGGCGCGGCTGCGGCTGCGCGACGGCTCGGCCAGCTCGAGGTTGTCGAGACCGGCGAGCTCGGCGTCGAGCTCACGGCTGCGATCGCGGTCACGGTCACGCGTCGCCAGCATGGCGGCGCACCTCCTCGCGCAGGCGGTCGGTGACATGGCCGGCGAGCGACGACACCTCCGGCGACTCGATGCGCCGCGGTCGCGGCAACGCCACGTCGAACGTCTCCACGATGCGCCCGGGCCGGCTCGACAGCAGCACGACACGGTCCGCGAGGCGCACCGCCTCGCGCACGTTGTGCGTCACGAACACGACCGTGAACCCGCGATCGAGCCACAGCTGCTCGAGCTCGTGGTGCAGCAGGTCGCGCGTCATCGCATCGAGCGCGCCGAACGGCTCGTCCATCAGGAGGATGTCGGCGTCCTGCGCGAAGGCGCGTGCAAGCGCGACGCGCTGGCGCATCCCGCCCGACAGCTGGTGCGGCTGGCGCGACGCGAACTCGTCGAGGTGGACGGCGCCGAGCAGGTCGAGCGCGACGCGCTTGCGCTCGGCGCGGGACCGCACGCCGCGCATCCGCAGCGCGAGCTCGACGTTGCCGCCCGCGGTGCGCCACGGCAGCAGCGCGGCCTCCTGGAACATCAGCGCGACGCGCCCGTCGACGGACATCCCACCCGCCGATGGCGTGTCGAGCCCGGCGACGAGGTTGAGCATCGTGGTCTTCCCGCACCCGGACGCGCCGACGACGCACACGAACTCACCGCGCGCCACGTCGAGCTGCAGTCCGTCGAGGGCGACGACGCGCCGCTCACCCTGGCCGTACGCCTTGGTGACGCCGCGCACGGACACCGCCGGCGCCACCGGTTCTCCGTTTTGGGCGCGCTCAGACCCGTACTCGGGCTTGAGCGCGCCCAAAACGGGAGAGGGAAGGGTCTTCACTCCTTGACCTCCTCCTTGCCGGCCGCCTGCAACACCGAGTTGAGCGGTCCGAGGTCGTAGATGCCGCCGAGGTCGACGGCCTCCAGCAGGCCGAGGCCCTGCGCGTGCTGCGCCGACGTCCGCAAGCTCGATGCGATCGGGTCGGCGGTGAAGGTGAGGTTGGCCCACGAGGCGTCGAGCACGTCCTGGGAGAGCGGCTTGCCCGTGAGCGACGCGAGGCGGTCGTTCGCCGCGGCCTTCGCGGACTTGGCCGAGGCGTCGCCCGACGCGGCGCGCTCGACCGCGTCGACGTGGCCTTGCAACAGCGCCCGCAGCGCGCCCGGGTGGTGCTTGGCGAAGTCGGTGCGCACGACGAGGTGCGCCGTGACGAACCGCCCGCCCGGCCACAGGTCCGTCTCGTCGACGAGCACCTTGCCGCCCGCCTCCTGCACGAGCCGCGTCGCCCACGGCTCGGCCACCCACGCGCCGGCGATCCGCTTCGCCTTGAACGCGGTGAGGATGTCGGCGTTGGCCTGCGGCACGATCTTCACGTCGCCGCCGCCCGACGTCGTGGTGGCGAGCCCTTGGGTCTTCAGCCACGCCCGCAACGCGACGTCCTGCGTGTTGCCGAGCTGCGGGCTGGCGACGGTCTTGCCCTTCAGGCCCGCGGCTGTGCTGATCGACGGCGCCACCACGAACGCCGCGCCGCCGCTCGTCGCGCCGGCCACGATGCGGATCGCCGCGCCCTTCGACTTCGCGTACGCGTTGATCGCCGGGTTGGGTCCGAGGTACGCGGCATCGAGCGCACCGCTGAACACGGCCTGGACCGCCTCGGGCCCGGCGTTGAACGTGCGGGTGGTGAGCTTGTGCGGTGCGAGCGCGTCCTCGAAGAGACCCTCCTGCACGCCGACAAGTGCGGGCGCGTGCGTGACGGTCGGGAAGTAGCCGAGGCGGACGGTGACCGCCGGCTCGGGGCGGTTCGACGTCGTGGCGCCCTCCGTCGCTGCGGAGCCGCCGCCGTCACCGCCACCGCACGCCGCGAGGCCGGGCGCCATGGCGAGGATCGCCACGATCACGACCACCACGGCTTTGCTGCGGCTTGCGGCCACTGCGCTCCCTCCGTCGAATGCGAGCTTTCCGATCAAGTTAGTTGGAAATAGGCTCGATGAGCAAGCCCCGACGCGAGAGGATGGGGGCGTGCGGGTGTCCGCCAAAGTCGACTACGCCGTCCGGGCCCTCACCGCGCTCGCCGCCGCGGGGGGCACCGTGAAGGGCGACGAGATCGCCGCCGACCAGGACATCCCCTTCAACTTCCTGGAGAACATCCTCGCCGACCTGCGCCGAGCCGGGTTCGTGTCGAGCCAGCGGGGTGCCCTTGGCGGCTACCGGCTGGCCGTCGACCCCGCCACCATCTCCGTCGCCGACGTCATCCGCGTGATGGAAGGCCCGCTGGCCGACGTGCGCGGCGTGGCGCCCGAGGACCTGCACTACCCTCCCGCCGTGCAGCCGCTCCAGCGGGTGTGGGTTGCCCTCCGGGCGAACCTCCGGGCCGTGCTCGAAGGCGTCACGATCGCCGACGTGGCCGGCGACCGGTTGCCGCCGTTCCTCGACGAGCTGGTCGACGATCCGGACGCGTGGGCCCGCCGCGGCCACGGCCAGGTACGCCAGCCGTGACCGCCGTCGTCACGACCAGCAAGCTGCTGGACCGCCTGCTGGAGGTCCGCGCCCACACCGAGCGCCTGGCCGAACCGCTCGGCCCCGAAGACCAGACCGTGCAGTCGATGCCCGACGTGAGCCCGACGAAGTGGCACCGCGCGCACACGTCCTGGTTCTTCGAGACGTTCCTGCTCGAACCGTCGCTCGCGGGCTACCGCCCGTTCCACCCGTCGTACCGGTACCTCTTCAACTCGTACTACGAGGCGGTGGGACCGCGGCACGCCCGCCCCGAGCGCGGCTTGCTCACGCGCCCAGGCATAGAGGAGATCGCGCGCTACCGCGCCCACGTCGACGCCGCGATGGGCGACCTGCTCACCACGGCGGCCGGCGCAGTGCAGGACGTCGCGTGGTTGGTCGAGCTCGGCGTCCAGCACGAACAGCAACACCAGGAGCTGTTGCTCATGGACATCAAGCATGTGCTCTCCTGCAGCCCCTTGCAACCGGCGTACGACGCTGCGTGCGCGTACGAACCGTCGACGACCGATGGGCGCGCCCGCTCCGCGCTGACGTGGACCGAGCACCCGGGCGGCATCGTCGACGTCGGTTACGCAGGCGACGGCTTCTGCTTCGACAACGAGTTGCCGCGCCACGGCGCGCTGCTGCAACCGTTCGCGATGGCGGACCGGCCGGTGACGTGCGGCGAGTGGCTCGCGTTCATGGACGACGGAGGCTACGAGCGCGCCGACCTGTGGCTGTCGGAGGGTTGGGGGCACGTGCAAGCCGACGGCTGGCGCGCGCCGCTGTACTGGTCCGGCGACGGGCATGTCTTCACGCTGCGCGGCCCCGTGCCGGTCGACGAGAGCGCGCCGGTGTGCCACGTGAGCTACTTCGAGGCGGACGCGTTCGCGCGCTGGGCTGGCGCGCGCCTCCCCACCGAGTTCGAGTGGGAAGCGGTCGCGCCGGCCGGTGCAGGCGCGGTGTGGGAGTGGATGTCGTCGTCGTACGCGCCGTACCCTGGCTTCCGACCTGCGGCCGGCGCCGTGGGCGAGTACAACGGCAAGTTCATGGTGAACCAGTACGTGCTGCGCGGCGGCTGCGCGGCCACCCCCGTCGGCCACGGCCGGCCCACGTACCGCAACTTCTTCCCCGCGCACTCGCGCTGGGCCTTCTCCGGATTGCGCCTCGCCCGATGACGGGATCGACGACCGTCGAGGTCCACCTCGAACCAGGCGACCTGCGCCGCGCGCTCGTCGACGACGCGCGCAGCGGGCTGTCTTCCATGCCGAAGTCGATGCCGCCGGTGTGGTTCTACGACGACCGTGGCAGCGCGCTGTTCGACGACATCACGCGGTTGCCCGAGTACTACCCGACGCGCTGCGAGCGCGCCATCCTCGATCGCTACGCGGACGACATCGCGGCGCGCGCAGACGCCGACGTGCTCGTCGAGCTCGGCTCGGGGACGTCGGAGAAGACCCGCCTGCTGCTCGACGCGTTCCGCGATCGCCGGCGCTTGCGCAGCTTCGTGCCGCTCGACGTGAGCGAGCAGACGCTGCGCGACGCGGCCGAGTCGATTGCGAAGGAGTACGCGGGCGTCGACGTGCACGCGGTCGTCGGCGACTTCAACCGGCACCTGAGCAAGCTGCCCACCGACGGCAAGCGCCTCGTTGTGTTCCTCGGCGGCACGATCGGCAACCTCGTGCCCGCGCAGCGGCGCCGGTTCCTGTTCGACCTCGACTGCGCGCTCACGAGCAATGACCGCGTACTGATCGGCACCGACCTCGTGAAGGACGTGGCCACGCTCGAAGCCGCGTACAACGACAGCGCGGGCGTCACCGCCGAGTTCAACCGCAACTTGCTGCACGTGCTCAACCGCGAGCTGCAGGCTGACTTCGACGTCGACGCGTTCGAACACGTCGCGACGTGGGACGCGACCAACGAGTGGATCGACATCGGCTTGCGCGCCACCAGCCCGCAGGCGGTCACCGTCGCCGACCTCGACATGCAGGTGCGCTTCGACACCGGCGAGCTCATGCGCACGGAGATCAGCGCGAAGTTCCGGCCCGACCTGCTCGTGAAGGAGCTGTGGGAGTGCGGGTTGGTGGTCGAGGACGCCTGGACCGACCCCGCCGGCTGGTTCCAGCTCACCCTCGCGCGCCCCTACTGCTGAGCAGACCCCGCCGGCGAAGCTCGGCGCCAAGCAGACCCCGCCCGCGAAGCTCGGGCGCCAAGCAGACATGGAGCGACCCCGCTCACGCCTGGGAGGACAAGCGAGCGGGGTCGTTCGACTGGTTCATCTGATCGGCACATCCGGCGGCGGCTGAAGAGGTTCTTCGCACCGTTCCGGTTTTGTCGGGTGGAACGTGGCACTGTGCGCCACGTTCCACCCGACAAGAGCCTGCCGGTTCAGGCGAAGGTGGGATGGAGCGAAGCGACGCGCCGGCGGCGGGCGACCTCGGCGGCGATTGCCTGCTGATCACGCCGGGCGAGCTCGCGGATCATCGGGCGGAGCTCGGCGACGATCCGCTCGACCTCCTCGCGGTTCGGATGCCACTGACGCAGACGCTCGTCCATCTCGGCCTCCCCAGAGTCCGACGGGGTTTCTTGGTCTCCTGTATCGGCGCCGGTGTCCGAAAATTGCGCTTCGGGAGGGGGCCGTCTTGCGAAATGACGCGGCCGGGCCGTGACGGTCTAGCCAGCGCGGGGGGTTTCGCGGATAGACGTGTCGTGAAAGCCGATCGCTTCCGCACACTGGGCGCGTGAAGCACAACGGCCCGCGTCGCCGTGACCACCACTTGTCCGTGTGGACCGAGCCGATGGCGGACGCGCCGCGCCCCGGCGACGAGGTCGACGCCGCGGACGCCGACGCGATCGGGGCGGTCACGTACGAGCTGCTCGGCAGCCTCGGGGTGGTGCGAGGTGTCGCCCGCCTCCTGCTGCAGGACCCGCACCTTCCCGCGGCGGAACGCAGCAGCCTGCTGACGGTGCTCGATCGTCAGGTCGATCTGCTGCAGCAAACGCTGGCGGGCATCGCCCTCGAGCGCAGCGGCTGGGACTCAGCTCGCTCGCTCACCGTCGACGACGTCACCGGCACCTGACCCCAGCGGCTCGGGCGCAGGCAGCTCATCGCTCCCGCCCCGCTCGTCGCGCCCGTCCGTCGACCTCGGCTCGCGGAGCAGCGCCGACACTCGCTGACGGGTGACGCCGAACAGCCGCGCGATCTGCTCCATGCTCATGCCCTCGTCGTGCAGAGCCTTGGCCATCACGCGACGCAATCGGCCGCCGGCTTGGTACAGCTCGTCGAGGTTGGCGCTGATCATCTCGAGGATCATGGGGCGTTCCTCGGCTCGGGCCACCTCGGTCCACGTCTTGCCTTCGGCGTGCGCGTTGCGTAGCTCTTCGGCTCGCTTGATCGACTGCTCGATGCGGTCGAGGTTGCGGCGCAGCGCCTTGTCGAGTGTCTCCAGTGCGTTGTCGACTTGGTCCCGCATCTTGCGGCATGTACCCGGTCGTTGCGGCCCCTTACACCTCATGTTGCAAAAGTCTGTCAGCGCAGGTGGGCGACCTCGTTGTAGCTCACGAGGATCGGCGTGCCCTCTGCCGGGACGCGGATGCGGGTGACGGCGGCCACGTCGAGGAACAGGCGCCACACGACGTCGTCGCCGACGCCGAGGGCCCAAGCGACGGCTGCCTTCACCGGCGACACGTGCGACACGACGACGACGTCCTGGTCGACCGCCTGCGCGGCAAGCTCGTCGCACGCCTCGCGGACACGGGCTCCGACGTCGACCAGCGACTCTCCCCCGGCGGGCGCCCACGCCGGGTCGGCCCGCCATCTCTGCCATACGGACGGGGGCACGTCCCTGATCGCCATGCGGTCGAGCTCGCCGTAGTCGAGCTCGACCCAGCGCTCGTCGACGATGACGGGGATGCTGAACGCCTCGGCCGTCTGCCGGGCCCGCAGCAGCGGGCTCGACACGACCACCGCCGGCGTCAGCGCGGCGGCGAGCGCCTTGGCCTGCGCGAGGCCAGCTTCGGTGAGCTCGAGGTCGTCGCGTCCCTGGAGGAGCCCGCCCGCGTTGGCGCCCGTCTGCGCGTGGCGGACGAGGATCAGCACGGGTCCCGCCACATCGCCCACACCTGCGGCCACGTGGACGTCGGCCGGAAGGTCGCCCGCACCGCGAAGCCGAACCGCTCGTAGTACCCGACGTTGGCGGCCTCGGCAGTCGTGAGGTAGCAACCGACGCCGGCGTCGTCCGCGCGATCGAGCACGGGCACCAATAGGGCGCGGCCCAATCCCTTCCGTTGGCGGTGGGGAACAACGCCCACGGCCCGCAGGAACCAATGCGGCTCGCGCGGGTGGTGCGCGCGGTTGGCACGCTGGCCGTTCCGCGCTTCGCGCGCCGCGCCGATGCCCCAGGGGAGTGCAGGCAGCAGGTGGAGGACTTGCGTGACCTGCCGCCCCGCCGGGATCGGGTAGGCGCCCGGCGGCAACCACGCGGCGACGCCGGCGAGCTCGCCCTCAACGGTGACGCCCAGCAACGTGTCGTGCGGCTGCGAGTCGGCGCAGTCCCCGGCGAGGTACCGCGGCAGCACGAGGCGGCGGCGGCGCTCGTCGGGCAGTAGGTGCAGCGTCTCCGGGTAGTCCCAGAACGCGGCGACGAGCGCCGCGACCGCAGCCCGCCGGTCGGCGCGCGCGATGGGGCGCGCGCCGGCCTTCGCCTGGCCGGTCACGACGCCCGCGCCTCTTGGACCTGCCGGTGCGACCACACCAGTGCTGCCGCTCCGGCCAGCTCCATGGCAACGAGCAGCACGACCGGCCGGTCGAAGCTCGGCAGGCCGCGGTCGTGCAGCCCGTCGCCGAGGAACGGCCACCAGAAGACCGCGGTGCGCGCCCAAATGCCGTCGAGCACGAGGTGGCAGAACATGCCGATCGGGACCGCGAGCGCACGCCGGCGCAACGCGCGCCGGCTCGGACCGCGCGTCACGAGCATCACGACGACGAGCGCGGCCACGCTCACCACCAACGTGTGCGCGTAGCGCGGCCCGCCGAGCGGGCCGTCCACCACGTCCGGCAGCAGCGCGCCGGCCATCACCAGCCGGTAGTCGATGCGGGGGTCGCGGAACACCGACCACACGATCAGGTACGCCATCCCCGCGAACCACAGCAACACGGGCCCGTCCTCATCGTTTTGTCCCGTGGAACGTGGCGCAGAGTGCCACGTTCCACGGGACAAAACGGGTCAGGGGCGGACGAGGATGCGGCCGCACTGGTCGCAGAAAACGAGCGTGTCGGGCAGCTCGCGCTTGAGGCGGTCGACCTCGGTGGCGGGCAGCGTGAGGTGACAACCACCGCAACGGGTGCCTTCGAGGCGCGCCGCGCCGATGCCGCCGAGCCGCGTGCGCAGCCGCTCGTACGTCTCGGCCAGGTCCGGCGGCAGGCCCGCGGCGAGCTGATCGCGCTCGCTGCGCACCGACCCGAGCTCAGCCTCGATGGCGCGCTCGGCTTCGGCGATCGCGGCGGCAAGCCGCGACGCATCGGCGGCCAGCTCAGCCAAGGCGCTGTCGATGCGGGCCACCTCGGCGTCGAGCGGCTCGCGCTGTTCCAACGCCTCGATGCCGGCGTCCTCCAACGAAGAGACGCGCTCCCGGAGGTGGGTGATCTCCGCCGACATCGCCTGCAGGTCGCGCGACGCCGACACCGCGCCCGACGTCATGCGGGCGTCGATCTCGGCGATGCGCTTCTCGGCCGTGGCGATGTCCTCCTCGGCCTTGGCCTCGCGCGCCGCGATCTCCTCCAGCGGACCGGCCACCTCGGCCCGCTCGGCTTGCAGCGCGGCGGTGCGCTTCTCGACGTCGGCCAGCTCCGCCCGCTCCGGCATTGCAGCCTTGCGGTGCACGAGCTGGTCGACGTGCGTGTCGTGCTCTTGCACGTCGAGCAGAAGGTCGAGCGGGCGCGTCACTCGTCCCCTCTGCCCTCGTTGCCGCCGCCCCGGTCGCCGCCACCCCGGTCGTTCCCGCCGCCTTGACCCTCGCTCCGATCGTCAGGGGCCGGGGGCGTGGTGGTCGTCGTCGCCCGGCGCGGCGCGGCGCGGCCGCCGCTCACCTGCTTCGGCATCTTCACCGCCTTGGACTTGCCGAACTCGTCGAGGTCGGGGTCGAGGAACGTGAGCGAGGGCTGGCCGGCGAGCGCGCTCGACATGAACGCGTTCCACGTGCGCGCCGGGTACGAGCCGCCGGTGACGCGGATGCCGCCGACGCTGCGCATCGAGTCCTGCTTGTTGGGGTTGCCCATCCACACCGCGGTGACGAGCTGCGGTGTGAAGCCGACGAACCACGCGTCGCGCCACTCCTGCGACGTACCCGTCTTGCCCGCGACCTCGCGGCCCGGCAGGCGCGCCCGCGTGCCGGTGCCGCTGTCGACGACCTTGCGCAGCGTCCACGTGGCTGCGCGTGCCACGTTCGGTTCGAGGACGCGCTTGCCCTCGCTGCGCTTGTTCTCGAACAGGACCTTGCCGCGCCGGTCGAGCACGCGCTCCACGAAGTACGGCTCGTGGCGGATGCCGTCGGCGGGGAGCACCGAGTACGCGGACGCCATCTGGAGGGGCGTGACCTCCTCGGCGCCAAGGCTGATCGAGATCGGCGCGTCCTCCACGCGGTCGAGCCCGAGCCGGTTGGCCATCTCCTTCACCTTGGCCAGCGACTTGTTGGGATCGGGGTCGAGCGAGAGCCCGAGGCGGATCGCCGCGCAGTTGAGCGACTTGGCGATGGCCTGGTGGATCGGGCCGGTGCCGCCGCGCGTGCCCTCGTAGTTGCCGGGCTCGTACGGGTCGGGTTTCTGGCCCTTGATCCCCTTGACCGTGCACGGCTCGTGGCCGGCCACCGTGTCGTTCGGCCCGTAGCCGTTCTCGAGCGCGGCGAGCAGCACGATCGCCTTGAACGACGAGCCCGGCTGGCGCCCGCTGCCGCCGCGCCCGGTCGCCAGGTTGTAGTGCGCCTGCTCGAAGCCCTTGCCGCCGACCATCGCCCGCACCGCACCGGTCGGCTCGATCGACACGAGCGCACCGACGAAGCGGCCCTTGGTGTCGGGGACGTTGCGGTTCACCGCGTCCTGCGCGAGCTGCTGCAGGCGCGGGTCGTACGTGCTCTCGATGCGCAAGCCGCCGCGGAACACCGCGTTGTAGCGCTCCTGCGCGGTCTCGCCCAACCGCTTGTCGTCGAGCAGCCGCTGCTTCACCTCTTCGAGGAAGTAGTCGTCGCGCGTCGGCTGCAGCCGGTGGCGCTTCTGGGGCAGCGGCACGCGCTTCAGGCGGTCGGCCTCGGCCTGGCTGAGGTGGCGCTGCGTGACCATGCGCTGCAGCGCGAAGTCGCGCCGCGCCTTGGTGAGCTCGGCCCGCTTGAACGGGTCGTAGCCCACGGGGTTGCGGATGATGCCGGCGAGGAACGCACCCTGGGCTTTGTCGAGGTCCTTCGCCTGGATGCCCCAGTACGTCTCCGCCGCCGCCTGCACGCCGTACGCGCCGTAACCGAAGTACACCGTGTTGAGGTACTGCTCGAGGATGTCGTCCTTCGTCATCTGGTCCTCGAGACGCATGGCGTAGAGGGCTTCCTTCACCTTGCGCTGCAGGTTGCGCTCGGGCGTGAGCAGCGACTGCTTCACGAGCTGCTGCGTGATCGTCGACCCGCCTTGGCGGATCTCCCCCGACTCGGCGTTCGCCACCGCGGCGCGAAGGATCGAGCGCACGTCGACGCCGCCGTGCTCGTAGAACGAGTCGTCCTCGACGTCGAGGATCGCCTGCACCACGTGCTCCGGCACCTGGTCGAGCGTCACCGGCGAACGGTTCTCGTCGGCGTGGAGGACGGCGAGCACGTTGCCGCCGCGGTCGTACACCACCGAGCGCTCGGAGAGCTCGGCCAGCTGCAGCGCGCTGGTGGTGGTCTCGCTCCTGGCGCCGGCCGCGATGGCGCTCACCGACCGGCTCGACAGCACGAGCGCGACGGTCAGGCCGGTGCCGGCCACCAGCACCGTCAGCAGGTACCGCGCCAGTACACGCACGGCCGGGAGGGTACTTGCCTCCCAGGTGGGTACGTTGGCGCCACATGGGAACGACGCTCGGCACGGACAGCGTGGTCGGGGGCCGCTACCGTCTCGGCGCCACCTTGGGCTCAGGCGGGATGGCCGACGTGTACGACGCCGTCGACGACCGGCTCGGGCGCCCGGTGGCGGTGAAGGTGCTCCGGCCCGAGATGGCAGCCCAACCCGACGTCCGCCGCCGGTTCGAGGCCGAGGCGAGGGCGGCGGCGCGGCTGTCGCACCCCAACGCCGTCGCCGTGTTCGACACCGGCGTCGACGAAACGGCGCCGTGGCTGGTGATGGAGCGGCTGCCGGGCGAGACGCTGGCCGACCGCATCCGCGGCGACGGCCCGCTCGATCCCGAGTGGGTACGGCGCATGGCCGGGGACGTCCTCGGCGCGCTCGGCGCCGCGCACGCGGCGGGGCTGGTACACCGGGACGTCAAGCCCGGCAACATCCTCATCGGCGCCGACGGGTGCGCCAAGATCGCCGACTTCGGCATCGCCAAGAGCCTCGACGTGGTTGCCGACGACCACACGGTCAGTGGCCAGCTCGTCGGAACACCTGCGTACTTGGCGCCCGAACGGATCGACGGCGAGCCCGCGACTGTGCGATCCGACCTGTACGCGCTCGGCGTCGTCCTCTACGAGGCGCTGGGCGGGCTGCGCCCGTTCGAGGGCACCACGCCGATGAGCATCGCCTACGCCGTCCAGCACGCGCCGGTGCCGGCCTTGGACGAGCTACGCCCTGACCTCCCGCGGCCGTTGGTCGACGCGGTCATGCGGGCGATGGCCCGTGACCCTCGTGATCGGTTCGGCTCCGCGGCGGAGATGGCGCGGGCGTTGCGGAGCGGCCTGTCGGCGACCAGCGACGACCCCACCGTGGTTTTGGGCGCGGTCAAACCCGCATATGGGCTTGAGCGCGCCCAAAAGCGGATCCGCGGGGTGCCCGTGCGGTTCGCCGCGCTGGTGGCTGCCGCCGTGCTCGCGGTACTCGTGCTGGCCGGGCTGCTGCTCGTGGGCAACGGGCCGTCGGCGGCCGAGGAGCTCGCGGGCGACCTACGGGACACCGCCGACGGACTGTCCGCCCCGGTCGACGGGCCGAGGGCGGGCGAGGCGGCAACTCGGCTGCGCGACGTGGCAACGCTCGCGCTGGCGGGCGAGGACGGCAACGACGCGAGCGGGGACGCGGCGTCAACTCAAGCCGCGGCGGCGGGCAACGCACTCCTCGGCGACCTCGCCAACTGGCAAGCGCTCGGCGAGCTGCACCCGCCGACGGCTGACCGCCTTCACAAGCTCGTGCTGCGCGTCCCTGGCACGCACGCAGCCGCGTTCACCGCCACCACGACGACCACGACCGCCGCGCCCGCAGCCGTCACCGACGAAGGCGACGACGACGAGGGTCGCGGCAAGGGCAACGGCAAGCGCAAGAAGGACGACGACTGATCGAACTTGCGCGTCTCAGCCGCGGTACTCGCGGCCCAGGCGCGCAAGTTCGACTCAGCCAGTGCGGCGGCCGTCGAGCGCCTCGATCACGGTCTCGCGAGCGTCGAGCAACGCCTCACGCACCACGCGCACGCGGTCGGCGTCGAGGCGGTGCCGGCGGGCGGCGGCGAGCACGTCGGTGACGAACGCCTCGAGGTCCGAACGCAGCGAGCGCAGCACGTCACGCAGCTCACGCGACGTCTCCCGCTGGTCGGCCCACTCGGCCTCGAGCGTCTCGCGCACATCACGCGCCGAGCGCGTCACCTCGCGACCAGCACGCTCGACTTCGCGAGTGACGTCCCGCGTCGCATCCCGTGCTGCGTCTCGCACTGAACCGTTCACTTCCCTGGTGGCGCGCCTCTCCTCGCGCCGCACGTCCTTCACCGCGTCCCGCAGCTCGCGCCGCAGGTCGCGCACGCTGGCGCGGACCTCGTCGCGGATCTCGCGCGCCAGGTCGCGTGCGGACTGCACCGCGTCGGCAACCACCGCGTCGATCTCCTCGCGCCGCCGGGCCAGCTCCTCGCGTCCCGCGTCAGTGACTCGGTACACCTTGCGGCCGTCGACCACATCGTGCTCGACGAGCCCGTCCTCCTCCAGCGCCGCGAGCCGCGGGTAGATCGTGCCGGCCGATGGCGTGTACATGCCCATGAACCGGTCCTCGACGGCGCGGATCACGTCGTAGCCGTGGCGTGGCTGCTCGTCGAGCAGGTGCAAGAGATAGAGGCGCAGCGCGCCGTGCCCGAAGACCGGGCTCATCGATCGTCCCCGGCGGCGCCGACCGACGCGCGTTCCTCGCGCAGCACGGCAACGTCGCCCGACATCGTGCGCACGTTCACCGACGGCCACGCGCCACCGGTTGCGGCGCCACGGGCCTCACCGACGTCGCCACTCAGCCGGCGCTTGTCGTGACGTCCGTCGACGGGGAACGCCGTGTCGAGCATGCCGCTCATCGTGACGAGGTCGAGGTGCAGGCTCGCGCCAGCCGGCAGGCGCAAGAGGACGTCGCCCGAGATGGTGGACAGCGACACCTCGGGAACGGTGTCGAGATCGAAGGTGAGGTCGCCCGAGACGCTGTGGCCCGTGAGCCGCGGCACCCGGCCGGTCACGGTGACCTCGCCGGACACGACGTTGGCGCTTACGGGCCCGTCGACCGCCTCGGCTTCGATCACGCCCGACACCGAGCGCAAGGCCACGTCGCCCGCGATGTCGGTGGCGGTGATGCGGCCCGACACCGTCGTGAGCGACACTCCGGCGCGCAGCCCGGCCAGTACCACCTCACCGCTCACCGTCCGCACGGTGACCGGCGTGTCGGGTGGCACCGTGAGCACCACCACGGCCTCGTTGCGGGTCGCCTTGCTGCTCCCGCCCCCGAGCGTGATCGGGCCGATCTTGAACGTCCCTACACCACTGATCGCACCGACCGACCAGCGCTCGGGCTCGTGCACGATCGTGAGCACGCCACCGTCGACCTCGACCTCGAGCGGCTCGCCGTGGACGACCTTGGCGTCGACCTTGGCGGGGCCGGGTGCTGCGGTGATCGCCACCTCGCCACCTACGATGCGGACGTGCGCCTCGACCACCCGGGGCAGCTCGACCTTGACCTCTTCGCCTTCCCAACGCGCCATGGCAGTCACGATATATCGCGTCTTCGGGCCCGTCGAGGGATCGCCGGCGTGACATCGGTGACACCCGTGACAGTGCCAGCGGGAACACCACGGCGGTGACGTTCACACCACTCGAGGCCCTCCGCCGCATCGCCTACCTGCTCGAACGTGGCCGCGAGCCCACCTACCGCGTGCGCGCCTTCCGGAACGCGGCGACCGCCGTCGAAGAGCTAGGTGACGAGGAGGTGGCCCGGCTCGCCGCGGCGGGACTGCTGCGTCAGGTGCCAGGCATCGGCGAGGTCACCGAGCGCGTGGTGATCGAAGCGCTCGCGGGCGAGGTGCCGTCGTACCTGCAACGCCTCGAGGGCGAGCACCTGTCCCCCGTCGCCGACGGCGGCGCTGCCTACCGCGCGCTGCTCAAGGGCGACTGCCACGTGCACTCCGACTGGTCCGACGGCGGCAGCCCGATCGAGGAGATGGCCGCCGCGGCGGCCGAGCTCGGCCACGAGTACATGGTGCTGACCGACCACTCGGGCCGGCTCACCGTCGCCAAGGGCCTCGACCGCGACCGGTTGCTCGCGCAGCTCGACGTCGTGGCGCGCGTCAACGAGCGCGTCGCGCCGTTCCGCATCCTCACCGGCATGGAGGTCGACATCCTCGAGGACGGCACGCTCGACATGGGCACCGAGGTGCTGTCGCGCTTGGACGTCGTCGTCGCCAGCGTGCACAGCAAGCTGCGCATGGAAGGTCGACTGATGACGCAGCGCATGGTCACCGCGATCACCGATCCCGACCTCGACATCCTCGGCCACTGCACCGGTCGCATCGTCGTGGGCCGCGGCCGGCCCGAGTCGGAGTTCGACGCGGAGCTCGTGTTCGCCGCTGCCGCGCGCTTCGACAAGGCGATCGAGATCAACTCGCGTCCCGAACGACTCGACCCACCGATGCGGCTGCTGCGCCTGGCGATCGACAGCGGTTGCCGCGTGTCGATCGACACCGACGCGCACGCTCCTGGTCAGCTCGAATGGCTCGACCATGGCTGCGCGCGCGCCGCCGAAGCCGAGGTGCCACCGGACCGGATCGTGAACACCATGAGCGCCGGCGACCTGCTGGCGTGGGCCCGATCCCACGAAGACTGACGTTTCGCCTCGCACCCACGGCGGAACACCGAGTGCCAGGAGGTGGTCTTGACCATGGGTATCGGTGTTTCGATCTTCCTACTCGCAATCGGCGCGATCCTGGCCTTCGCCGTCGACGTGAACACGCAGGGCTTCGACCTCAACGCGGTCGGCGTGATCCTGATGATCGTCGGCGCGGTAGGCCTGTTCACGTCTTTCCTGTTCTGGGATCGCATGGGCTTCGGTGGCTACACCCGCCGGCGCATCGACGTGCGTGACCAGTACGTGGACGGCGGCGACGAGGTCATCGTCACCTCGCCGCGCACGACCGGCACGGTGCGCGAGCGCCGCGTCGTCGAGCATCACGACACCGTCTGACTCACGGCGGCGTCGCTCAGAGAACGGCAGCCGAGGGTGTCAGGCGCCGGGGCCGAGCTCACGGTCCCGGCGCCTTGTCGTGCGGCGGGACCGGAGGCCGAGGTCGGTGGCGAGGCGGCGCCCCACCTCCGTGGCCTTGCGCCCGAGTGAAGCCTCCATGTCGGCGGCGACCTGCTCGAGCAGCGCGCGCGTCGCCTCGACGCCGACGGCCAGCGCGGCCACGCGTTGCGTGAGGAGCTCGGACTCGCGGCGAACGATGTCCGACAGCTCGTAGACGGGGATCTCGATCGGCGGCGGCGCGACCGGGGGCGGAGGCGGTTCCGGCAACGGACGCTCAGCCAGGCGCCGCACCTCCTCCTCGATGCGCGTGAGCGCACTCAGATCGAGCGGCTCCGGCGCAGGCGGCGCAGGCGGAGGCGGTTCCGGCAACGGACGCTCAGCCAAACGCCGCACCTCCTCCTCGATGCGCGTGAGCGCACTCAGATCGAGCGGCTCGGGCGCAGGCGGCGCAGGCGGCGGAGGCGGAGGCGGTTCCGGCAACGGACGCTCAGCCAAACGCCGCACCTCCTCCTCGATGCGCGTGAGCGCACTCAGATCGAGCGGCTCCGGCGCAGGCGGCGGCGCAGGCGGCGGCGCGGGCCGCGGCATCGACTCGAACTCCTGACGGACCGCGTCGCGCACTTCCTCGCTGCGTTCGCCGATCACCTTCACGACCGCGGCGATGCGCTCCTCGACCAGTGCGACCGTGCGGGCCGACGCCTCATCGCGGTTGAGCGCGTCGATCGCCGCTTCGAGCCGCGCGACGAGCTCGGGGTCGATGAC
>Ga0299907_10000304_pt1 | contig 22752 bp, 19 predicted proteins | sample RVTome_16_FD_198680 | JGI IMG/M metagenome (GOLD analysis project Ga0299907, IMG submission 198680) | Soil microbial communities from uranium-contaminated site in the Upper Colorado River Basin, Wyoming, United States - RVT152D67 (version 2) ...
CGCTACATCCTCAGATCGGGTTGGAAGTCCCGTGGACCGAGGCCAATAGCGCCTTTCAGGCATTGCTCGATCGGCGTGTCAACGGCAAGGCGGTGCTGCTGGTCGGGTGAGCTCCGGAAGACGCCCATAGTCCGGCTGAACGACGCCGCCGCCGGTCAGTGCCCGAAGGCCTCCTCTAACCACCACGATGCATGGCTGGTGACCTTGGCGTCGATCAACAACGGCTTTGCCCGATCCCCGTCGACCCATTTGGCAACCGGGTCGAGGTCGGCCACTTGCCGAACGGTGATGGCCTCGAAGCCGAATCCGCGAGCGATAGAGGCGATGTCGGTCGGGGGAAACTCGACGATATCGAGGTCGTGGCCCTCGGGACCGAAGTGATGGACCTCGGCTCCGTAGGCCTCGTCGTTGTACACCACAACCACCATGGGAAGACCGAGACGAACCACCGTGTCCATCTCGGCGATTGACATCAACCCACCCCCGTCTCCCAGCGCGGCGACAGGAAGCCTGTCGGGTTGGGCGAGAGCCGAGCCGATGGCGGTGGCCAGACCAAGCCCGATCGACTGGTAGGCCTGGGTGAAACAGAAACCCCACTCGTCGGGAACGGAGAGATACATGCTGGGATAACCCATGAAATTCCCCGAGTCGACGGACAAAACTCGTTCGGAAGGGAGGATGTCGTCGAGAGCGATCGACAGGGTGCGGGCATCGACCCGGTCCCCGGTGCTGTCGTCCTCGTAGGGGACGTCCCGCCACCGGACCTCGCTGGCGATCCGTCCACGCACCTCCTCCGATCGGTACCCGGACGATCCCCTGACCTGGCCCAATGCGGCCTGGGCGGTCGCGCCCACGTCACCGATGACACCTTCGGCCACGGGTCTTTGCGCTCCGATGGCGTCGGGATCGTCGTCCACCTGGATGACCCTGGTTCCCTCGCCGATGAGCCGTCCGTGACGCATGGTCCACATGTTGAGGGCACATCCCCATCCGACGATCAGGTCCGCATCCTTGATCAACTCGGCGGCCAACGGTGAGGAGAAACCGCCGGAGACGTCGAGATACCAATCGTTGCCGTTGAACAAGCCCTTGGCCACCGCCGAGGTGGCGAGCAAGGCGCCGGTCGCCCCGGCCAGCTCTTCCAGCGCTTGGCGACAACCCGAGCCGCGGGATCCACGGCCGGCGACGAACACCGGTCGCTCTGACCTATCCAGCGCTTCGACCAGCAACGCCAGATCGCCATCGCCGGGCGCGGGCGGGTCGGGATCGGGCAAGGCTGGTAGTGCCGGGAAGTCACTCACCTCGAGTGGCTGAACATCGAGTGGCAGGTTGAGGATCACCGTGCGGCGGGTGAGCGCCGCATCGACCGCCGCCACCGTGTCGGCAACGGCAGTGTCCGCCGAGCCGACCCACATCGGGACCGCTCCCACCGAGGTGGCCAGAGTCTCCTGGTCGACATAGAAGTTCGAAAGGGGCTGGGTCGCAGCTGGGGCCAAGACCACCATCCGGGTGCGGCTCTTGGCCGCTTCTGTGATGCCGGTCACGGCGTTGGTGAGACCACAACCCTGGTGCACGGTGAGGGCTGCCACCTCCCCGCTCATTCGCGAGTAGGCGTCGGTCATGGTGGCGGCACCGCCCTCGTGACGGGCGGCCACGAACCTGGCGCCGGCATCGACCATGGCGTTGGTGACGTGGAAGTTGCCCGATCCCACAACCCCGAAGACCTGGCCCACACCCCTCTCGACGAGAGCTCGGCCCACCGCCTCGGCGACGTTCATCAACGGTCGACTAGCGCAAGAACCCGAACCGGTGAGCCTGAGCCGGTCACGATTCTGAGCGGTGAGGCGATGACCACCGAGCCGACGGGAGGCAGTTTGTGCAGATTCTGAAGCTGGGCGAGGCCGTATTTGCCGGCACCGAGGAAGAAGGAGTGACAGGGAAACGGCGGGTCGAACGAGTGGGCAGCACCGGCGTCAGTGCCGATCGTCTCCACTCCGATGCCCTGGAGCCGTGATTCCTCGACGACCCAGCGGGCACATTCCACCGACATCCCCGGGCTGGTCGGCCCGGTCTCGGTGTTGTTGATCATCTCCTCCTGGGTGGTTCGCGAGGACCACCCGGTCCGGCAGAGGAGCCATCCGTTTTCCGGGAAGGCACCGTGCTCGTCCTGGAAGACGTCGAGGTGCTCTTTCTCGATGAGAAAGTTGGGGTCTTCGGCCACTCGGTCGGCCACGTCGATCACCACCGCCGGCGCTACGAAAGCAGAGACCGGCACTGAGGCCACGTCGGGTCGGTCCTTGCCGGTGATCCAGTGGATCGGGGCGTCGAAGTGGGTGCCGGTGTGTTCCCCGGTGTGGAAGTTGTTCCAGTACCAGGCTGGGCCGCGGTCGTCGTATTTGCTGATCTCCTCCAGCTCGAAGCGGGCGGTCTGGCCGAATTCGGGGGGTAGTTCGAGCAGAGGTGTCTCACTGGACAGCGGGGCGGTGAGATCGACCACCTCCACGGAGCCCGCGGCGAGGGCTGCGGTCAGATCGGCGAGTACGGACATGTGGTTTTCCTCCTTGGTTTTTCTAATGCGACTTGGTGAGGGACTCGGTCTCGCGCAGGCGATAGCGCTGCACCTTCCCGGTCTGGGTCTTCGGCAGCGAAGCCACGAACTCGACCTCCCTCGGATACTTGTAGGGGGCGATGTCAGCTTTGACGAAGCTCTGTAACTCTGTGATGAGATCGCCGCCGGAGTCGACCTCGGGGCGAAGCACGACGAACGCCTTGACCAGTTGGGTCCTCATCTCGTCGGGGACGCCGACCACCGCACATTCGGCGACTGAAGGATGTTTGAGCAGTGACGCCTCCACCTCGGGCCCGGCGATGTTGTAACCCGAGGAGATGATCATGTCGTCGGCCCGGGCCTGGTACCAGAAGTACCCGTCATCGTCGCGGACGTAGGCGTCGCCGGTGAGATTCCAGCCTCCCTTCACGTATTCCTGCTGGCGCTCATCGTTCAGGTATCGGCAACCGGTCGGCGCCTGCACCGCGAGGAGACCAACCTCGCCGTTGGCCACCGGCATAACCTCCTCGTCGACCACCTGCGCCTTCACCCCAAGAAGGGGAACACCGGTCGCTCCGGGGCGGATGTGTTCTCCGGACGCCGAGATGAAGATGTGAAGCAGCTCGGTGGCGCCGATGCCATCGATTAGCTCGACTCCCATTTCCTGTTTGAAGTGGTCCCAGGTCGGCTTGGGAAGGGTCTCGCCGGCAGAAACCCCGGCCCGAAGCGATGAGAGGTCGAATTGGCCTCTGGCGCCGAGCATCGCCCGGTAGGCGGTAGGCGCGGTGAAACAGACGGTTGGGCGGTGCTCCTCGATGGCCTGGAGAAACTCGTCGCCCGGCTTTTCGGTCAACACCGTCGACGCCCCCACCCGCATCGGGAACACCACCAGACCACCCAGACCGAACGTGAACGCGAGGGGCGGGCTCCCACAGAAGAGATCGTCCGGGCGCGGATCGAGGACCGGGTTGAACATGTCCGCGATGGCAAGCAGATCTCGGTGGAAGTGCATGGTGCATTTCGGCTCCCCGGTGGTTCCCGAGGTGAATGCCAGGAGGGCGACATCGTCGGCTGCGGTGTCCACCGGTGTGAACGAACCAGACTTGGATTCGGCCCTCACCAACAGGTCGTCGGCGTCTCCGGAATCCCACGGGATCACGGTGATATCACCGGTCAGCCCCTCCATCGCATCGATCAGATGAGCGTCACACAACGCCAGCGAGATTTCTGCCTTGTCGACCGTCTTCTGTATCTCGCTGGTGCGGAGCAGCGGCATGGTGGTCACCACGACCCCCCCGGCCCGGAGGACCGCGAACCAGCATGCGACGGCCCAGGGATGGTTGAAACAGCGAATGAGGACACGGTTGCCCGGCCGTAGTCCGAGATCGTCGACGAGGACATTGGCGACGCGGTTCGACCAGTCGTGGAGCTCTCCGTAGGTCAGTGACACCGACCCGTCAGCCGCGATCATGCACGGCCGATCACCCCAGCCACGACCCAATCCCTCGTCGAGGAGAGTCACACCCGCGTTGAGCTGGTCGGCATAGCGAAGCTCGGGGGCATCCCAGTTCATGACCGGCCATCGCTCCGGTGGAGGCAGACCTCGTTGACAGAACGGGTCGACGTGGGCGCTGACGCCCGTGGGCCCGGGGATCGACCGGGTCGTCAAATGGTGGTCCTTTCTGGGTCCGGCAAAGGTTTGCTCACGCTATCACCCCCACCTCCGGCGCGGGCGGGCATCAACTTTCCTCAGGTAGTGGGACCCGTATCCGGGTCCCACTACCTCGAGAAGGATGGGTCTCTCCGCCTCGAGAAGTTTCTCGAGGCGGAGAGACCCATATCCGGGTCGTACTACCTGAGGAAAGATTTAGTGTCGACCCGTGGAGTATTGGAATTTGGGGCAGACGGGTCTGATGGTGTCCGGGTTCGGCATGGGGTGCGGGAACTTCGGAGGGATCGGCAGCGCGCCTGCCTTCTTCGGCCAGGGTGAGTCGGAGGAGGAAGCCTTTGTGCTCCTCGACCGCGCCGTTGAGCTCGGGTTGAACTATCTGGACACGGCGAACGCCTACGGCGGAGGGCGGAGCGAGGAGACCATGGGCAAATGGCTGGCCACCAAGCACCGGTCGGTGAGGGACAACCTCCTCATCAGCTCGAAGGTGGCCAACCCGGTGGGCGAAGGACCCAACCAACGTGGACTGTCGAGACGCCACATCCTCGACCAGATCGACGTCAGCCTGGCCCGGCTCGGTGTCGATCACCTCGACATGTACCTCGTCCACGAGCCCGACCCCACGACCCCCCTGGAGGAGACACTCGACGTGCTCGACACGCTGGTGACTGCGGGCAAGGTCCGGTATATCGGGGCATCGAACTTCCCGTCGTGGCTCATGACCAAGGCGCTCTGGCTGAGCGATGCGGCCGGTGGTCATCGCTTCGATTGGATCCAGAACTCGTTCAACCTCATCGACCAACAAGACCAGGACGAGATGCTCGACCTGTGCCGTGACCAGGGTCTCGGCTTCACCAATTTCAGCCCACTGTGTGGCGGCTTGTTGACCGGCAAGTACAGCTTCGACGGGGACTATCCGGATGAGTCCCGGATGACCAAACGCCCCGAGCCCTACAGGAGGCACTGGAACCGGGAGACCTTCGATGCCATCGACAGTCTGGGCGAGAAGGCCGCCGACGCCGGGGTGAGCATGGCCGGGCTGGCGTTGGGCTGGCTCTACCACCATCCCGACGTGACCTCTTCGATCGTCGGACCGCGCCGACCCTCTCACTTTGAGCCTGTCGAGGAGGCGATCAACCTGGATCTGTCCCGATCGGAATGGGACGAGATCACCGCTCTGTTCCGAAAGGACTCCTGATGGAGACTCTCTTCATCGGCCAGCGTGAGGTGCCCGATCTACTCCCAATGGCCGACTGTATCGAAGCAGTCCGTCAGGCGCTCGCCGATCTGGCCCGGGGAAACGGGATCCAGCCGCTGCGACCGGTCATGTGGTTGCCGGAGAGGGTAGGTGCTCTGGGGATGATGCCCGGCTACCTGGGCTCGATCGAGACGATGGGAATCAAGACAGTCACAGTGTTTCCGGGCAACGCCGGGACCGAATACGACTCCCATCAGGGAACCGTGATGCTGTTCGACGCCGAGAACGGACGGCTCAAGGCCGTAATCGACGCCACCGAGATCACCTCGATCCGAACCGCAGCCGCCTCGGCCGTGGCCACTGACCAGCTCGCCCGCACCGACTCCTCCGTGCTCGCCGTGCTCGGGGCTGGAGTTCAGGGAGGCGCTCACATCGAGGCGATCCCCCTGGTGAGGGATATCGAGGACATCAGAGTGTGGAGTCGGACTGCCGATAGCGCCCGGCGTCTCGCCGAGCGTGACGAGAGGGCTCACGTCGCCAACTCGGTCTCCGAGGCCGTCGCCGGGGCTGACATCGTCTGTACCACCACCGCCTCCCCGGAGCCGATCCTCACGGGCGACATCCTGGAGCCCGGCATGCACGTCAACGCGGTCGGGTCGAGTGTTCCCTTCGCCCGGGAGCTCGACTCGGACGCCATGGACAGGTCTCGTATTTTCGTCGACCGGCGAGAGTCGACGATCAACGAGTCGGGAGACTTCCTGATGGCCCGGAACGACGGTGTCATCGACGAAGACGACATCGTTGCCGAGGTCGGTGAGCTCATCGTGGATTCGCATCCGGGCCGGGAATCGGACAGCGAGGTGACTCTTTTCGTCTCGCTTGGCCTCGCGGTCGAGGACATCGCTGCCGGGCACCTGGTCTACCGGAATGCGCTGGAGTCAGCGCAGGGAGTGAGCATGGATTTCGGAGGCACACGTCATGGTTGAGCCGATCCCTCTCGCCGAGATCGAAGCCGCCCGCCGGCGGCTCGACGGTCTGGCGTTGCGCACACCGCTGGTCCGGCTCAACGTAGACACTGGAGGGACCGAGGTCTATCTGAAGTTGGAGAACCTCCAGCCGATTGGCGCCTTCAAGATCCGGGGGGCGGGCAACGCAATGGCCATCGCCGGGGAGGAAGCGCTGAAGGCGGGGGTGTGGACGGCGAGTGCGGGCAACATGGCCCAGGGTGTCGCCTGGAACGCCGCCCGGCTTGGCGTCCGATGCTCGGTGGTGGTTCCAGACCACGCCCCAGAGGCCAAACTCGAACCATTGCAGCGTCTCGGAGCCGGGATCGTGAAGGTGCCGTTCGAGACGTGGTGGCAGATCATCGTCACCCACGAGCACGAGGGCCAGGAAGGGGTTTTCGTCCATCCGGTGAGCGATCCGGCGGTGATGGCCGGAAACGGGACCATCGGTCTCGAGCTGGTCGAGGAACTGGCGGACTTCGACTCCGTGGTCGTGCCCTACGGCGGTGGTGGTCTCAGCTCGGGGATCGCCTCGGCACTACGGCATCTTCGCCCTGGTGTCCCGGTCTATGGCGCCGAAGTGGCTACGTCGGCGGCTCTCGACGCTGCGTTCGCCGCCGGGCGACCCACTGAGATCGAATACACACCGTCGTTTGTCGACGGGATCGGCTCCTCGCGGGTCCTCGACGAGATGTGGCCTTTGGTGAGTGAGTTGCTGGCGGGGTCGTTGGTCGCTTCGCTGGAGGAAGTCGAGGACGCGGTCCGTCTGCTGGTGACCCGGAACCAGGTGGTTGCCGAAGGCGCCGGTGCGGCCGGCGTGGCCAATGCAATCGAAGGAAGGGCGGGGGCAGGCAAGGTGGTGTGCATCGTGTCGGGAGGCAACATCAACCGGTCGAAACTCGCCGAGATCCTCAGCCGGTGACGGTGCGCCTGCGCAATTTCACGATCAATGCCACAATCACCCCGGCAATTTCCCTTGGGCCGGAGAATCGATGGCTGGATATGTCACACATGTGAATGATGTGCTGCCGGTGGCTGACTCCACCGACACCGTCACCACAAGGACGACCATCGATCAAACGGTCGGAGCCGAGCTTCTCGTCCAGTCGATGCTCACCTTCACCACCGGGAAGTCATCCCCTCGTCGATCTCAAGACCGCGACGAAGTGGCATATGTCGTCTCCGGCAGCGGCTCCCTCGTCCTCGACGGGGTCCCCCACCAGCTCAGACCGGACATCGGTCTCTACATACGGGCCGGGGAGAGCTACCAGGTGATCAACGAAGGTCCCGACGACTTGATCCTGGTTTCCGTCACCGCACCCGAGCCCGACGAGGGCGAGGAGCCGGCGGTGAGAAAAGTGACGGTTGACGTCGCCGACCAGCCGGTGATCCCTGCCGGGAAGGATCGTGAGTTCAAATTCGTGATCAATCCCGACGCCGGTTGTCAGGAGGTGACCCAGTTCGTCGGGTGGATCCCACCGGGCCGCGCCCCCACCCACTACCACCTCTACGACGAGGTCATGTTCATCCTCGACGGGGAAGGCGTCCTCCATCTCGACGGACAGCCCGACACGCCGATCCGAGCGGGCACTTGCATCCACCTCCCGCCACCGGTCGAGCACTGCGTCGAGAACACCGGCGAAAGGCCATTGAGAGTCCTCGGTGTGTTCCACCCTGCGGGTGACGCCTCCGAGGCATACGAAGAAGAAGCAATGAAGGGAAGTAGACAGTGAGACGACGATCGATATGGAGACTGGTAGCGACGCTGCTGGTCTTCGCCCTGGTGGCCGCCGCTTGCGGCGAGGACACCGGTGGCGACACGACGACGACAGATGGAGGCGGCGACCCCACCACGACCGCGAGCCCCGACACGACCATGGCCGACATGACCACTACGACCGGCGCCCAACCGGTGGACGTCTGTGAGGCCACGGTCGGGTTCATGGGCCCGATCACCGGCCCGGTGGCCTTCATCGGCGAGGTCCAACTCAACTGGTTCAACTATGCCCTCGACACCTGGAACGAGGAGATGGGCTACGACTTCCAGATGGTGGAGGGTGACAACCAGTTCGACACCGCCCAGAGCGCAACCCTTGCACAGCAGTTCCTCGATGATTCCGCCATGCTGGCCGCGGTCGGCCCCGCCGGAAGCGACCAGGTGGATGCTGCCGGAGCCGTGTATGAAGCCGGCGACCCGAACTTCACGTTCATCTCGCCGTCATCGACACGCTCAGGCATCGCCGCCCAGTACACCGGCATGTTCCGCACCGTTCCCACCGACGACGACCAGGGTCCGACCACGGCGGACTTCCTGATCGCCCAGGGTGCGCAGAACGTGTTCATGGTCGACGACCAGTCTTCCTACTCGACGGGTCTGGCCGATTCCGTAGAGGAGAACCTGACTGCCGCCGACGTGACGGTGACCAGGGAGTCGGTGTCACAGGACGTGACCGACTTCTCGGCACTGGTCGGAACTATCGCCGACGACACCGACTTCGTCTATCTGCCCTGGCAGGTGGCGGCCAATGGCCAGATCTTCGCCAACCAAATGGCCGAGCAGAGCAAGGAAGCGGTGATCTTTGGTTCCGATGGCATGGACTCGGAGGACTTCACCGAGGCCGGCTCGTTTATCGCCGCCTTTGCGCCCGACATCGCCTTTGTCGAGGGCTCGGAGTCGCTGCTCGACGGTTACCTGGAGCAGTACGAGAGCACCAACACCTTCGGACCACCCGTGTACGCAGCGGCAAGGGTGATCTTCGAGGCGATCGACAGTGTGTGCCAGACCGGGGCCACCCCCGACCGGGCCAGTGTCCAGGCTGAGGTGGCCAACACCGATCAGGCCGACTCGATCCTCGGGTCACCGATCTCGTTCACCGAGGACGGGGATCTCGCCGAGGGCAGGTTCTTCATCTTCCAGATCGAGGAGGATGGTTCGAAGACATTGGTCGAGTAGAAACCGAGATATCCCGGGCGAGGAGCGACAAGCGCTAGAACATGGAGTTCTTTCTCCAGCAGACCGTCAACGGTCTGACACTGGGCAGCGTCTATGCGCTCATCGCCCTGGGATACTCGATGGTCTACGGGGTGCTGAAGTTCCTGAACTTCGCCCATGGCGAGGTCTACATGTTCGGCGCCTTCGCCGGCTACGGAGTGCTGACGGTCCTCGGTGGGCCGTCAGCACTCATAGTCCCCGTCTGGCTGGCGATCACGCTGATGTTCGTGGCCGCGATGGCGGTGGCCTCGGGCATCGGGGTGGCCCTCGAGCGGTTCGCCTATCGCCCGCTGCGCAAGGCCTCTCGCCTCGCACCTCTGATCAGCGCCATCGGGGCATCGTTTTTTCTCCAGGCGGCGGCGCTGCTGTTGTTCACCGCGAACTCGAGGAGTTATGACGCACCGAGTCTGATCCCCATCGAGTCAGGGTTGACGTTGGGGCCGATCAACGTCTGGTTGGTGCGCATCCTCGTCATTGTCACCGCATTCGTCCTGATGATCCTGCTCACCTGGTGGGTGAAGAGCAGCCGGGTGGGCAAAGCCGTCCGTGCCGTCTCGTTCGATACCGAAGCCGCGGCGATGATGGGAGTCGACGTCGATCGCGTCATCGTCGCCACGTTTCTCATCGGCTCGGCCCTGGCCGGTGTGGGCGGAGTGATGGTCGGACTCGTGTTTGGCCGGATCTTTCATCTCATGGGGTTCATCGCCGGGCTCAAGGCCTTCACCGCCGCTGTCGTCGGAGGCATCGGGAGCATCCCAGGGGCCATGTTGGGAGGTCTGCTCATCGGCTTCGCCGAGGCATACACGACCTCGTACATCTCTTCGACGTTCCAGAACCTGATCGTCTTCGGACTGCTGATCGTGTTCCTCCTCGTCCGCCCCAGCGGGTTTCTCGGTCGACCCGAACTGGCGAAAGTCTGATGTCACACATCGGAGTCGACCGATGGGTCGAGGAGTCGGGCGATCGTCAGGAGCACCACACCGGATGGACGGCGCCGGCCCGGAGGCTCTTCGACAAGGTCCGCCCAGGGTGGCGTCTCGCCATCTTCATCGCCTTGGTGTCGATCTACCCGCTACTGGTCAGTCAGGCAGGAGTGAGGATCGGCATCACCGTCCTGGTCCTGGCGATGCTCGCCCTCGGGCTGAACATCGTCGTCGGGTGGGCCGGACTGCTCGACCTTGGCTATGTCGCCTTTTACGGGTTTGGCGCCTACTTCTATGCAGTCGTCTCCTCGGACCAGCTACCGGCGCACTGGCCCACGTGGGTGTCCATCCCGGTCGTCGTGGCGGCGACGGCGCTGCTCGGAGCGCTGCTGAGCCTGCCCTCGCGACGTCTGGTCGGCGACTACCTGGCCATCATGACCCTGTTCTTCGCCCAGGTGTTCGTCGAGATCGTTCGCAACTACTCCCGATTGCCGGGTGTCGAGACCGATATCACCGGTGGACCAAACGGGATCACCGGGGTCGACCCCCTCTCCCTCTTCGGGTTCCAGTTCAACACGTTCAGTCGCAACTTCTACCTCCTGGTGGCCCTGCTCGCCCTTCTCATCGTCAGCCTTCACCACATCAACGACTCGCGCACAGGTCGAGCCTGGCGGGCATTGCGCGAGGACACGCTCGCCGCGGAGCACATGACCACCCCGGTCAACCGTCTCAAGATGCTGGCTTTCGCCGTGGGGGCGGCCATCGCCGGTCTCAGCGGGGCGATCTTCGCCGCGGTGCAGGTGGGAGTCTTCCCCAACAACTTCCTGCTCGTGTTCCTGATCACCGTCTACGCAGCCCTCATCCTCGGCGGTCTGGGCTCCATCCCGGGTGCGATCATCGGGGCGATCGCGGTGGCGTTCACCCCGGAGATCCTGAGGAGCCCGGGTGCCGCCGGCTGGCTCTTCTACATAGGAGTGCTCGCCTTGCTCCTCGTCGTCCTCAAACAACGGGCCCGGCTGGCGGCGGTGATCGCCGGCGTAGTCGCGTTCGGCTATGTGTTCCGGATGGTGGCACTCGGTATCTGGGACGAGACGATCCTCGGCACAGCCAACGACACCCTCACCGGCGGGATTCTCGACGGGTGGCTACTGATCCTGGGTGAACATCAGGATGTGGTCACCAACTACGCCTTCGTCCTCGTCATCGTCGGGGTGCTGGGGGTGATCGTCACCAAAGGGTGGTGGCGGGTGGCCATTTTCGTACCCACCATCTATCTGGCGGTCTTCGTGTGGGAGAACAAGCTGGCGCTGCAACCGAGTGTCACCCGTCAGCTCCTGTTCGGAGGGGTGCTCATGGTGATGATGGCAGTCCGGCCTCAGGGTCTTCTCGGCACCAGACGCGTGGAGATCACATGACACCCATCCTCGAGATCAAGGGTCTTCACAAGGCCTTCGGCGGGTTGAACGTCGTCCGGGATCTCGATCTGGTGGTCAACACCGGCGAGGTGGTCAGCGTCATCGGGCCCAACGGGGCCGGGAAAACGACGCTGTTCAACATGATCAGCGGGATCTACGAGCCCGACGACGGCGACATACTCCTCGACGGTGCGAGCATCGTCGGTTTCTCACCGGAGCAGATCTCCAATCTCGGCGTCGCCCGCACCTTCCAGACCCTGCGGGTTTTCCTCAACATGACCGTCCGGGAAAACGTCATGGCCGCCACCTACGGTGCGACCAAGACCCGGATGTGGCAGTCGGCTCTGCGAACGCCGGCGGCGCGGCGTGAGGAAGACGAGGTGAGAAGACGCGCCGAGGAGAAGCTGGCTTTCTTCGGCGATCGGCTCATGGGCTACCGATGGGACCAGCCTGCCTACAGCCTCTCCTACGCCAACCGGCGTCGGCTGGAGATCGCTCGGGCCATGGCCACCAACCCGCGGCTTTTGATGCTCGACGAGCCCGCGGCGGGGATGAACCCGGTGGAGACCCACGAGATCACCGGACTGATCGGCCGTCTCCGTGAGGAGGCGGGTTATTCGATTCTGGTCATCGAGCACGACATGCACGTCGTCGAGGGGATCTCCGATCGGGTGATCGCATTGGACCACGGGGTGAAGATCGCCGAGGGCGCCTTTGGCGACGTTGCCGAGGACCCGGCGGTCATCGAGGCGTATCTCGGCTATGGGGCGGCCACGAAATGAGCGACAACCCGGCCCTTCTGGCTCTGCGAGACGTCAACACCTACTACGGCCAGATCCACATCCTGGAGGACATCTCGATGGAGATCCGGCCCGGCGAGCTGGTGTGTCTCCTCGGGGGGAACGCCTCGGGCAAGTCGACCACATTGAAGGCCATCCTGGGAATCGTGGAGGCCCGCAGCGGGATGGTGGAATTCGATGGTGAGGACGTCACCGAGCGCTCCACCAGCTATCGGATCGAGCGGGGGATGGCCATCGTCCCCGAGAACCGCAGGCTCTTCGCACCGATGTCCGTGCTCGAGAATCTGGAGATGGGGGCCTATCTGCGCCAGGACGACTTCAACGACGACCTGGATTACGTCTACCAGCTCTTCCCGGTGCTGAAGGAGCGGGGCCAACAGCTCGCCGGCACGCTCTCCGGCGGAGAGCAACAGATGGTGGCCATGGGGCGCGCCTTGATGTCACGACCCAAGCTGCTGCTCATGGACGAGCCGTCGATGGGTTTGGCGCCGATCCTCGTCGACCAGAGCTTCGAGATCATCCAAAAGGTCCACGAAGAAGGAGTCTCGATCCTGGTTGTCGAACAGAACGCCAACATGGCCCTGTCCGTCGCCGACCACGGATATGTGCTCGCCACCGGGCGCATCGTCCTCGCCGACTCGGCCGCCGCCCTCTCCGAGCACGAAGACCTGAAAAAGGCCTACCTTGGCCGCTGACGCGTTCCTAATGCTGTGGGGGCCATATATGGGCCCTAGAGCGTTTCATTCGCCGCAACTTGGAGAATCCGATGACCGCACTACCTGACTCCATTCGTGATCGATTCTCTCTGCTCTCCGACGCCATATACCTGAACAGCTGTTCGCAGGGTGCCCTGTCGACCGAGGTCCGTGCGGCCTACCAGCGGTATCTGGCCGATTGGGATGAGAAGGGTGCGCCATGGGATCTGTGGGTCGAGTTGAACGAAGCGGCCCGCTCCCGGTTTGCCAGGTTGCTCAACGCGTCCACGGACGAGATCGCCGTCACCACCTCGGTGTCCACCGGGGTCAGCTCTCTGTTGAGCGGGCTCCGTCACCCCGACGGGCGCAACAAGATCGTGATGAGCGACTTCGAGTTCCCCACCATCGGCCAGAACATCCACGCGCAGGAGCTGGTCGGCTCCAAAGTGGAGCATGTCCCGGCGGGGCCGGACACGACGATTCCCCTTGACCGGCTTGCCGAGGCAATCGACGACGAGACCGCACTGGTGGCGATCACCCATGTCTGTTTCCGCAACGGGTCGAAGACAGACGTAAGAGCGGTAATCGACCTGGCCCACCAGGCCGGAGCCCTCGTTCTCCTCGACTCGTTTCAGGCGGTGGGCGCCACCCCCATCGACGTCCGCGAGCTCGACGTCGACTTCGTCGTCGGGGGCACACTCAAATATCTACTCGGATCGGCCGGTCTGGCGTTTCTCTACTGTCGGGCCGACCTGCTGGATTCCATCACCCCCATCCAGACCGGGTGGTTCGCCGACGACGACATCTTCGCCATGGACATCCACGACTACTCCCCGTCATCCACGGCCCGCAAGTTCGAGAGCGGGACACCACCAGTTCCCAGCATCTACGCCGGGGTGGCCGGCATGGATCTGATGAATGAGATCGGGATCGCCGACACCGAACGGCACGTGTCCCAGCTGACCAACCGGCTGATTGAGGGTCTCGACCGCATCGATGCCCCGATCGTGACGCCACGCGACCCCACTCACCGGGGGCCGATGATCGCAGTGCGCAGCACAGACGAGCAGGCGATGGTCAACGCACTGGCCGAGGATCGAATCCTGACCACGGCCCGTGACGGCAACATCAGACTCTCCTGGCATTGCTACAACTCCGATGACGATGTCGAGGCGGTCGTGGCCGGGCTGCGACGCCACGCCCGGCTCCTGGCCCGCTGAGCCCTCAGGAGCCGAGCCCGGAGAACACCAACTCGGCGACGGCGTCGATCTCCTCCGGGGTGAGCCGTGTCTCGAACCCGGGCATCCTGCCGGGCACCCCAACAGAGACGAACCGGGCAACGGACTGACTGTCGTCGAAGCCGAGGAGAACGTCCTCGCCGACGAGGGCTGGTCCAACTCCACCGCTCCCGTCGGAGGCATGACACCCGGCACAGTTGGAGGCGAAGACAGTGGCACCCTCCCCTCGATCGGGAGCCGCACCCGAGGCCTCCGAAGGTTGAGCCACCAAGAGCAGGATGACGGTCAAAACGGCGAGAGCCGCCACCAGCCATTGCACGCCGTCGACGAAGCGGCGGAACGTCACAGTGCCGGGAACCCGAACGTTGTGAAGAACCAGAGGGAACTGGTGAGCCAGATGGCAACGAGTGCGGTGAACACCGCACCCCCGGCCACCGGCAGGGCCCACGATGGCCCGGCGTGGCTCCTCACGATCAGAACCTTGGCTGCGAAAGCCCCATAGAAGAAACAGCCGAGAAGGGAGTGGGCGAAACGGCGCAGCTCGGTGAAATCCGGCTCGAACCCGAGCGACCACAGACAGTGGAATGCGACCGGGAGACTCAATGCGAACGCAAGCGTCCCGGAGAGCCGATGCCCATCGCCCCACCAGGACGGCATCTTCCTGGGCCAGGAAACCTTGCCCCACATCCGCAACGCCGACCACAACTGGAACACGGCCAACGCGACGACGATCGTGGTCGCCCACGCCTTGAACGACAGTGTGTTCGAAAAGAAGAGCGAGACTGTCTGCTGTCCGCTCGGATCGTGGACCGAGCCGTACACCCCGGCGGCGATGGCGACTGCGCCACCGACGACGAACGCCAGCCACAAACGGCGTTGGCTCGGAGCGGCGACGGTCCCGTTGGCGGTCATGATCCGGAGCGACCTTACAACAGGGGCACAACGCCACCATGACGCCATTCCGGTTTCGTTGTGCAGTCCTCCCCCGTGAAGGGGTATCCGGCCCACTCTGGAACCGGGCGCAGGTCAGAAGTAGAGACCGAGCACCAATCGCAGGGTGTATCCACCCATCACAGCCCAGAACAGCGTCGTGTAGCCACGTTCGCCGATGGCGAAGTTGATGCGACGTCCCGAAAAGGTGGCGATCACCATGAGCGGTGCCGCCAGGACCACGAGAAGCGCGCTATCGGCGCCCAACAACCCGGCGTCGGTGAACACGGCAGCCTTGGTGACATCCCCGATCAGGGAGACCAGGGAGGCGGCACCCACGAAATGAGCACGGTCGAGACCCAGCTGGCGAAGGGCCATCCCCTTCAACGGGCCCGAGGTGCCGGAGAAACCCGAGGTTGCCCCCGACCCGAGCGCCAGCAGCGGTCCCCCGACCCTCCTCAATCGAGACAGTTCGAACCGCTCGGCGAAAAGGGCCAGCGTGAAGCTCACGATTACCGCGAGAGTCACCGCCTCGACCGGGGCGGAGACCAGCAATCGCGCACCGATGAAGGCACCAACCGCCACGAGAACGACCACTCCGAACGTCTTGCGGAACGGCAGCGTCCTCCGGTAGGCGATCACCTTGACCACGTTGTTGGTGGCCAGAAGTAGTGCGGCCAGGGCCACGCCCTCCTTGGTGCCCAAAGCGAGGGCGAGGGTGGGGACGAGGATCAAAGAGCCGCCGAGACCCGCAGAAGCAGACACCATGAAGGAGACGGTGACCGCCACCAGGGTGATGACGACGACCCAGGGGTCCATGCTCAGCTATCCCTCGGCTTCCTATCTGACTTCGACGGCCGGCAGCGCGGCGGACCGCATGAGATCGTTGAACGCCTCGAGATCTCCGCTCAATACCTCGTTGAGCCGCTCGACCTGGACGTCGATCTCCGCCGAATACTTGGCCGACAGTTCCAGGGACTGGGTGGTCGGAGGTGCGTCGGCGCTGGCGATGATGCTGATGACCGACGAGAGCTTCTCGTTCAGTCGGGCCGGCTCACGAAGACCGAATAGATCGTCATGTTTCCCCGGCTTGATCAGCTCGCCCTCGATCCCGGCGAGCTTCTCTTTGAGCTCGCCTGCGACCGAGCGGGCGTCTTTCGCAAGGTCGGATCGGGCCGCCCATGCATCGAGCTGGGCGGTCACCGACCGGATGGAGTTGACCGCCTCGTGAGCAGCGGAGATCTTGTCCCGGATCTCGAGCAGAGCGTCGAGCTGGCGCGCCAGATCGTCCCGGGAAACGTCCACCCTGGGGTCGTTGACGACGTCGAAGCTTTGCGATAGGGAGGTCGGCTCGCCATCCGGGTCGGTGACGATCAGCCGCACCTGGTAGGTGCCGGGTACCACCAGCGGGCCTTGGTTCGCCTCACCTGCCATCTTGTTGCCCAGCACTTTGGTGGATCCTGCATGACGGAGATCCCAGAGGAAACGATTCACCCCCGGTTCGATGGTGATCCACGGCCCTTCGTTGTAGGCCTTGTCGTCGTCGTCCATCTCGTCGTATCCGGGAGGCTTGGTCCCAAATCGACGCACGAGTTTGTCCTCCGAGTCGCTGAACTCGAGAGCGACCGACCGCACGTCGTTGTCGTTCACCTCGACGTCGAGGAAATAGGTGACTACGGCTCCCACCGGCGCTGCCTCTCCGGCGTCGAGGAAGGTCCGTTGCACCTGGCCGGTCTCGTCGATTGTGGCTTCGAAGGTCGCCTGCTTGCCCAGCGACACCCAGTAGTCCTTGCCCTCCGTCTTGATCCAGGGAGCGAAGAGGTCGGGAAGGAGACGCCAGGTCCGCCTCGGTGCCAGAATTCTGGTCTTGTCCGTAGCGGGATCATCGAGCAGCTGGTGGAGGGGTGTGAGATCGTCCATGATCCAAAACGACCGTCCATGTGTGGCCACAACGAGGTCGGTGCCCTTGACCGTCAGGTCGTAGACAGGGGTGACCGGTAGGCTGGATTCCCAGCGGTCCCAGCTGCCACCGTCATCGGTGGACAGATAGAGCCCGGTCTCGGTCCCCACATAGAGCAGACCTTCGTGTGCCGGATCGGTCCGGATGACACGCACGAAGTCGTGTGGTGGAATCGCATGATCCCCGGTGCCGGCTATCGGCTGCCAGCTCGCCCCGTAGTCGTCGGTCTTGTAGAGGTATGGGGTGGTGTCGTCGAGTTTGTACCTGGTCGCAGCCAGATAGACGGTGCCGGCGTGATGTGGCGAGGGCTCGACCGTGCGGATGAAAGTCCACTCCGGAATGTCGGGTGGGGTGACGTCTTCCCAGGTCTCACCGTGGTCGCGGCCGATGTGTACTAGACCGTCGTCGCTCCCGGCCCAGAGGACGCCCGGCTCGATCGGGCACTCCCGCAGGGAGGCGATGGTGCAGTAGTGCTCGGCGCCGCTGGTGTCCTTGGTGATCGGGCCACCCGAAGCACCGAGCTTGTCGGGGTCATTGTGGGTGAGGTCTTCGCTGATCGGTGACCAGCTGTGACCTTGGTCGGTGCTGCGGAACACGACATTTCCTGCCGTGTAGAGCACGTTTGAATCGTGAGGGGAGAACAGGATGGGATAAGTCCACGGAAATCGCACCTCGAGGTCGACCGGGCCGATGCCGTCGTGGGACTCGGGCCACACGTTGATAAGGCGGATCTGACCGCTGCGGTGGTCGTAACGCTGCAGCGACCCTCCCCCGCCCGGACTGGAGCCAACGGCTCCTACGAACACCAAATTGGGCTCGTCGGGGTGGACGGCCATGAACCCGCTCTCCCCCGACCCGGCGGGGTAGCAGTCGGCCCAGGTGATGGCGAGATCGGTGACGCTGCTGGGAACCGCCACGCTCGAGTTGTCCTGTTGGGTGCCGTACACGTAGTAGAAGGGCTCACGGTTGTCGGTCGTCACCGTGTACATCTGGGCCGTCGCTTGGTTGTAGACGGTGCTCCACGATTCCCCACCGTTGAACGAGACGTTGGCGCCACCGTCGTTCCCTTGCACCATCCGCTGGTTGTCGCGAGGGTCGATCCACAGGTCGTGGTTGTCCCCATGAGGGGTGGCGACCGATGAGAAAGTCGAGCCACCGTCGGTGGACTTCCACAAGTCGAGGTTGTTGATGAACACCGTGTCGGGATCCTGGGTGTCGGCGGTGACGTGCATGTAGTACCAGGGGCGGTAGCGGAGATCGATCCTGGAGCTGACCAGCTTCCAGGTCTCCCCGAAGTCATCGGATCGGTAGAGCCCGGGCTTTTCGGACGCCTCGATCAACGCCCACACCCGGCCCGCCCTGGCCGGGGACGCCGCCACGCCGACCTTTCCGATGATCGCCGACTCCGGGGGAAGCCCTTTGTTGTGGGTGATCTCCCGCCAGGTGTCTCCGCCGTCTGTCGACTTCCAGATCCCGCTGTCAGGACCGCCACTGCTCATCTCCCAGAAGTTGCGGTAGGCCTCCCAGATGGTGGCGTAGACGACTTCTGGGTTGTTCGGGTCAAACGTCACGTCCACTGCTCCGGCCTTGTCGCTCTTGTAGAGAACCCTGTCCCAGTTTCTGCCGCCGTCCTTGGAGCGGAAGATGCCACGTTCCTCGTTCTGCCCGAAGGCATGGCCCAGAGCCGCCACATAGACGAGGTCGGGGTTCTTGGGGTGGATACGGACCTCTCCGATATGACGGGTGTCTGCCAGCCCGCAGTGAGTCCATGTCGCACCCCCGTCGCCGGAGCGATAGACCCCGTCACCGTGGGACACGTCGAGACGGACACAGCTCTCACCCATGCCGGCGAAGATGACGTTGGGGTCGGACTCGGAGACCGCGATGGCTCCGACAGAGCCGGTCGTCATCTGCCCATCGCTGACGTTGACCCAGGTGGTGCCGGCGTCCTCGGTCTTCCATACACCACCGGCGACCGCTCCGAAAAAGAAGACCCCGGGCCGGGTCGGATGACCGGCGACGGCGACGACACGGCCACCCCGGGTGGGGCCGATGCAGCGAAACCTCATCGTGTCCAGCAGATCCTTTGCGCTGGGATCGTCGAGCAGCCTCATCTTCGTTTACCTCTTTCGCGTCTTTAGACCGGGAGGCGGCGAGGCTAGTGGCCACCCACTGGGCAATTCGCCAGGCGCGGCCGGAATCGAAGTGGTTTAGCTCCTCACGGCTTTTCGCCGTGGATGTGTTCTATGAGCGGGAGCCGCAGACTGAGACGGGACCGCCTCACTCAATTGTTTGCGGGCGCTGCGCTGATCTCTCCAAGGGCCGACTCCCGATCACGCTCCACGGCGAGATCCCCGATCGACACGATTCCCACCAGGGAGTCGTTGTCGACGACCGGGAGCCGCCGAATGGCGTTCTCTTCCATGGCTTTCACTGCAGCAGCCACCGAGTCGTCGGAGCCGACTGTGACCAGGTTGTGATTGCACACGTCATCGAGGGTCGTGGAAGCCGGGTCGACTCCCTCTGCGATCCCTCGCACAACTATGTCACGATCGGTGACGATGCCACAGAGCGCCCCATCGGGCTTGGTGACTACGACGTCACCGATGTCATGATCGCGCATCGCGCGTGCAGCGGTCAGCAGATCGGTGGTGTTGTCCATGGTGACCGGATTCTCGGTCATCAACTCGGCAATACGTTGGGGCATGAGGCCTCCTTTGGCGTGCATTCGTCTGGTACCCGTTGATACCGGTTGTCGAAACTCGTCCCGGTGTGAACATCGGCTGGTTGATACGCACCGCACCGCATGTCTGAACCGGTTTGCAGCCTGGCATACTGCCGCAATGTCGGACGATGGAGGCGTGGTCTATCGTCGTTGGGCCGGTCTGAAAGCCGACTTCACCCGAGAGACCTTCTTGCGGACTATCTCCAGCGGGATTGTGCTCGCCCTGGTCAACGCCCTGTTGACCACCGCTCTGGTGTCGCTGATCTTCAGAGACAGCCTCGAAGATGCCTTGCCGGTCGGGATCGCACAGGGTTTGCTGGCGTCGGCCATGATCGGTCTGATCATCGCCATCTCCAGCAGCTTTCCCGGGCTGTACGCCGGTGTCCAGGACGCCAGTGCGGCCATCATCGCCCTCAGCTCCGTCGCCGTCGCCGCCGTGGTAGCCGGATCCCTGGCAGTGGACACGGTGGTGGCCATGATGGCGGCCACTTCGATCGCAACCGGGGCGGGGCTGCTGCTCATCGGGTACCTCGGTCTCGGTGAGTTGGCCCGTTTCGTCCCATTCCCTGTGATCGGGGGTCTGTTGGCGGGCACGGGATATCTGATCCTCGTCGGATCTCTCGGGATTCTCGGTTTCGATACCCCCACCGACCTGTCCGATCCCGGAGCTTTTGGAATGCTCTGGCCGGGAGTAGCACTGGCCGGGCTCTTTTTCTGGGCGACGCGTCGCTCCTGGACTTCGCGAATCTATCTCCTGCTGCTCGTTGCCGGTGTGGCGGGATTCCATCTGTTCACCCGGCTGTTCGGAATCGGCAAAGAGACTTCCCTGGAACGGGGTTGGCTGCTCGGGCCTTTCGACAGCGGCGCCCTCACCCCACGGCTGGTCGTCGATGCGTTTGCCCAGGCCGACTGGGGATTGATCGCAGGGCAGGCGGCGAGTCTGGTCACGATCCTGGTCATCATCCCGATAACCCTGCTCCTATATATCAGTGCTATGGAGATCGAGACCGAGACCGGGTTGGACATGAATCGTGAGCTCACCGCGACCGGCTGGGCCAACCTCGCCTCGGGGGCGGTGGGTGGCCCGCCCGGCTACATGTACATGGCCGACTCCATCATCGTCGCCCGTTTGATCGGAAATCGACGCGGACCCGCGGTGGTGTCGGCCCTCTCCCTCATTGCGATCCTCTTCGTCGGTGGCGGCATCCTGGAACTGTTGCCGGTGTTTGTAGTCGGCGGGCTCCTCCTCTTCGTCGGCGCCGAGTTCCTACACGAGTGGCTGTGGGCATCTCGTCACAGGATGAGTCGCCTGGATTACACGTTGATGGTGGGCATCGCCGTTGTAATCGCCGTGGTGGGGTTCCTCCCCGGGGTCGCCACCGGGCTCGTGGCCGCGATCGTCCTCTTCGTGATGCGATACAGCCGGATCGACGTGATCAAACACTCGCTCACCGGGGCAGAGCAGCGAAGCAACATCGAACGTTCGGAGTCCGCCGCGGAATATTTGGGCGAAGCCGGGGGGTCGATCGTGATCCTCGAGCTGCAGGGCTTCGTCTTCTTCGGGACCGCCAGCCGGATCCTCGGTCGTGTCAGGGCCCTCCCCACATCCAAGCCCCCTCCCCGTTTCATCGTATGCGATTTCAGACGGGTGACCGGCGTCGACTCTTCGGCGGTCGCCGTCTTCGAACTGATCTCCAACCACGCTCGCGAACATGGCCTTCTCGTCATCCTCAGCGGGCTGGACGAGAGGGTGGCCGCCCAGTTCGACGACATCGTGACCCGGTACGACGACGTCATCAACGTCCACCGCGATCTCGACCATGGTCTGGCCCGGTGCGAAGACGAGCTGTTGGGGGAAGTGGGCCTGGCCTCGCCCACCGGGCCGCCGCTTCCTCGCGGGCTCTCCGAGGCCATGACACCGTACCTGGTGGCCCGTTCGTTGCCAGCAGGCGAGGTTCTGATGCGACAGGGCGACCCCAGCCCCGGGATGTTCCTAATCACGGCCGGCCGGGCCACCGTTTTCGTCGAGGGGCCCGACGGCGGGACCGTGCGGCTGAGGACGCTGCTGAGCGGGACGGTCCTCGGTGAGATCAGTCTCTATCGCGGCGAACCGTGCACCGCGACCGTCGTCACCGAATCCGAATGCCAGGTCCTGCATCTGGCCCCCGAGAAGTTCGCGGAGATGGGCGCCCGCGACCCTGCGGTTGCCGCCCAACTCCACGAGTTCGTGGCCCGAATCCTCGCCGGACGGGTGAGCCACGCCAACCGAACCATTCGCGCCCTACGCGACTGACGCGTTCCTTGCTTTCCTCAGGAAGTGGGACCCGTATCCGGGTCCCACCGTCTCGAGAAAGGATGGGTCTGTCCGCCTCGAGATTTTCTCGAGGCGGACAGACCCAGATCCGGGTCGTACTACCTGAGGAAAGACTTAGCCGGTCACCGAACCGCGTTTGTCCCTCCGCAATTCGATCAAGCGGGCAACATATAGCAAATGCTCTCGACCGCGGTTGCGGCGTGGCGCAACCTGGTCAAGCGCCTATCAGTCGATTGGTTGATCCTGGCCGCAGGGCTGGTGACGATCCTCCTCGCCATGATCCTGCTGGCTGCAGGCCCGATCTACGCCGACGCCGTCACCGAGAGCGCCCTGCGACGGAC
>Ga0299907_10000305_pt1 | contig 22741 bp, 24 predicted proteins | sample RVTome_16_FD_198680 | JGI IMG/M metagenome (GOLD analysis project Ga0299907, IMG submission 198680) | Soil microbial communities from uranium-contaminated site in the Upper Colorado River Basin, Wyoming, United States - RVT152D67 (version 2) ...
CACTCGAACAGGTTGCCGGCGTCTTCGCGACGTACAACCTGGTCGCGTGTCCGGTCGTCGACGAGGACGGCCGGCTGCTCGGCGTCGTCACCGTCGACGACGTTCTGGACCACCTGCTCGGGGAGGAGTGGCGGGTCCGGTCAACCAGGGAAGGGGCCGACAGTGGCGCGTAGCAGACTCGACCAACCCCGGGCGCCGGGCGGCCTGCGCCGCCCCACCGTCGACCCGGAGCTGCTCGGCCAGGCCTCCGAGCGCATCGCCAGGTTCCTCGGAACGGGTCGGTTCCTCGGGTACCTGACGGCCTTCATCGCCGTATGGGTGTCGTGGAACGGATTCGGGCCGGCCGCCCTGCGATGGGATCCGTACCCGTTCATCTTCCTGACCCTGCTGCTGTCGGTCCAGGCGTCCTATGCGGCGCCGCTGATCCTGCTCGCACAGAATCGCCAGGACGACCGCGACCGGGTCAACCTCGAGCAGGACCGCGAGGTCGACGCGCGGTCTCGGGCCGACATGGAGTTCCTCGCTCGCGAGGTGGCCTCACTTCGGATCTCCGTCGGAGAGGTGGCCACCCGCGACTTCCTGCGCTCCGAGCTGCGCGACCTCGCCGACGAACTGGCGCGAACCCCGAGCGATCACCGGAAGGGCGACCCGGTGTAACGTGGAGGTACAAGTCCACACGACAGGGGAGCGCTGCAGCGCTGAGAGTGCGGGTCACACCGCAGACCCTCGAACCTGATCCGGGTAATGCCGGCGCAGGGAGTCGACAGTCATCTCGGTCAGCGGCGTGCCCACGGTTGGATCCGTGGCACGCCGTTTCCCGCGGTGACGAGGGCGCCGAAGCCACCCCTCCTGAACACGACAGGAGGCAACCACCGATGACGCACCCCCACGAGCCCGATATCGCCGACCGCGGCCGTCCGACGTCGAACCTGCCCGGCGACCAGGTCCCCACCGCCGCACCCACTACGTGGCGCACCGTCGACATCGTCGTGACTGCCGTCATCGCGGTCGCCTTCGGTGTCGTCTTCTGGGCCTGGAACCACCTGTGGACGGCCACGGGACCGGCGTTCACCGCCTTTCCGCCGGGCCAGGCGTTCATGTACGGCATCTGGCTGGTGCCCGGCGTGCTCGCCGCGCTGGTGATCCGCAAGCCCGGCGCCGCCGTGTTCGCATCCGTGCTGGCCGCCGCCGTCAGCGCGCTGCTCGGGGCGACCTGGGGCGTCCAGGTCGTCTGGTACGGCCTCCTGCAGGGCCTCGCGCCCGAGATGGTGTTCCTGGCGACGCGGTACCGCCGGTTCGGCCTGCCGGTGGCCCTGATCGCGGCCGCCGCCGCCGGTCTCACCGCAGCGTCGCTGGACTGGTTCTACTACTACCGGCCCTGGACGACCGGGTGGCTGGTCACCTACTACGCCGTGCTCACCGCGAGCTCGGTCGTCATCGCCGGATTCGGCTCGTGGGCACTGACCCGCAGCCTGGCCGGCACGGGAGCGCTGGACGCCTTCCCCTCGGGGCGGGAACGGAGACCGGTCTGAGCGGCGCCCGCGTCGACGCACGCGGGTGGGGGTGGGTCCATGCCGGGCGCCGCTCCCACGCGGTGCGCGGCCTCGACCTGACCATCGAGCCGGGCGAGCGCGTGCTGCTGCTGGGAGCGTCGGGCGCGGGAAAGAGCACCCTGCTGACTGCGCTCGCCGGAATCCTGGATCTCGAGCACGCCGGCGACGCCGAGGGCCGGTTGACCGTCGACGGCGTCCACCCACGGGCGACCCGCGACCGGGTCGGGCTGGTGCTCCAGGACCCCGAGACCCAACTGGTCATGGCCCGGGCCGGCGACGACGTCGCGTTCGGGCTGGAGAACCGGGCCGTACCGGGCCCGCAGATCTGGCACCGGGTCGACGCGGCCCTGGACACCGTCGGCTTCCCCTACGGCCGCGACCGACGGACCGACCGGCTCTCCGGCGGGGAACAGCAGCGGCTCGCGCTGGCCGGCGCGTTCGCGCTGTCCCCGCGCCTGCTTCTGCTCGACGAGCCCACGGCGAACCTCGACCCGGTCGGCGCCGGGCTGGTGCGGGAGGCGATCGCCGCGATCCAGCGGACGACGGGCGCGACGACCGTCCTGGTCGAGCACCGCGTGGCCGAGGCGCTCGAGCTCGTCGACCGGGTCGTCGTCCTGACTCCGGGCGAGGGTGTGATCGCCGACGGGGAACCGGCCGAGGTCTTCGCTGCACACGGGGACGCGCTGGCAGCGTCCGGGGTCTGGGTACCGGACCGTCCGCTTCCCACCCGGAAGGCTCGACCGGCGCAGCCAGATGCCTCAGGCGGAGGACGGGAGGACCTGCTCGTCGCGGACCGGGTGGGATACACGCACAAGGGCGGTGACCGGCCGGCGCTGACCGGCGTGTCCGTGCGACTTCGGGCCGGCGAGGCCCTGGCCGTCGTCGGTCCGAACGGTTCGGGCAAGTCGACGCTCGCCACCATGCTCGCCGGCCTGGCCGCCCCCGCGACCGGCACCGTGCGGGCGACGCCCAGGCTGGCCGGTTCCGACTCACCGGTGCCGCCACACCGGTGGCGGGCCCACGTCCTCGCCGCCCGGATCGGCACCGTCTTCCAGGACCCCGAGCACCAATTCCTCACCGGCAGGGTTCGCGACGAGCTGGCGTTCGGGCCGATCCGCCGTGGCGAGAAGGCCGACGCCGTCGGCCGTCGGGTCGACGACCTGCTCGACCGCCTCCGTCTCACGTCATTGGCGGAGGCGAACCCGTTCACCCTCTCCGGCGGTGAGAAACGCCGGCTGTCGGTCGCCACCGCACTCACCCCCGGACCGGCGGTACTGATCCTGGACGAGCCCACCTTCGGACAGGACCGCCGCACCTGGGTCGAGCTCGTGGACCTGCTCGCGGCGCACCGCGACTCGGGCGGCTCGATCTTCGCGGCCACCCACGACGAGGCCGTGGTGGCATCGCTGGCCGACCGCGTGCTGACGCTGGGGCATGACCGCCCGGCGCCGGTACCCGGCCGGGAGGTGGCCGCCTGATGGTGCTCGACCTGCACGCCGGCAGGGGCACCGGTCGGCTCGTCCGGGCCAACCCCGTGGCCAAGGTGCTCGCAGCGTTCGTGCTCGGCCTCGGTGTCGCCCTCAGCGACGACCCGGTCACACCTGCGCTGGTTCTGGGGGCGGTCGTGGTGGCCTTGGCCGCCGGCGGGGTGACGATGCGTGTGCTGCTGATGCGCGGCTGGCCGCTGCTGGTCTCGGCGGCCAGCCTCGGCCTGACGACACTGCTGTTCTCGGACACTGAGCAGCCATGGCTGACCGCCCTCTCCGTGACCGTCCGGGTCCTCGCCATCGCGCTTCCCGGCGTGGTCGTCCTGGTGACGATCGACCCGACCGACCTCGCCGACTCCCTGGTGCAGAACGCACGCGTGCCCGCCCGGTTCGCCTACGCCTCCCTGGCCGCACTGCGGCTCCTGCCGCTGATGGCCGTCGAATGGCGCACGATCGGGTTGGCCCGGCGTGCGCGGGGCGTCGATGCCGGTCGCAACCCCGTGGCACACCTGCGGCTGTTCGCCGGGACGGTGTTCACCCTGCTGGTCGGGGCGGTCCGACGGGGAACCCGGTTGGCCGTGGCGATGGACGCCCGCGGCTTCGATGCCGTCGGGCCGCGAACGATTGCCCGGCCGCAGGTGGTGCGGCGCTCCGACGTCGCCCTGGTCCTCGGCGCGTTCGCCGTGCTCGTCGCCGCGGTCCTGGCCAGTTCGGCCCTGGGTACCTTCCGTCCGTTCTGGGCCTGACCGCCTCTGGCTCCCTACCCGCGGTGACGTCCCGGAGTCGTGAAGATCGTCGTGAAGGAAGCAGCACCCCCACGGGCGGGCGAGGTCTTCACGACGATCTTCACGACCGGCCGGTCGTGCGGTTGGCGACCCCCGGGTGCTCAGGCCTCGAGGCGGGCGAGGTAGGCGGCGATCTGGTCGAGCTCGGTGTCGGTGTAGCGCGACAGCACGTACTCGAGGATTCCGCGCAGGTGCGTGCCCGTCGCCGAGCGCAGCTTCTCGTAACCCGCGTCGGTCAGGACGGCGTAATAGCCACGCGCGTCGCGCTCGGACACCTCGCGGCAGACCATCCCGGCGTCGACCATCCGGTCGACCAGCCGCGTGAGCCCGCTGGGCGAGAGCATGACCCGCTCGGCGAGCTCGCTCATCCGCAGCCGGTGGCCGTCGGCCTCGACCAGCCGCGCCAGGACGTCGTACCAGGCCAGCGGGAGGGCATGGTGATCGGTCAGATCGGCCTCGAGTCGACGGATGATCAGGGCGTGGGCGCGAAGGAACGAGCGCCACACCTCGAGTTGCTCGGGTGTGACGCGGTCGCGCGACACCTCCGTTGCCCTCACGCCCCGATCGTAAGGCCCGGCCGGTGCGGACGTAGCATCGACGGCATGAGCTCCCCCCCGACGACCGAGCAGGTCACGGCCGCGCTGGCGACGGTCAACGATCCCGAGATCAAGCGACCGATCACCGATCTCGGCATGGTCAAGGCCGTCGAGGTCGGAAGTGACGGCCGGGTCCGGGTCGAGGTCTTCCTCACCGTCGCCGGCTGCCCGCTGCGTGACACCATCACGCGTGAGGTCACTGCCGCGGTGTCGGCACTCACCGGGGTCATCGGGGTCGACGTGGCGCTCGATGTGATGTCCGACGAACAGCGCGCCGACCTGTCGAAGCAGTTGCGCGGCGGCGCACCCGAGCGCGAGATCCCGTTCGCCAGGGCGGATTCGCTGACCCGCGTCTACGCGGTCGCGTCGGGCAAGGGAGGCGTCGGCAAGTCGTCGGTGACGGTCAACATGGCGGCGGCGATGGCGGCTGACGGCGTGCGGGTCGGCCTGCTCGACGCCGACATCTACGGACACTCCGGTCCACGCATGCTCGGCGTCGAGGGCACGCACCCGACGATCGTCGAGCGGATGATCATGCCTGTCCCCGCACACGGGGTGAAGCTCATCTCCACCGAGATGTTCAAGCCCGACCGCGACGCGCCGGTCGCCTGGCGCGGGCCGATGCTGCACCGGGCACTGCAGCAGTTCCTCTCCGACGTGTTCTGGGGCGACCTCGACGTCCTGCTGCTCGACCTCCCCCCCGGGACGGGAGACGTCGCGATCTCGTTGGCTCAGTTCTTGCCCTCGGCGGAGATCATCGTCGTGACGACCCCGCAACTCGCCGCGGCCGAAGTGGCCGAGCGGGCCGGTGCGATCGCGATCCAGACCCACCAACAGGTCGCGGGTGTGATCGAGAACATGTCGTACCTGCCCTGCCCCCACTGCGGGCCGGACCACCGGATCGAGCTGTTCGGCCGCGGTGGCGGCCGGCGGACGGCCGAAGGGCTCGCGCGGCGCCTCGGTACGCCCGTGCCCATCCTCGGCGAGGTCCCGATGGACCTGCACCTGCGCGAAGGTGCCGACACCGGCATCCCGCTGGTCGTCTCCGATCCGTCGGCGCCGGCGGCGACGGCGCTGCGCGAGGTGGCCCGGTCGCTCTCGCACCGGCGGCGTGGCCTGGCCGGCCGCTCGCTCGACCTCACGCCCGCGGCCCGCTGAGCTCCCTGGCTACGTGGTGTCGGGGTCGTACGGCGCCGGAGCAGGTGTCACGGGAGCCACGGACGGGCCGGGCGTCTCCTCTGCACTGCCCGTCGACGCCCGCGCACGAGAGGTGGCCGCTGCGCTGCCGGGTCGTGCCGTGCCCTTCCGGCGTGGCTTGGCGGTGCCATTGCCCCCGGCGGGCTGTTCGACGTCGTCGTCGAGTCCGAGATCGAGGTCGACACCGTCGAGGACGTTGCGCCGGACGTAGGACTTCGGGTCGAGGTTCTGCAGCTTGCGCAGGTCCGCAGCGTCGACGCCGAGCCCGTCGGACAGGTCGCGGCGGGCGTTGGCGACCATCCGGCGCAGGTCGCGGAGCCAGGAGCCGGCCTGACGGGCCATCTCGGGCAGGCGGTCGGGCCCGAACACGAGCAGCGCCACGATCAGCACCACGAGCACCTCGGGTGCGCCGATGTCGAACACGGTGGGCTCCCTCGGGCCGACTCAGGACCTCTGCCCAGGGTACGGCGGATCAGCCGACGGCGGAGCCGAGGGTGAGTGTGACCTCGAGGACCTGCCCGTCCCGCTCCACCATGAGCGTGACCTCGTCACCGGGCTGCTGCGCCCTCAGCACCACGATGAGCTCCTCCGGTGTGTCGATCGACCGGCCCTCGACCTCGACGATGACGTCACCGGGCGCGAGGTCCACGCTGGCCGCCGGCCCGTCCGGCGTGACCGCCGGCGAGTCGTCGTCCCGGTCGATCCGCGCGCCGGGTCCGCCGAACTGCTCGTCCAGGCGCACCCCCATGACGGGGTAGACGGCCTCGCCGGTGGCGATGATCTGCTCGGCCGTCCGGGCGGCCTGGTTGATCGGGATCGCGAAGCCGAGGCCGATGTTGCCGGGGTTGGGCCCCATGCCGAGGGTCGCGATGGCCGAGTTGACTCCGATCACGCGGCCGGCGGCGTCGACGAGCGGGCCGCCGGAGTTGCCGGGATTGATCGCCGCGTCCGTCTGCATGGCGTTGATGAACGAGGTCTCGCCCTGCCCGCCCGCGGTGACCGGACGGTCGAGGGCCGAGACGATGCCGCTGGTCACCGTGCTCTCGAGGCCGAGCGGGCTGCCGATGGCGATGACCGGGTCGCCGACCACCACCCCTGACGAGTCGCCGAGGCGGGCAGGCACGAGGTCGTCGCGCTCGACCTTGAGGACGGCCAGATCGTAGCTCGGGCTGCGGCCGACGACCTCCGCCCGCACCGTGTCCCCGTCGAAGAACCCCACCTCGATGTCCGCATCGTCGGCCCCGGTGATGACGTGGTTGTTGGTGACGACGTATCCCTCGTCGGAGATGACGAACCCGGAGCCGGACCCGTCCCCCACCGTCACCGACACGACGCTGGACAGCACGGCTGCCGCGACACCGGCGACGGAGTCGGGAGGACGCTCCGCGAGCACGGCCGGATCGGCGCCGACGACGGTGACCGTCTCACGCGAGATGTCCTCGATCCGCTCGGCGACGATCACACCGGTCGCTCCCCCGACCATTCCGGCGATGGCGGCGACGCCCGCGGCAGCCCCGATCAGCACACCCGCCCGGGGGCCCCGGGGGCGGGCCTCGCGAAGCGCATACGCACCTCTGCGTGACGTGCGATCCGCCGCCGGCTCGCGGAGCTCACCGACCCGAGCCCACGGGTCGTCGCCGTCGGTGGCGGGCGGGGCGGACACCGCTGGTCCCGACGCGGCGTCGCCCACGACGGTCGCCCACCAGGGGTCGCTGTCGACCCGCCGGTCGTCGACCAGGGCCGGACGCGACCAGCCGGTGCCGGGGGATCTGTGCGTGTCGTCCATCGATCCCGATCCTCCCCCGCGGCCGGCCTAGTCGAACGGGTTGAACCAGGACGCGATGCGCAGCGCACCCTTGCCGATCCGGCCGAGCAGCCCCCGGTCGTCCGGTTCCTCCGGAGGCAGAGCGGCCAGCACGGCGTCGATCGTCTCAGCCGGAGCATCGGCCACGACGGTGACCACCCAGTCCCCGGCCGACCAGGTGAACGTGGCCGGCGGACCGGGGGTGCTGTAGACGACGCCGCCGCCGACCTCACGCGTGGCGTAGCCGTGCAACGTGCGCGGGTCGAGCCGGCCCTCCTGCTCGAAGACGGAGACGGTGACAACGCCGTCGGAGTAGCTGAGCTGCACCGCATCGCCCACCCACCGGGCCTGGTAGAGGGCGAGTCCTCCCTCGAGCTCGTCCGGGCAGCTCCACCCGTTGTCCCGCATCCGGGCGAGGTCGGTACGCCGCAAGGAGGTCGTCACGACACTGTCCGGGTCCCGTCGCAGCGCCGGATGCGTGACGGCAGGGTGGAGCTTCAGCTCGACGAACGCACTCGCGGCGCGGACGGCTCCGGCCTCGTCGTAGATCTCGCGCCGCAGCGGCAGGGCGAACTCGGTGTCGAGCCAGAGCCGGGCCGCCGCTGATCCGTCGGGTCGGCGTGCCTCGACCACGTGCGCGGCACGCCCGGCCACGGTGGCGACCCCGACGAGGACCACGTCGTAGGCACGGACCAGCAGATCGACCGGGCCACCGCCGTCGGCAAGCCATGCTGCGCCGCTGCGCTCGTCGATGGCGGACATCGGCCGTGACCCGTGCACGCGGACCTCGGTCGCGCCACCGGCGCGGTGCGCCACGTCGACGACGGCGCTGGTGGAGGCGCCGCCGAGGGCGGACCAGGCGGCGACGAACTGGGTGCCGCTGTACGACACGGTGTCCGGCGCTGCCATGGCACGGTGGAGGAGGTCGACCGCGGCGGGAGCGTCGCCGTCCTGGGCCACGGCCGGGGGTGCGACCGCGATCGCCCCGACCAGGACGGGAACGGCCAGCGCCGGAACCGCCAGCGCCGACAACGACCCCGTGCCCCGGCGGATCACCGTGGACGGTCCGATCACGGATCCGGAGCAACGGTCGAGGTCACCGGGACCAGGACGGTCGCCAGGTCGGCGAACGGCAGCGATCCGGTCGAGCGCCCGTGCTCGACGGCGAAACGCTCCACTGACGGCACGACGGTGGCCGGATCGGAGCCCGAGGCGGCGGGCCCGCCCAGTGTCGCCAGGACCAGGGTGAGGGCGCCGGCCGACAACACGCCACCGGCGGCCAACTGGATGCGCCCGTGGCGCGGGTTCAGTCGGGGCGCTCCCTCGGGCCGTCGCGTCCCCGTGAACGTGTCGGGCCGGCCGCCGCCCGGACGGGTCTCACCGGCGCGCCATCCGACGGGGGGCGACGCGGTGCCGGGAAAGGGCCGCCGCTCCGGCGGGAGGGGATCTCCCGGCTCGGCCAACGCCAGCAGGGCCGCGACCAGCGAGGCCGGTGGTTCGACGTCGGCGAGCCGGCGCAGCGCCGCCTTGGTCGCGCGCTCCCGCTCGACCTCGAGCCGGCACTGCTCGCAGTTCATGACATGGGCCAGCGCGCGGTCACGGTCGTCGTGGCCCAGTTGGTCGTCGACCAGGGCGGTGACGCGCTCGCCGAGATGCTTCACGGCGTCTCCTCCCTGGCCTCCGGAGCTTCGACGGGCGTGTCGACCTCAGCGGGTGGAGCACGGTGCTCGAGCGCCGCACGCAGCTGGGCGCGTCCGCGGTGGATGCGGCTGCGCACCGTGCCGAGCTTGACGTCCAGGGTGGCCGCGATCTCCTCGTAGGACAGCCCTTCGATGTCACAGAGCACCACGGCGGCGCGGAAGTCGGGGGCCAGCGCATCGAGGGCGGCCTGGATGTCAGCATCGAGCATGCGGTCGTCGAACACCCGGTCCGGCGATGGCTCACGGCCGGAGAGCCGATCGGCGGCGTCGTCCGGCAGGGCGTCGAAGCGGATGCGTTGCTTGCGGCGCACTCCGTCGAGGAACAGGTTGGTCGTGATCCGGTGCAGCCAGCCCTCGAACGTTCCCGGGGTGTAGGAGGACAGGGACCGGAACACCCGGACGAAGACGTCTTGGGTGAGGTCCTCGGCGTCGTGGCTGTTGCCGGTCAGCCGGTAGGCGAGCCGGTAGACCCGACCGGAGTGCTCGCGGACCACCTCGTCCCAGGACGGCGGCGTCCAGCCGTCCGGGGCGGGCACCACGCGCGGCTCCGGCACGCCGGCGTCACTGCCGGCGGCGCCGGGCACCTCTGCGTCGGCCACCTGGGAGCCTCCCTCGAGGGGACGGACGGGCACGAGTACTGCTGCCATCGTGACCCATGTTCCCCTCTCGGCACCAACCGTGGCGGCGACGCGGGTGTTCCCGCACGTCACGTCCGGGCAACGCGCCGCACCCTCGCGTGGGTTCCCCGTACCGCCGTCGTCGAGCACTACGCTGCGAGGCAACCGGTCGACTTGTGGCGGGTTCGGCACGCCACCCGGGCGAGGTTGACGTTCCCGAGCCGCCACAAGTGGAGCGACGAGTGTGCTGGCGTACGAGGAGGCCGTCATCATCGCTGCGATCACGCCGGAGTCGTGGGCCTACGCCGAGAGCTTCGCCGCCGAGGACCAGGCCCTGGCCCGGGCCCGGCGGCGCGGCCGGGAGGTGGGCGCGGTCCCCGTCGGCCCGGGCGCGGGGGCGGCGCTGCGGGTGCTGGCCGCCGCGATCGATGCACGCACGGTGGTCGAGATCGGCACCGGAGCGGGGGTGTCGGGTCTCTATCTGCTGGCCGGCATGCGCCCGGACGGCGTCCTCACCAGCGTCGACGTCGAGTCCGAGCACCAGCGGCTGGCCCGCGAGGCCTTCGCCGAGGTGGGTGTTGCGCACAACCGGACCCGGCTGATCACGGGCGCGGCACTGGAGGTCCTGCCACGGCTCACCGACGGCGCATACGACCTGGTGTTCTGCGACGGCGACAAGGCCGAGTACGCCGACTACCTCCGCCAGGCGCTCCGGCTGCTCCGGCCGGGGGGCGTCGTCGCCTTCGACAATGCCCTGTGGCACGACCGGGTCGCCGACCCCGCGCAGCGTGACCCCGACACGGTCGCGATCCGCGGACTCGGCCGGGCCGTGGCCGAGGACGAACAGCTGGTGTCGGCGCTGCTTCCGGTGGGCGACGGCCTACTCGTGGCCGTCAAGCGCAACCCTCCGGCCGACGGCGAGACCTGACCGTCAGCGGCCGGGAATCCCACCGTCGAGTGCGCGCAGTGGGACGCCGCGTTCACCGGGTGCCGGTCGGCTGGCTCGCGGACCGGGGCCCGGGGGCCGTGGTTCGGCGACCTCGCGGCCATGGGCGGCCGGCTCGCTCCGGCCGCGGGTGCTGCTCTTCTCCTGTTCGATGAGAGCGTCGACCATGTCCGCCGGGGCCGCGACGGCCATCGCCAGCGCACGGCCGAGGTCGTCGCGATCGACATCCTCCTCGGCCGTGCGGCGCAGCCGGTCGGACAGGTCGAGGACCTTGTCCGCCGAGCCGAGCGCCGAGCGCGAGGCCATCAGGTGCCGGCGTTGCAGCGGCCGTCCGGCGATCATCAGCGCCAGCGCCTCCGTGGTGTCGCTCCAGTCGGCCTGCGGCGCCGGCTCGCCGACCAGGCCGGCGACGCCCACGATGACGCGGTCGGACGCCGCGATGAGCTTGTCGGCGGTCTCGGTGTCGCTGTCGAGCGCGGCGAGACGCAGTGCGACACCGGTGACGAGCGCGCTGTCGGCGGGGCTGCGCCGAGGTTGTGCGAGCAGGCGCACTGCGCGCGAGACGAGCGGACGGGTGGGCAGCCGGTCCTCCAACACGTGGAATACCCCTTGTCTTCCGTGGCTGGCCCTCAGGCCATGTGTGGGTAAGTATGCGCGGTCGGCGGGTCGAGTGTTTCCTTGAGGGACCGCGTGCTCGTCCACCGCAGCAGATTCTGGGCCGCACCGGCCTTGTCGTTCGTCCCGCTGGCCCGGGCACCACCGAACGGCTGCTGACCGACGACGGCGCCCGTGGGCTTGTCGTTGACGTAGAAGTTGCCTGCCGCGAAGCGCAACACCTCGGTCGCCTCCGCGATGGCCGCCCGGTCCTGCGCGATGACGGCCCCGGTCAGGGCGTACGGCGCCACCGACTCCATCTGCCGCAATACGCGGTCGTAGTCGGCGTCGTCGAACACGTGCACGCCGAGGATCGGTCCGAAGTACTCGGTGGTGAAGATCTCGTTCTCCGGATCCGTGCTCTCGAGCACGGTCGGCCGGACGAAGTAGCCCTCGCCGTCGTCGTAACCGCCTCCGGCCACCACCGTGACGGTGTCGTCGGTCTCCGCCCGATCGATCGCCGCCGCGTGCTTCGCGAACGCCCGGTCGTCGATCACGGCTCCCATGAAGTTCGACAGGTCGTCGACCGGGCCCATGGCCAGCGAGTCGGTCAGCCCCAGGAAGTCGTCCCGCATCCGGTCCCACACGCTGCGCGGGATGTAGCACCGTGAGGCAGCGGAGCACTTCTGGCCCTGGTACTCGAACGCGCCGCGTACCAGCGCCGTCCGCAGGACGTCGACGTCGGCGCTGAGGTGTGCCATCACGAAGTCCTTGCCGCCGGTCTCGCCCACGATGCGTGGGTAGCTCCGGTAGTCGGCGATGTTCTGACCGACGGTGCGCCAGAGGGTCTGGAAGGTCCGCGTCGACCCGGTGAAGTGGATTCCCGCCAGGTCGGCATCGGCCAGTGCCACCTCGGACACGGCCAGGCCGTCGCCGGTCAGCATGTTGATCACGCCGGGGGGAAGGCCCGCCTGCTCGAGCAGGCGCATGGTGTAGTGCGCCGCAAGCTGTTGGGTCGGGCTCGGCTTCCACACCACCGTGTTGCCCATCAGGGCCGGTGCCGTCGGCAGGTTACCGGCGATGGCCGTGAAGTTGAACGGGGTGATCGCGTAGACGAAGCCCTCCAGAGGGCGGTGATCCGTACGGTTCCACACGCCCGGGCTGTTCAGCATCGGCTGTTCCTCGACGATCTCGCGGCCGAAGAACACGTTGAATCGCCAGAAGTCGATCAGCTCGCAGGCACTGTCGATCTCGGCCTGGGCGACGGTCTTGGACTGGCCCAGCATCGTCGCGGCGTTGAGGGTCTGCCGCCATGGTCCGGCAAGCAACTCCGCCGCCTTGAGGAAGACCGCCGCCCGGTCGTCGAAGGACAGGGCGCGCCATCCCGGTGCCGCCTCCTTCGCGGCCGCGATCGCGGCGCCGGCGTCCGTCGTGGTGGCGTTGCGCATCGTGCCGAGAACGTGGGAGTGGCGATGCGGCTCGACCACGTCGATCTCGTCGCCCCCGCCGAGCTTCTGGTCGCCCCCGATGGTGCAGGTCAGCTCGTGCCGTTCGGCCGAGAGCTCGGTCATGCGCAGCTCGATCTCTGCGCGTTCGGGGGTTCCGGGTGCGTAGGTGAGGACCGGCTCGTTCACCGGCACGGGGACCTGGGTGACGGCATCCACGGCGGTGCTCCTCGACGTCGGGCAGGGACATCGCCCCATCGTGGCACGAGCCGGCCCTACCTTCACCAGGCTCGTGGACCGTTCACCAGGCTCCTGCGCCTGGTGAACCGTCCACCAGGGTGGTGAACGTGGTCAATCGACGAGATCGGGGATCTCCTGGGTCGCGAACCACAACAGCTCGAAGCCCTCCGGTTCCTCAACCGCCGCAGCGGCATCGGCGTCGCCGGCACCGGCGGCGTCGAGGGCCTCGACCGCGGCTCGAACGGTCTGTTCCGCGTCGGCGTCGTCGACGTGAACGGAGACGACCTGTTCGAGACCCACCGGCGCCACCAGTCGGACCGCGGACCGCCCGCCGGCCGCGTCGGGTGTCGCATCGGGGAGTTCGACGGCGATCACGACCCGGCGGCACGGCGCACCCGGAGCGGTCGCCAGCTCCCGCAACGACGCCCTGGCAGCCTCGGCGAGCGCCGCGTAGTCGAGCTCTTCGGCGTCGCCGTCCGCGTACCACTCGCGCAGCGCCGGCGTGACGGCGTAACCGATGCCGCCCGCCGGATCGAGCCGGCCCGAGTCCTGCAGCACCGCGAGCATCGGAAGTGTTGCCGGCAGGAACACGCGCATCAGCCGGCATCCGCCTCACCGAGGTGAGGACCGGCCGCCAGGGCGGCTGCCGACGTCCGCAACGACGTCTCCAACACGGTGATGCGCCGCGACACCTGCATCACGTTGACGCCGATCGCCTCGAGGTCCTCGACACCGGGTCCGAGGATCGTGACCCTGGTCCCCTCGGCGCGGAGCTTCAGCGTCTCGTGCAGGCAGCGCCGCGTGACCGCCGCCCGCCAGCGGCGCTCCATCCGCCCCAGCAGCGAGCGGGGGTGGTCGAGCTCGCGCGAGACCATGGGTGCCACCACGTAGACCTCGTCGAGCCCGAGCCCCGTGAACAGGTCGACCGACGTGGCCGAGCACGCACCGCCGTCGACGTAGCGGTGCCCGCCGATCGTCACCGGCGCGTACCAGCTGGGAATCGCGCACGACGCCGTCACGGCCTCGACCAGCGAAGCCGGCGGCTCGCCGGGGCGGCCGAACGGGACCCGCCGGCCGGTCTCGTAGTCCATGGTCACGATCCACACGCCCGGGTGCTCCGACCACCCGCCCGGCGGAGCCAGAGCGGCGACCATCGTCCCGAGATCGTCCAGCGATCTCCGGCCGACCGGGAGCAAGGCGGAGAGGACGGCGGTCGGCGGCAGGCGGCGCAGCCGCCGCGCATTGCGCTTGAACAGCGCCGGCGACCCGAGTCCCAACCGCGGCATCGGCGGTAGAGCGCCCCCCGTAGCGGTGTCGTAATCCCACGGCATGGCCGCGAGAGGTCCGTCCACGACGCGACCGAGTTGGTGGTCGCGCATCTGGGCGGGTGACACGCCCGCTCCGAGCAGCGCAGCCAGCACCGAGCCGGCCGACGTGCCGAGAATCTTGTCACAGGTACGCAGGTCGACGCCGAGCGAATCCTCGAGAGCGCAGAGCGCGCCGACCGTCCAGGCCGCCCCGAGCACGCCGCCGGCACCCAGGACCAGTCCCCGGCGCGGCTCCGTTGCGCGGCTCACCAGATCAGTCTGCAAGACGCGCAGCCCGTTCGCACGTTTGTCCGTCGTGTCCGGCGGGTTCGGCGGGTCGGACTGCGAAGATGGGGCGTCCGCCGTCCCCTGCAGGAGATCAGAACCCATGCCGACAACCCGACCCGGCAGGCGCGCCGCGCTGGTGCCGTTCGCGGTCATGCTCCTTCTCAGCGCCTGCGGCGCGGACGACGGCCCACGCGACACCGCCGCCACGGACATCCCGACCACCACTGGCCCATCGGCGTCACCGGACACATCCGCGACGCCGCAGGCCTCAGTCCGCGAGATCGAGGTCGTCATCGTCGACGGCACGGTCGACACGGCGGAGGACAGCGTGGAGGTGGCGGTCGGCGAAGCCGTACGGGTCACCGTGACCAGCGATGTCGATGACGAGGTGCACGTGCACGGCGTGGACCAGACGGCCGAGCTGTCCGCAGGCCTGCCGACGACGCTGGAGTTCAGCCTTGCCGAGCCCGGCGTGTACGAGGTCGAGACCCACGAGGGCGGCCTGCTGTTGTTCCAGTTGCTCGTGCAGTGAGACCGGCAACCGTGATCGCTCACGGGGTCGGCGGCCGGCAGGACCTGCCCATCCCGTTCAGCCTGGCAGTGGCCGGTGCCGCAGCCGCGCTCGTCGTCTCGTTCCTCGTCCTGCGCATGGCCTGGCGCCAACCGAGGTTCCGCGGCGACCAGAGCGGCCGTCCACTCCCCCTGGCCGTCAGCCGTGCGGCCGACTCGTCGTGGACGCGATGGGCCCTGCGTCTGCTCGGACTCGTCGCGGCCGCCTACGTCACCTGGGGCGCCGTCGCGGGGCCCGACCTCGCGACCAACCCGACCGCCGGTGTCGTCTACGTGCTGCTGTGGATCGGCATCGTGCCGCTCTCCTTGCTGTTCGGCCCGTTCTGGCGGTTGGTCAACCCGCTGCGGACGCTGCATCTGCTGCTCTGCCGGGCGATCCGACTCGACCCGGCGGTCGGGATGCGCACGCTGCCGGCCGGAGTCGGGCTGTGGCCGGCGGCGGCGGGGTTGGCTGCATTCACCTGGCTCGAGCTCGTGGCTCCGGACCGGGCCACCCTGCCGGTCATCCGGGCCTGGTTCGCGATGTTCGTCGCGGTCATGCTGCTCGGGGCCGTCGTGTTCGGCTCACGCTGGTTCGACCACGCCGATCCGTTCGAGGCGTACTCGTCGCTCGTGGCCCGGCTGTCCTGGCTCGGGCGCCGAAGCGACGGGCGCCTGGTCGCGCGGAACCCGCTGGAGAACCTCGACGGGGCGCCGGTGCGCCCGGGGCTGACCGCGACGGTGGCCGTCCTCCTCGGCTCGACGATGTTCGACAGCGCCTCCGCCTCCCCGTGGTGGGACCGTTGGGTACAGGAGTCGGGTGCGCCGGCCACGCTGGCCGGCACCGTGGGACTCCTCGCGGCGGTCTCGGTCGTGTATCTCACCTTCACGTTCGCGGTCCGGTGGGTAGCGGCGCTGGCCGGCTCCGACCGCCGCGGGCTGTCCGAGCTGTTCGCCCATTCGGTCGTCCCGATCGTGGTCGGCTACGTCATCGCCCACTACCTCACGCTGTTCGTGCTCGAGGGCCAGCGCACGCTGGTCCTGCTCTCCGATCCGCTGGGGACCGGTGCGAACTGGCTGGGCACGGCCGAACTGACGGAGAACCGGTGGATCGCCGGGCAGCCGACCCTGGTGGCCAGCATCCAGGTCGGCGCGATCGTCGTCGGGCACGTGCTGGGCATCGTGGCAGCTCACGACCGGGCGGTGCGGCTGTTCCCACTGGCCCGCCCGGACTGTCAGCTGCCGCTCCTGGTGGTCATGGTCTTCTACACCGTCGGCGGGCTGCTTCTGCTCTTCGCCGCCTGACGCCGCATCGGTCCGGGCTCTTACCTCAGCAGGCGGACCCTCCCCCGGCGTCGCGGCCGGGACGACGCGGCGACTCCGGCCAGATCAGCGGCCAGCCGGGCGATCGCCTGCCGTACCGCCGAGGTCGGCGCAGCCTCTGCCAGCGTCTGACCCTTCAGCAGAGCGGCATCGACCGCAGGCCGGTCGTCGGGAACGACCACGATCCGCTGCACTCCCGCGTACCGCTCCAGCGCAGCCCGGACCTGTCTGTCCGGGTTCGATCCGACGACGGACGAGCGCATCCGGTTGACGACGACGCGGACGTCGGCCCGCGGCACCGCCTCACGGAGGTCGGACAGTGCGCGGACGAACCGCTGTAGGCCGACCGGATCGGCAGCAGCGACGGCGAGAACGACGTCGGCGTTCTGCAGGGTGCTCAGCGTCGCGCCGTTGCGAAGTGGTGCTGCCGTGTCGAAGCTGAGCTCCTCGTCCTGCTCGAGGCAGAAGCCGCAGTCGACCACGGTCGTCTCCGCGAGGCCGCGGGCCAGCGCCCAGACCACCTCCAGCGAGGTGGCTCGGACCTCCGGCCATCGCTCGGTCCGGGTGATGCCGGTGAGAACCCTCAGCCGCGCTGTGACCTGCCGCGCATGGCGTGCGAGTGAGGGCAGGTCGAGCTTGCCGTGGTTGGCGGCCCGCGCTGCCCCTGCCAGCCCTGGCGCCTCGTCGAGCAGACCGAGCACCTGTGCGATCGACCCGCCATAGGTGTCGGCGTCGACGAGCAGGGTGGTCCGGCCGAGAAGGGCGGTCTCTGCCGCCAGGTTGACCGAGAGCGTCGTCCGTCCGGGAGCACCGGTCGGGCCCCACACGGCTACCAGTCGGCCGACCGGATGCTCCGCTGCGCTGTCGGTGGGCCCTGCCACGTCGAGCTCACCGACCCCGTCGGCGCCGCCAGGTCGGCTCGGCGCCGCTGCCATGCCGCCCAGGGCGGCGTGAACGGCGTCGGCCACGGCCGAGACGTCGGCGTCGGCGGTGACCACCGTGTCGACACCGAGCTGGCGCAGTCGGCGTTCGCCCTGCTCGTCGTCGGCCGATGCCACGCCGACGACGGCGACGCCGGCCGAGGCGACCCGGCTCAGCACCTCGCGGTCCAGGCGGCGCAGGTCGGCGGACAGGAGTACGGCCCGGCCGTGCCCGGCTGCGACCGAGGCCAGCATGTCGGCCACGTCGACACAGCGCCGCGCGACGGACACACCGCCGCGACCGGTCTCGAGGGCGGCGACGAGCCGCGACTCCCACTCCGCTCCCGAGACAGCCGTGAGAACGGGGACGGTCACCGCGATGCCTCCGGCACCCGGACGAGATAGACCAGGCCGTCGCGAGCCGCCGCCACCAACCCGGCGACAGCCTCGTCGAGATCGGCCCTCGTGCCCTCTGCCACGGCGAGGGTGACCCGGGCGACACCGCCGGAGCCGGCCAGGCCACCGCTCCCCGAGTCGACCGCGGTGACGCTGACATCGGCCAGAAGCCGGCCGGCTGTGCGATCGTCGCCCTGCTCCGGGGGTGCGCGCCACACGTCGACCACCGCCGCCGGACCGAGGCCCACCGGCACCTCGGCCGCTGGAACCGCCACGGTGACGTAGCGGACGGCGTCGGTGTCGGTGGCGACGGCCACGGCCGATCGCGGCAGGAGTTCGCCCGCACTCACCGGCCGGACCACGACGTATCCGCCCCCGACTTCGCCGGTGTGATAGAGGCCGTCCAGGCTCTCCGCCAGCCCGACCTGCCGGGTCTCGACCATGGTGGCGGTCAAGGGCTGGCCCGGCGCCAGGTCGGTCGCCGCGACCAGGACCGGGACCGTGTCGTCGGCGGCTGCGACCACCCTCGTGCCGACGACGACGGAGCCCAGCACGAGCAGGAGCCCCGTGACCAGGCGCGGATCGAGCCAGCGGGACCGGACCAGTCGTGCCGCCTGGGGTGAGGACACATCCTGACCGAAGACCACCGGCCGCGTGCTGACGGAGTCGGTCTCCGACCGGACCATCGTGTGCTCCTCGTCGTCGCAGCAGCCGGCGCGGGACGGTCCGCGGGCCCGCCCGCGGTGCGACCGGTATCGCGGCAGACTAGTCCTTTGCGGCCTGTGGACAAGTGGAACCGTCCACAGGTAACCCGTGGCAGACTGGCGTATCAGGACGTATCCGGACGCGGCGGGGAGATGCCATGGCGACGAGCAGCCCTCGGTTCCTCCATCTCGCCGACGTCGCCGAGGTCCTGAACATCTCCTCCGCTCAGACCTACGCCCTGGTCCGCAGCGGTGACCTGCCCGCCATCAAGGTAGGGGGCCGCGGACAATGGAGAGTCGAGGCCAGCGTCCTGGAGGACTACATCCAGCGGCTCTACGCAGAGACCCGCGAGTTCGTGACCGCCCATCCGTTGGTGCCATCGGCGGACTCCTCGCCGCCGGCCGACGAGCCTCATCCGGACTAGCGATCCTCCGGCGTCCTAGATGGCGCGGCGCAGGGCTGCGACGGCCGACAACGGCACAGTTCGCGTCCCGATCGGTTCGTCCCTGCTCTGCTCCGTTCCCGCGCGCAGGGCGACATCGACGAAGTCGGCACCCACCCGGTCGACCCGGCCAGTCAATGCCGACTCGTCGGTGAGGCTCATCACGATTTCCGACCGGTCCCGCGCGATCCCGCGCAGGACGTAGGCCAGGCCCAGCCTCGCACCGACCTCTCCTTCAGCACCCGCGACCGCGGCATGGGTCCCCAGACCCCCGATGCTGACCACGGCCGCCGTCCGGACCACCGTCTCGCTGCCCGGGCGCTCGGACACAAGCAGCCAGTCCGGCCCGGCGGCCTGCACCGTCCCCGTCACCCGGCCGGCACCCGCGACCACGATCGTCACCCGGCGGCCGACGGCCGCTCGGAACCGGTCGGCCAGCCGAACCCGCGCCAGTTCCCGACGAGTCCGATCGGCCACCTCGGGACCGAGCGAGGCGTGCTCCGCCTCCGCGGCCTGCGCTTCGAGATCGTCGAAGAGCCGTTCCCAGCGCATCGTGCCTCCCTGCCGTGCTCGACGGCGTGACGCTACTCCCTGCCGAGGGTGACCCGTTGTGGACACGACTTGACAGATACCTGGCTCATCGATAGTAAACACATGCAAATGAAAGGTACTGCGATCGAATGGACTCGACCGTGATCATGGCACTGCTCGGCTCGACAGCCGCCAGCGTCGCCCTGTTCGCCGCCGCTCGTGTCCTGGCGGACACGGGCTGGGTCACCGTACGAGCGGGCTCCGCCGGCATCGACGACCTCGTCGGGCTGGTGGCCGCGGTCGTCGCCGTCGCCGTCCTCGGCTGGGTGGGTCTGCTGTCGGCGTTGACGGCGGCAGCCCGGATCCCGGGCCTGGCCGGGCGGGCCGCCGCGCGCATCGTGCTCCGGCTCGCGCCCTCAGTGATGACGGAGCTGTTCCGCGTCGGCGTGGGTCTGACGGTCGTGTCCACGCCGGCGATGGCGACACTGCCCGCCGCCGCGGAGGGCGTCCCCGCGGAACCGCACGACACCGAGGGTGGTGGCCTGGCGACAGCGTCACTTCCAGGCGTCGGCCGACCCGGCGACGCACCCGTTCGGGCCGAGCTCATGGAAACCACGAACGCGAGAGAACAGCATGCGCCACCCGACGGACACGCGAACCGGCGTCGCGCCACCACGCCCGACGCGGTCGTCGTGGTGGCCGGCGACTGCCTGTGGACGATCGCCGCTCGTGCGATCGGCCCGCACGCCACCGATGCCGAGATCGCCGCCGCCTGGCCCCGCTGGTACGCCCGCAATCGGGGCGTCGTCGGCGCGGATCCGGACTTTCTGATTCCCGGCACGGTGCTCCGCCCGCCGGCGTAGCACCGACGTCGACGACCGGAACGGGGAACGATGCCGACCACCACACCGACCGGAACCGAGCGTCGCACCACAGCGGTACGGCGGGTACCGGTGCCGGTCGCGGAGCCACCGTTCGACGACGAGGCTTCGTCCGGCCGACACGACCAGGCCGGGCCACCGCGCGAGCGTTCACCGCGGCGCGCGACGCAAGGCGCGCTCGCCCTCGGGTACGTGCTGCCAGGAGGTGTACCCGCGATACCCGAGCCGGTGGCACCCCTCCGCCTGGTCGACGTGACGGGGCAGGGCGCATCCGGCGGCGACGACGGGCCGAAGGCCGAACTGGCGGAACGCGAGATCACCGCGTTGGTGGCGCGGCAACCCACGCGGTCGGCCGAGTTGCCCGACCCGAGGCGATGGGCGGTCCGGCTCGCCCAGGGCATCGTCGAAGCTCTGCACGGACACCGGCCGCTGCAGCAACTGATCCGATGGACCGACGAGCCGGTCTACCGCCTGCTCGAACGTCGACGATCCGTCCAGCGCGCCGGCGCCGGGCCTCGTCCGCTGGTCCGGTCGATCCGGATCTGCCAGCCCGGCGACGGCGTGGTCGAGGCCAGTGCGGTGGTCGAGACGCGAGGCCGGTGCCGTGCCCTCGCGATGCGACTCGAGGGCCTCGACGGTCGCTGGCGGTGCACGGCCCTCGAGATCCTCTAACCCGGCCGCCCCTGGGGCACGATCGGAGCGGCAGCGTTCGCGTCAGGACACGCGGTGGCGCGGGTCGCCGTGGCAGCGCTTGAACTTCTTGCCCGAGCCGCACGGGCAGGGCGCGTTGCGGGCGACGTCGCCGAAGTCGATCTCCGACGTCGTGGTCGCCGCGGCGGTGCGGGACCCGTTGGCCGCTCCCGCGCGCTCGACCCGCTGCTGTACGGCCGTCTCACCGTCGACGCTCGGCGCCGTGTACTGGAGCTGCTGCGGTCGGCGGGTCTCGACCAGCCCCTTCGCCACGACGACGGGCGCCTTGGCAGCGGCGCCGTCGGTGACGCCGGCGGGCGCAGCCTCGGCGCCGTCGGGCGTGGTCGGGCGAACCTGCACCTCCAGGTTGAACAGCAGGCCGACCGACTCCTCCTTGATGCCGTCCATCATCGTGGCGAACAGGTCGAACCCCTCGCGCTGGTATTCCACCAGGGGCTGCTTCTGGGCGAACGCCCGCAGGCCGATCCCCTCGCGCAGGTAGTCCATCTCGTAGAGGTGCTCGCGCCACTTGCGGTCGAGAACGGTCAGCAGCACCCTGCGCTCGAGCTCACGCATGACCTCGGAGCCGAGGTCGGACTCGCGGCGCTCGTAGGCCGCCCGCGCATCGTCGGTGAGCCGGTCGACCATGAGGTCGGAGGTCAGGCCGTCCCGGCCACCCACCTCGTCCTCGATCTCCTCGACGGTGACCGAGACGGGGTACAGCGTGCGCAGCGCCGACCACAGCCGGTCCAGGTCCCACATCTCGGGATAGCCCTCCGACGTAGCCCCCTGAACGTAGGCCGCGATGGAGTCGTCGAGCATGTGCCGGATCTGCTCGGAGAGGTCCTCGCCCTCGAGCACCATCCGCCGCTCGTCGTAGATGACCTGGCGCTGGCGGTTGAGCACGTCGTCGTACTTGAGGACGTCCTTGCGGATCTCGAAGTTCTGTGCCTCGCGCTGGGTCTGTGCGCTCTTGATCGCGTTGCTGACCCGCTTGTGCTCGATCGGCTGGTCGTCCGGGATGTTCAGGCTGCGCAGGATCATGTCGACCCACTCGCTCTTGAACAGCCGCATCAGGTCGTCCTGCAGCGACAGGTAGAACCGCGACTCCCCCGGGTCGCCCTGCCGGCCCGACCGGCCGCGGAGCTGGTTGTCGATCCGCCGCGACTCGTGGCGCTCGGTTCCCAGCACGTAGAGGCCACCGAGCTCGATGACGTCCTCGTGCTCGGCCTTCACCTGGTTCTGCAGTTGCTCCAGGGTCGGGCCCCAGGCGGCCTCGTACTCCTCCGGGCTGTCCACCGGATCGACGCCGCGCTGCTTGAGATCGGCCATCGCCATCGGCTCGGGGTTCCCCCCCAGCATGATGTCGGTACCGCGACCGGCCATGTTCGTCGCCACCGTGACCGCGCCCCGGCGACCGGCCTGGGCGATGATCGCGGCCTCCCGCTCGTGGTGCTTCGCGTTGAGCACCTCGTGCGGCACGCCTCGCTTGCTGAGCAGCTGGGACAGGTGCTCGGACTTGGCCACGCTGGTGGTGCCGACGAGGACCGGCTGGCCCTTCGCGTGCCTCTCGACGAGGTCTTCGACGACCGCGGTGAACTTGGCCTCCTCGGTGCGGTACACGAGGTCGGCCTGGTCGGCGCGGATCATGTCCTTGTTCGTGGGGATGGGCACGACACCGAGGTTGTAGATCTTGTTGAACTCCGACGCCTCGGTCATCGCCGTGCCGGTCATCCCGGCGAGCT